>Ga0105090_10001475_pt1 | contig 12673 bp, 11 predicted proteins | sample PPLLak3March2015_FD_79110 | JGI IMG/M metagenome (GOLD analysis project Ga0105090, IMG submission 79110) | Freshwater sediment microbial communities from Prairie Pothole Lake near Jamestown, North Dakota, USA - PPLs Lake P7 Core (1) Depth... | ecosystem: Environmental > Aquatic > Freshwater >... | reverse complement strand
TTCCTCGTCGCCACCGGCCGGGCGCTGCGCGGTGTGCCGTCGACCAGTCCGACGATCCGCGGCCTCAAGCTGGCGCTGGTCGGACTGGCCGGCGCCGTCGGGCTGGGCGTGCTGCTGACGGCGGCGCTCGCTGGCGGCTGGGCGCTGCCGCTGCTGGCGCTGACCGACCTGCATGCCGCCTGGGCTCTCGGGGCGTGGGCCGGCGTGCTGCTTGTGGCGATGGCGTATGTCGTGGTGCCGATGTTCCAGCTGACGCCGGGCTACCCGGCGCGGACTAGCTGGCGGTTTCCCTGGCTGATCCTCGGCCTCGTGCTGGCCTGGAGCGTGGCGGTGGCTGTCGGCCTGGATCCACTCGTCCGCCTTGCCCAGGGCCTGACCGCCCTCGCCGGCATCGCCTTCGCGGCGCTGACCTTGCGCCTGCAGGCGCAGCGTCGGCGGGCGCGCAGCGATGCCACCCAGCGTTGCTGGCAGATCGGCCTGGCCAGCGTGATTCTTGCCTTGGCGATGGTGTCGACCGCAGCCGCCTGGCCGGCCGTCGCCGAAGAACCGGCGTGGCCCCTCGTCGCCGGCGCGCTGCTGCTGGTCGGCGGCTTCATGTCGTTCATCGTCGGCATGCTGTACAAGATCGTCCCCTTCCTCGCCTGGCTGCATCTGCGGAACTGCGGTGAGGGTCGCATGCCCGTGCCGAACATGAACCGGATCCTGGGCGACGCCGCCATGCAGCGCCAGTGCCTGGCGCACCTGCTGGCTGTCATCCTGCTGCCGGCGGCGGCGATCCGGCCCGACTGGCTGGCGCGGCCGGCCGGGGCGGCGCTGGCGCTGGCCAGCGGCTGGCTGTTCGGCAACCTGCTGCTCGCGACGCTGCGCTACCGGCGGTACCATGGCGAGATCATGCGGGGACTGGCGGCGACATGAGCTACCTGGCGCTCAAGCATGTACATGTCGCCTGCGTCGTCCTCAGTGGCCTCGGCTTCACGCTGCGCGGCGTCTGGATGCTCTCCGGCTCGCCGTTGCTGCGGGCGCGGGCGACCCGCATCGCGCCGCACGTCATCGACACGCTGCTGCTCGGCAGCGCGCTGCTGATGGCCTGGCAGAGCGGCCAGTACCCGTTCGCCCAGGACTGGCTGACGGCCAAGTTCTCCGGGCTGCTGGCCTACATCGTATGCGGGACGGTGGCGCTCAAGCGCGGCCGGACGCCGGGCATCCGTACCGCATTTCTCGTCCTGGCCCTGCTCGCCTACGCCTATATCGTCGCCGTTGCGCTGACGCGCAGCCCGCTGCCCTACGCGTGGTGATTCATCAGCGACTTGAGGCCGGCGACGTCGAGGATCCGGATGTGCTTCTGCTGGACGGCGATGTAACCCGATTCCTGGAAGCGTGAGAAAGCGCGCGAGACGGTTTCCAGCTTGAGGCCGAGATAACTGCCGATTTCCTCGCGTGTCATGCGCAGGTGGAAGTCGGCCGGGGAAAAGCCCCGTGCAGTGAAGCGCTGCGACAGGTTGAGCAGGAAAGCGGCAAGCCGCTCTTCGGCACGCATCGTGCCGAGCAGCATCATGACGCCGTGGTCGCGGACGATCTCGCGGCTCATCACCTTGTGGAAGTGGCGCTGCAGCGTGTGGATCTCGCGCGACAGGCTTTCGAGGTGCGAGAAGGGGATGGCGCAGACTTCGCTGTCCTCGAGCGCGACGGCGTTGCAGGTATGGTGCTCGGTGCTGATGCCGTCGAGGCCGAGCAGTTCGCCGCCCATCTGGAAGCCGGTGACCTGCTCTCTACCGTCTGCGAGCAGCACGTCGGTCTTGAAGAAACCGCTGCGAATCGCGTAGATCGCGTCGAACCCGTTTCCCGAGCGGTAGAGATGGTCGCCCCGCTTGACGCGGCGGCGGGTCGACACGAGGTAGTCGAGACGTTCGAGTTCGTCTTGGCCGAGGCCGACGGGGAGACACAACTCGCGCAGGTTGCAGTTGGAACAGGCGGTCTTGAAGACTGCAACGGGGACGATGTTGACGGAGGATTTGGGCGCCATCATCAACCTGCGTAAGCTTGATCCACGTCAACCGGACTGCCGCGGCATCCGAACATAATCCGCCCTATTCCCGGTGGAATGATTAATGAATTTTGCAACCGATAACCTCGTTTTCGATCCCCAGATCATTCGCCGGTTCGACGTCAACGGTCCCCGTTATACGTCGTACCCGACGGCCGATCGCTTCGTCGAGGCTTTCGACTCCGAAGCGGCCAGGCTGTGGCTCGGCAAACGCAATATCGGCGGAATCAGCCGCCCGCTCTCATTATACTTCCACATCCCGTTCTGCAACACCATCTGCTACTACTGCGCCTGCAACAAGATCATCACCAAGGATCACGGGCGCAGCGCCAAGTACCTGAAATACCTGGGCAAGGAGCTTGCCCTGCAGAGCCGGTACCTGGAGGGGCGTGACGGCGAGCATGAGGTGATCCAGCTGCACTGGGGTGGCGGCACGCCGACTTTCCTGTCGCATGACGAGATGCGCCAGCTGATGGCGGCGACGCGCAGGCATTTCAAGCTGCTCGAGGGCGGCGAATACTCGATCGAGGTCGATCCGCGCAAGGTGGATGAAACGACCGTCGCGTTGCTTGGCGAACTCGGCTTCAACCGCATGAGCGTCGGTGTCCAGGATTTCGACGAACGCGTTCAGGTCGCGGTCAACCGTGTCCAGAGCGAGGAAGAGACCGCCAGGGTGATCGACGCGGCGCGTGCCAACGGCTTCAAGTCGGTTTCCATCGACCTCATCTACGGCCTGCCGCACCAGACGGTGATGGGTTTCAACCGTACCCTGGAGCGCGTGCTGGCGATGGATCCGGAACGCCTGTCGATCTACAACTACGCACACCTGCCCAGCCTCTTCAAGCCGCAGCGGCGGATCGCCGAGCCCGACCTGCCGTCGGCCGACACCAAACTGCAAATCCTCGCGCTTGCCATCCGCAAGCTGACCGAGGCCGGCTATGTCTTCATCGGCATGGATCACTTCGCCAAGCCGGACGACGAACTCGCCGTCGCCCAGCGCCAGGGGCGGCTGCACCGGAATTTCCAGGGCTACTCGACCTACGCCGATTCCGACATGCTGTCCTTCGGCATTTCGTCGATCGGCAAGGTCGGCCCGACCTACAGCCAGAACGTCAAGACCCTGGACGACTACTACGATCGCCTCGACGAGCAGATGCTGCCGGTGTTTCGCGGCATCGAACTGAACGCCGACGATATTCTCCGGCGCGCGATCATCCAGGCGCTGATGTGCCATTTCGAGCTCTCGATCGAGTCGATAGAGAGCGCCCACCTGATCGATTTCCACAAGTATTTCGCCGCCGAACTCGAAGAACTCAAGGAGATGGAGCGCGCCGGCCTGCTCAAGATCGAGCCCGAGTGGATCACCGTGCTGCCGCCCGGACGCATTCTGGTGCGCGTCATCGCCATGGCCTTCGATCGCTACTTGCGCGCCGACCGTCAGCGCACCCGCTATTCCAAGGTGATCTGACAGGAAGGGCAGGAGGGCCGGCGAGAAGGCGGTACACTCCCGGCTCACGCCTCCATGCTGCGACCTGTCCGTGCCCGATTCCGCCTTCCTCGCGCTTTTCCTCGTCGGCCTGCTCGGCGGCACGCACTGCGTCGCCATGTGCGGCGGCATCGTCGGCGCCCTGTCGTTCGGCGGACCGGCGCGCTGGTCGCTGCATCTCGCCTACAACGCCGGCCGCATCGCGTCCTATGCCGCCGCCGGCGCGCTGGCCGGTGGCATAGGCGCGGCCGGCATGGCGCTCGACGGGCAGGCGCCGGTGCGGCTGGTGCTCTACCTGCTCGCCAACCTGATGCTGGTCGCCCTCGGTCTCTATCTGCTTGGGGTCACGCGGGCGCTGGCCTTCAGCGAGCGCGCCGGCCAGCACCTGTGGCGCCACATCCAGCCGCTGAGCCGGCGCTTCCTGCCGGCGCGTTCGGTTGCGCAGGCGTTTCCGCTCGGGTTGCTGTGGGGCTGGCTGCCCTGCGGGCTGGTCTACAGCGCCCTGGCCAGCGCGCTGACGGCCGGTTCGCCGGCGCGCGGCGCGTTGCTGATGCTCGCCTTCGGGCTGGGGACGTTGCCAAATCTGTTGCTGGCGGGCATGCTGCTGGCACGGCTGAACGAATTCGTCCGCCGGCCGGCGGTGCGCGTCGCTTCCGGCCTGCTGGTTCTCGGCTTCGGCATTTACGGCTTGATCGGTCTGTTGCGCCTCGTGCGCGCGGGCTAGGAGGAAAAGATGACCATGAAGATACTGTTGCCCGTTGACGGGTCGGCCAATTCGCTGCGCGCGGTCGACCACCTGATTGCCCACGCCGGGTGGTTCCGGGAGGTGCCCGAGATCCACCTGCTGCACGTGCAGCCGCCGGTGCCGATCGCCGGCGCGCTGGCCCACGTCGGCAAGGAGACCCTGCACAGCCACTACGTCGAGGAAAGCCAGGCGCACCTTGCCGGCGCGCAGGGGAAACTCGCCGCCGCCGGGCGGCCGCACGCCACGCACATCCACGTCGGGCAGGCCGCCGAGGTGATCGCCAAGGTGGCCGGCGAGCTTGGCTGCGACCTGATCGTCATGGGCACGCACGGTCGCAGCGGCGTCGCCGGCCTGCTGATGGGGTCGGTCGCCAGCCACGTGCTGTCGCTCGCCGGGTGTCCGATCCTGCTGGTCAAGTGAGCGACCCGGCCGGCGGCCGGGTCGTCGAGTTCGCCGTCGCCGGCATGACCTGCGCGGCCTGTTCGGCGCGGCTGGAGAAGGTGCTCAACCGGCAGCAGGGCATGCAGGCGAACGTCAACCTGGCCGCCGAGCGCGCCCGCGTGCGGCTGGCCGGTGCGGCCGACGAAGCGGCGGTGATTGCCGCCGTGGCGCGCGCGGGCTTTTCCGCGACCGTCGTCGACCGCCAGACGCGCGAGCACGAGCAGGCGCGGCGGGCTGCCGATTACCGGCGGGAAGTCGGCCGCTTGCGCATCGCCGTCGCGCTGACGCTGCCGCTGGTGGCGCAGATGCTGTTCATGTTCGGCGCCGGTGGTCATCACGCCGAACTGCCGCGCTGGCTGCAACTGGCACTGGCGACACCGGTCCAGTTCTGGATCGGCTGGCGCTTCTACGATGGCGCTTTCAAGGCGCTGCGCGGCGGTGGCGCCAACATGGACGTGCTGGTGGCGCTCGGCACCAGCATGGCGTGGGGCTTCTCGACCGTGGTGACGGTGTTCGGCCTCGACCAGCACGTCTATTTCGAGGGCGGCGCCGCGGTCATCACGCTGGTGCTGCTCGGCAAGTTGCTCGAAGCGCGTGCCAAGGCGCGCACTTCGGAAGCGATCGAGGCGCTGATCCGCTTGCAGCCGAAGACGGCGCGCGTCGAGCGTGCCGGGCAGTGGCTCGAGGTTGCCGTCGACACGCTGATGCCTGGCGATGTCTTCCTGGTCCGGCCGGGCGAGAGCGTGCCGGTCGACGGCGAGGTCATCGACGGTGGTTCCAGCATCAACGAGGCGATGCTGACCGGCGAGAGCATGCCGGTCGGCAAGGCGGCCGGCGACCGCGTCTACGCGGCGACCGCCAACGGCCAGGGCATGCTGCGCTGCCGGGCGACCGGCGTCGGCGAACAGACGCTGCTGGCCGGCATCATCCGCCTGGTCGGCGAGGCGCAGGGGTCGAAGGCCCCGGTGCAGCGGCTGGCCGACCGCATCTCGGCGGTCTTCGTGCCGATCGTGTGCGCCATCGCGCTGGCGACCTTCGCCGGCTGGTGGTGGCTGGGCGGCGAGTTCGCCGTGGCGCTGGTCAACGCCGTCGCCGTGCTGGTCATCGCCTGCCCGTGCGCGCTCGGGCTGGCCACGCCGACGGCGATCATGGTCGGGACCGGGCAGGGGGCACGGGCCGGCATTCTGGTCAGGAACGTCGAGGCGCTCGAGCGCGCCGAGCGGATTGCGGTTCTCGCGCTCGACAAGACCGGTACGCTGACCGCCGGCGAGCCGGAGGTGACCGACATCGTGCCGCTCGCCGCCGGCGCCGCCGAAGCCTTGCGCCTGGCGGCGGCGCTCGAACAGGGTTCCGAGCATCCGCTGGCGCGCGCCGTCCTGGTTCGGGCTGCTGCGGTCGACCTGCCGGAAGTGGCAAATTTCACCGCCATCCCCGGGCACGGGGTCGCCGGCGAGATCGACGGGCGCGCGCTGCGCCTCGGTTCGCCGGACTGGCTGGGCATGTCCGACGATCCGCAGGTGCTGCGCCTGCAGCAGGCCGCCAAGACCGTCGTCGTCCTCGCCGAGGGCGGCACGGCGCTGGCGCTGCTGGCAATCGCCGACGCGCTGCGGCCGACCTCGCGGGCGGCGGTGGCGCGTCTGCGCCGGCGCGGCATCCGCATCGTCATGCTGACCGGCGACAATGCGGCGACGGCAGCGGCGATCGCCCGTGAAGCCGGCATCGACGAATTCCGCGCCGGCATCCTGCCCGGCGCCAAGGCGGCGGTAATTGCCGAGCTGAAGGGCGGCGGGCTGGTGGCGATGGTCGGCGACGGCATCAACGACGCGCCGGCCCTGGCCGCCGCCGATGTCAGCTTCGCGATCGGCGCCGGCTCGGACGTGGCGGTCGAGGCGGCCGACCTGACCCTGATCCGCAGCGACCTGTGTGGCGTGGACGATGCCATCGACCTGTCGCGGGCGACGCTGGGCAAGATTCGTCAGAACCTGTTCTTCGCCTTTATCTATAATGTGGTGGGAATTCCGCTGGCGGCGGCCGGCCTGCTCAGTCCGGTCTTCGCCGGGGCCGCGATGGCCATGAGTTCGGTCTCGGTGGTGTCGAATTCGCTGTTGCTCAAGCGCTGGCGGCCGCCGTCGGGCTAGTTGATGCAGGGGGCTGCTCTGGAAGAGATCGAAAAACTGTCGTTGTACGAGGAACTGCTCGAGAGCATGGAGCGGGTCGTCTATCACCTGAACCTGGTCAGCGGCAGCTTCGAATACATCTCCGGCGCGGCATCCAGCCTGTTCGGTCTCGATCCCGAGCGGGTGCGCGACTCCGGCATGGAACTGGTCGGGAAGCACATGGTGCCGGGCGACTACGAAGCGGCGATGGAGCGCATCGCCGAAGCGGCCGCCGCCAATCCCGGACAACGGATCACGCTGGGGGTGCACTACCGGCTGATCGGCGCCGACGGGAAACTGCGCCATTGCTACGACTCGATGACGGTCAGGGTCGCAGCGGATGGCACGCCGCTGGCGGTGTACGGCGTCGCCGTCGATGTCAGCGACTATCTGCGTGTCGAGCTGGCGATGCACGAGAAGGAGGCGCAGTTCCGGGCGACCATGGAAGTGGCGCAGGTCGGCATTTTCCTGCTGCAGGACGCGCTGTTCCGCTACGTCAATCCCTTCCTGCTCCAGTTGTTCGGCTACAGCGAGGAGGAAGTCGTCGGCATTCTCGGGCCGCTCGACCTGATCGTTGCCGAGGATCAGGGGATGGTCTGGGAGCAGATGCGGCGGCGGGAAGCCGGCGAGCAGGGCCAGCCCTACGAGGTGACCGGGCTGCGCAAGGACGGCTCGACCTTTCCGGTGGTCATCCTCGGTTCGCCATCGGTCTACGACGGCCGGCCGGCGTCGGTCGGCACGGTGCAGGACGTCTCCGAGCAGAAGCAGGCCGAGCAGCGGGTGCGCGAACTGGCCGATTTCGATCCGCTCACCGGCCTGCCCAACCGGCGGCTGCTGCGCGACCGCTGTACGCAACTGCTCGCCGCCGCCGAGCGCGACGGGACGGAAATGGCACTGGTCTTCATCGACCTCGACCATTTCAAGCGGGTCAACGACTCGCTCGGACACAGCGTCGGCGACGACCTGCTGTGCGCGGTGGCGCAGCGCCTGTCGGGCACCGTGCGCAAGGTCGACACCCTCGCCAGGCTGGGCGGCGACGAATTCATCATCGCGCTGCCCGGCGGTCACGCCTCGGCGGCCGCCGATGTGGCCTCGCGCATGCTCGACGTCTGCGCCGCGCCCTTCCTGGTGGCAGGGCACGAGCTGACGGTGACGCCGTCGCTCGGCATCAGCCTGTATCCGGTCGATGGCACCGATTTCGAGGTGCTGCTGCGCAACGCCGATGCCGCCATGTACAAGGCCAAGGAGGCGGGCCGGAACGCCTTCCGCTTCTATTCGAGCGAGATGAACGTCGCGACGCTCAAGCACCTGCTGATGGAAAGCGGCCTGCGGCGCGGCCTGGGAGCGCACGAATTCGTCCTCCACTACCAGCCGCTGGTGCAAGTCGAGAGCGGCGCCATCGTCGGCGTCGAGGCGCTGATCCGCTGGCAGAACCCCGAACTCGGGCTGATCGGCCCCGACCAGTTCATTCACGTCGCCGAGGATATCGGGCTGATCATTCCGATCGGCGAATGGGTTCTGCGCGAAGCCTGCCGCCAGGTGCGCGCCTGGCAGGATTCGGGGCTGCCGCCGCTGATGGTCGCGGTCAACGTCTCGCCGGTCCAGTTCCGCCAGGCGGGCTTCGTCGAGACGGTGGCCGGCGTGCTGGCTTCAACCGAGCTGGAGGCGCGTTTCCTCGAACTGGAACTGACCGAGCGAACTGTCATGCACGATGCCGAGCAGACGCTGGGCACGCTGCGGACGCTCAACCGGATGGGCGTCGAACTGGCGCTCGACGATTTCGGCACCGGTTATTCGTCGCTGGCCTATCTCAAGCGGTTTCCAGTCGGCAAGCTGAAGATCGACCGCTCGTTCGTTCGCGATCTCGAAGGCAATTCCGACGACCGTGCGATCGCTTCGACCATCCTCAGCATGGGCCACAGCCTGCGCCTCAAGGTTCTCGCCGAGGGCGTCGAGACGGCGGAGCAGTATGCGATCCTGCGCGACATGGGCTGCGAACTGGTGCAGGGCTACCATTTCAGCAGGCCCCTGCCGGCCGATCAGTTCGTCGCCTTCCTCAAGCAGCACGCGGGCCAGAAAGGGAAATAGTCGATGGAAGCCAGCCTCATCGCGATCGGCGGCATGAGTTGCCAGGGTTGCGTCCGCAACATCACCGGGGTGCTGACCGCGCTGGCCGGGGTGGAAGCGGCCGAAGTTTCGCTCGAGGCCGGCAGCGCCAGCGTCTCCTTCGATCCGCAGCGGCTTTCACGCGCCGATCTGGTGGCTGCCATCGAGGATGCTGGTTTCGATGCCGAGTAAGCCAAACTGCCAGCCGGGCGGCAATTCTGGAGACGCGCGGTGGCAGACACGTCAACCCGGCTGACCCATCTGTCGCACGGCGGCGGCGGCGGCTCCAAGATCGCCCCGGCGATTCTCGAGAAGATCCTCGCCGGCCTCGCTCCCGGCGTGATTCCGCCGCAGTTGCTGGTCGGCGCGCGGAGCGGCGACGATGCCGCGGTCTACCAGATCAACGAGCAGCAGGCGATCGTCGCAGCGACTGATTTCTACACGCCGATCGTCGACGACCCCTTCGACTTCGGCTGCATCGCGGCCGCCGGGGCGATTTCCAATGTCTATGCCAAGGGCGCGACGCCGCTGTTCGCGCTGGCACTGGTCGGCATGCCGGTCAACGTGCTGCCGCTCGACGTCATCGGCAGGATTCTCGAAGGCGGCGAGTCGGTCTGCCGCCAGATCGGCATCCCGGTCGCCGGCGGCCATACGATCGATTCGGTCGAGCCGATCTACGGGCTGGTGGTCATCGGCCTGTTGAGCCCAAGTCACCTCAAGCGTAATAACGGCGCGCGGCCCGGCGATCGCCTCGTCCTCGCCAAACCGCTCGGCGTCGGCGTGTACAGCACGGCGCTCAGGCGGGGCATGCTGGGCAACGGCGATTACGAAGCCCTGCTCGCCAGCACCACCCGGCTCAACACGCCGGGGCCGCTGCTTTCCTGCCTGGAAGGCGTGCATGCCGTCACCGACGTGAGCGGCTTCGGCGTTCTCGGCCACGTGCTGGGGCTGTGCCGCGGCAGCGGGGTGGCGGCGCGCCTCGACTTCGCGTCACTGCCGCTGCTCGGCCGCGCGCTCGAGTTCGCCGATGCCGGTTGCGTGACCGGCGCATCGGGGCGCAACTGGGTCAGCTATGGCCAGCACGTGCGGCTCGCCGACCGGATCGGCGACAAGGAAAGGGCGCTGCTGACCGATCCGCAGACTTCCGGCGGGCTGCTGGTGGCCTGCGCGCCGGATACCGTTACCGAGGTGCTGTCGGTCTTCCTGCAGCAGGCCTTCACGCATGTCTCGCTGATCGGCGAACTGGGCGAAGGCGGGCCATCGATCGAGGTTTGCTGAACCGCGCATCGGCGCCGGCGGGGTGCGTTCAGCCGGCCGCGCGGGCTTCCCGTTCCACCCAGATATGGCGGGCGACCTCGCGTTCGAGGGCGAGCTCGACCTCTTCGGCGAGGATCACCGTCATCGGCTGCTGCTGGAGCACGGTGAGCGTGTGGTTTCCGGCCAGCCCGTAGGCCAGCAGTTGCTCGCGCTGGAGCGGGTCGATCTCGTCGCCCAGTGCGGCGAGGCGGACGACGCTGCCGGGCGGGATGAAGGCGAGCGGCAGGCGGGCGTGAACATTTGCTGGTTTCGGGCTCATGTCGGCATCCACAGGGCGCGCAGCACGATGTTGAAGAGGCCGCCGATGAAGAAGGCGAAGGGGACGATCAGCGCCACCATGGCGGCCGCCGTCTTCACGCCCTGTTCCTTGACCATCATCATCAGGCTGGCGAAGCAGGGGATGAACAGCGTGATGGTGATCATGCCGACCACGGCCTGGATCGGGGAGAGGCTGTGTGCCATCGCGAACAGTCCGGTGGCGCCGAAGTCGCGGCGCAGGAAGCCCATCACGAAGGCGGCGGAGGCTTCCTTCGGCAGGCCGAGCCAGCCGGAAACCAGAGGTTCGCCGGCCTCGATGATGGCGGGCAGGGCGCCCAGCCTGTCGAGCGCGTACATGATGAAGGTGCCGAGCAGGAAGAGCGGGATGACCTCGACCAGGTACCACTTGAGCCGGCCGCCGGTCTTCTTCAGCACGTTGCCGAGGATAGGCAGGCGCATCGGCGGCAGTTCGGTGACCAGCGGGATGCGCCGGCCGGGAATCAGCCGGGCGGCGAGAAAGCCGGCGAGCAGCAGGACGCCGACCATGGCCAGCGTCCAGATCAGCACGGCACTGAAGGAGATGCTGCCGAGCATGCCGAGGACGACGCCGAGCTGGGCCGAGCACGGGATGGCCAGGGCGAGCAGGAAGATGGTGATCATGCGTTCGCGCGGGCTGTGCAGGATGCGCGTCGTCAGCGTCGCCATCGTCACGCAACCGAGCCCGAGGATCATCGGCAGCACGGCGCGGCCGTTGAGGCCGATGACGGCGAACAGCCGGTTGGCGATGACCGAAAGGCGCGGCAGGTAGCCGGAATCCTCGAGTACGCCGAAGGCCAGGAAGAAGGTGGTGACGATCGGCAGGATCAGCGCCAGCGCGTAGGTCATGCCCATCGTCCACAGGCCGTACGGGCCGACCAGTAATTCGGCCAGCCAGGGCAGGTCGACCGCAGCATTCACGAAATCGCTGACAGCCGGGTTGAGGATGCCCTCGAACAGGTCCTTTTCGAGTAGTCCGACCAACGTGCCGGCGCCGAAGACGCCGACGAACTCGTAAACGAGGTAGAGCACCCCGAGCAGGATGGGGATGCCCCACACCGGGTGCACCACATACTGGCCGATGCGCTGCGAGAGCAGCGGGCTGCTGCGCGCGGCGCGCTGGATGACGCTGGCTGCCAGCGCTTCGGCGGCCTCGCTGCGCTCGCGCGCGAGCAGGGGCGACAGGCGGCCGCCAGCGGCGGCACGGCCGGCTTCGCGCAGCGCGGCGATCTCCGCAAACTTCTCGCCTGCCCTCTCCTGTAGCCAGGCGGCGACCTCGGCGTCGCCGCCGAGATAGAGGATGGCCAGGCCGCGGGCGGCCAGCTGCGGGTGCGGCGCGTGCCGCTCGATCGCCTCGGCGACGTGGCCGATGCCGGCTTCGATCGCCGGGTCGTAGCGCAGCAGCGCGTGCGGCCGGCTGGCGTGGCCGAGGCTCTGGGTCAATTCGCCGATGCCTTCGCCGCTGGTCGCGACGGTAGCCAGCACGGGGATGCCGAGGCCCTGGGCGAGGGCCGCGATATCGACGGTGACGCCGCGCGCCGCGGCCTCGTCATGCATGTTCAGCGCCAGCACCATCGGCACGCCGAGTTCGGCGAGCAGGGCGGTCAGCGTCAGCGTCCGGCGCAGGTTCTTGGCATCGCCGACCTGGACCAGGCAGCGGCTGTCCTCGTTGAGCAGGGCGCGCACGGTGGCGCGCTCGTCATCGCTGCGCGAGGGCAGGGCGAGCACCCCGGGCGTGTCGAGGAGGACCGCCGTGCGGTCGAAGCGGGCGCTGGCCTGGGTGACCTCGACCGTCGTCCCGGGATAGTTGGAGACATTGACGTAGGCGCCGGTCAGGCGGTGAAAAAGGACCGACTTGCCGACGTTCGGGTGGCCGACGAGGAGGATGGCGTTGGCGGTTGGGGTCACGATGCTTTCGCTGGATCTGCATTAATGAGAATGGTTCTCATCATAGTGGTGCCAGGCCTGGTTGTAAACCGAGACGCGTCGTCTCCGGGCGAGCGACGAAAAAAAGCCACGGACAGTGCCGTGGCTCGCCTGGCGCGAAGCGGATGCACTGGTCAGGGCTTGCCGGGGCCCTTGCG
>Ga0105090_10001474_pt1 | contig 12674 bp, 8 predicted proteins | sample PPLLak3March2015_FD_79110 | JGI IMG/M metagenome (GOLD analysis project Ga0105090, IMG submission 79110) | Freshwater sediment microbial communities from Prairie Pothole Lake near Jamestown, North Dakota, USA - PPLs Lake P7 Core (1) Depth... | ecosystem: Environmental > Aquatic > Freshwater >... | reverse complement strand
TACTACCTCGTCAAGCGCAAGGAGATGCCGAATCTGAGCCCCGCGAACCCGACGTACGGCCGCGCCATCGATATCTGGCGACGGCTCCCGCTCAAGGTGACGCAGGTGCTCGGCCCGCCGGTAGCAAAATACCTCGGATGAGCGAGCTGCTGTTCCTGTCGCACAGGATCCCGTTCCCGCCGGACAAGGGCGACAAGATCCGCTCCTGGAACCTGCTGAAGGGCCTGGCCAGGGAGCACACGGTGCACCTGGGAACGTTCGTCGACGACGTGCGGGACTGGCAGTACCTCGACGACATAAAGGCGTTGTGCGGCGAGACATGCGTACGTCCGCTCGATCCGCGCTGGGCTCGTCTGCGCAGCGTACGCGCGCTCCTCAACGGAACAGCGCTCTCGGTCGAGTACTACCGCGACGCGGTGCTGCGCGAATGGGTGCAGGAGATCATCGAGCGCCGACCGATCGACCGAGTGTACGTGTATTCGTCTTCGGTGGCGCAGTACGCGCTGCTCGGGGGAACGCCGCGACCGATCGTGCGGGTCCACGATCCCTGCGACGTGGATTCGGACAAGTGGCGCCAGTACGCGTCGTCCCGCGGTGGCCTCATGCGCTGGATCTACGCCCGCGAGGCCCGCACTCTCGCCGCCGCGGAGCGGGAGTACACGGCGCGGTTCGACGCGACCCTGGTCGTCTCGCCGCTCGAAGCCGAGGTCCTGGCGCAGATCGCCCCTCGGCATCGCGCACGAATCCACGTGGTGACGAACGGTGTGGACACGGACTATTTCGATCCCGCGCTGGAGTTCGAAAGTCCGTATCCCGCAGGTTCCGACGTGATCGCTTTCACAGGTGCGATGGACTATTTCGCCAATGTGGACGGCGTGTGCTGGTTTGCCGAGGAAGTCTTCCCGGCAATCCTGCGCGAACTGCCGCATGCCCTGTTCGCAATCGTGGGATCAAATCCGGTCGCGGATGTTCGCGCGCTTGCCGGGCGCCCGGGTGTGCTCGTTACCGGCCGGGTGCCTGATGTCCGCCCGTACCTGCAGCATGCCCGGCTCGTCGTTGCGCCGCTGCGGATCGCCCGCGGCGTCCAGAACAAGGTGCTCGAGGCGATGGCGATGGCTCGGCCCGTGGTGGCGACCAGTAATGCGTTGCAGGGCCTGCCAGACGCCAAGGAGGGCGGGGTCGTCGTGGCCGATGACACCACGAGCATGGCGGCTGCCGTGGGCGGGCTTCTGAAGCGAGCGCCGAGTCCACGAGCAGACCTGTCGAGGAGCCTCGTGCGCGGCAGGTACTCTTGGGAGACCAGCGTCGGGCGGCTGGAAGACTTGCTGATGCCGGGCAGGGCTGCAGCCTGATGGCCGCCGTCGCCATGGATCGCAGGCTGACGAATGCGGGTGTGCTGCTCTGGGCAGCCATCGTCGCGCTCATCCTCGTGAGTTTCTGGCCGACGTTCCGGCAGATGTCGACGAAGTGGTTCGAGGACGCAGCGCATACGCACTGCGTTCTCATCCTGCCGATTTGCCTTTACCTGGCATGGAGTCAACGCAAGCGACTGGCCAGTGTGACGTGGCGGCCCGACTGGGTGGGTGTGATCGCGGTGCTCGCGTGCACGTCCGCCTGGATGGTCGCCCGGATGTCGGGCATCGCCGTAGCAGAGCAATTTGCGGCGACTGCGCTGGTACCGGCGACTGCATTGGCGGTCGTCGGGCGTTCGTTCGTGGCTGCCTTTGCGATGCCTCTCGGTTTCCTGCTGTTTGCCGTGCCGGTCGGCAAGGAACTCGAAGCATTCATGATGTCCACCACGGCCGATATCGCGGCATTCCTGCTGAACCTCGTGAATGTGCCGGTCTATCGAACCGGAATGCTGCTCAAGATTCCGCAGGGGACGTTTGAAGTCGCGCGCATCTGCAGCGGCATCCGCTACCTCACCGTCGGGGTCACGTTGGGCGTCCTCTATGCGTACCTCATGTACTCGTCATGGCGGAAGCGGCTCCTCTTCGTGGTACTTTCGCTCGTCGTCCCGGTCCTAGCCAACGGACTGAGGGTGTTTCTCATCGTAGCGATCGCATACCTCACCGACATGCGATGGGGTACCGGCCCGGAGCACACCACCTTCGGACGCTGGATGTTCGTGGTGATCTTCCTCGCAATGTTCTGGTTCGGGGCACGATTCAAGGACTTGCCCAAGGGACTGCACGCGCCCGGCCTGTCTGCCACCGCACCGGTTCACTGGTTCCGTTGGCTGGCGGTCCCTGCCGCCGCAGGTCTGATCCTTGCGACTCCGTTTCGTTCGGAGCAGGTCAGGGCGGACGTGAACTGGCAACTGCTGTCTGGCGAGGACCAGATCCATCTCGGCGATGGCGTACCGGGTTGGTCAATCGTCAGCGAGGCCACGACATGGCGACCCGCATTCTCCGGAGCCCAGGTCGAGCAGACCGCGACCTTCCTTTCCGGAGAAGACCACGTCGAGGTGTACGTGGGCGTGTTCGGGCTGGGCATCACCGCAGGTACGGAGATGATCTCATACGAGAATCGGATCCAGCCGGACTCGAAAGCGCGCCTGCTGCCCGAGACGCGTCGCACGATTCTGCTTGCAGACGGCACGAGCGCGGACGTGCTGGAGACGATTGGTGGCGAAAGTGACGAGCGACTCATCTGGTACTGGTATCAGGTGGGAGACCGTCGACTTACCCACCCTGTCCACGTGAAGGCGGCGGAAGCATTGACCTTCGTGCTCGGCGGGGCCTCGGACGCGCGCGTGGTCGCGCTGTCGACGGCAGCTCCGGACGACGAGGTCGCTCGCAGCATTCTGCTCAGGTTTCTCGATGCACACGGATCCTGCGGTGTGCACGGGTTCATGCCAAAGGCATGCTCAAGGTGATGCGCGGGTCCGGCGAACGTCCTGGAAGCGAATTCTGATCCAGCTCGTACTGCGCAACGATCCATGGAAACGCGATCCATCAGCGCACGACCGACCCTGGTCGCACACGTCGTTTACCGGCTGGATTTCGGCGGATTGGAGAACGGCCTGGTCAACCTGATCAACGGGCTGCCCGCGGATCAGTTCGATCATGTCGTGGTCTGCCTGGCAGGTTTCAACGCCGAGTTTCGCAGCCGTATTCGCCGCGATGATGTCCGGGTGTTCTCGCTCGAGAAGCGTCCCGGCAAGGATCCCGGCATGTACGTGCGTTTCTGGCGGCTGCTCAGGCGGCTGCGACCGGACATCGTCCATACGCGGAACCTCGGCACGGTCGACCTGCAGTGGGTCGCCTGGTTGGCGGGTATCCAGGGTCGCATCCACGGCGAGCACGGCTGGGATGCTCGGGATCCGTCCGGGAAGGTCCGCAAGGACCTCTGGATCAGGCGGGGCTGTATGCCGGTCATCCATCGTTATGTGCCGATGTCGAAGGACATCGGCCGTTGGCTCGCCGCGGAGGTCGGGGTGCCGCCGCCGCGCATCCGCCAGATTTACAGCGGCGTCGATACTCTCAGCTTTCGCCCCGGTCGCTGCGGCGGTCCGCCAGTACCAGCGGGATCGGATCGTCCGATTCGCGGCAGCGGCGTGACCGGGCGGGCGCACGAACATGTAGTGACCTTCGGTACCGTGGGTAGACTCGATCCCGTCAAGCAGCAGTCGGTCATGCTGCAAGCGCTCCGGTCGATTCTTGACGCACGTCCCGACCTGAAGGACCGGGTGAAGTTGATAATCGTCGGCGACGGACCGGCCGCACGCGACCTTCGCGACCTGGTCCGGGCACTGCGGCTTGAGTCCGAGGTGACGCTGTCGGGTGCGAGGAGCGACATCCCGACGCTTTTGCGCTCGATGGATGTATTCATGCTCACATCGCTGAACGAAGGAATTTCAAACACGATTCTCGAGGCGATGTCGAGCGGATTGCCCGTCATCGCCAGCCGGGTAGGCGGTAACCCGGAGCTGGTGGTCGATGGGGTCACCGGTCTGACGTATCCAGTCGACGCGCCTGCCGCACTCGAACGAGCGATGCTGCGTTACGTCGATGACCCCGATGCCCGCACGACTCACGGTGACGCGGCGCGCGCCACGGTCGTCCGGGACTTCAGTCTGGACGCAATGATGGCAAGGTATGCGGACCTGTACCGTGAAATGATGGCATCTTCCGGACCGCGTGCTGCGCCCGTGGATCGGTCGCATCCCGACCGTTGATCACACTCAGAGGCTTTTGCAGTTCAAATGTGCGGAATCACCGGAATTTTCGACATCCGTAGCCGACGCGAGTTCGACCAGGCGCTGATCGACCGGATGAACGACTCGCAGAGCCACAGGGGGCCCGACGGTCGTGGAGTGTACCTTTCGCCAGGAGTTGCACTCGGCCACCGGCGACTGTCGATCATCGACGTGGCGACGGGGCAGCAGCCCCTGTTCAACGAGGACGGCTCCGTCGTGGTCGTCTTCAACGGGGAGATCTACAACTTCCAGCAGCTGATCCCCGAGCTCCAGTCGCTGGGTCACACTTTCCGTACCAAGAGCGACACGGAGGTCATCGTCCACGCGTGGGAGGCGTGGGGCGAGCGATGCGTCGAACGCTTCAGGGGCATGTTCGCTTTCGCGCTGTATGACCGTGGACAGGACACGCTGTTCCTGGCGAGGGACCGCCTTGGCGTCAAGCCATTGCACTGGGCCGTGCTCGCCGACGGGACGTTCCTGTTCGGCTCGGAGCTCAAGTCTCTGCTGACTCACCCGGGCTTCCCGCGCGAATTCGATCCGTGCGCCGTCGAGGAGTACTTTGCGCTGGGTTACGTGGCGGAGCCACGGTCGATCTTCAAGGCGGTGCGGAAGCTTTTGCCAGGACACACCCTGACCGTCAGGCGGGCCGGCGCGAGTCCGGTGGAGAAAATGTACTGGGACGTCCGGTTTTCTGCGGGCAGCCCGGTCAGTTTAGCGGATGCCTGCGACGAGTTGCGGCACCGGTTGGAGGAGTCGGTCCGCCTGCGTCTGATGTCGGAGGTGCCGCTGGGGGCATTCCTGTCGGGCGGCGTCGACTCGAGCGCAGTCGTGGCAGCTATGGCGCGCGTCTCGGGCGAGCCCGTGAATACCTGCTCGATTGCGTTCGATGACCCGTCGTATGACGAGAGCCGTTTCGCGCTGCAGGTGGCCGAGCGGTACCGGACGAACCACCATGTGGACACGGTCGCCAGCGACGACTTCGACCTGATCGATACGCTGGCAGGCGTCTATGACGAGCCATATGCAGACAGCTCCGCGCTGCCGACGTATCGCGTGTGCCAGCTTGCTCGCAAGCACGTCACCGTTGCGCTGTCGGGGGATGGCGGCGACGAGACGTTCGGCGGCTACCGACGATATCGGCTGCACATGAACGAAGAGCGTCTACGCTCCACATTGCCGCTCGGCGTCCGCCGTCCGGTATTCGGGCTGCTGGGTCGCCTGTATCCGAAGGCGGACTGGGCCCCACGTGTCTTCCGTGCCAAGACCACCTTCGAGGCGCTCGCGCGATCGTCCGTGCAGGCCTACGTGCACACTATGTCGCTCATCAGTGAGCCGATGCGCGACCGGATGTTTTCCAGCGAGCTGCGCCGGCAACTCGGTGGCTATCGCGCCGGGACCGTCTTTGCGCGCCACGCAGCAGCCGCCGGAACGGACGATCCGCTTTCGTTGATCCAGTACATCGACATCAAGACGTATCTGGTGGGGGACATCAACACCAAGGTCGACCGGGCCAGCATGGCGCACTCCCTGGAAGTGCGCGAGCCACTGATGGACCACGAGCTCGTCGAGTGGGCGGCGCAGCTTCCGTCGTCGATGAAGCTATCCGATGGCGAGGGAAAGCTCGTGCTGAAGAAAGCGATGGAGCCATGGCTGCCGGCCGAGATCATGTATCGCCCGAAGATGGGTTTCGCCGTCCCGCTTGCAAAGTGGTTCCGCGGGCCGCTCGCGGAGCGGGTGCGCTCCAGCCTGACCGGTGAACGGCTGCTGCAGACCGGCATGTTCGAGGGCAGATTCCTCCAGCACATCGTGGACGCTCACCAGAGCGGCATGCGCGACTACAGCGCGACGATATGGTCGTTGCTGATGTTCGAATCATTCCTTAGGAACGTCATGGGCGATAGCGCATCGAGCCGGCCATGAAGGCCTGCTGAAGCGCGGTGAGTCAAGCCGTCATGCGAGGCCCTCCACGTTGAGTCGCCGGTTGAACATCGTGAGCGTCTGCCGATCGCTGCCGAGTCCCGGCGATCCGTCAGGCGGCATCTTCGTCCTCAATCGCCTGGTGGCGATGGCGGACGGCGCGAACGTGCGCGCGATACAGCCCGTGCCGTACTTTCCGGTGATCAAGCCACTCCCGGATTGGGCGCGCCGACAGGAGCGCAGGATGGTCGGCGGACTCGGTATCGATCATGCGCCGATGCTTTATTTTCCCGGCATGGCGAAGTCGCTCGATGCCGGCCTGCTCGCGCGATCCATCCGGGCGATGATCGTGCGAATGCACCATGAGCAGCCGATTGACCTGATCGATGCGCATTTCGGCTATCCAGACGGCGTCGGCTGCGTTGACGTGGCGGTCCGACTCGGTATCCCGGTCTTCATAACGATCAGGGGATTCGAAAAGGAGTTCGTCGGCAGGCCCTTGATCGGTCGCCGAATGCTCTCGGCCTTCGAGACCGCCACCGGCATCGTCGCGGTGAGTCATTCGCTGCAAGAATTCGCAGTTCGAAACGGTGTTCCTGCGAGCAAGATCCGAGTCATTCACAATGCGATCGACACGTCGATATTCTCATTCGGTGAACGATCCGAGGCGCGGGCACGACTTGGTGTCGAGCAGCAGGTGAAACTCGTCGTCTCGGTCGGGCACCTCGTTCCGCGCAAGCGACACCATGTCCTGATCGAAGCCTTTGCCCGTGTTCGAGACCGCTGGCCGAGGGGACAACTGGTCATCATCGGTGCGCGCGCCGGGGGTGACGACTACGCCACGGAGTTGCGGGCAATGGTCGATCGACTCGCCTTGCAGGACAGCGTTCGCTTCGCAGGAAACCTGCCGCCGGGTGAGGTGGCCGCGTGGTTACGCGCCGCCGACGTCTTCGCGTTGGCGACCGCACGTGAGGGATGCTGTAATGCCGTGCTGGAGGCGCTGGCCGTAGGTACGCCGGTCGTGACGACCGACGTCGGCGACAATGCCCGGTTCGTGACGGACGAGGTAAACGGGACGCTGGTGCCCGTCGATGATCCGACCGCCCTGGCCGTGGCGATTCAGTCCTGCCTCGATGGTCGCGAATGGGACCGGGAGTCAATCGCCAGGCACCTCCAGGATCAGGTCGGAAACTGGAACGACGTGGCCACGCGTGTACTCGACTTTTTCCATAGTTCCGTCGAGGGCTGATTCTTGAACCGACTGTCGCATTTGCAGGCAGAAGTGCTCCGATCCGCGGCGACTGCTCTTTCGCCGCGGGGTCGGCGGGCATCGCTGCTGGTGCTCATATTTCACCAGGTTCCCTCGGTGCCCGATCCGATGAATCCGGACGAACCGGACGCGGCGGAGTTCTCCGCCCAGGCGGACCTGGTGAAAGCCCTGTTCAACGTGCTCAGTCTGCAGGAGGCAGCCGAACGACTCGTCACCGGCTCACTGCCGTCCCGCGCGGCGTGCATCACGTTCGACGATGGGTACCGCAACAATCTAACCGTGGCCGCGCCGATCCTCGCCAGTCGCGGTTTGACGGCGACATTCTTCGTCGCGACGGGATATCTCGGCTGCGGTCGCATGTGGAACGATACATTGATCGAGTCGGTACGCAGGGCGCCTGTGCAGCTCGATCTCGAGGCGATCGGTCTCGGACGTCACGAGATGAAGGATGCAGGCGCTCGGGCGCGGGTTGCCCGGCAGTTGCTATCGACGTTAAAGTACCTCCCGCCCTCCGAGCGCCAGCGAAAGGCGGATGAAGTCGCCGAACGAGTCGGGCAGCCCCTTCCGTCAGATCTGATGATGTCCGAAGTCGATGTGCGCGAGCTTGCGCAGATGGGCATGGAGGTCGGCGCGCATTCGGTAACCCACCCGATCCTCGCCAACGTCGACGACGTGACGGCCCGTCGCGAGATCGTCGAAAGCAGAGTCGTACTCGAGGCGATCATCGGTAAACCGGTCACTTCGTTTGCATACCCGAACGGTCGGCCGCAGCTCGATTACGCCGAAGTGCACGCGCGGATGGTCAAGGAGGCGGGCTACGCCGTGGCGGTCTCGACCGCCTGGGGCTGCGCGCACAGGCGATCGGATCCGTTCCAGCTGCCACGGCTGAGCCCGTGGGATCGCACCGCGGGCAGATACGCGTTGCGTTTGTTGCGTGCCTATGCTCAGCGTTGAGTGACGCGGCGGGCGGCACATTCAACGTCGATGAGCGGATAGCCACGCCTCGAGCATCGCGAGATCCCAGATGGCATAGCCGAAATAGGAGTGGTGGCCGCTCCGCTGGTCCTCGATCAGGCGATCGAGCACGTCGGGCCTCACGATCCGCCTGGCCTTCAGATCGGACAACAGCGAGTAGATCATGTCGGCAAATGCCGGGTCGCTCTTGAGCCACACGCCGAAAGGCAGTCCAAAGCCCTGCTTGGACTTGTTCAGGATCTCGTCGGGCAGGAAGCCGCGCATGGCCTCCTTGTAGAACTGACGCAGACGGCCGCCCGGCATCTTGACGTCGGGGTGCACCTTCAGAGAAACGTCGATTACGTCCGGATGCAGCATGGGATAGGAAACGCGGACCCCGGCAAGGGAGCACATGGAGCCGACCTTGCGCAGATCGTTGTCGGCGAGAGTGTAGTGCCAGTCCAGGAAAAGCATCCGGTTCAGCAGCGAGGTGCTCGGAGCTTCTGCGTAGACCTCCGCCATTTCCCGCAACGGATGGTCCGGGTCGACGCTGGCGGCGAAGTCGCCTTCGAGCATGGTACCCAGGTCCGCCTGGTACATGAAGTTCCAATACTCGAGTCGCTCGGGCATCGGAATCCGAGCCTGGTCGACGTAGCTGCGCAGCTTCCGCAGTGGCAGCAGGCCGGTACCGGGATCGATGCGGTCGACGATGGGCTCGATGACCCGATTGCGAATCACCGCTGGCACCGATCGATAGTTCTCGAACACCCGCTGCCGCGCGTAGCGTTCATTGCCGCCGAACAACTCGTCGCCCCCATCACCGGCGAGGAGGTGGGTGATGCCTTCAGCAGCGGCGACCCTGGCACAAGCGTAGACAGGCACCGCCGACGAATTGCCGAACGGTTCGTCGTACGTGGCGGCAATGCGCGGGAATGCGTCGACGATCTCGCCGGCCGTGACCTCGTGCTCGCGAGCCACTGCGCCGAATCGTCGCGCCGCGATTCGCGCATATTCGATCTCGTTGTATTGCTCGACCCCAAACCCGATACTGAACGTCCGCGGAGGCTTGGCGGAAACGTCGCGCAGCACACCGGTCACGGTGGAGCTGTCGAGTCCCCCGCTGAGGAATGCCCCGGTTCGGTCGTCGGGCGACGCGCTTTCGACGCCTTGCCGAAGGGCACGGTGAAGCTGTTCCGCAAGGTCAGCGACGGGCTCGCGCCGTTGCTCTTCGAACTGCGGGATCCAATATCGCTGGACGCGCGCGCGCTGGTTATCAAACGTGACGCGGGTTCCGGGACGCAGCTTGCTGACACCGACATAGACCGTGTTTGGTGCCGGGACGATGTGCAGCAGCAGATAATTAAACAGCGCCTGGCGGCTCACCGGCGCCTGCACGGCCGGGAACCTCGCGACCGCTTCGGCCGACGACGAGAATACGATTCCATCGCTGGTGATCGCGTATGCCAGGTGCTCGATACCCATCGGGTCGAGCGCAAGCACCACCTTCCCGGTGGCATGATCCATCAGTGCGAGCGCAAAACGACCGCGCAGCCCATCGAGGGCTGATTCGCCACTCTCCGCATATGCACGGAGGATCGCCTCCGCGGAAGCGGTTACGCTCTGGCCGCCGCCTCGACCGGCCATCCAGACGGGGCCGCCCTCCATTACGAGTGTCGAGTTAGCAAATGTCGCTACCGCCGAACCCCAACATGCGGCCCGAGGCTGAGCCTCGGCCCGAATGGACGAAGGCGTGCCTGCATCGGCCAGCCCCGACCCGTACGCCAGCAGGGCTTCCGTTTCATGTCGCTGACCGAAGGAGCCGAGGAATCCGAATATGAGCATGAATGAATTGGCTGGAGGAGGCCGGCTGGTAGGATCAATGCGGGAAGTTTAGGGGTGAACCGGGCTCGAAACTTTGAATTGCCCCAGCAGTTTTCAGGTCGGACCGGATTATCCTGCCGTAAGCGAGTTCATGCTGACCAATCTGCTACTCGCCGGTCCTGAACCTGCTGGGCGCCACGCGGCGGGCTCTTCGCCGGACGACATTGACCATAGGGCAATATGAAGATTCTCTATCATCACCGCACGGCCTCGAAGGATGGACAGTCAACCCATATTGAGGAGATCATCCGGGCGCTCCGGCAGCTTGGGCACGAGGTTGAAGTGGCAGCGCCTGAGGTCAGTGACCACTCTCAGGCGGGCGGCAGCGGAGGCTGGGCGGGCCGCCTGAAGCCGCTCTTGCCCCAGATTGCGTACGAGGCACTAGAGTTACTCTACAACCTCATCGCATACCGACGCCTTGCGACGGCCATTCGGACATTCAGGCCCGACGTCATTTACGAGCGCTATAACCTGTACCTTCTCGCTGGAGCTTGGGCCAGTCGCCGCTTCGGCATACCGCGGATACTGGAAGTCAACGCCCCAATGGCACTCGAGCGCCGCCAGTACGGCGGCCTCGCAATGCCGGGCGTTGCGAACTGGGCGGAGCGCTTCGCCTGGAAATCCGCGGATGCGGTGCTGCCGGTCAGTCATGTACTCGCGGATCACGTTAATGCTCTCGGCATACCACGCGAGCGCATCACGGTGGTCCCGAATGGCGTGGATCCTGCGCTTTACGAAAGGCTGCCGGACCGTCGTCAGGCCAAGCAGGCACTACGGCTCGGGGATGATCTCGTCATCGGGTTCACCGGATTCGTCAGGGAGTGGGATCGTCTGGATCGGGTAGTGCAGTGGCTGGCGAATTACGAGGGACCGCAGCGGCCGCATCTACTGGTGGTTGGGGACGGACCGGCCCGGCCGGACATTGAGGAATGTGCGGCGCGGACCGCCGTCGGCGACAGAGTGCATTTCACTGGCGTGATCCCGCGGTCCGAGGTGCCCGCCGCAGCGGCAGCCTTCGACATCGCCCTGCAGACGGCACTGGTCCCCTATGCGTCGCCGCTCTGCCTGTTTGAGTACCTTGCCTTGGGAGTGGCCACCGTCGCCCCGAACCAGCCGAATCACTGGGAACTATTGACCGACGGTGTCGATGCTCTTTTCTACGACCCGGATGATCCGGTCGCCTTGGAACGGGCGTTGGAGCTGGCATGTGCTGATCACGCTACGAGGGAGCGCGTAGCAGCCGGTGGAAGACAGCTCATTTCGCTCAAGAAGCTGACATGGGTCGATCACGGACGTACGATTGAACGAATCGCAGGCGAACTGGCCGCATAGGTGTCGGATTTCCGGCATTCTCGAAATGGTGCTAAGCGAAGTCGATCCCGACTGGATACATTTCTCAGATAGCCCTGCAGTCCGGATGGTCCTGCAACCCGGTTCACTTTCGTCATCCGCAGTTGCGGGCTTCAACTGAGCCAATGGTTGGGTCCTTTGCCTCCGCAATTCGGATGTGCCAGCCAGCATTGGCCATGTGTGAGGTGTATCGCGAAGTATTCCAGGTGCAGGGTTTAGATTGAGGGATGTGGTCAACGGAGTGACGATGTCAAATGAGTGCGGTCTTCCATCAATTGTGAAGGCGCTAGGAAACCAGGGAGCTCGATTCTGCCGGAACAACCATTCTTTGGCCGAGGGAGTCGTCCTTGAGAGCAGGTCCGCAACCGTCGGTGTTCGGCTTCAATTCGCCGCTCCGGGAGGTCGCGCAAATGGCGCCCCGTGATGCGAGTCGTAACGACCCGAGATTCGTTGAGTACTACTCTCGAGTCGGCGAAACGGAGCGCGCGCGCCAGAGAGCGATTGGTATTCTGCAGTCGGTCCTACGGGCGCGGCTTCTTTCCGGGGTCGGCGTGTCGAACCTCACTGTTGCAGACATAGGCTGCAATGTCGGAATTCAGAGCCGTGTGTGGCTCGAGGCCGGTCACAGAGTCAACGGGATCGACATTGGCAGAGATCTGGTAAACCTAGCGCGACAGAGGAACAAGGATTTTGCCCCTCACGCATCATTCGATGTCTGCTCAGCCACGGATCTGCCATGGCCGAATGCAGCTATGGACGTCTGCTTGCTGCCGGAACTCATTGAGCATGTGAGGGACTGGGAGTCTTGCCTTCGTGAAGCAGTCCGGGTACTTAAGCCCGGTGGCACGCTCTTTGTCAGCACGACAAATTCCCTGTGCCCGCTGCAGCAGGAATTTACGTTACCCGGATATAGCTGGTACCCGGATTCTCTGAAGGCGTATTTTGTCAAAAGGGCGACGATGGACTCCCCGCAACTAGTTAATTATGCGACATTTCCGGCTGTTAACTGGTTTACTCCATATAGTTTGAGCGATGCGATGAAGCGTTTTGGATTGACGACGTTCGATCGGTTTGACCTGATGAACGAATCGGGCAGAGGTT
>Ga0105090_10001472_pt1 | contig 12676 bp, 11 predicted proteins | sample PPLLak3March2015_FD_79110 | JGI IMG/M metagenome (GOLD analysis project Ga0105090, IMG submission 79110) | Freshwater sediment microbial communities from Prairie Pothole Lake near Jamestown, North Dakota, USA - PPLs Lake P7 Core (1) Depth... | ecosystem: Environmental > Aquatic > Freshwater >... | reverse complement strand
GGTGCCGCTGCTGGCACTCATCGCGCTGCCGCTGGTGGGCTCGGGCTCGACCTGGCTCACGCTCACGGTCGCCGGGCTGGCCATGGGCATGATCATCTTCATCATCGCCTCGGGGCTCACCCTGGTTTTCGGCCTGATGGACGTGCTGAATTTCGGGCACGGCGTGTTCATTGCGCTGGGCGCCTACGTGGCCACGTCGGTGCTGGGCGGCATGAGCGACTGGACCGGCTCCACCGAACTGTGGCGCAACCTTGTGGCACTGGCACCCGCCATGGTCGTCGGCATGCTGGTGGCGGGCGCCGTGGGCGTGGCCTTCGAGCGCTTCATCGTGCGCCCGGTTTACGGCCAGCACCTGAAACAGATCCTGATCACCATGGGCGGCATGATCATCGGCGAGGAGCTCATCAAGGTGATCTGGGGCCCGCAGCAGATCGCGCTGCCGCTGCCCGAGGCGCTGCGCGGCTCCCTGCTGCTGGGCGACGCGTCCATCGAGCGTTACCGGGTGGTGGCGGTGGTGGTCGGCCTGGTCGTGTTTGCGCTGCTGGCCTGGACGCTCAGCCGCACCAAGATCGGCCTGCTGATCCGCGCCGGCGTGCAGGACCGCGAGATGGTCGAGTCGCTGGGCTACCGCATTCGCCGCCTGTTCGTCGGCGTCTTCGTGGTGGGCAGTGCGCTGGCCGGCCTGGGCGGCGTGATGTGGGGCCTGTACCAGCAGAACGTGACGCCGCAGATGGGCGCGCAGGTCAACATCCTGATCTTCATCGTCATCATCATCGGCGGCCTGGGCTCGACCGGCGGGGCGCTGATCGGCGCGCTGCTGGTCGGGCTGATGGCCAACTACACCGGCTTCCTGGTGCCTAAGGTGGCGCTGTTCTCCAACATCGCGCTGATGGTGGCGGTGCTGCTGTGGCGTCCGCAGGGTGTGTACCCGGTGGCGAACCGGTGAAAGCTGGAATCATGTTGAACCGTCTCCTTTCCAACGACTTTCCCCGCAGCCGCGTGCTTGCGGTCATTCTGGTGGCTGTGCTGCTCGGGCTGGCCTTCGCGCCCTTCATCTTCCCCGGCGTCAAGGCGCTGTCGGTGGCGGCCAAGGTGCTGGTGTTCATCGTGCTGGTGGCCAGCTTCGATCTGCTGTTGGGCTACACCGGCATCGTGAGCTTCGCCCACACCATGTTTTTCGGTATCGGCGCCTACGGCATGGCGATGGCCAGCACCCGACTGGGGCCCACCTGGACGGCGCTGGGGGTCGGGCTGGGCGCGTCACTGGTCTTGTCTCTGGTGCTTTCACTCGCGGTGGGGCTGTTCTCTCTGCGGGTGCGCGCCATCTTCTTCGCGATGATCACACTGGCGGTGGCCTCGGCGTTCCAGACCTTTGCCTCACAGATGTCAGATTTCACCGGCGGTGAGGACGGCCTGAGCTTCAAGCTGCCGGAGTTGCTGATGCCCAGCCACGAATTTCTCGATGCGCCCTTCCTCGGGGTCTCCGTGGACGGCCGCCTGCTGACCTACTACCTGCTGTTCGTCACTGCCGTGGTACTGGTGCTGGCGCTGTTGCGCATCGTCAACTCGCCCTTTGGTCGCGTGCTCCAGGCGATCCGCGAGAACGAGTTCCGTGCCGAGGCCATCGGCTACCGGGTGGTGGTCTACCGCACCACATCGAGCGTGCTGTCGGCGCTGTTCGCCACGCTGGCTGGCGCCATGCTGGCACTCTGGCTGCGCTACAACGGGCCGGACACCTCGCTGAGCTTCGAGATCATGATCGACGTGCTGCTGATCGTGGTCATTGGCGGCATGGGAACGATGTACGGCGCGGCGATCGGCGCGGTGCTGTTCCTGGTTGCGCAGAGCTACCTTCAGGAGCTCCTGCGCCTGGCCAGCGAGGCCACCACCGCCATACCCGTGGTGTCGGCGTTGCTCTCGCCCGACCGCTGGCTGCTCTGGCTGGGCGTGCTCTTCGTTCTTTCGGTGTACTACTTCCCGACCGGGGTGGTGGGGCGACTGCGTGCCAGCGCCACCCTCGATCGCGGCGGGCTGCATGGAGACAAGGCATGAGTTTCACATCTCACTATCTGACCTGCGCTGGCCGGGAGCTTCACTTCACCGAGTGGGGCGCCGGCCATGCGCAAACCGTGATTGCCTGGCATGGCCTGGCGCGCACCGGGCGCGACATGGACGAGCTGGCCGACCATCTGAGTCGCCAGGGCTACCGGGTGATCTGCCCCGACACGCTGGGCCGCGGCCTCTCGCAATGGAGCCCCGATCCGCTGCACGAGTACTGCCTGGCGTTCTACGCCCGCACGGCTCGCGAGCTGCTGGACCAGCTCGGCGTCGAGCGCGCACACTGGGTGGGCACCTCGATGGGCGGTGCCATCGGCATGGTGTGCGCGTCGGGCTATTTCGAGCCCTCGCTCAAGGGGCGCATCCGATGTCTGGTGCTTAACGACAATGCCCCTGAACTGGCGCAGGCGGCCATTGAACGCATCAAGGCCTACGCGGGCAATCCGCCCGCTTTCGCCACGGTGCTGGAGCTCGAAGCCTTCTTCCGGCAGGTCTACAAGCCTTACGGGTGGCTCAGCGACGCCCAATGGCGCCGGCTGACCGAGACTTCGACGCGCCGATTGTCCGATGGCCGCGTGACCCCGCATTACGACCCGGCCATGGTGCAGCAGTTTCTGAGCTACCCCGACGATTACCTGATCTGGCACCACTACGACGCCCTGGAGATCCCCGTGCTGTGCCTGCGTGGCGCGGAATCTGACCTGGTGCTGCCAGCGACCGTGGCGGCCATGAAGCAGCGTGGCCCGGGGCTGAGGGGCACGTTGCAGGTGGTGGAAGTTCCAGGTTGCGGCCATGCGCCGGCGCTCAACGTGCCCGATCACCTGGCGCTGGTCAGCGACTTCCTGACGGCTGCAGGCGGAGTCACGGCCGCTTGAGGCGCCCCCCGGCCCGGCGCGCAACCAACCCTACTGCTTCGCCCCCAGCGCCAGTGCGAGTGCGCGTGAACCGGCGGCGGCAGCCTCGTCATGCTTGACCTGCGTCGGCCAGCCTGACAAATGCCGTTCGGCCAGGGTGGCCAAGGCAGCGATCCAACCGGGACTGTCGTTCAGGCAGGGGATGTAGTTGAATTCCTTGCCGCCCGCATGCAGGAAGGCCTCACGCGCCTCCATCGCAATCTCCTCCAGCGTCTCCAGGCAGTCGCCGGTGAAGCCGGGGCAGACCACATCCACCCGCTTGACGCCCGCCTGTGCCAGCGACACGAGCGTGGGTTCGGTATAGGGCTGCAACCATTTGGCCTTTCCAAAGCGGGACTGGAAGGTCAGCTGGTACTGGTCTTTCGACAGGCTCAGCCTTTGCGCCAGAAGGCGCGCGGTCTTGTGGCATTCGCAGTGGTAGGGGTCGCCCAGGTGCAGGGTACGCTCCGGAACGCCGTGAAAGCTCATCACCAGCCTGTCCGGGCGGCCATGGTCCTGCCAGTATTTCGTGATCCGCCGGGCCAGCGCCTCGATGTAGCCCGGGTCGTCGTGGCAGTTATTGACGAAACGCAGCTCGGGAATACGGCGCACCCTCGCGGCCCAGGTGTAGACGGCGTCGAACACGCTGGCGGTGGTGGTGGCGCTGTACTGGGGATAGGCGGGCAGGATCAGGATACGGTTGTGCCCCTCGGCCTTGAGCTTGTCCAGTTCCGAGGCCATCGACGGGTTGCCGTAGCGCATGGCGTAGCGCACAGTGACGTGATGGCCGCGCTCGCCGAGGTGGCCGCGCAGCAGGGTCGCCTGTTTGTCGGTCCACACCTTCAGCGGCGAGCCTTCGGGCAGCCAGATCGACGCGTATTTCCTGGCTGACTTGGCCGGGCGCGTGCGCAGGATGATGCCGTGCAGGATCAGCCACCAGATGGGCCGGGGAATCTCCACCACGCGGTGGTCACCGAGGAACTCCGCCAGATAGCGGCGCAGGGCCGGCGCCGTGGGTTCGTCGGGCGTGCCCAGGTTGCACAGCAGCACGGCCGTTCTGGCCGGCTGGCCATGCTGGAAGGAGGGTTCGGTTTGGAAGGACATGCGGTATTCTCCCGCAAGCGATTTTTTCGCGCGGACTGCCCTCATTCATCCCCATGCCCCTGCTCGACGTTTCCCGCATCCGCGCCATCACCCTGGACCTGGACGACACCCTATGGCCGATCTGGCCGACCATTGCGCGGGCCGAAGCAAGCTTGCAGACCTGGCTGGCCCGGCACGCTCCGGCAACAGCCGCTGCATGCGCTGCCCCCGGCGCGTTGCGCGAGGTGCGCCTGCATATGAACACCCACCGGCCCGACCTGGCGCATGACATGAGCGCGCTGCGCCGCGAATCCATCCGGGTCATGCTGACACGATCGGGCGATGACCCCGGCCTGGCAGAGCCCGCGTTCGAGGTGTTCTTCGACGCCCGCCAACGCGTCGAGTTCTTTGACGACGCCTTGCCTGCACTGGAGTTCCTCAGCAGCCGCTTTCCCGTGGTGGCTTTGTCCAATGGCAATGCGGATGTGCAGCGCGTCGGCATCGGCCGTCACTTTTGTGCAGCGTTCAGCTCAAGCACGCTGGGCGTGGGAAAACCCGACCCGCGCATGTTCCATGTCGGTGCGCGGGCGGCAGGCGTGCCCTCTGACGCAGTGCTGCACATTGGCGACGACGCACACCTGGACGGCGTGGGCGCACTCAACGCCGGCATGCAGATGGCCTGGGTCAACCGCGCCGGCCACGTCTGGGAGTCCCCGGCGTACGCGCCGCATGTGACGGTGGCCGAACTGCGCAGCCTGTGCGAGTTGCTGGCTTGAAGGCCGCGCGGCAGGCCGGCCAAGGCGGGCAAAGACCGCCAGCCTTTGGCCCGCAACGACGACACCGGCGACTTGGCTGCCTGATCCCGGACACCGACGAAGTGTCTTGCGCGACAATCGAGTCATGAAAAAGCTCCGGGATATCGCCCTGTCCATGCTGGATCTGGTCGCCGTTCGCGAGGGCGGCAGCGTGGCCGACGCGCTGAAGATTGCCCTGCGCACCGCGCAGCACGCCGAATCGCTCGGCTTTACCCGTTACTGGCTGGCCGAGCATCACAACATGGCTGGCATCGCCAGCTCCGCGACAGCGGTGCTGGTGGGGCACATTGCCGGTGGCACGAAAACGATGCGCGTCGGCTCGGGCGGCGTCATGTTGCCGAACCACGCGCCGCTGGTGGTGGCCGAGGCCTTCGGCACACTGGCCGAGTTGTACCCGGGTCGCATTGACTTGGGCCTGGGCCGCGCACCGGGCACGGACCGGGCCACGATGCGCGCGTTGCGCCGCGACCGGGTCGAAACCGAGGCTGATTTTCCGCGTGACGTGGCGGAACTGCAGCAACTGCTGGGCCCGGTGCGCCACGGCCAGCAACTCATCGCCATGCCGGGTGCGGGTACCCAGGTGCCAATCTGGCTGCTCGGCTCCAGCCTGTTCTCGGCGCAGCTCGCGGCCGAGCGCGGCCTGCCGTATGCGTTTGCCTCGCACTTCGCGCCGCGCCTGCTGCGCCAGGCGCTGGAGGTCTACCGTGGCCAGTTTCGGCCTTCCGCAGCGCTGGCAAAGCCGTATGTGGTGATCGGCGTGCCGCTGATTGCCGCGCCCACCGACGACGAGGCCGAATTCCTTGCCAGCAGCACCTACCAGCGCGTGCTGGGCATCCTGACGGGCGATCGCACGCGATTGCAGCCGCCGGTGGCGGACTTCATGGCAGGACTGCTGCCCCAGGAGCGTGCCGCCATCAATGACTTCCTCGCGGCCGCAGTGATCGGCGGGCCCGACAAGGTACGCACGGGACTCATGGCGCTGGCGCAGGCCACGGACGCCGATGAATTCATGCTGGTCAGCGATGTGTTCGACCCGGCGCTGCGCCTGCGTTCGCTGGACATAGCCACGGCCGTGCGCGCGGACTGACCGCCTCAGGTCGGGCGGAACATCCGGAACAACTGCTGCGGACCGATCGTGAAGTAGTCGGCCGGCCCGCCACCGCGCACAACGGGCTGTGCGGCCGCGGTGTCGTACACCCCGTCCTTGATCAGGCTTTCAGCGACATGCACGGCGACAACTTCGCCGAGCACCAGCCAGGTCGCCACCTTTTCGCCGCTGGCGCCTTGCAGTTGCACGATCTGCGTGAGGCGGCATTCGAACGAGACCGGGCTTTCCCGCACGCGGGGCACGCTGATCACGCGTGATGCCACCGGGGTGAGGCCGGCCAGTTCGAACTCGCTGACCTCGGGCGGCACCGGCGCGCAGGTCTGGTTCATGGCCTGCGCCAGCGGCGCCGTCACCAGGTTCCAGGCAAACTCGCCGGTCTGCTCGATATTGCGCAGCGTGTCCTTGTGGCCGATGCTGGCAAAGCCCACGATCGGCGGTGTGTAGTTGAAGGCGTTGAAGAAGCTGTACGGTGCCAGGTTCAGCGCCCCCGCCGCGCTGCGCGTTGAAATCCAGCCGATCGGGCGTGGCCCCACGATGGCATTGAACGGGTCGTGTCGCAGGCCGTGGCCGTCACGCGGCTCGTAATAGTGCATGGCATCGGGCAAGGTCAACTCCAGCGGGGATCTGCAGCGGACTCCAACCGCAATGACGGCGTTGCGCGGTCATTGCGCGCGACGACTGCGGAATGAAACGCCAACTCAGCGCGGGTCGTAGGCTGAACGCACGCGCATCCGCAGGCTCAGGTCGGTGCGAGAGTCGGCATTGGCCAGCGCCGTTTCCTGGTCGATGCGACCGTTCTTGACGAGTTCCAGAAGAACCTGATCAAACGTGTGCATGCCCACGACGCCACTTCGCTCGATGGCCTGCTTGAGTTCGTCCATGGAGCCCTTGAGGATCAGGTCGGAGATGTAAGCTGAACGCAGCATCGTTTCCGTGGCCAACACCCGGCCACCCTCCGCACCGGGAAGCAACCGTTGCGAGATGATGGCCTGCATGTTCAGGGACAGGTCCATCCGCAACTGCGTATGCATGTTTTCGGGGAAAAAGTTGATGATGCGCTTGAGCGCCTGGCTGGAGTTGGCCGCATGCAGCGTGGAAACGCAAAGGTGGCCTGTCTCGGAGTAGGCAATGGCGTGCTCCATCGTCTCGCGGTCGCGGATCTCGCCGATCATGATCATGTCGGGCGCCTGGCGCATCGCATTGCGCAGTGCATCGGCAAAGCTGTGGGTATCGATGCCTACCTCGCGCTGGTCGACAGTGCACTTGTCGTGGGTGAAGAGGAACTCGATCGGGTCTTCCACAGTCAGGATGTGCCCCTGGCTGTTGTGTGACCGGTACTCGATCATGGACGCCAGGGTGGTGCTTTTGCCCGACCCGGCGGCACCCACCACCAGCAACAGACCTCGCTGCAACAGCGCCAGATCGCGGACCACCGGGGGAAGTCCCAGCGCTTCAAAACCGGGAACCGTCACATTGATGCGGCGCGCCACCATGGCGGTCTGTCCCCGCTGGCGGTACACGCTGATTCGGAAGCGGCCAATGCCGGGGGCGGTATACGACAGGTTGCATTCGAGCGAGCGTTCGAAGTCGGCAATCTGGTCGGGGGTCATCACGGAATAGGCCAGCAGGCCGGCGTGGTCGGTCTCGAGCGGTGGCAGCGTTAACGCCCAGGACTCGCCATTGACCTTGATGTGGGGCGGCGCGCCTGTCGTCAAAAACAGATCAGAGGCTTCGGTGTCCACCATCTTGCGCAACAGGCTCTGCAGTTCTTCGTTTGCCATCAAAACTCCTTGATCTGGTTCAGGGCCCTGCAAGGATAGTCTTTGTGACTTGCACGAACGCCCGGTGTGCATGGTAAACCGGCCGGCCGCGTTCGGCCATGCCGGTCGCGATTTTCTTGATCTAAGGCAGATTCAGGGCCATCCCGCCGCTGCGCACGGCGCCTTCGAGCGTGGCCGGATAAGGGCCGTCGACGTAGTCGCCGCAGGCGGTCAGAGCGCGGGCAACCGATGCGGGCGGCCGCTGGAGCGCAGGGGTGCAGGAGAAGGTGGCGCGTTTCTCGGTCAGGGTCTGGAAGGGTTCAATCACGAGACCCAGCTGTATCAGCGCCTGGTCGACGACGCGTTCCTGCAGTGCCTGGCGTTCGCCCATGCTGGCGCTGATCACGAACGCCAGCAGTCCTGCGGGCCCGCCGAGCTGACCCCGGTCAAACACGAATTGGGCCGGATGGTTCACGCTGGCCCGCAGCGCCGTCATGGGCCGGGACAGGCCGGCGCGGGACATCGCATACACCGTGGTGATGGCCTGGTGATGCAGGGCGTTCGCGGTGGCGGCCCATGTCCGCAGGTCCCGCGCCAGTTCTTCGGGCGCATCCACGGATGCCGCGAATGCGAGCCTGGCCGCCTCCGTTGCAGGTGTTGCAAGGACGGCACAATCGAAGAGCTCCCCGTCGATGGACCAGCCGGGCCGGGCGCTCCCGGTCCTGTTCCAACGCAGCGACTTGACACGCTGGCCCGCAAGCACGCGGTGGCCTCTTTGCATCAGCCAGCGCGCGGCCGGCTCCGGAAACAGGCTGCCCAGGTCGACACGCGGCAGCATCAGGTTGGAGCCCCCAAGCGGGCCGAACAGGGCGTCCTTCATGACCCGCAGGAACACCGCACCGCTGGCCGTGCGGGCCGGCGTGTTGAGCGCCGAGACGCACAGCGGCTCGATGAATTCGTCCTTGAGCCGCCGGCTCAGCAAGGCGCACAAGTCGGCGACCGTGGCCTCGGGTGCGCAGGAAAAACCACGCAGCTGCCAGCGGGTGGCCGCATGCAACAGCGAAATCCTGTCGCGCCAGTCCCAGCCGCGGGCGCGCAGGATGCCGGCCACGGCATCCCAGGGCGCAGGGCCGTCGGACAAGGCCAGGCCGCTTCCGTCGGGAAAGCACAGGGCCAGCGGCAGTCGCATGAGCGCCTGCTCCGGATCCACACCCACCAGGCGCATCAGGCGCAGGGACTCGGTGTAGGCGCCGATCAGGATGTGCTGACCGTTGTCGAGCAGGCTCTGGGCGCCGTCGGGCAAGGCGACGGGCACACCGCGGGCCCGGCCCCCCATTGCGCGCGCAGCCTCGAACACGGTGACACCGTGACCCGCTTGCGCCGCCGCCAAGGCCGCAGCCATGCCAGCCCAACCGCCGCCGATAACTGCGATCTTCATGGTGCCGGCAACGGCCTGGCTCATAACCTGCCCAGCGCCTGGACCTTCCACGCCAGCCACAGCTTGCGCAGCGGCGTCAGGGCGATGCGCTGGTGCAGCACCTTGAACTGGTCCTGTTCGATCTCCCGCAGCAGCGTACGGTAGATGCTGGCCATCATGAGGCCAGGCTTCTGGGTGCGCCGGTCTGCATCCGGCAGCAGGGCGATCGCCTCGTCGTACAGGGCATGCGCGCGACGGGCCTGGAAGGCCATCAGGGCGGTGAAGCGCTCCGAATAGCCGCGCTTGAGAATCTCGTGGGCCTTCACGTCGAACTGCTGCAGTTCGCTGATCGGCAGGTAGATGCGCCCACGCAACGCGTCCTCGCCCACGTCGCGGATGATGTTGGTGAGCTGGAAGGCCAGCCCGAGCTTGTGCGCATAGGCCGTGGTGGCGGCCTGGGTCTGCCCGAAGATCAGCGCGGAGACCTCACCTACCACGCCGGCCACGAGGTGGCAGTAGCGCTGCAAGGCGGGGTAGTCGAGGTAGCGCGTCTGCTCCAGGTCCATCTGGCAGCCTTCGATCACGGCCTGCAGGTGGCGCTGCTCGATCCCGTAATTCGGGCAATGCGGTATCAGCGCCTGCAACGCGGGGTGGCTGGGCTGGCCGGCAAACGCCTTCGCCACTTCGCTTTGCCACCAGGCCAGTTTGCTACGGGCTACACCGGGATCGGTCACTTCGTCCACCACGTCATCCACTTCCCGGCAGAAGGCATAAAACGCGGTGATGGCGGCGCGCCGGGCTGGGGGCAGGAACAGAAAGGCATAGTAGAAGCTGCTGCCTGAGGCGGCAGCTTTTTGCTGGACGTAGTCTTCAGGGGTCATGAATGGGCGCGGTTGGGTTCGCGGGCCGCCACGCGGGTCGGCGTGTGGGCCTTGGGCCCGATTGTCACATCCACAGGGCTCGCCACAGCATGACCGGCGCGTCCCACGCCGACAGAGTGGGCCGCGCCTGCAGCGTGGCGTAGTCCAGGGCGTCGATCTTGTCCAGGATGCGCAGGCCGCCCTGTACGACCAGACGCAGCTCCCAGCCGGCCCGCCCAGGCACTTTTTTCACGAGATTTGAGCCTTTTTGCATCATATCCAGCGTCCACTGGACATTTTCTGCTATCAAAAGAGTTGCGCTTGGCGTTTGCTCGAGCCTCGCCGGGTCCACGCCCAGCGCGGTGCAGCGATCGCCGGGCAGGTAATAGCGGCCGCGGGGGATGTCCACGCTCAGGTCCTGCCAGAAATTGATGAGCTGCAGGGCGCTGCAGATCTGGTCGCTTTGCGCCAGTGATTCCTCATCATGGACGCCGTACAGGTGCAGCAGCAGACGGCCGACCGGGTTGGCCGAACGGCTGCAATAGTCCAGCAACGCGGTGCGGTCAGCGTAGCCGGTGCCGTCGCGGGTCTTGATCACGTCCTGCTCGAAGGCATCGAGCAAGTTGTCAAGCAGCGGCAACGGCAATTCAGACTGCGCAATGATGTTTGAGAGCGGACCGAAGATGCCGGCCCAGCGGGCGGATGTTGGCTGGCCGCGGGCAGCGGCGCGCAGGTCGGCGCGGAAGGCGGCCAGGTCGTCGAGCCTTTGTTGCGCCGGCGCATCGCCTTCGTCGGCAATGTCATCGGCGGTGCGGGCGAAGGCATAGATCGCGGCAATGGCTGGGCGCAGGCGGGCCGGGCACAGCCAGGAAGCGACCGGAAAGTTCTCGTAGTGGACGACCGGTGGCGCAGACTTTGCTGTAGCTGCGGCGAAGGGAGTCTTTTCAGAAGGCACGGCCGGGATTGTCGCTTGACACAGGTCAGGATTTACCCTAGATTACTAACCAGTCAGTCATTAACTTGCCGCACGCCGACCATGATGCACCCATTTTCGCCCGCTTTACTTCGTGACAGGACGCATTGGACCTTGGCCGCCGTCGTGACGGCCCTGCTGCTGGGGGCCTGTTCGCGTTCTGCACCCCCGGAAGAGCCGGTGCGCTCGGTCAAGGTGCTGACCGTGGGCCTGAGCGCCTTCGAATCGGGCGTCGAGTACGCGGGGGAGGTCAGGGCGCGCGTCGAGTCGCGGCTGGGCTTTCGCGTGGCTGGCAAGATCACCCAGCGGACGGCCGAGGTGGGCCAGCGCGTCAAAGCCGGGCAGTTGCTGGCGCAACTGGACCCCCGCGATTACCAGTTGGCTGCGGACGCGGGCCGGGCCCAGGTCACCGCCGCCGCAACGCAGCGCGATCTGGCCGCCGCGGACTTGAAACGCTACAAGGAATTGAAGGAGCAAAACTTCATCAGCGGTGCGGAGCTTGAACGACGCGAGGCGACGCTGAAGGCCGCGCAGGCCACGCTGGACCAGGCGCAGGCACAGCTGGCCGGACAAGGCAACCAGGCCGGCTACACCCGGCTGGTGGCCGATGTGTCCGGCGTGATCACGGCGGTGGAGGCCGAGGTCGGTCAGGTGGTGACCGCCGGAGCGCCGGTGGTGCGCATCGCCCAGGACGGCCCGCGGGACGTGGTGTTTGCCGTGCCGGAGGACAAGCTGGCGCGCCTGCCGGTGGGCTCGGGCGTCGTGGTGCGGTCCTGGTCGGGCGGCGCGCCTTTGCAGGGCGTGGTGCGCGAAGTGGCGGCCAGTGCCGACCCGGTGACGCGTACCTACGCGGTCAAGGTGACGCTGGCCGCGCAGCAGGCCCTGGAAGCCCTGCCGCTGGGCGCGACCGCGTATGTGGTTCCGGCAGTGCCCGCGCAGGCCACCGCCGGTGTCATCAAGCTGCCCACCAGCGCGTTGCGCCAGGAGGGCAAGGGCTCCGCCGTGTGGGTGCTGGACACGGCCACCATGACGGTCCGCTCGCAGCCGGTGCAAATCGCCACGGCCGATGGCAACGAGGCCGTGATCGCAAGCGGGCTGCAGCCGGGCCAGAAAGTGGTGTCCGCCGGGGTCCACGTGCTCTCGCCGGGCCAGAAAGTCACAATTTACAAGCCAAATGGGCCGGATTCCAGCGCCGCAAGGACGCCGGAAGCTATGAAATCGGGAGTATCCGACGCGACGGTGCCGCCGGCCAAGGGTTCTGCAACCTTGCCCGCGGCCCTCGCCGTGCCCGCTTCGGCCGCCGCCAGCGCAGCCGCTGCCCGGTGAGACGCTCATGAAGCACACGCATCCCGAAAAGTCCTTCAACATCTCTCGCTGGGCGCTGGAGCACGATGCGCTCACCCGCTTCCTGATGATCGTCCTGATGCTGCTGGGCTTTGCCGCCTATTTCCAGCTCGGCCAGGACGAAGACCCGCCCTTCACATTCCGCGCCATGGTCGTGCGCACCTACTGGCCCGGCGCCACGGCGCAGCAGGTGGCCGAGCAGGTGACCGACAAGATCGAGCGCACGCTGCAGGAAGTGCCCTACGCCGACAAGATCCGCAGCTACTCGAAGCCGGGCGAGTCCCAGATTATTTTCCAGATCAAGGACTCGTCCAAAGCCGCCGACGTTCCCAACGTCTGGTACACGGTGCGCAAGAAGATCGCCG
>Ga0105090_10001471_pt1 | contig 12679 bp, 11 predicted proteins | sample PPLLak3March2015_FD_79110 | JGI IMG/M metagenome (GOLD analysis project Ga0105090, IMG submission 79110) | Freshwater sediment microbial communities from Prairie Pothole Lake near Jamestown, North Dakota, USA - PPLs Lake P7 Core (1) Depth... | ecosystem: Environmental > Aquatic > Freshwater >... | reverse complement strand
TGGGTGATGAAACAGGAACTGCGCAAAATACCCGCGATCGGCATCGGCTGCGAGAAGGCGGGCCACATCTTCGTCGAGCGCCGCAATCCCAAGCAGGCCGCCCAGGCCATCAACGCCGCGCTGAAACGCCTGGGCGGCGGCATCGGCATCCTGTTTTTTCCGGAAGGCACGCGCAGCCCCGACGGGCGCCTGCTGCCGTTCAAGAAAGGCGCCTTCCGCACCGCCATCGAGCAGCAGATACCCCTGTTGCCTATCACCCTGGTCGGCACTCGGGACGTCATGCCCGCACGCACCTTGCGAATGTTTCCCGGCCGGGTCCGCATGGTAATCCACCCGCCGATCGAGACGGCCGGGATGACGGTGGAGCAGATCGACGAGCTGCTGCTGCGGACCCGCGCGGTGATCTCTTCGGCCATGCCCGCCGAACTCCGGTAGGCGGATGGCGATCGTCACCTGATGGCGGCGTGACCTGATGGCAGCGTGATCTGATGGCTTTGGGCAAACCCGACCCGCGCTACACCCTGTCGCCCCGGGCGCGATCCAGTTTCCGCCTGGCGCTGCGCATCACCCTGGTCTTCATTGGCGTCCTGTGGACGGTGTTCATCGTCGACGCGGCCTTCGGCCTGCGGCTCGCCCGCTTCGGCCTGCGCCCCGGGAACGCGGCCGGGCTGATCGGCATCGCCACGGCGCCCCTGCTGCATGGCAGCGCGCAACACCTGCTGTCCAACACGCTGCCCATGCTGGTGTCGCTGACCGCCACCCTGTACCTCTACCCGGCGTCCTCGGTGCGGGTCATTCCCCTGCTTTGGCTGGGCTGCGGCGCGCTCGCCTGGTTCATCGGCCAGGCGCCGAGCCTGCACATCGGCGCCAGCGGCCTGATCTACGGGCTGCTCGCCTACGTGTTCATGAGCGGCATCCTGCGCCGTGACATGCGTTCGGTGTCGGCGTCGCTGCTGATGGGCTTCCTGTACGGCTCTATGGTGTGGGGCGTGCTGCCCATCCGGCCCAACATGAGCTGGGAGATGCACTTGTCGGGCGCCATGACCGGACTGCTGCTGGCCGTGCTGTACCGGCGCTGGGACCGCGTGCCGCTGGTCCGCTACGACTGGGAGGACGATGATTCCGTGCCGGAGTGGTATCCTGAGCCGCCTGCCGGGGACGATCGGAGCCCGCCGCGCAAGGCGTAAGGCGAACCGTCGGCGACGGCCGCCGTTGCGGCGCCATTCCAGAGATAATGGAAATGTTCAAGAAAATATTCTATGCCATTGTTATTACAGTAGTACTGTTCATCATAGTGGGCGTGTTCCTGCCGCGTCACGTGCACGTAGAGCGCAGTATCGACATCGAGCGGCCGACCGCGACCGTGTTCACCGTGCTGAACAGCTACCGCAGTTTTGCGGCCTGGTCGCCTTGGGCGCAGCGCGATCCGGCTGCGGTGTACGAAATGAGCGGACCCGAGGCGGGTCCCGGCGCGCGGCTGAGTTGGGCCGGCGACCCTCGCCTGGTCGGGACCGGCTGGCAGGAAATCGTCGCAAGCCAGCCGAACACGCTGGTGCGGATGCAGCTGGATTTCGACCAACAGGGCGTCGCCGAATCGTCCTTTCATATCCGGCCGACCGAAGCCGGCACACACCTCACCTGGGGCTTCGATACCGACCTGCTGGAGGGGCAGGGCTGGTTCGGCGGACTGGTGGCCCGCTACTTTGGCCTGTTCTTCGACAAATGGATCGGCACGGATTACGAGCAAGGCCTCGCCCGTCTCAAGGCCCACGTCGAGTCGATGCCCGCAGCGGATTTCTCGGACCTCGAAGTTGAGATCGTCGAGGTCGCGCCGGCGGACATCCTGTACGTCACGAGCGACGCCGGGCCGGGCGCATCCGACATCACGGCGACTCTGGCCACCGCGTACCAGGAAATCACCGCCTACATGGCGGAACAGGGCATCGAGATGGCCGCGCAACCCATGGCCATCACCCGCATTGGAGACCAGGGCCGCTACGAGGTCGAAGCGGCGATTCCGGTGCATTTGCCGGAAGCCGAGCCCGGTATTGCGGCAGAAGCGCAGGCGGACCCGGGCCCCGCGGCAGCGGCTGGGGAAGAAGAAGCGCAGAGCGAAGCGGGGCAGGGACCGGTCGAAACGAGCGAAACCGTGCCCGCGCCGGCGAGCCGGGTGCGCGCGGGTCATTCGCCTGCCGGTCGCGCGGTGCGCGTCGTGCACCGTGGTCCCTACGAACGCATGGGCCCCACGTACGAGAAACTGGCGGCGTGGATCGCGGCGCATGCCATGATCGAGGGGCAGGTGTCCTGGGAGCAGTACATTTCCAATCCCGGCGAAACCCCGGAAGACGAACTGATCACGCACATCTACTTCCGGATCGGCGATGAGGGTTGAGCCGGCAGCCGGCCGGCGACCACGGGTCAACATCATCGGTTGCGGGCGTGCCGCCGGCAGCCTGGCCAGGCTCTGGCAGCAGGCCGGCGCGACGCGCCTGGGCGACGTGCTGAACCGCAGCCCCGGCAGCGCGCAGGGCGCCGTGGCGGCTATCGGCGCCGGCACGCCGGTCGCGCGGCTCGACGAGATGCGCCCGGCGGATTGCTGGCTGATCGGGACCGGCGACGACCAGATCGCCGCAGCCGCCCTGGCGCTGCGCGATACGGGATTCGACCTCGACGGCGCACTGGTTTTTCACCTGGCCGGGCGGTGCGGGCTCGAGGTGCTGGCCCCGCTGGCGGACCGCCACGCGCATTTGGCGGCGCTGCACCCGGTGCGTTCGCTGACCCACGACGAACTGACCCTGCAGGAGTTCTGCGGCACGGCCTGCGTGGCGGAGGGTCCGGAGCAGGCGCTGGCGCTGCTGCAGCCCCTGGTGGATGCGATCGGTGGCCTCTGGCTGCCGGTACGTGGAGTCGACCGCGGCCTGTATCACGCAGCGGTCAGCATCGTCAGCAACGTGACCAAGGCGGTGGCCTGGAAAGCCCAGACCTGGCTGGAGCACGCGGGGCTGCCAGCCGGGACTTCCGCGGCCGTCACGCACCAACTGCTGCAGAGCACGCTGGCGGACCTGTTCCGCTCCGGTGCGCGGCAATCCATTACCGGCCCGGTGGTGCGCGGAGATACGCGCACCATCGCGGCCCACCTGGCCGCCCTCCGAGTCACGCATCCGCGCGACATCGAGGTTTACCGTGTGCTGGCGCGGACGGTGCTTGACCTGGCGCGCGAGCGCGGCGACCTGGACGACGCGACCCTCGGTCGCTTCGAGAGCCTTTTGGGCGGCTGAGGGTCGGTAGGAGCGAACCTTGTTCGCGATCGTCGGCACCGATTTCCCGAACGACGTTCGGTCCTACGGTGGAGGGTTCGGTCCGGAACCGCGCACACTGGTGCGGCGCTCCCGCAGCAGGATGTACAGCCCGGCCAGGACGATCACCGCGGCGCCGACCAGGACCCGCCAGCCCGGCACGTAGCCCCAAAACGCCAGGCCGTAAATGAGGGCCCAGATCATGTGCGTGTAGTCGAACGGGGCGACCACGGCGGCCGAGGCGCGGCGGAAGGCGGCGGTCAGCAAGGCCTGGCCGCAGGCGCCGGTCAATCCCAGCAGCACGATGTGCGGCCAGTGCTCCGGAGCGACCGGCCGCCATTGGGGAATGGCCAGTACCGCCGAACCCGCGCAAACGATTGCGATAAACCAGAAGGCGATCGTGACGGTACTGTCGCGAGTGCCCAGGCGCCGCAGCAACAGCGAGGAAAACGCGTAGGCGAGCATGCCCGCCAGGCCCATCATGGCCCCGTAAGAGACCCAGCCCTCGCGGCTCGGCTCCAGCACCAGCAACACGCCGGCAAAACCCACGAGCGCGGCGGCGATGCGCACGGGCCCGGCGGGCTCACCCAGCACCGGGCCGGATAACAGCGTGATCACCAGCGGCGCTGCGAAAAACAGGGTGTAGGCGTCGGCCAGCTGAAGTTCCCGGAAGCACTCGCCGACGGCGAACAGCATGACGATGCCCAGCGCGCCGCGCAGCAGGTGACCACCGAAGTAGGCCGTGCGGAAGCGCGAACGGTCGGTGGCGATGATCCAGGCGACGAAGAACGGCAGCGACATGGCGCTGCGAAAGAACACCACCTGGAAACTGGAGTAGTGCTCCACCAGCAGCTTGAACGCCACGTCCATGCTGGCGAAAAAAAACACCCCGGCCAGCATCAGCAGGATGGCCTGCGCGGGGCGTTGTTCGAGTCGCGTCACGGCAGGGGCCTCACCACCGCTCCGCGAACGATGCGCGGTCACGCCATGAGCCTGGCCGGGTGTTGGGCCGAGTAGTGGGCTGGCGCGTTTCGTCAAGCAACAAAGCCAGGCAGCGCCCGAACGCCTTGCGGCCGATTTCCACGGCGCCCATGCGGAACAGGTGTGGGCTGCCCACCTGGCAGTCGAGCAAGCCGAACTCCCAGGACACCAGCAGACGGCACAGCGCCACCAGGGCGATCTTGCTGGCGTCGACGCTGCGGCTGAACATCGACTCACCGAAAAACGCCGCACCGATCGCCAGCCCGTAGATGCCCCCGCAGAGTACGCCGTCCTGCCACACCTCGATCGAATGCGCATGTCCCAGGCGGTGCAGTCGCCGATAGGCGGCCTGCATGTCGGGCGTGATCCAGGTGCCGCGGTCCTGCTCGTCATCCCGGCCGCGCGGTTCGGCGCAAGCAGCCAGGACCCCGTCGAAGGCATGATCGGCGGTCAGGCTGTAGCAGCCGCTGTTGTAGCGACGCCGGGTGCGTCGCGAGAGGTGCACCTCCGCCGGAAAGATCACGCAGCGGGGCGCGGGGCTCCACCACAACACCGGCTGACCCTCTGAATACCACGGAAAGATGCCGGCGCGGTACGCCGCCAACAGGCGCTGTGGGTGCAGGTCGCCGCCCCAGGCCAACAGACCATTGGGCGCGTCCAGCGCCTCGCTGACGGGAGGAAAGGGCGCCGCAGGGTCGGCGCCGAGCCGGGGCAGGTCCACCAGGCTCCTCACGCGGACTCGCTCCGGAATGGGTCATGCCGGAACGGATCGTGCCGGAATGGATCATGTTGGCCCAGTTGCTCGCGGTATTCCAGCATCCAGGCTTTTTCCTGCCGCAGGTAGCGCGCGATCGGTTCGCGAAACGCCGCCTCGCGCAGGTAATGGAAAGAGTGCGTCGCCGCCGGCCGGAAGCCGCGGCTGATCTTGTGCTCGCCCTGGGCGCCGGATTCGAACACCCCGATCCCGTTGGCGACGCAGAACTCGATGCCCTGGTAATAGGCGGTCTCGAAGTGCAGGCCGGGGATTTGCTCGAGGCAGCCCCAATAGCGGCCGTACAGGCGGCCGCCCCCCTGCAGGTACAGGCTCATGGCCAGGGGCTGCTGGTCGCGCAGGGCGATGGCCACGCACAGACCGTCGCCCAGCGTGGCCGCCAGCCGGGCGAAGAACTCCCGGTTGAGCGCGGCGTGGTTGCCATACTGGCGGAAGGTCTCGCCGTAGCAGCGTTGGACGAACTCCAGCTCCGGGTCGCCGAGTTCGCGGCCGCGCAGCCAGCGGAAGCGGATGCCCGCGTCTTCCACCTGGCGCCGCTCGCGCAGGACGTTCTTGCGCTTGCGCGCGCGCAGCCGCCCGAGAAAATCGTCGAAGCCGGAATAGCCGTCGTTGACCCAGTGGAACTGCCAGTCCTGGCGCGGCAGCAGGTCTGCTTCCTCCAGGGCCGCACGATCCTCCGTGGCGACGAAGTTGCAGTGCCAGGAAGACAGCTGCAGCTGGGCGCAGGCGTCGACGGCCAACCGCACCAGACGCCGGCGCAGGCCGGCGGGATCCGGGTGGCCACGGCGCGTCAGCAAGCGGGGCCCGGTAACGGGCGAGTAGGGCACGGCGGTCAGCAGTTTAGGGTAGTAGCTCAAGCCCTGGCGCTGGTAGGCATCGGCCCAGGCCCAGTCGAACACGAATTCCCCGTGCGAGTTGCTCTTGACGTAGCTCGGCGCGAAGGCGACCAGTTCGTCGCCTTCGTAGAGCGCGAGGTGGCAGGGCGTCCAGCCGAGCCGGGCGTCGAGCGCGCCGGACGACTCCAGTGCGCCGAGGAAAGCATGTGACACGAAGGGGTTGTCTTGGTGGTCCAGCCGCTCCCACTCCGCGGGATCGATGCGGCTGAACTCAGTCAGAATGCGGGTCGCGATCGTCACGAAACCTGGCGCCGTTGCTCCTCGCGGAGCGCGACCGCCTCAGTGGTGGCCCTGTTCGCTCAGCCAGCGCTCCGCGTCCAGCGCGGCCATGCAGCCAAAGCCCGCGGAGGTGATGGCCTGCCGGTATACGTGGTCGGCGACGTCGCCGGCCGCGAATACCCCTTCCACGCTGGTGGCGGTCGCATAGCCGTTGGTGCCGCTGCGCACGTTGATGTAGCCGCCCGTCATGTCGATCTGTCCCTTGAATATGCCCGTGTTGGGCGCGTGTCCCACGGCGATGAAAACCCCCGCGAGTTCGAGTTCGGTCCGGGCCTCCGTGTTGACGTCGCGCACGCGGATCCCGGTGACGCCGCTGTCGTCGCCCAGCACCTCCTCGAGCACTTGGTTCCAGAGGATGCGCACCTTGCCGTTCCGCTCCCGCTCGAACAGGCGGTCCTGCAGGATTTTCTCCGAGCGCAACTCGTCGCGCCGGTGCACCAGTACGACCTCGGCGGCGATATTCGACAGGTACAGGGCTTCCTCGACCGCCGTGTTGCCGCCGCCGATCACCGCCACCTTGCGGCCGCGGTAGAAAAAACCGTCGCAGGTGGCGCAGGCGGACACGCCTCTGCCCTTGAACGCCTCTTCCGAGGGCAGTCCGAGGTACTTGGCGCTGGCGCCGGTCGCGATCACCAGCGCGTCCGCAGTGTAAACCCCGGAGTCGCCCGCGAGGCGGAAGGGGCGCTGGCCAAGATCGGCCGTGTGGATGTGGTCGAAGACGATTTCCGTGTCGAAACGCGCGGCGTGCTCCAGCATCCGCTGCATCAACTCGGGGCCCTGCAATCCTTCAGGGTCACCGGGCCAGTTTTCCACGTCCGTGGTCGTCGTCAATTGCCCACCCTGTTCCAGCCCGGTGATCAGCACCGGCTTGAGGTTGGCCCGCGCCGCGTAAACGGCGGCCGTGTAGCCGGCGGGCCCCGATCCGATAATCAGGAAACGGCAGTGCTTGACGTCGGTCATGTATAATCGCTCCAGTTTTCAAGGCCAAGAGACAAGCCGGCGGAACAGCTGGCCCTGACAGGCACCCATGTAGAAAAGCAGAGAAACGCCGCCGTCCGCGAACATTATGCGTCGAAATATGTGTCGGGGGCAGCCGCGGATTCTACACCAGAACGGACAAGGAAGATCAGCTTGCCACAGGCCAAAAAGAAATCGCGGATAGACGTTCCGGACGGCCACCAGTTCGCGCATCGCCTGGGTGAGAGCTTCTTCATCCTGACCGCGCTGGTCGCCGTGTACCTCGTCGCCTGCCTGGTCAGCTACGACCCCACCGATCCCGGCCCGTTCAATTCCGTCGCCTCCCAGCAGGTGGGCAACATCGGCCGCGTGCTGGGCGCCTGGCTGGCGAATTTCTTCCTGTTCCTGACCGGTTACCTGGCCTATTCGCTGCCCTTGGTGCTGGTGTACGTCGGGTGGCTGGTGTACACGCGGGCCGGCGCGCCGCTGGAACCGGCCAGCGCGACCGAGTGGTTCGCACGGCTCACCGGGCTGCTGCTGTTCGTGCTGTCGGCGACCGGCCTGGCGCATCTGCACACCCTGCCGCCCGCCGGCTCGATGCCGGCCGGCGGCGGCGGCGTCATCGGGCTGCAGATCGCCACGCCCCTGTTGGAGGTGACCGGCGCGCTGGGCTCGACCCTGTTCCTGCTGGCCATGCTGCTGGTCGGCCTCACGCTGTTCGCCGGCATCTCCTGGTTCCAGGTCATGGATGGCACCGGCCGGCACACGCTGACCACGCTGGCGTGGCTGGCCAAATCGGTCGCCGGCCTGCGCGACTGGTTCGCCGGCCGTCGCGCCAAGGCCGAGCGCGAAGAAGTGCGCAAGGCGGATACGGAGCGCCAGAAATCCAAACCCAAGCGCAAGATCGAGCCGCAGATCATCGCCCCGGAGAGCCAGCCCAGCGTGCGCGCCGAGCGCGAAAAGCAGCAACCGCTGTTCAGGAACCTGCCGGTCGGCTCGCTGCCGCCGCTGGACCTGCTGGACGAGCCGCCGGAACAAGCGGCGGGCTACAGTACCGAGGTGCTCGAGGCCCTGTCGCGCCAGGTGGAACTCAAGCTGGCTGATTTCGGCGTGCAGGCCGACGTGGTCGAGGTGCATCCCGGCCCGGTGATCACGCGCTTCGAGCTGCAACCTGCGCCGGGTATCAAATCGTCACAGGTCAGCGCGCTGTCCAAGGACCTCGCGCGCGGCCTCAGCGTGATTTCGGTCCGCGTCGTCGAGGTGATCCCAGGCAAGTCCACGATCGGCCTCGAGATACCCAACACGGTCCGCCAGACCGTCTACCTTTCCGAGATCCTGCGCTCGGACGTGTACGAGCGCTCGGCATCGGCGCTGACGCTGGCGCTGGGCAAGAGCATCGGCGGCAACCCCGTGATCACCGACCTCGCGCGCATGCCGCACCTCCTGGTGGCGGGCACCACGGGTTCGGGCAAGTCGGTGGCGCTGAACGCGATGATCATCAGTTTCCTGTACAAGGCGACGCCGGAGCAGGTGCGCCTGATCATGATCGACCCGAAGATGCTCGAGCTTTCGGTCTACGAGGGCATTCCGCACCTGCTCGCGCCGGTGGTCACCGACATGAAGGAGGCGGCCAACGCGCTGCGCTGGTGCGTGGCGGAGATGGAGCGCCGCTACCGCCTGATGTCGACCCTGGGCGTGCGCAACATCTCGGGCTACAACCGCAAGGTCAAGGACGCCGAGGAAAAAGGCGAGCCGATCAGGGATCCGCTCTGGCAAGCAGCCCTGCCGGACGTCGAGGAAGAGCCGCGCGTGCTGCAGACCTTCCCCTACATCGTCGTGGTGATCGACGAGTTCGCCGACCTGATGATGATCGTCGGCAAGAAGATCGAAGAGCTGATCGCGCGCCTGGCCCAGAAAGCCCGGGCCGCCGGGATACACCTGATCGTCGCCACGCAGCGCCCGTCGGTTGACGTTATCACCGGCCTGATCAAGGCCAACATCCCGGCGCGCATCGGCTTCCAGGTGTCCTCGCGCGTCGACTCGCGAACCATCCTGGACCAGATGGGCGCCGAGCAGCTGCTGGGACACGGCGACATGCTGTACCTGGCGCCGGGCTCGGCGCTGCCCGAGCGCATACACGGGGCCTTCGTCGGCGACCGCGAGGTGCATGCGGTGGTCAAATACCTCAGGCAGTTCGGGGAACCAGCGTATGTCGACGATGTCCTGGGTGAAACGCAGATGACGTACGACGGCATGTCGATCAGCGCCACCGGCATGCCGGAGGCGGTCGAAGGCGAACAGGACGAGCTGTACGACCAGGCCGTGGCCTTCGTGACGGAAAGCCGGCGGGCGTCGATTTCCAGCGTCCAGCGACAACTGCGCATCGGCTACAACCGCGCCGCGCGGCTGGTGGAGGAAATGGAGGCCGCCGGCGTCGTCAGTCCGCCGGAACACAACGGCCAGCGGGAAGTGCTGGCGCCGCCGCCCCCGCGCGACTGAGAGCCCGAACCGGAGTGATCCCTGCATGACACGTATTCTTTCGGCCATCGGCCTCGCGCTGCTGTGCAGCCTGTCCCTGACCCTGCCGGCGGCGGCGCAGCAGGACCCGGCGCCGCCCGGTTCCGCGCGCGCCCAGCTGAATACGTTTTCGGCCGGGCTGGAAGCGCTGCACGCGCGTTTCGAGCAGCAGGTCGTCAGCACCGACGGAGCGGTCTCGGACCGCAGCAGCGGCGAAGTCTGGTTGCAGCGCCCGCAGCGCTTTCGCTGGGAGTACGGCGGTGATTTTCCGGAAGTGGTCGTCGCCGACGGCGAGCGCCTGTGGATTTACGACGAGGCGCTGGAACAGGTCACGGTCGAAGACCAGACCGCCGGGGAGTTGGCCTCGCCGCTGACCTTGCTGACCGATCCCGGCCGTCTCGACGAGCAGTTCGCGGTCAGCGAGGCGGGTGAGGCCGACGGGCTGCATCTGCTCGAGCTGCGCGCCCACGACGCCGAGGGCGATTTCGAGCGCATCCTGCTCGGCCTGCGCGACAACGCGCTCGAACTGATGATCATGGAGGACGCCTTCGGCCTGCGCACCGAATTGCACTTCCGCGATGTCGAGCGCAACCCGACCGTGGACCCGGCGCGGTTCACCTTCACGCCCCCCGAAGGCGTCGACGTGATCGGCGACGTCACGATCATCCGGCCGCTGAATTAGGTAAAATACCGCGTTTTTGACATTTGGGCAGACCCATGCTTGACCCACAACTCCTGAGAACCGACCCCGAGGGCGTCGCCGGGGCCCTGGCGCCCCGCGGCTACATCCTCGACGTTGCCGCCTGGCGCAACCTGGAAGCGCGCCGCAAGGAGCTGCAGGTGCGCGTGCAGGACCTGCAGAACCGGAAGAACCTCAGCGCCCGCTCCGTCGGGCAGGCCAAAGCGCGCGGGGAGGACATCCAGCCCCTGCTCGACGAGGTCAAGAGCCTCGGCGAGGAGCTGGGCCTCAACGAGGGCGAGTTCAACGCCGTGCAGGCGCAGCAGCAGGCCTGGCTCCTCGACATGCCGAACCTGCCGCTGGCCGAAGTGCCCGCAGGCCGCGATGCCGGGGACAACGTCGAGATCCGGCGCTGGGGCGAGCCCCGCGCCTTCGACTTCCAGCCGCGGGACCACGTGGAGCTGGGCGCGATCAGCGGGCTGCTGGATGCCGAAGCGGCGGCCAAACTGGCCGGCGCGCGGTTCACGGTGTTGCGCGGCGGCCTGTCGCGACTGCACCGGGCCCTGGCCCAGTTCATGCTCGACGTGCACACGCAGGAGCATGGCTACACCGAAGTCTACCTGCCGTACCTGGTCAACGCGGATGCCATGACCGGCACCGGCCAGCTGCCCAAGTTTGGCGAGGAGGCCTTCGCCACCACCGACGATCCGCCGCGCTACCTCGTGCCGACCGCCGAGGTGCCGATGACCAACCTGGTGGCCGGCGAAATTCTCGACGCCGGCGAGCTGCCGCTGCGCTTCACCGCGCAGACGCCTTGTTTCCGGCGCGAAGCCGGCGCCTATGGCAAGGACACGCGCGGCATGATCCGCCAGCACCAGTTCGAGAAAGTGGAACTGGTGCAGATCACGAAGCCGGAGGCGTCAACCGCCGCCCTGGACGAATTGACCGGTCACGCGGAGTCCATCCTGCAGCGCCTCGGCCTGCACTACCGCACGGTGGTGCTGTGCACCGGCGACATGGGCTTCTCGGCCGCGAAAACGCACGACATCGAGGTGTGGCTGCCGGGCCAGAACGAGGGGCAGGGCGCTTTCCGCGAAATTTCGTCGTGCAGCGTCTGCACCGACTTCCAGGCGCGGCGGATGATGGCGCGCTGGCGCAATCCGGCCAGCGGCAAACCGGAACTGGTGCACACCCTGAACGGATCCGGCCTGGCGGTCGGCCGCACCCTGATCGCGGTCATGGAAAACTACCAGCAGCGGGACGGCTCGATCCGGGTGCCGGACGCCTTGCGGCCATACATGGGTGGGCTCGAGGCCATTTCGTAGGAGCGAACCTTGTTCGCGATGGTTCCCGAACAACGTTCGGTCCTACGCAAGATAATGACGGTCCGGCAAAAAAAAGCCCGCTCGAAGCGGGCTTTTTCGTTGGTTTCATCAGCGGCTCAGTCTTCGCCGAACCCGAAGCCCAGCAAAGCCAGCAGATTGTTGAACAGCACGAAAATGTCGGCCAGCAGACCGGTGGCGGCCATGATGTAGTTGGTCTCGCCGTTGCGCACGATCTGCTGGGTCTGCCAGATGATCCAGCCGGAAGCGATCAGGATGACCATCGTGGACAGGGCCAGCGCGAGCGCCGGAATCTGCAGGAACCAGTTCAGGATGAAGGCGCCGATCACCGCAATGGTGCCGACCCCCAGGAAGGCGAACCAGCCGCTGAAATCGCGCTTGGTGTTCATGGCGTAGGCTGACAGGCCGAAGAAAATGCCCGCCGTCAGGCCGAAGGAGCTGACGACCAGCGTGCCGCCATTGCTGTACTGGGCCATTACCGCATTCACATTGCCGCCGGTCACCAGGCCGAGCAGGGCGGCGAAACCGAATGCCCAGACCAGGCCCCAGGCGCTGTTACGGGTTTTCGCAATGGCGAAAGAAAACGCAAAAATGCCGATCAGGAAGGGCCAGAAGCCGATGCGCACGCCCAGGGACTGGGCGACGAAGGCGGTGCCCGCGGCGAAAACGAACAACAAGCCCAGCAGGGCATAGGTATTGCGCAGTGTCCTGTTGACGACCACCGTTGAAACACGGCTGGCCGGGGAAACGCTGTAAATCGGATTGTTCATGGTTCGCAATGACTCCTGTTGATTGCCGCATCCCGACATATGATGTCGGATTCTACATCAATGACACGAATTTGGGTTCGGGGTTCCCGACTTCAAGTATCCCAGTGTACGACACCGTGTACTACACTGTGTCCTGCACTGGAGCGGACCGGGCATTTCGGGTATTCTGGCGCGCCCCGGCACGCCGCC
>Ga0105090_10001470_pt1 | contig 12679 bp, 14 predicted proteins | sample PPLLak3March2015_FD_79110 | JGI IMG/M metagenome (GOLD analysis project Ga0105090, IMG submission 79110) | Freshwater sediment microbial communities from Prairie Pothole Lake near Jamestown, North Dakota, USA - PPLs Lake P7 Core (1) Depth... | ecosystem: Environmental > Aquatic > Freshwater >... | reverse complement strand
GATTTATTCACTATCCAGGAAGCGCAAGGAAATTTAGAAGGTTTGTCTATCGCTTTAGTCGGTGATCTAAAGTATGGGCGGGTAATTCATTCTTTATTACAAGTTTGTGCATTATTTAATATGCGCCTATTTTTGCTTGCGCCCTCCTTATTGGCATTGCCGGAAGCGCTATGTGATGAATTAAAGCATCAAGGTATTCGATTTTCTTTTCACTCAAACTTAGATGAAGTTATTTCTAGAGTTGATATTTTATATATGACGCGCTTACAACGAGAAAGATTTACTGAATCCGAGCATGAATTGTTTGAAAGTCAGTATGTTTTAACCCCTGATAAGTTAAAAAAAGCTAAAACTAATTTGAAAATTTTACATCCTTTACCAAGAGCCGGTGAGATCGGTAAATTAATTGATAAATTGCCTTATGCCTTTTACTTTAATCAAGTTGCTAATGCAATTTATATAAGACAAGCCATTTTGGCCTTATTACTTGGGAAAATAGAATCTTAAAAAATATTTTTTGGATTTATCTGCTATGATTAAAACTCGTTTGGTTTCCGCCATTGATAATGGTGTTGTGATTGATCATATCCCAGCAGGCCAGTCACTTAAAATTATGCGCTTATTGCACGCGGTAAATAGTAAACAACGTGTTACTTTAGGCCTTAATTTAAGGAGTAAAACACTTAAATTAAAAGATTTAATTAAAATTGAAAATCGTGTGCTTACTCGCCAAGAAATTGACCAAGTCGCTATTTTTGCTCCGGGCGCTACAATAAATCGAATTGAAAATTTCAAGGTAAGTGAAAAAATTAATTGTCAATTACCCGAAACTATTCATGATGTCTTGGTGTGCCCTAATTTAAATTGTATTAATCGTTTTGAGTCTAGAGCTTATTTTAAACTGGAGGGTTCGCAAAAACGCATTAAACTTCGATGCTTTTATTGCGAAAAACAATTTGAACGTGATCAAGTTGAAGAAGTTAGTTTGTGATCTCTATAAATAATATACAAACTGTAGAAAATAAACGTCAAAATATTGAAATTGCTAGCAATCAACAAGTTACCATAGAAGCTAGCCATTTATTATTATTGCCTGGGTTAATTGATCCCCATGTGCATTTTCGAACACCCGGATTAGAGTATAAGGAAGATTGGAAAACGGCGGCTAAGGCTAGTATAAAAGGCGGCTATACAACAGTTTTTGACATGCCAAACACTTTACCCCCTACGGTTACCCAGATTGCATTAAAAGAAAAGAAAGCGCTTATTGAGGCTCAATTAAAAGAAGCAAAAATACCTTTGCGTTATCATTTATTCTTTGGTGCTGATAAGCATCATCTGGATGAAATAAGCAAAGTAAAAGGACAAGTAATCGGTATCAAAGTTTTTATGGGTTGTAGCACAGGAGGCTTAGTCATAGATGATGATGAAAGCTTACAGGCTATATTTAAAATAGCGGCTAAAGAAAACATGTTAGTGGCTGTTCATGCCGAAGATGAATATCGACTAAAAGAAAACGCAAAAAAAAATAACGGATTACTAAATTATGTAATACATTCAAAAATTCGTGATGAAACTGCGGCAGTAATAGCGGTAAAAAAAGCAATTCAGTTAGTTCGCTTGTATGGAACTCGTTTGTATATTTTGCATACCAGTACGCGTCAAGAAATTGATTTAATTGCACAGGCTAAGGAGGAAGGCTTGCCTGTTTTTGCCGAAACAACGCCACATCATTTGTTTTTAAATATAAATGATTATGCGAGTTTGAAAGGGAAAGCCGTTATGAATCCTCCGCTACGATCCATAGAACATCAAGATGCGCTGTTTAAGGCTATAAAGTCAGGTATTATCGACACTATAGGCTCTGATCATGCCCCACATACACTAGAAGAAAAAGCAAGGCCTTATGGCAGTTGTCCTTCAGGAGTGCCAGGGATAGAGACCACTTTGCCATTACTACTTGAAGCCTATCATCAAGGTTTACTTTCCTTAAAGAACATAGTGAATTTAACTTCACGGCGTGCGAAAGAAATATTTCAATTACCCGACTATGCGGATGATTACGTTTTAGTTGATTTATCCTTAGCAAGACGCGTTGAAGAAAAACAGCTGAAGACTAAATGTCAGTGGTCACCTTTTACAGGACGTCTATTAAGAGGTTGGCCTGTTATTATCGTATTAAAAAATCATGTGTATGATTTGGCGCGCCTATGACTTCTTTTTAGTTAATCCCTTTTTAAACCATTCTAATGCTCGTAGCGGTTCTTCTAAGCCTTCAAACAGTTCGCCTAGTTCAAGATAAGTTTCCGCGTTAGAAGCGTCATAAATTAAACTCTTTTCTAGATAATCTCGCGCTTTACCCCATAACTTTCTTTGTTTACAGAGACGACCTAAACTTAATAACAAATAAGGGTCATCTGGATGTTTTTTAAGCCATTTTTCAGCTAAGGCTAACTGACGGGTAGGATTAGTACTTTTAATAAGGCTGTAGCTTGAAACTATTGGGCCAAACCATTGCTTTTTTACTTGTTTAGTTATTAGCAATTCAGCTTTTGTATCTTCATGGTGTCTTATGAGAGCTTTAATATAAAAATTGAAAAGTATCGGATCTTTTTTTAATGCGGGAGATAAGTTACGCCAGGTATTTTCGAGTGTTAGCAAGTTATCAGTATATTTTTCTTCACTTAATAAGCCTTCATAACTTTCTTGCTGTAAGTTTAAAATTTGTTGTTTAGATATCCAGGATTTTTTTTCTAATTGTGGTAAAGCCACTAAGATATTTTGCCAATTCTGTGGTTTTTGATAAATTATTGTAAATAAACGTTGGCTATCGATGGCGTCTATTTTACTTAAGCGTTTATTATTTAAATTATTACACCAATGTTGGGGTAATCCTAGCAAATATTTAATTAGACGGATTAAATAATAAAATAAAATAAAGCTAGTAATTAAAATAAGTACAATTAACCATAAAGGCATTTCTAAGGCAAGGTGATGCCATGTAATTAATACATAACCCGGATCAGTTGTTATTTTAATGCCGATCCAAACGGAAATAGCGAGGACCAATAAGAATATAAAAAACCGATGCATCAAGAGGTTTCCTTTTGATTGGCGGTAGTCATGGCAGTAGGTGGCGTTGCTTTTATAGTATAAAGGACTTCTAATATAGCATTTAAATTTAAAGGAAAAGTTGGGAAATCTATTTTTTTGAGCTGGTTAATAGTTTGCATAATAGTTTGGGTTATAACGGAATCAGAGGCAAAATTTGTTTGTACGCTTTCTTGAAATTGCTGCAAGCTAGACTGATAAATAGCAGGTTCATCGTGTAATAAAGCCCATTGTGCTTGCTGTAATAATAATTGTAGATTGTGTTGTAAATATTGTAGCTCTGCTTCTGGCAATAAAGGTTCTATCGGTTTGTCTAGGCGGCGAATAACTATTAGTTGTCGAAAGCTTTTAAAGCTATCTTGAATCGCGCCAATCCATTTTTTTTCTTCCGGACCATTTGTTGTGGCGTTAGTAATAGTTGTTACAGGGATAGCCGTTGACAATAAAGGCAATTGCGGAATTTTCACTTGTAAGTCATGTAGTTTCGCTAAAGTAGCCGCTATATCAATATGAGGTAATGCCTTTAAGCTAGCTATAGAGCTAGCTACTAAACCACGCAGGTTTTCTAAGCGAAAGTCAGAGCTTATTATCTGGTCCAATTGATTTTGTGCAAATGTTAATGCCATCAAGGCGCTGTCTGAATTATGGAGATAAGTGAGATTATAATGAGCTAGCTGCGTCAGCTGTTTAACATTAGCGAGTAATATAATGTTATTATTTGCTGAGAATTTTTCTGTTATGAAATTTTGTAACTGGCTTATATGGTTTTTTAGGTGTTCATCGTTGTTTTGATTTTTCAAAACTTTTGTTTGTATTTCGGATAGTTGATGTTGATATTCAAGTAATTGGTCTTTATTTTTTAATACTAAAACCCCCAGAATAAAAAATGAAGTTAAGCAAAGGATGAACAATAAACCAATAGCACACCACGTGATACGAGTTTTTGGGTGTGAACGATAATTTTTTTTATCGTCTAACTTGGCTTTTTCTGTGATGGGGGTAGTCGGCTGTGATTGCATGTAGATTGCTCCCGCCAGGAAAACAAGGTTTGTAAAATAGCTGTATTGCTCGCATTATCCGATATTAAAGGAGATTTGACAAAACCTAGTTTTTTCGCGCTATCGGCAATACGTGGGCTTATTACCAGCAGTTGCTTTTCAAACAAAATATCTTGCCAGCTAGGATATAACAAATGAACAAGATTTTTTAATCCGCTGTTACTAGTACAAATAATGACATCAACTGCGTTTTTATCGGGAATATTATTTTTAGCAGGGTCAGGGAGTTGACGTTTATAAACGTTTAGACGCTTGACATGAGCCCCCTTCGATTTAAGCCCCTTTGCTAAATATAAGCGGCCACCTTGCCCTTTCAGGATTAGAATTTTCTTTTGTCTTAGATCTTGTAGTGCAGGTAGTGTTAATAGGCCCGTTCCACTAAAATCTTTTTCGGGATAGTAATCAGTAGGCAGCTTATGTTGTTTTAATGCCAAAACAGTCCCAGGACCTGTAGCGACTGTTTTGACGTGCTTAGGCCAGTCGGGCCAAAGCTTATGTATAGGATGGGCGGTTTTAAAAACCGCGTTAGGGCTAATAAATAGGACGAAATCGTAAGTCGGTAGTTTTTTTAGTGCTAATGTCAGTGGCTTTATAGGAGTTGGTGCAATTTCTAAGCTAGGAAAACAGATAGCCATTCCATTAGAGAGTCTGATTTTAATAGCCAACTCATGTGCTTGATGAGCGGGCCGTGTAATAAGGATCTTCAAATCTAGTAGTGATTTCATAGCCCCATTAAGGTATCGTTAATTTCGCTGAGAATCAATTACTCAATCATTTTTGCTGATTTTTGCTTAAATTTCAATGTAAATGGTAAAAATCAGCGGTTATTTTTTTAAGGCTAATGTTTATCTGATAATTTTCAGTTAAACTAAAATCTTTGCTTAAGCGGTTATTTATGGCTTTAATCAGCTTGAAAGATTTAGATTTGCACAATAAACGAGTCATTATTCGCGAGGATTTTAATGTTCCTTTATCAAAAGGAGTTATCACCAGTGATGCGCGTATACGGGCGGCGCTACCGACTATTCAATGTGCTTTAGCAAAAGGTGCTGCAGTTATTTTGTTGTCTCATCTGGGTAGACCTGATGAAGGGCATTTTACTAAGGAATTTTCTTTAGCCCCTGTTGCAGCGCGATTACAAGATTTACTCGGTCAACCAGTAAGACTTATCATCGATGGCTTAGAGAAATTTAATATCTTACCAGGCGAAATTGTGTTGTGTGAAAATGTTAGATTTTGGCGAGGTGAAAGAAGTAATGATCCTGTATTAGCAAAAAAAATAGCAAAATTAGGTGATATTTTTGTGATGGATGCTTTTGCAACAGCGCATCGTAGTGAAGCATCAACGGTAGGTGTAGCCGAGTTTTCTCAACAAGTTTGCGCGGGTTTATTATTCATGGCGGAGTTAAAAGCTTTAAATTTAGCATTTGAAAATCCTGCCAGGCCTTTATTGGCTATTGTCGGTGGTGCTAAGGTTTCTGGTAAATTAGTGCTGTTATCTTCCTTACTTAATAAAGTGAATGCATTGATACTAGGTGGTGGAATTGCAAATACCTTTTTAGCGGCTCAAGGTTATTCTGTAGGCCGATCTTTATGTGAAATTGAATTGCTTGATGAGGCAAAACGTCTTTTAATTCTAGCGCAGCAAAAGCAGGTTGAGATTATTTTACCTTCCGATGTCATCGTTGCTAGCGAAATCTCTGCTACCGCAAAAACCGATGTTAAGAAGTTAACAGAAATAAAAAATAATGAAATGATTTTAGACATAGGGCCAGAATCCATTAAACATTACACACGATGTGTGCAAGCAGCCGCTAGCCTATTATGGAATGGCCCTATTGGGGTTTTTGAGTTGCAACCTTTTGAACAGGGCACGCGAGCGTTAAGCATCGCTATCGCGAATAGTGCCGCTTTTTCTATCGCGGGTGGAGGTGATACTTTAGCGGCTATTGAGAAATATGGTATTGGCGATAAAATTTCCTATATTTCGACAGGAGGCGGGGCTTTTCTCGAATTTATTGAGGGGAAAGACCTGCCTGCATTAGCCATCTTACAAGAAAAGATGGAAGGAGCATGACAATGAATCGCTTTAAAAGAACTAAAATTGTGGCGACATTAGGCCCTGCTACTGATAGTCCAGGCGTATTGCAGGCTATGATAGTGGCAGGTTTAGATGTGGTACGATTAAATTTTTCACATGGAAAAGTCGAAGATCACATTAGACGTGCCAATTATGTCCGAGAGTGTGCCAAAGCAGCAGGGCGAGAAATCGCCATCATGGCCGATTTACAGGGTCCAAAAATTCGCATTGCCCGATTTAAAACCGGCTCTGTTTTTTTAGTAAAGGGCGCCTTATTTATTTTGGATGCGAATCTAGCCCAAGATGAGGGAGATGAATCAACAGTAGGTATCGATTATAAAGGACTCCCTAAGGATGTTTCCCCTGGAGATTTTTTGTTACTTGATGATGGACGTTTGGTACTTAAGGTGGATAGGGTTCAAAAAAATAAAATATTTTGTTTGGTTGAGGTAGGTGGAGAGTTATCTAATAATAAAGGAATTAACCGAAAGGGCGGTGGTCTTTCTGCCATAGCGTTAACTGATAAAGATAAAAAAGACTTAAAAACAGCTGTTAAATTAAATGCAGATTATATTGCCATTTCTTTTCCACGTAGTGCAGCCGACATGAAAAAAGCACGAAGCTTATTAAAAAAGGCAAAAGGACACGCAGGTTTGATTGCCAAAATAGAACGTAGTGATGCGATCCCTGTTATTGATGAGATTATTAACGCTTCCGATGCGGTTATGGTTGCACGAGGTGATTTAGGGGTGGAAATTGGTGATGCAGAATTACCAGCAGTACAAAAACATATCATACAGCGGGCACGAACTCTAGATAAAGCCGTTATTACCGCAACACAAATGATGGAATCTATGATCCATAATACCATTCCTACTCGGGCCGAAGTATTTGATGTAGCAAATGCCGTATTAGATGGGACTGATGCAGTTATGTTGTCGGCAGAAACCGCTACGGGGGATCATCCCGCGTTGGTGGTAATGGCTATGGCACGTATCTGTTTGGGTGCGGAAAAGCAAGCTAAAACGCGTATATCTGGCCATCGTGTAGAATGTCAATTTCATCGTGCTGATGAAGCCATTGCGATGGCGGCTATGTATACCGCCAATCATTACGATATTAAAGGGATTATTGCTTTAACTGAAACCGGTGCTACTCCTTTGTGGATGTCACGCATTCGTTCGGGTATCCCTATCTACGGTTTAGCGCGCAGTTTAAGAACAACCCGTCGATTAGCGCTTTATCGAGGGGTTTATCCGCTCTATTTTGATATTGATAAGGCGCCTAAAGGTAATGTAAGTCAATTTGCTATTGAAGAGTTAAAAAAACATAATTTTTTACGTAAAGGCGAGCGAGTTCTGATTACTTATGGGGATCTATTAAAAATTACTGGAGGGACAAATACCTTAAAGATTTTAGAAGTCAATTAGTCAAGCGTATTGAATTCGTTTAAAGAGTAGACGCTAATATATTAGGTTAAATAACTATCTAATGAACTTAGTCTTTTGCTTTAGTAAAACATTTAGTGCAAATGCCATAAATAATGAGACTATGATCGGTCATTTGGTAGTTAGCCCGTTGCGCTACAATTTTTTGACGTCGCTCGATGGCTTTATCAACAAACTCATCAACTCTTCCGCATTTAATGCAGACTAAATGGTCATGATGCGGACCTTGATTCAACTCAAAGACAGAATAGGTATCTTCGAAGTTTTGGCGTTTAACTAAGCCAGCGCTTTCAAATTGTGTTAATACGCGATAGACGGTAGCTAAGCCTATATCTTCACCGGATTCCAATAAGGTTTTATAAATATCTTCTGCACTTAAATGACGCGTTTTAGCTTGTTCAAGTAGTTCAAGTATTTTTAATCTAGGTACTGTTACTTTTAAGCCAACTTGGCGTAGTTGTTGATTATCCATTAGACTAGCTCTAAACTCCCCAATAAGTAAGGGGTGTCTTTGGATTTTATGTTAATTAAATACATTTCTATTTCACCCTTATTTTTTAACTGTAGTGCATAGTTCAAGCTTATAGTTTAATTTTTAATTATAATGATATTATTTTATGAAAAAATTGTTTATTAGTTTTTTATTATTAATGCTTTCTGGCTGCCATATTGTATATCGGCCTAGTGTTCAATCAGGCAATATACTTAAGCAGTCTACCATAGAGCAGTTAAAGCTTGGTATGACGATGGAGCAAGTTCGTTATCTTTTGGGTAGTTGTGTGCTACAGTCGCCTTTTCAATCGGGCCGTAAAGATTATATCTATTTTTACCAGCCAGGTTATGCTGAGCCTATTCAAAGGCGGGTTACCCTACTATTTTCAAAGGGGCGCTTACAGAAAATTGAAAAATCAGCACTTAATTAACTGGTTTTGAAGATTTAAAAAATATCAAAATTCACGTTAAAGGATGTTTTGCTTTTTAGCGCGATTTCTTCTAGTTTTTTTGGGATCCGTCGTAAGTGGCCGGTAGATTTCTATTCTATCTCCCTCTTCTACTTGGCTGTCTAATGTGCGTAATTTTCCAAAAATACCCACTTTATTTTTTGTGAGATCAATATGCGGGAAGTCTGATAAAATATCTGAGCGGCGTATAACTTCTGCTATGCAGCTAGAAAGCGGTACAGATAGCTGTATAGTCTTTTGTTGCTGATTCTCAGCAAATATCACTTCAACAGAGATAAACATTTTGCAAATATATACTGAAATGTTAAATTGAGCCAATTTTCTTATCGATCACCATATACCTGATGAGCTCGCTTAGAAAAAGCTTGCACTAAGGTATTAGCCACCTTTTCAAAAATAGGCGAGAAAGCAAGTGCTAACAGACGGGTAGAAAATTCAAACTCTAAATTTAAACGAATTTTAGAGCCGTGTTGAGTCGCTTCAAACGCCCAATACCCCTCTAAATGTTTAAATGGCCCATCCACGAGACTAATTTCGATCAACTTATTTTTTTGTAAACGATTAAGCGTGGTAAATGTTTTAGATAAGCCACCAGCGGTTAATCTAAGACTGGCTTGTAGGCTATCTTCATTTTGGCTTATTATCTTGCTTTTACTACACCAAGGAAGAAATTCACTGTAGTTTTCAATGCGGTTGACGAGTTCATACATCTCTGCCACATTGTAGGGTACTTCTAAACAGTGTTGAATAACTGGCATAATAAAGATTCAGAGCGGGCCATATTTTGGCATGTTTCCCATCAATGATGGTCTGTATAATAATCACGAAATGCTCGAGTATATCCCATGAACCCAAAGAAATCATTGCAAGATACCACTATCGCCTTAAATAGACGGGCACGCCACGATTATTTTATTGAACAATCCATAGAAGCGGGGCTGGTTTTACAGGGTTGGGAAGTCAAAAGTCTTCGCGGTGGAAGGGCGCAATTAACAGAAAGCTATGTATTGCTAAAAAATGGTGAAGCATGGCTGTTAGGCTGCCATATTACCCCCTTAGCGACTGTTTCTACCAACCATAGTAGGCCGGATCCTAGTCGTACCCGTAAATTACTATTAAATGAGCGTGAGCTAAGCAAATTGGCGGGAAGTGTTATGCGTAAGGGTTATACGCTGATTGCATTAAAACTATATTGGAAAAAGAATCGAATTAAGCTGGAAGTGGGTTTAGCTAAAGGCAAGCAAGAACATGATAAACGAGCTAGTCTAAAGGAAAAAGATTGGCAACGGGAAAAAATGCGTTTGGGCCGTTTTACAAAGTAAGAATTTTACCTACATTTTCAGAGTTTTAAGCTATTTTTTAAAGAGATGTTTTTTTCTGAAAGCACGTCGTAATTAAGGTATAATGCCCGTCTGGGGGGCGATCTGGCTTCGACGTTGGTTACAAACCCTAAGGTGCATGTCGAGGACGCAACTTTGCCTCGTTAATCATGTTGCAAACTTATAGTTGCAAACGACGACTATATCTCCGCTAAAGACGTTGCGATTGCTGCCTAACCGGTAGTAAATTTTCAACGTTGTGCCGCCTAAACAGCGGCTAGCGCCATGAACTTCATAGGCTTGTATGTGGAGGGATTGGTCATAACTGACAAGCTCGTAGCCTAGCCTGTCTGAGGCGAATGCTACTAAAACCAATCAGACTCGTTGATGAGTTCCCTGTCTATCGGAGATTTATCGATTAAATTTAAAGATTGACTAAACATGTAGTGCCAAAGGCAGCGGACTGGCGGACGTGGGTTCGATTCCCACCGCCTCCACCAAATTTTTGAATGAATACACTGAAGGGTTTCTAGAGTTCCTTTTGATGTAGGTTAATTTCTTTAAGGCTTAGGGAGAAAAAGCATCCTAGAAGTAGAGTAACTTTGTGGTTTTGATCGGCGTCTATTTTTGTCCTATTAGGACCCTAGTGACAAGCCCCTTAAAAAAGAATAGACTACCGCCTCGTTAGAAAAACATGATTAATTTTTATGGAAAACCTGGTTGTTGTAGTCCTAGGCCTTACTGAAAATCAGCTGACTGATCAAGTGTTTAAATTGGTTTCTCATAGTAGTTGCCATATTGTTGATGCGCGTGTCAATACGACGGCAACACATATTACGATGACCTTGCTGATTGGGGGTGCTTGGAATACCATCGCAAAGTTTGAAACACTTATAAAGAAATATGAAGGCCAAGTTTTAGTTGCACGTACCCAGTTTCGCGCAGCGCAACCCGATAACTTTCCTTATTCTTCCTATATTGTTGCGCCAGATACCTCGGATGTTTTGGCTAAAATCACACAATTTCTGTCTGAACAAGAAGTGACACTTTATAATCTCCATATAGAATCCTATAAAGCACCCATAACAGAAGCGGCAATGCTGGGTATTTCATTATCTTTTGGTTTTCCTGCACATCATTTAGTAGCGGATTTCCGCGAACACTTTATTGTATTTTGTGATGAAAACAATTTTGACGTCGCAATGGAACCGCAGAAAAACTAGCATCCTTTTTTATTTAAAAGTTATTACCTGAAATGTTAGTTCTAAATAAACCGGCGCCTGATTTTAGTTTACCCGCTACTAGCAGTAAAGTAATTAATTTAAGTGATTTTAAAGGTAAAAATGTGGTTTTATATTTTTATCCTAAAGATTGCACTTCGGGATGCACACAAGAAGGTAAAGATTTTTCAGAGAATTATAAAAAATTTGCTTCTTTGAATACCGTTATACTAGGGGTATCCCGTGATAGTTTAAAACTTCACGAAAAGTTTAAATCTGAACAACAATTCCCTTTTGAATTACTGTCGGATACAGATGAAAAGTTATGTCAGCTTTACCATGTGCTAAAAGAAAAAATGATGTATGGTAAGAAAACACGTGCTATCGAGCGGAGCACATTTTTAATTGATAAAAAGGGTATTTTGTGCCACGAATGGAGAAAGGTGCAGGTTCCGGGGCACGTGGAAGCCGTGTTACAAACCGTTGCTAAATTAAGTTAGGCGCATCTTTATTAGCATAGTTTATTCGGATGCGTAGCCTTTTTCTTATAAGAAATAGCATTTAGAATTGCTTTTACGACACTTGCTAAGGGAATAGCAAAAAATACTCCCCAAAATCCAAGTAAGCCGCCAAATATAAGGACGGCTATAATAATAGTTACCGGGTGAAGATCGACCGCTTCAGAAAATAAAAAGGGTACTAGTAGATTGGCATCTAAGGTGATAATTAATGAATAAACTGCAACCAGGTAGGCAAACTGGGCTGTCCATCCCCATTCTAAAAATCCGATAATGAGCACCGGAATAGTCACCATAACAGCACCGATATAAGGGATAACCACAGAAATCCCTACTAAAACACTGAGCAATATGGCGTACTCAAGACCAAGTATTGCAAAGGATAGATAGGTAACTATCCAAACAATTAGCATTTCTAATGCTTTTCCTCGCACGTAATTTCCTGTTTGTGCAAGAACTTCAGTCCATACTTGAGAAATTAGTCGGCGTTTTTCTGGTAAATATTCGACCAGCCAAGCGATTATTTTTTTTTCGTCTAGTAAAAAAAAATAAACCAACAAGGGAACTAATACAAAATAAATAGTAAACGCAATGATATTAGGAATATAGCCTAAGGAAGCAGAGAGTATCCCTTGTCCGGAATGCGTTAGTCCAAGCTTAAATTGAGTAATCCATTCTTGTATTTGATTGGCCGAAGTGTAGCCTGGATAACGAATAGGTAGGTATAAGAGTAACTCTTGGCCTTTGGCGGCCATGGCAGGTATTTCGGCAATTAAGTTGCTTAATTGCCGAAATAGTAAAGGTAATAAACCTACGATACCAAGGATAACTAAGCCTACAAAACTAATGTAAACCCCCAAAACGGCGGCAATTCGCGGTAGGCGAAGTTTCTCTAGAGAGCTAATAGGCCATTGTAATAAATAGGCGACTACAATACTGACCAATACAGGGGCTAATATTTTT
>Ga0105090_10001467_pt1 | contig 12686 bp, 8 predicted proteins | sample PPLLak3March2015_FD_79110 | JGI IMG/M metagenome (GOLD analysis project Ga0105090, IMG submission 79110) | Freshwater sediment microbial communities from Prairie Pothole Lake near Jamestown, North Dakota, USA - PPLs Lake P7 Core (1) Depth... | ecosystem: Environmental > Aquatic > Freshwater >... | reverse complement strand
CTGCGCCACCACCAGGTTGGCAGTGGCGTCGTTGACCGGGCCGACGAGGAAGATGATGCGCTCGCGCAGCAGCCGGCTGTAGATGTCGTAGGCGCGCTCGCCGCGTCCCGACTGCTCGATGACGATGGGCACCATGCCCAGGCCGGTTGTTTCCAGATAGCTCATCGTTGTCTCATCCAAGGTTCAAGCGCGGGTCCGGCTCCGCCGGCCCGCTGCTTGCGCCCCCTCGGGGGGCAGCGACCGGGAGGGAGCGTGGGGGCGGTCAGGCCGTCATCAGTTCGTCGAACGGTAGCACCTTGTCGGTGACCTTCGCCCGCGACAGCACGAATTCGGCGACGTTGTTCTCGATCACGACGGCCTCCACTTCCGACATGCGCTGGCGGTCGCCCAGATACCAGCGCATGACCTCGGCCGGCTTCTCGTAGCTCTGGCTCATCTCCTCGATGTGTGCCTGCAGCTGCTCGGGCCGGGCGCGCAGGTTGTTGGCGCGCACCAGTTCGGCCACGACCAGGCCCAGTCGCACGCGGCGCTCGGCCTGCGGCTTGAAGATCTCGGCCGGGATATTGGCCGTTTCCGCGTCCTTGACGCCGCGCTGCTTGAGGTCGGCACGCGCCGCCGCGATCAGGCGCTCGGTCTCGCCGGCCACCAGCGCGTTGGGCAGTTCCAGTTCGGCGGTCGCGGCCAGCGCTTCCATCACCGCGGCCTTGTTGCGCGCCTGGACGCGGAACTTCACCTCGCGCTCGAGGTTCTTCTTCACATCGGCGCGCAGGGCCCCGACCGTGCCGTCCTTGATGCCCAGGGATTTCGCCAGCGCGTCGTCGACGACCGGCAGGTTCTGCGCCTCGATCTTCTTCAGCGTGACCAGGAAGTCAGCCTCCTTGCCGGCCACGTCCTTGCCGTGGTAGTCGGCCGGGAACTGCAGCGGGAAGGTCTTGCTCTCGCCGACCTTCATGCCGCGCACCGCCGAGTCGAACTGCTCGAGCATCTGGCCTTCGCCGATGATGAACTGGAAGTCGTCGGCCTTGCCACCGGCAAAGGATTCACCGTCGATCTTGCCCTCGAAGTCGATCGTCACGCGATCGCCCTCGACGGCGCCTTCGTCCTTGGCGCGCAGGCCGAAGGTGCGGCGCTGCTTGCGCAGGATCTCGATCGTGCGGTCGATCGCGGCGTCGGTCACCTCCGTGCTGACGCGTTCGACCTCGGCCTGGCTCAGGTCGCCGATCGTCACCTCAGGGTAGACCTCGAAGGTCGCGTCGAAGGCCAGCATGCCCTCGGGCGCCGGGTCCTTCTGGGCGATGCGCGGCGTGCCGGCCACGCGCAGCTGCGCTTCGCTGGCGGCTTCGTTGAAGGCCTGACCGACACGGTCGTTGACCACCTCGTACTGCACCGAAAAGCCGTAGCGCTGGGCAACCACGCTCATCGGCACCTTGCCCGGACGGAAGCCGTCGGCCTTGACCGTGCGCGCCAGGCGCTTGAGGCGGTTCGCGACCTCGCCATTGATGGTTTCCGCCGCCAGCGTCAGCGTGATGCGGCGTTCGAGCTTTTCCAGGGTTTCGACTTGGACGGCCATGATCTCTCTCGGTGGGCGTTGGGGACGGGCAGTACGGTATCTGGTGCGCGGGGCCGGACTCGAACCGGCACGCCCGTGAAGGCGTCAGGACCTAAACCTGGTGCGTCTACCAATTTCGCCACCCGCGCGGGCGGTGAGCCGCTAGCGGCAAACCGCGCATTTTAGCTTCAGGGCGCCACCGGTTCGCGCTGGACCCGGAACCACGCCGCATACATGGCCGGCAAGGCCAGCAGCGTCAGCGCCGTGGCCACGATCAGCCCGCCCATGATCGCCACCGCCATCGGCCCCCAGAAGACGCTGCGTGACAGCGGGATCATGGCCAGAACCGCGGCCGCGGCCGTCAGGACGATCGGGCGGAAACGCCTCACGGCCGCCTCGACGACGGCGTCCCAGGCCGGCACACCGCGCCGGCGGTCCTGCTCGATCTGGTCGATGAGGATCACCGAATTGCGCATGATCATGCCCATCAGCGCGATCGTGCCCAGCAGCGCCACGAACCCGAACGGCCGGTCCAGCAGCAGCAGCGCGCCAGCCACGCCGGCCAAGCCCAGCGGCCCGGTCAGGAAGACCAGCAGCGAGCGGCTGAAACTCTGCAACTGCAGCATCAGCAGCGTGAAGATGATGAACAGCATCAGCGGCACGCCAGCGGCGATCGAGCCCTGGCCCTTGCTGCTCTCCTCCACCGCGCCGGCGACCTCGATGCGGTAACCCACCGGCATCTGCGCGGCCAGTTGCCGCAGCGCAGGCCACACGCGGGCGGTGACGGTGGGGCCCTGCAAGCCCTCGACCACGTCGCCTTGGACGGTGATGGCGTAGTCGCGGCCCTCGCGCCACATGACGCCGGGCTCCCAGGTGAAGCCCACCTTGGCGATCTGGGTCATCGGCACGGCCCGGCCGCTGGCCGTGGGCAGATAGCCATTGGCCAGGTCGGTGATGCGGCTGCGTTCCTCGGCCGGCTGGCGCAGGACGATGTCGACCAGCTTGTCGCCTTCGCGGTACTGGCCGATGATGCTGCCGCTGAGGATGGTGCGCGAGGCCTGGGCGATGGCCTGGCTGGTGATGCCCAGGGCGCGCGCCTTGTCCTGGTCGATGTCCAGGCGCAGCACCTTGATGGCCTCGTTCCAGTTGTCGTTGACGCCGCGCATGCCGGGGTCGGCGCGCAGCATCTCCTTGGCGCGATCGGCCCAGACGCGGACCTCCGTGGCGTCTTCGCCGACGACACGGAACTGCACCGGGTAGGAAACCGGCGGCCCGTTGGGCAGCAGCTTGACGCGGCCACGTACCTCGGGGAACTCGCGGGCCATCAGTTCCGGCAGCCGCACGCGAAGCGCCTCGCGCTCCTTCAAACCCGCGGGCAGCACGATGACCTGGCTGACGTTGCTCTGCGGAAAGATCTGGTCCAGCGGCAGGTAAAAGCGCGGCACCCCCGCGCCGACCCAGGTGGTGACGCTGTCCACCCCCGGCTCCTGCATCAGGCGCGCCTCGAAGCGACGCGCGATCTCGTCGCTCTGCTGGATCGTCGACCCCTCCGGCAGCCACAGGTCGACCAGGATCTCGGGCCGGCTCGAATCGGGGAAGAACTGCTGCTGCACCCGGCCCATGCCCACGATGCCGAGGGCAAAGCTCAGCACGGTCAGGCCGATGGTGATCCAGCGGTGGCGCACGCACCAGTCCACCGTGCGCCGGAAGCCGTTGTAGAACGGGCCGCCGAAGAGCTCGTCCTCGTGCGCCTCGCCGTCGACCTGCTTGCGCGTGCGCAGCAGCCACCAGCCCAGGTAGGGCACGAAGTAGACCGAGACGAACCAGGAGATGACGAGGGCCGCCGCCGTCACGGCGAAGATGGCGAAGGTGTATTCGCCGGTCACGCTGCGCGCCATGCCGATGGGCAGGAAGCCCGCCGCCGTGATCAGCGTGCCGGTGAGCATGGGCATGGCCACCAGTTCGTAGGTGAAGGTGGCGGCGCGCGCGCGGTCGTAGCCCTCCTCGAGCTTGCGCACCATCATCTCCACCGCGATGATGGCATCGTCGACGAGCAGACCCAGGGCGATGATGAGGCTGCCCAGGCTGATCTTGTGCAGCCCCACGCCCCAGTAGTACATGGTCACGAAGGTGATCGCCAGCACCAGCGGGATGGTGATGCCCACCACCAGGCCGGGCCAGATGTCGATGCGCAGCGGCTTCGTGTGCAGACCCAGGCTGATGAAGCTCACCGCCAGCACGATGAGCACGGCCTCGACCAGCACCTTGACGAACTCGTTCACCGAGCGGCTCACCGCGCGCGGCTGGTCCTGGACCTGCTCGATGGTGATGCCCGCGGGCAGGTCGGCCTGGATGCCTGCCACGGCCGACTGCAGCGCCCGGCCCAGACGGATGATGTCGCCTCCCTGCGCCATCGAGACGCCCAGCGCGATCACTTGCCGGCCCTGGTGGCGCACCATCACCGCCGGCGGGTCCACATAGTCGCGCTTCACCTCGGCCAGGTCGCCCAGGCGCAGCGCGCTGGCGGCGCCGGTGGCCGGGTTCACTGCGCGGATGGGAAAGCGCCGCAATTCCTCCACGGAATTGAATGACCCGGCCACGCGCACTTGCAGGTTTTCGGTGCCCGCATTCAGCACGCCGGCGCCCTCGACCGCGTTCTGCGCTCCGAGCTGGGCGATGACCTGGTTCATGTCCAGCCCGAGCTGGGCCAGGCGCTTCTGCGAGATCTCGACGAAGATCTTCTCTGCCTGGGCACCGAAGGTCTCGACCTTGGCCACGTCGGGCACCTTGAGCAGCCGCTGGCGCACGCCGTCGGCGAAGACGCGCAGTTCCTCGGGCGAGAAGCCGTCGGCCGAGAGTGCGAAGATCGAGCCGTAGACATCGCCGAAGTCGTCGTTGAGTGCCGGCCCGACCACGCCCGCCGGCAGCGTGTGCCGCATGTCGCCCACCCGCTTGCGCGCCTGGTACCAGCTGTTCTTCACCTCGGCGGCCGGCGAAGAGTCGGCCAGCTGCAGCAGGGTCACCGATTCGCCGGGCTTGGTGTAGGAGCGGATCTTCTCGGCGTAGGGCACCTCCTGCAGCGTCTTCTCGATGCGGTCGGTCACCTGCTCGGCCATCTGCTGCGCGCTTGCGCCCGGCCACCAGGCCTGCACCACCATGACACGGAAGGTGAACGGCGGGTCCTCGTCCTGGCCGAGCTGGAAATAGGCCGCCACGCCCAGCGCCAGCAGCACGATCATCAGGTAGCGCGTCAGCGCCGGGTGCTCCAGCGCCCATCGCGAGATGTTGAAGCGCGAGCGGCCGGCCTCGCCGGGGTTCAGCCGCGGCGGTGCCGGGCGCGGACCGAAGGCTTCCATGTCCGGGCCCCGGTTTCAGCGCACGCCCGACGCCGCGGGTGCCGCCGGCTGCGGCTGGTACAGCCTGACTTTCTGCCCCGGCGTCAACGTGTGCACGCCAGCGGTCACCACCGTCTGGCCCGGGCTCAGGCCGGAGGCCACAACCACGGTGTTGCCCTCGGCACCGCCGACCTCGACCGGCTGCACCTGCACCGTCATCGTCTGCGGATCCAGCAGCCACACCGCCGTGCGGCCCTGCTGCTGCGTCAGCGCGGTCAGCGGCAGTTTGGTCACGCCCTCGCGACGCGGCAGGTCGACCAGCACCGTCACCGTCTGGCCGAGTTGCAGTGCGGCGCGGCCGATGTCGGCCTTGACCTGGAAGGTGCGCGTGGCGGGGTCGGCGGCCGCAGCGATCTCGCGCACCGTGGCCGGCAAGGTCGCCCGGCTACCCCAGGGCCGCACATGTACCGCACCCGTCTGGCCCGCCAGGGCCTGCAGCGCGGTCAGGCCGTCCTCGGGCACGGCAAAGACGACGTCGCGCGGGCCGTCGTGCGCCAGCCGCAGCACCGGCACGCCGGCGGCGAGCACGGCACCGGGCTCGGCCTCCACCGCGGTCACCACGCCGGCGGCCGGCGCCAGCAGCGCGGCGTAACCCGCCTGGTTGAGCTGCACGCCGTCCTGGGCGCGCGCCTGCTCCAGCTGCGAGCGCTGCGCCTGCAGCGTGGCTTCGCGACGCTCGAGCTCCAGGCCGCTGATGAATCCCTGATCGCGCAGTTCACGGTAGCGCTTGAGCTCGGCGGCCGCCAGATCGTAAGCGGACTCCGCCGCGTGCACGGCGGCTTGCGCGGCCTGCTGGCCCAGTTGCAGGTCGGCGCCGTCCAGCCGCGCCAGCACCTGCCCCGGCTGCACGCGCTGGCCGACTTCGGCGCTGCGGCTGACCATCTTGCCGCTGACGCGAAAACCCAGCCGCGACTCGGTGCGCGCCCGCACCTCGGCGGCGAATTCGTGGCTGCCACCGGCACTCTCGGCCGCCACGGTGACCGTGCGCACGCTGCGCACCGGCTCGGCGGCGGGTTCGGGTCGCCCGCAGGCCGCCACCGTCACCATGAGGCAGAAGGCAGCGAGCAGCCTCAGTGACGAAGGCATAGATGGAACCTGCATGGGTGGCATCGCAACGATGGTTGCAATTTAATGACTGACCGGTCAGTAATATAGAAGTGACCCTTGGGCCTGTCAACCCGGCCCGGGCAACCGGCCCCGCGCCCGAAGTGGTCAGAATCGCCTCCCGTGAGCATCGATCACTACGAGAACTTCCCGGTCGCGTCGGTGTTGTGCCCGCCGACCCTGCGGCCGGCCATCCGCGCCATCTACCACTTCGCACGCACGGCCGACGACCTGGCCGACGAGGGCGAGGCCAGCACGGCCGAACGGCTCGCCGACCTGGCGGCCTACCGCCAGCAACTCGTCGGTGTCTTCGCCGGGCGCGAGGCCGGTCCCCGCTGGCGCGGCGTCTTCGATCCGCTGGCGCGTTGCATTCGGGACTTCACGCTGCCGCCGGCGCTGCTGCATGACCTGCTCGACGCCTTCGAGCAGGACGTGCGCAACCCGGCGTATGCCGACCGCGCCGAGTTGCTGGACTACTGCCGCCGCTCGGCCAATCCAGTGGGGCGACTGCTGCTGCATCTCTACCGCATCGACGAGCCGGCCGCGCTGCGCCAGTCCGATGCCGTGTGCAGCGCGCTGCAATTGATCAACTTCTGGCAGGACCTGGGTGTGGACGGACCCCGCGGCCGCCATTACGTGCCGCGGGCCGACCTGCAGGTGCACGGCGTCGGCGCCGACGAGCTGAAGCAGCGCGCCGACAGTCCCCGGGCGCGCCGGCTCGTACGGTCGTTGTGCGACTGGTCGCGCGCGCTGATGCTCGAAGGCGCGTCGCTGGCGCTGCGGGTGCCGGGCCGGGCCGGCTGGGAATTGCGCCTGGTGGTCCAGGGCGGGCTGCGCATTCTTGAGAAAATCGAGACCATGGACCACGCCACCCTCACGCGGCGCCCGACCCTGACCGCGCGTGACGCACCCGTGCTCCTGTGGCGTGGCTGGCGCATGGGCCGCGCATCACCATGACGCCGCAGGAGTACGTGCAGGACAAGGCCGCACGCAGCGGTTCTTCGTTCTATTACGCCTTCCTGTTCCTGCCGCCGCCGCGCCGCGCAGCCATCACTGCGTTCTACGCCTTCTGCCGCGAGGTCGACGATGTCGTCGACGAGGTCACCGACCCACTCGTCGCCGGCACCAAGCTGCAGTGGTGGCGCCAGGAGGTGGCACGGGCCTACGATGGCACGCCCAGCCATCCGGTGATGCAGGCACTGATGCCGCTGGCTCCTCACTTCGGCATCGAGGTGCGGCACCTGCAGGCGGTGATCGACGGCTGCCAGGTGGACCTGGAGCAGACCCGATTCCTCGACTATCCCGCATTGCAGCGCTACTGCCACCTGGTGGCCGGAATCGTCGGCGAGGTCGCGGCCAACATCTTCGGCCGCAGCGAAGAGGCGACGGTGCAGTACGCACACCAGCTGGGCCTGGCGATGCAGCTCACCAACATCATCCGCGACGTCGGCGACGACGCGCGCCGTGGCCGCATCTACTTGCCACTGTCCGAGCTGCAGCGTTTCGATGTCAAGGCGCACGAACTGCTGCGGCGCGAGGCACCATGGGGCTACAGCGACCGTTTCACCACGCTGATGCGATTCCAGGCGCAGCGGGCGCACGACACCTTCGAGTCCGCGCTTGCCCTGCTCCCCGCAGCCGACCGCGCGGCGCAGCGGCCCGGGCTGATGATGGCCAACATCTACCGCACCCTGTTGCGCGAGATCGAGTCGCAGGGGTTCCGGGTGCTGCACCAGCGCACCTCGCTCACGCCACTGCGCAAGCTGTGGATCGCCACCCGCACCCACCTGCAGGGCCAGTGAGACGCGCGAGGCCTGCACCGTGAGGCTGGCGATCGTGGGCGGCGGCTGGGCCGGCCTGGCCGCCGCGGTGCGCGCCTGCGAGGCCGGACATGCCGTGACGCTGTTCGAGATGGCTGCGCAGGCGGGCGGTCGGGCGCGCCGAGTCGATGCCGATGGGCTGGCACTGGACAACGGGCAGCACATCCTCGTCGGCGCCTACTCGCGTACCCTGGATCTCATGCAGACGGTCGGCGCCGACGCCGCGACACTGCTGCTGCGGCAGCCGCTCGAGTTGCGCTACCCCGACGGCCGCGGTCTGCGGATGCCGCCCGGCCCGCCGGGGCTCGGCTTCGTGCGCGCCGTGGCCGGTTGCCGCGGCTGGACGACGTCCGACCGCCTGGCGCTGCTGCGCGCCGCGGCCGGCTGGGCACTGACGGGGTTCCGCTGCGCCCCGCAGCTCACGGCCGCCGAACTCTGCCGTCGCCTGCCACCGGCGGTACGCCAATTGCTGATCGACCCGCTGTGCGTGGCGGCGCTCAACACGCCGGCGAACGAGGCCAGCGCCACCGTGCTGCTGCGCGTGCTGCGCGACGCGGTCTTCGGCGGGCGCGGCGCGGCCGACCTGCTGCTGCCGCGGGATTCGCTGACCTCGGTGCTGCCCGACCCGGCCACACGCTGGCTGCACGCGGCCGGCGCCGAGATGAGGCTGCGCACGCGCGTGCAGCGGATCGTGGCCGAGGGCGGAGGCTGGCGGGTCGACGGCGAAGCTTTCGATGCCGTCGTGCTGGCCTGCCCCGCCGCCGAGGCCGCGCGGCTGGTCGCCGCAGCGGCCCCCGACTGGGCCCGGCAGGCCGCCGCACTGCAGTACGAACCCATCATCACCGTCTACCTGGATTGCCCCGGCGCGCGACTGCCGGCGCCGATGACGGCGCTGCACGAGAGTCCGGACGCACCGGCGCAGTTCGCCTTCGACCACGGCGCCATCGGCGCCGCGCCCGGGCGCTTCGCCTTCGTGATCAGTGGCGCCCGACGCTGGGTCGACGCCGGCCTCGACGCCGCTGGTGCGGCCGTGCTGCAGCAGGCGCGCACCGCCTTTGCGCCCGGCACCTGGCCGACGCCGCCGACCTTGCTGCGCGTGCTGGCCGAGAAGCGCGCCACCTTTCGCTGCACGCCCGGCCTGCGGCGGCCACCGGCGCGGGTCGCCGCCAGGCTCGCTGCCGCTGGCGACTATGTCGACGGCCCCTACCCGGCGACGCTGGAAGGCGCGGTGCGCGCCGGCGAAACGGCAGCCACGATCGTCACGACCTGATGTTCCTCGTGCGCGATCCGGGGCGAGCACACCGGTCCGGAACGACGCGCTGAAGATTCCGACATGCAGGCCGGCGTTGCGCGATGCAAAATGACGGTCAACGAATCATCCGTCACAAGCCATGGCCGCCAAGGAAGCTCACACGCCCGCAATCCAGGTACTGGAGCGCTGCTTCGCCTTGCTGGACCTGCTGGCGAGCCACCCCGACCCGGTCTCGCTCAAGGAGATCAGTGAGCGCACGGGCCTGCACCCTTCCACCGCCCACCGGATCCTCAACGACCTGGCGATCGGCCGCTACGTCGACCGCCCGCAGGCCGGCAGCTACCGGCTGGGCATGCGGCTGCTGGAACTGGGCAACCTGGTGAAGGCCCGGCTGGACGTGCGCGAGGCGGCGCTGACGCCGATGCGCGAGCTGCACAAGACGACGCACCAGCCGGTGAACCTGTCGATGCGCCAGGGCGACGAGATCATCTACGTCGAGCGCACCTACAGCGAGCGTTCGGGCATGCAGGTCGTGCGCGCCGTCGGCGGCCACGCGCCGCTGCACCTGACCTCGGTGGGCAAGCTCTTCCTCGCCCATGACGATCCTGCCCGCGTACGCGCCTACGCCGTGCGCACCGGACTCACCGGCCACACGCGCAACAGCATCACCGACCTCGGGCGGCTGGAACGCGAACTGGCCAGCGTGCGGGCCAGCGGCGTGGCGCGCGACGACGAGGAACTGGAACTCGGGGTGCGCTGCATGGCGGCCGGCATCTACGACGACCAGGGCAAGCTGCTGGCGGGCTTGTCGGTGTCGGCCCCGGCCGACCGGCTCGAGGAATCGTGGCTCGAGCGCGTCAAGAGCACGGCGGCGCAGATCTCCGCGGCGCTGGGCTACAAGGGCTGAAACACGCCCAACTTCTCCGCCGCGGGCAGGACGGATGCGAGGCTCCGGGCCGCCAGCCACTGGCGGATGCGCTCGGCGTCGCCGATGCGCGAATAGCGGCCTGCGGAGTCGAGCAGCACCATGATGAGCTGGCGTCCCGCCAATTGCGTCTGCATCACCAGGCAGCGGCCGGCGGCGGCGATGTAGCCGGTCTTCTGCAGTCCGATGTCCCACTCGGGGTTGCGCACCAGCCCGTTGGTGTTGCGGAACTGCACCTGCTGCCGGCCCACCGGCACCACCGCCTCGGGTGACGTGGACAACTCGCGCAGCAGGGCGTGTCGCGACGCCGCGCGCACCAGCCGCGCCAGGTCCTCGGCACTGGAGCGGTTGTCGCTGGACAGGCCCGTGGGCTCGACATAGCGCGTGTCGTGCATGCCGAGCAGGGTCGCCTTTGCGTTCATGGCCTCGACGAACGCCGGGATGCCGCCCGGATAGGTGCGACCCAGCAGGTAGGCAGCACGGTTCTCGGAGGCCATCAGCGCCAGGTGCAGCATCTCGCCGCGGGTCAGCCGGGCGCCGGCACGCAGTTGCCGCGAACTGCCGGCGCGCACCGCGGCGTCCTCGGGCGTCACCGTCAGCACCTCGTCGAGCGGCAGCCCGGCTTCGGTGACCACCAGCGCCGTCATCAGCTTCGTGATCGAGGCGATGGGCAGCACGGCGGTGGAATTCTTGCTGAACAGGACTTCGTCGGTCTCCTGATCGACGACGAAAGCGACGCTGGACTTCAGGTCCAGCGGGTCCGGGGTGGCGTGCAGGCCGGTCATCTGGCCGATCGACGACAACTGCGGCTGCGCCACAGGCGCCGCCATCGCGGGCATCGAGCGCCTGGACTTGCGCACGGACGTCGTGCCGCTGCGGGTGGGGCGCGACGCCTTGACCTGGGTCGTCCGGGAGGATTTCGACGCCCGGGAAGACGCGGACGCCTTGGTCGACGCGGACGCCTTGGTCGACGCGGCCGTCACCTGCTTCGTGCCCGCTGCAAAGCCGGACGCGATCGGCAGCGCCGCCAGGGCCAGCACCAGCCCGGCTGCCGACAGCGTTCTCAGCGCGGCACGAATCAACTTTCTCACGGCAAACCTCCCGACCCCAGTGGCTGCAGAGTGTATGGCCCCAAAAAAATGCGCGCAAGATCAATATCTTGCGTGTTTTTCCTCAAGTGCCCTCTGCACTCGGGGCGAAGGCGCGGCATCAGCCCTGCGCCGCCACCCGTTCGGTCGTGCTGTGCAGCTTGTTCAAGGCCGACAGATAGGCCTTGGCGGAAGCGACCACGATGTCCGGATCGGCGCCGACGCCGTTCACGACCCGCCCCCCGTGCTGCAGCCGCACCGTGACCTCGCCCTGCGATTCTGTGCTCCCCGAAGTGATGGCATTCACCGAATAAAGCATCAATTCGGCACCACTTCTCACCTGGGACTCGATTGCCTTCAGGCTCGCGTCCACCGGCCCGTTGCCGTCGCTCTCGGCGTGGTGCTCGATCCCCCCGGCGGCAAAGGCGACCGCGGCGTGCGGTCGCTCTCCGGTCTCCGAGTGCTGCGACAGCGACAACAGCCGGTAGTGCTCGTTCTCCGGCGTCACGCTCTCGTCGCTGACCAGCGCGATGATGTCCTCGTCGAAGATCTCGCTCTTGCGGTCGGCCAGGTCCTTGAAGCGCGCGAACGCGGCATTGACCTCGCCTTCGGAGTCGAGCGCGATGCCCAGGTCCTGCAGCCGCTGCTTGAACGCATTGCGGCCCGAAAGCTTGCCGAGCACGATCTTGTTGGCGGCCCAGCCGACGTCCTCGGCGCGCATGATCTCGTAGGTGTCGCGCGCCTTGAGCACGCCATCCTGGTGGATGCCGCTGGCGTGCGCGAAGGCGTTGGCGCCGACGACGGCCTTGTTCGGCTGCACCACGAAGCCGGTGGTCTGGCTGACCATGCGCGACGCCGGCACGATCTGCGTCGTGTCGATGCCGAGGTCGAGCTTGAAGTAGTCGCGCCGCGTGCGCACCGCCATCACCACCTCTTCCAGGCTGCAGTTGCCGGCGCGCTCGCCCAGGCCGTTGACCGTGCATTCGACCTGCCGCGCGCCGCCGATCATCACGCCGGCCAGTGAATTGGCCACCGCCATCCCGAGGTCGTTGTGGCAGTGCACGCTCCACACCGCCTTGTCGCTGTTGGGCACGCGCTCGCGCAGCGTGCGGATGAAGGTGCCGAACAACTCCGGCACGGCGTAGCCCACGGTGTCCGGGATGTTGATCGTGGTCGCGCCTTCCTCGATCACGGTCTCCAGCACGCGGCACAGGAAGTCCGGGTCGGAGCGGTAGCCGTCCTCGGGCGAGAATTCGACGTCGCCGCACAGCTTGCGGGCGAACCGCACCGCCAGCCGCGCCTGCTCGTGCACCTGCTCGGGTGACATGCGCAGCTTCTTCTCCATGTGCAGCGCGCTGGTGGCGATGAAGGTGTGGATGCGCGAGCGCGCGGCGCCCTTGAGCGCCTCGGCGGCGCGCGAGATGTCGCGATCATTGGCGCGCGCCAGCGAGCACACCGTGACCTCGCGGATGGCGTCGGCGATGGCCTTCACGGCCTCGAAATCGCCGTTGCTCGACGCCGCGAAGCCGGCCTCGATGACGTCCACGCGCAGT
>Ga0105090_10001466_pt1 | contig 12688 bp, 7 predicted proteins | sample PPLLak3March2015_FD_79110 | JGI IMG/M metagenome (GOLD analysis project Ga0105090, IMG submission 79110) | Freshwater sediment microbial communities from Prairie Pothole Lake near Jamestown, North Dakota, USA - PPLs Lake P7 Core (1) Depth... | ecosystem: Environmental > Aquatic > Freshwater >... | reverse complement strand
TTATTGATTAATTTTTCAAAATGTAATTGATTTTTAATTTCCCAATAAATAGTTAAATGCTTGAATAACTGATGAAAAATGAAAAAACATATGATATAAAATTTATAATATGACTCAATTACTTGTTATTGTGCTTTTTCTTGACGCCGACCATAAACCGTCAATCGGATGATCCATAATCGGCCATGCTTCAAATTACCGATCGGAATTCAAACATGAGCATGATTCCAGATTACCAAATTGAAACTCAGATTCATGAAAGTCCCAATACAATTATTTTTCGTGCTCGGCGAATCCAAGACCTGTGTCCGGTGATCATAAAAATATTAAAAAATGAATATCCAACCTCCAATGAAATCTTACGATTTGAAAATGAATTTAATGTTTTACAATCACTTAACTCTGAAGGTATCATCAAAGTTATCAAATTTGATGATTTTAATCAGAGACGAGCCATCATTTTTGAGGATTTCACGGGAGAACCGATTAAATCTTTTATATCCGACAAAAGTTTTCCTGTCGGAGAATTTCTCCGTATAGCCATTCAGATTGCTGAAATCCTTGGCCGGATTCATGAATCAAATATCATTCACAAAAACATTAACCCATCCAATATCCTTTTAAATCCAAAAACCGGTGAAATAAAGATCATCGATTTCGGAAGTTCAACTTCTCTATCTCATGAAATGCCTGCAATATTGGTGCCGAATCTTCCGGAAGGAACATTAAGTTATATTTCTCCCGAACAGACCGGTAGAATGAACCGGATAATCGACTATAGAACTGATTTTTACTCTTTAGGGGCGACCCTTTACCACCTTATCATGGGTTTTCCTCCTTTCCGATCTGAAGATCCATTGGAGCTTATTCACGCTCATATCGCAAAAAATCCGATTCCACCGCATATTGTGGACAAAAAATTTTCCCAGTCCATTTCAGAGATAATCATGAAACTTTTGTCCAAGAATGCGGAAGACAGATATCAATCCCATAGAGGGTTGGTCGCAGATTTAAAAAACTGCCTTCACCAATGGAAAGTTTTTGGAAAAATCGAACCGTTCATCTTGGCCCAAAAAGATTTTTCCGGCACACTACAACCATTTCAAAAGCTCTATGGGCTGGAAAATGAAATCGATTTTTTAATCAAAGAATTTGACGAGGTCTCTGAAGGCAAAAGAAAATTACTATTTATCGCCGGATATTCGGGCATTGGAAAGACATCTCTGGTTCGTGAAATACACCGTCCGATTGCACTTCACAGAGGTTTTTTCATTTCAGGTAAATTTGATCAGTTTCAAAAGGATATGCCCTATTATGCCCTGGCAGAGGCTTTCAGGGAACTGGTGCACTATTTTCTCATGGAATCCGATGAGCAGGTTAAATTCTGGAAAAAAAAACTGCTCCGCGCTCTTGGTCCCAATGCACAGCTTGTGATCGATTTTATCCCTGAATTGGAACTTATTATCGGGCGTCAACCCCCCATACCTCTATTGGGTCCTGCGGAGAATCAAAACCGTTTCAAACTGGTTTTTCAAAATTTCGTCAGAGCCTTTTGTAAACCAGAGCATCCTTTAGTTATTTTTTTAGATGATCTGCAATGGGCCGACTCAGCATCTTTGAAATTGATAGACCTTTTGGTCACCAATGAAAAAATCAAACACCTTCTCATCATAGGCGCATATAGAGACAACGAACTGGAAGAAATTCATCCGTTATTTAACTTTTTGCAGACCCTAAAAACAGCGGGCATTGAGTTCAGTCACCGAAATCTTTACCCCCTGGAGCCAAAACACATTCATCAATGGATTGCGGAAACACTTCACGCCCCACAAAATGAAATTCACGGCCTTGCTGAACTGGTTTCACAAAAAACCGGAGGAAATCCTTTCTTTACCGGCATGTTCCTGAATTCTCTGTATACTGAAAATCTTTTGACTTTCAATGTTGAAAAAGGAAAATGGCAGTGGGACTTATCGCATATCCAACAGCTGGACATAACTGATAATGTCGCCGATCTGCTTTCTTTGCAAATAAGAAGATTCTCGGATGATACCCAGCAGCTATTAAAAATTTCCTGCTGCATGGGAAACCAGTTCTTGATTCAAACCATAGCTGCCATATCCGATAAACCTGTCGGCAAATGTATTAAACTATTGCAGGAACCTATCGCAGAAGGAATTTTGATGCCTGTGGAAAAGGGCTATTTCCCGGTGAAACAGGACAAAAAAGAAGATTCGGAGCATTTTTTTAATTGGTTTCGCTTTTCCCATGATAAAATTCGTAAAGTCATTTATTCAATGATTGAACATGAACATCGGACCGTACTCCATTTTAAGGTAGGACAATTTCTTTTAGAAAAAACACCCGTTAGCCAGCTTCATGTAATAATTTTTGAGATTGTAAATCAGCTCAATCTCGGGTTTGATTTTGTTTTGAATGATAGGGGCAGGATCGAATTGGCTCAACTGAATTTGAAAGCCGGCAAAAAAGCAAAAGCTTCCGCGGCTTATGAAAGTGCGTTGAACTACTTTCAGTCAGGAATTAAGGCTTTACCTGAAAACACATGGAACAGCTATTATGAAATAACATTATCTTTGTTTGTAGAAGCTGCTGAATCCTCATACCTTGCCGGCCGCTACGACCGAATGGAAACATTTTCATTTGCTGTTTTTAAAAATGCCGGAGAACTGTTGGATAAGGTCAAGATATTTGAAATAAAAATACAAGCCTTGAATGCTCAGTATAAGCTTAAGGAGGCAATCTCAACAGCAAAGCATGCTCTAAGACTTTTAGGGGTTAACATTCCTGAAAAACTGAATAACATGCATATCATGGTTAGATTTTTCAGGACAAGATTTATGATTGCCGGAAAAAAGATAGAGAACCTGTCTAAATTTCCTCCAATGAAAGATCCACTCAGGCTTGCAGCCATGCGAATTATGATGAGCGTTAACTCCGCAGCTTACTTTGCCGATCCCTTTTTCTTTCGGTTCATAGTTTTAGAGATGGTACTAATTTCACTCAAATATGGTAATGCATCCGAATCTCCATTTTCTTATACAATCTATGGCATGATTCTCTGCGGTGTGGGCGAATACATCCCCGTGGGGCATAGGTTTGGAAAGCTTGCGCTCACACTCGTACAGCAGACCGGAACCCATGTACTGCGAGCCAGAACTACTTTGATGGTCTATGCCTTTGTTCATCATTGGAAAGCTCATATTTGCGAAACACTCGACCCTTTAAATAAAGCTTATGAAACCGGACTTGAAACCGGAGATCTCGAATATGCAAGTTTTTCCATGTTTTTTTCATCCTTTTACTCTTTTATTTCAGGGCAAAAACTTCCCCAGGTAGAAGAGATAATGGTGAAAAACAGCGACGCAATCAAACAGTTAAAACATGAAACTTCATGGTATATGCACGAGATTTATCGTCAGGCGGTTGCCAATTTACAAGGAAAATCACAAAACCCATTCAATTTGGCAGGCGAGATATATGATGAGCGACAGATGATCAACACCCACCTGCGGGCAAATGATCGAACGACCCTTTGTAACCTTTATTTCAGCAAACTTTTTATGGGCTATATCTTTGGACAATACCATGATGCTGTGAAAAATGCTGAAATGGCCGAAAAATATCTGGATAGTGTCATTGGTGCGTATGGTGTACCCCTGGTTAACTTTTTTGACTCTTTATCCCGACTTGCCTTGTTTTTTCAAAGTTCTGTTTCCGATCAGGCGAAAATACAGCGTAAAATAAAAATGAATCAAAAAATGATGAAAAACTGGGCACACCATGCCCCTATGAACCACCTTCACAAATATTTTCTTGTGGAGGCGGAACGAAATCGTGTTTTAAATAAAAACAAAAAGGCCGGGCTCTTTTATGACAAAGCAATCAATTTGGCCGAGCAGAATGGCTATATTCATGAACAAGCCATTGCAAATGAACTGGCGGCAAATTTTTATCTTGCCCGGGGCGACGGGCAAAAAGCTTTAACATATTTGCTGACGGCCAGATATGGTTTTTTAAATTGGGGCGCCAAGGCCAAGGTCAAAGTAATCGATGAAACCTATGACCAGATTCCGGCTGACCTTAAAATCAAGGATAGAGCTTCCGGGTATGCAGTTGATAGCAATCTTTCTATTTCCACTTACAGTTCATTCGAAAAACTCGATTTCATATCGGTAATGAAAGCCTCCCAAACTATTTCCAGCGAAATCGTTTTAGAAAGACTTCTGGATCAGCTCATGAAAATTATTATCGAAAACGCCGGCGCTCAAACAGGTGGCTTGATTTTAGAATCCAATGGAAAACTTATAATCGAAGCCGAATTGACCATGGAGCAAATAAATGCCGGTGTCCTTTTGTCCATACCGCTGGCAAACAGCAAAACCATCCCTTTGTCGGTTGTCAATTATGTAGCAAGAACTCAAAAAGTTATAGTGCTCAATAATGCTTTCAAAGAAGGCGACTTTAGAAATGATCCTCAAATTCTAGCCCGTTGCTGTAGATCTATTTTTTGTGGTCCAATCTTATATAAATCCCGATTTCTCGGTGTCCTATACCTTGAAAACAACCTTGTTAGGGGTGCCTTTAATTTTGAGAGGCTTGAAGTGCTTGAATTATTGATTTCTCAGATCGCAATATCTCTTGAAAATGCACGACTCTATTCAAATTTGGAGGAATCCGAGCTTCGTTATAGACAGTTATATGAAAATATTATCGATTTGGTAATTTTAATTGATGCCGAAGATCAAGTAGTCATGGCAAACCCTCGTTTTTATTCCACTATAGGCATTTCCCGCGAAACCATTCGCCAAAAAGAGAAGTACTTTAAAACCTGGGTATTTCCAGATGACCGTTACATGGTTCAAACTGCAATGTTGGATAAATTGCATGATGGAAATGAAATAAAAGATTTTCATTTCAGACTTCAAAACAAAGCGAGCCAAATTTTCCATGTGGAGTGTAATGCAAAATGCATTAAAAAAGAAACCGAATTGGTTGGGTACCAGATGGTTATCCGGGATATTACCAAAAGAAAAAGCCTGGAAAAAGAACTGTTTGATTCTGTCAAAGATGTGGAAAACGCCAGAACCGGAACCATCCTTGGGCTTGCCAAACTGGCGGAATATCGTGATGAAGCTACTGGTGCACATTTGGAACGAATTCGTGAATACACCGTTGTTTTAACAAGGGAACTGGCCAAAAGGCCTCATTACAAGGAGTATATAACAGAGCAATATATTAGCGATATCTATTTTTCTTCCATTCTCCACGATATTGGAAAAGTAGGTATTCCCGACTCCATTTTACTCAAGCCCGGCATGCTTTCCAAAGAAGAATTCGAGGTAATTAAACGTCATTCAACCATTGGCGGCGATGTTCTAAAACAGGTAGATGCCAAGATTCAGGGGCGATCTTTTTTGACCATCGGCATGCATATTGCCTATTTTCATCACGAAAAGTGGAACGGCACCGGTTATCCTAAGGGTTTAAAAAAACATGAAATACCGTTATCAGCCAGAATAGTCGCCCTTGCTGACGTTTATGACGCCTTGACCTCGGTACGATTTTACAAAAAAGCATATTCTCATGAAAAGGCAATGGGTATCATTACCAGCGATAGCGGAAAACATTTTGATCCGGAAATCGTGGAAGCTTTTTTGGTTCATGAGGCAAAGTTCGACCAAATCCGAAAAGAAACGCAAGAAGAAAGTGCAGCATCTATGTTGTAGTATTTCCAAAAATTTACGGAACAAAATGAACCAAAGATTTTTTCCACAAAATAAATCCCGCTTTGCTTTTTTTGAGTGGAAAAAGCTTCTTGTTGAAAATATGCTTATACTCCGGGATCTCTTCCTGCTTCAAAACATTTTCTTTCCACGTAAGTTGATGTTCTGGGATCGAAAACCGCTTCATTTTCATGAATATACTTAGGACCGCCTTCCCATGCCCCACAGGCCATGATAACCGAATCGCCCAGATTAAAAGGTCTTCCACACCCCGGACATCCGTCCGTCAACGTATTGATCATTTCCAGATTAACCAGTTTTGTATATGGGGTTACCATTGTTTTGCCTCCATTTTTTTCCTGCTGATTTAATATATTATTTGACGTCTATGTTCGATGATTTCATAAAAAGCTTAAAATTTCCTCTTTTTACGAGTTCATGATAATTAAATTTATTCACAAAAGCATGAATGTCAATTTTCGAGCTATATTGCTTTCAGGCCGAAATGGCCCCCATTGTGGAAGCATCAGTTAGGCTTGAGATGGATTTCGCTGTTGCGCAATATCAATTAATTATATGCGAAATCAATGGGGCCGGCAGTTTTTTAACATGGAAAGATCTGACAGCGGCAATTTTCGCAAAAGGGAGGAAGATACCAACCATTTTCCATTAATAGGTCGGCTTTCTGCTCCCCGGAAAGATCTTCGACATCCATTAATACCGGGAAATAATTCACGGGCAAAACCTTTCCGGTCTTGTGTTGTTTGGCCGCTTTCAAAAGTACATCGATTACAGAAAGGCGTGTTCCATCCAAATGCATGCAAACATCACGGGTATCAGCATCCATCATACCCCGGATCATGAAATACCTGATGTTTTCCTGATAAAATAATTTCAGTGAAAAATAGTGCCACATATGTGAAGCTTCAATTTGATTTAATTTGGCAAAACGGTTGACATATTTTGTATAGATTTTCAGGCGTGACCAGGCATCCAAAAGTTTTAAAACAGCAGGGTCGATCTTTTCCTTTTCATTCATTTTATCTGCATGATAGTCTAAAACTTTAACTGAGGAAACAACCGCGGGGTGCAAAGAAATTCCGGGATATTCCAACTTGAAGTATTCAAGACCTTTGGATTTTTCATCCATCGTTTGCTGAAATGCCTTCCGACATTTCAGCGACACCAAATCGTGCTCAAGCCCCTTGACCATGGCCTGAACACCCCAGGTTCCCGTAAAATATTTTTTTATGATCTTAATACAAATTTCAGCTTTTTCCAGCTCTCCTCTATCCAGATGTTCTCTAACAACAAATATGATTTTTTTAAATGAAATCCTTCGAGTTTGAGCCAGTTTTCCCAATACAAAAACCATTTGCCGATAGTCCAATCCGTATTTTTCCATTACATTCCGGTCGGATAGCTGGCCATCGTTTAGATCCTCTAAAAATTTCTGAACAGGAATTTTAATTTTACTATTCAATTGAGTTTCAAACTTTTTTTTCGGCATTTTTACAAAGATTAAGAGGATAATTTTATATCCCGGGAAATGGATAATGTAAACTACGTATTATATCATCGAGCATTTCTTGACAATCTTCAGCCGATCCCGGCAAAAAAAAAAGCAATGAACATTAAAAAATATAAAAAATACTCCACTCATTTCACTTGAATACGTATAATAGGTCTGTTAGAAAATGTTTTTTGATTCCATAAACAATTTAAAAATGACATCATGACCGCATTTATTAAACATAGAAAAAAGACACGCCAAATTCAAGTCGGAACCGTAACGGTCGGCGGGGATGCCCCGATTTCGGTTCAGTCCATGACCAATACCTACACCCATGATATTTCCGCAACGGTATTCCAAATAAATCGTTTGGAATCAGCCGGATGTGAAATTGTCCGGGTGGCGATTCCGGATGAGAAAGCAGCCAAAGCCATTTCTGAGATAAAAAAGGAAATATCGATTCCGCTCATAGCTGATATCCACTTTGACCATCGGTTGGCCTTGGACTCCTTAAAGGCCGGCGCGGATGGTCTTCGAATCAACCCGGGAAATATCGGAAGCGTCCAAAATGTCAGAGCCGTAGTTGAATGCGCTAATGATAGGAACGTGTCAATCCGCATCGGAGTCAATTCCGGGTCTTTGGAAAAAGATCTTTTAAAAAAATTTGGAAAAGTGACTGCCGAAGCTATGGTCGAAAGCGCTCTCAGGCATATCGACCTTATGACATCATTTGGATTTGATCGGATTAAACTTTCAATTAAAGCCTCCGATGTACCTCGAACTGTAGATGCCTACCGCTTGCTTTCATCATCAACGGATTTTCCATTGCATGTGGGTGTTACCGAAGCAGGTTCCTTGTATTCGGGAATTGTCAAGTCATCCTTGGGTATCGGAACTCTTTTAGCGGATGGCATCGGAGATACCATTCGGGTATCCCTCACCCGTGATCCCGTAGAAGAGGTTCGGGTGGCCTATGAAATACTTAAAGCCCTGGGAATTCGCCGACGGGGCCCTGAAATCATATCATGTCCCACCTGTGGCCGTTGCAATATCGATCTGTTCGGTATTGTCGAGAAGGTTGAAGCATCCTTGATGGCCAGTTTATTACCTATCAAAATTGCAATCATGGGATGTGTGGTCAACGGTCCCGGTGAAGCACGCGAGGCTGATATCGGAATTGCCGGAGGGGACGGTGTCGGAATTTTATTCAAACAGGGAAAGGTTATAAAAAAATTTCCCCAGGAAAAACTTGTTGATGTATTATTAAAAGAGGTAAAAGTACTTGAAAAAGAAAGGAGACAGAGTTAAAACATGGCCAAAGAGGTAAAAACAGCGATTTCTCCCACAAGGGAACAAGACTACCCGGAATGGTACCAGCAGGTCATTAAAGCATCGGATTTAGCGGAGCGATCCGTTGTCAGGGGATGTATGGTCATCAAGCCGTGGGGATATGCACTTTGGGAAAATATCGTATACGCCCTTGATAACATGTTCAAGGAGACAGGAGTTAAAAATGCCTATTTTCCACTTTTTATACCCCTTTCTTTTCTTGAAAAAGAAGCTGAACATGTCGAGGGCTTTGCCAAAGAATGTGCCGTTGTTTCTCATCACCGTCTGGAAAAAGGACCTGAAGGGGGATTAATACCAGCTGGACCACTTACCGAACCTCTGATCGTGCGACCGACATCCGAAACCATTATCGGAGACTCCTTTGCCAGATGGGTTACCAGTTATCGGGATTTACCCCTTCTGATCAATCAGTGGGCAAATGTGGTTCGCTGGGAGATGCGCACCCGGATGTTTTTACGAACCAGTGAGTTTTTGTGGCAGGAGGGTCATACAGCCCATGCTACCGCAGAAGAAGCCATGGAACGTACCCAACTGATGCTTGATATTTATACCAGACTTGCGGAAGACTACCTGGCAATGCCGGTTATTCGAGGACGAAAAACCCCTCTGGAAAGGTTTCCCGGGGCTGTGGACACCCTTTGTATCGAGGCCATGATGCAGGATAGAAAGGCTCTTCAAGCCGGCACCTCTCATTTTCTGGGCCAGAATTTTTCAAAAGCATCCGGAATCCGTTTTCAAAACGCGGAGGAAAAAGAAGAATTTGCCTGGACCACTTCCTGGGGTGCCTCAACACGACTTATCGGAGGAGTCATCATGACCCACGGCGATGACGACGGTATTATCATGCCACCCCGGGTAGCATCAGCCCATGTTGTGTTATTGCCGATTTTCAAAAATTTCGAGGAACGTACCAAAGTGATGGAATTTACCGACAGCCTCGCCAAAGAATTAACAGATCAATATTATGATCACAAAAAAATTCGAGTTGAAATCGATGATCGCGACATCGGCGGCGCCAGAGGATGGGAATGGATCAAAAAAGGGGTTCCGGTTCGCGTTGAGATCGGCCCCAGGGATATTTCCAACAACTCGGTTTTTGTCGGAAGACGAGACCTGGGTATCCGACAAAAGCAGTCTATTCCAAGGAATCGGTTCGTGGCTGAAATCACTCTTATGCTGGATGAAATCCAGAAAAATCTTCTTTCACGGGCCCGCATTTATTTGAAAGAAAATACACGCACCATTGATGATCCAAAAGCTTTTTATGATTATTTTACGCCAAAAAACAAAGAGCAGGCCGAGATTCATGGCGGCTTTTCAGATACACACTGGTGCGGTTCCGGGGATTGTGAAACAAAAATCAAAAATGATCTCAGTGTTACCATTCGGTGTATTCCCCTTAATGTTGAAAATAGCGAAACAGGTAGCTGTATCTGTTGCGGAAAGAAAAGCAACCAAAGAGTTGTCTTTGCCAAGGCGTATTAAGTTCGATGATTCGAATTACGGAAATTATTGACAAAATTCTTGAGTGCAATCCGGAAGCGGAACTAGATCTTATAGACCGGGCATATATTTATTCCGCGCGGGTTCATGATGGTCAAATTCGGCTTTCAGGTGAGCCTTATCTTTCCCATCCCCTGGAGGTGGCCGGAATATTGGCCGACATGAAACTTGACCCTGTCAGCGTCGCGGCAGCACTTCTCCACGATGTGATTGAAGACACCCATGCCACCAGGGAAGATATCGAATCCATGTTCGGAAAAGATGTGGCACATATCGTCGATGGTGTCACCAAGCTGAGCAAAATAGCGTTTAAAAGTTCTCAGGAGCGACAAGCGGAAAATTTTCGAAAAATGATCCTGGCCATGGCAAATGATATTCGTGTCATTTTCATCAAACTTGCTGACCGCCTTCATAACATACGCACACTTCAGTTTCACAAATCAGAAGATCGAAAGCGTAAAATCGCACAGGAAACCATGGATATCTATGCTCCTCTTGCGGCCCGTCTTGGAATTTATTGGATCAAAAAGGAACTTGAAGACACCGCATTCATGTACATCCTGCCTGATGAATATGATAAGATAAAGGGGTTGGTCAATAAGGACCGGAAAGAAAGGGAAGTCTTTGTTGAAACCATTAAGCACAAGATTAAAGATAAAATGGAGGAAGTCGGATTAAATGGTGAGGTTCAGGGCCGCTATAAACAGTTTTGGAGTATCTACAGTAAAATGCAAAACCAGAACCTGACTTTTGAAGATGTTCACGATCTGGTGGCATTTCGCATTGTCTTAGATACGGTACCTCATTGTTATGAAGCCTTGGGCCATATTCATTCCATGTGGAAACCTATTGCTAAAAAGTTCAAGGATTACATTGGATTTCCCAAACCCAACATGTACCAGTCCCTCCATACTACTGTCAGCAACCCCAATGGAGACCGGATTGAAATTCAGATAAGGACCTGGGAAATGGACAAGGTGGCCAATTCCGGCATTGCAGCCCACTGGGGCTACAAGGAAGGGCGAGAGGTCGACGACAGTGTGAGCAAGACCTATTCATGGCTCCAAAACCTGGTGGAAAACCAGGAAACCATTAAAGATCCGGATGAATTTCTTGAAAGTGTTCGAATCGACCTTTTTCCAGATGAGGTTTATGTCTTTACACCTAACGGGGAAATCCATTCCCTTCCCAGAGGGGCCACACCTGTTGATTTTGCCTATTTGATTCATACGGAGGTTGGCAACCAGTGTACCGGAGCAAAGGTCAACAACCGGATGGTTCCGCTAAACACGGAACTTAAGACCGGGGACCGAGTGGAAATTATCACCACAAAAAATCATACTCCAAGTAAGGACTGGCTCAATTTTGTCAAAACCGTCAAGGCACGCTCACGAATCCGTCAATGGATCAAACAGCAGGAAAAAGAACGTTCAATCACTCTGGGCCGGGAAATGTTGGAAAAAATATTTCGGAAACACCGATTGAATTTCAACACTATTTCCAAAACCGACGATATGCAAAAAATGGCTGAAAATTTTGGTTTTAAAACAGAAGATGAATTGATTGCAAGCGTAGGTTATGGAAAGATTACCCCTCTTCAGGTGGTCAAAAGGTTTATCCCCAAGCCTGAAGACGAAGATGAGCATGAATCCATTATTGGAAAATTAACCGGGAAAGTACAACAGAAAAAAAACAGGGGAGGTATTTTGGTGAAGGGGATTGACGATATCCTTGTGAGGTTTGCCAAGTGCTGTCAGCCGGTCCCCGGAGATGCCATCACGGGATATATCACCCGGGGCCAAGGCGTGACGATCCATCGGAAAAACTGTGTAAACGCTTTAAAAACAAGTCCTGAGCGGCAAATTGATGTTACATGGAATGAAGAAGCGGCCAACTCTTACCCGGTAACCATTCGGGTCCGTTCCATAGACCGTGTCGGCCTTTTGGCCGACATTGCCGGTAGCATCAGTAAAAACAAAGCCAATATAATCAGTGTCAACACCACTTTTTGGACCAAAGAAAAAGTTGAGAATATTTTTGAATTGGCGGTTGAAAACACATCACATCTTGAAACCGTCCTGGCTTCCATCAAGAAAGTGCCGATGGTTCATGAAGTCAGAAGAATCGATCGTTGATCCTTTCACAAGCTGATTTTAAGGTGCTTTAACCACAAACCCCGCCTTGATGCAAGCCGTACAGACCATCATCTTTTTTCTTCGACCGCCGAATAGAGTTTTTACTCGTTGAAGATTGGGATTAAAACGGCGCTTGGTAACATTGTGGGCATGGCTGATGTTGCTTCCTACCCGCGGCTTCTTTCCACATATTTCACACATTTTTGCCATTTTCTAAGCTCTCCTGAAAAGTTATCTAATGATAATTCAATTTAAATCAAAAAAAATTACAAACTGGTTTTTATAGACAAAAGAAATTCTTATGTAAAGAATTTTTTTATTTATTTTTCAATAGAATTTATGGCCGGTTGAAAGACAAAGCCCCCTTGTTGAGTTAAGGGGGCTTTTTGGAAGCTGTCGAAACCGCCGTTTATTATTTGACCATGGCCGCCTCACAAAGGACC
>Ga0105090_10001464_pt1 | contig 12699 bp, 11 predicted proteins | sample PPLLak3March2015_FD_79110 | JGI IMG/M metagenome (GOLD analysis project Ga0105090, IMG submission 79110) | Freshwater sediment microbial communities from Prairie Pothole Lake near Jamestown, North Dakota, USA - PPLs Lake P7 Core (1) Depth... | ecosystem: Environmental > Aquatic > Freshwater >... | reverse complement strand
GCTGGAGCGGCATCGCCACCGGCGACCAGGCGATGTTCATGACGCGCGCCGCTTTCGACGCCGTCGGCGGCTTTCCGGTGCAGCCGCTGATGGAAGACATCGAGCTGTCCAAGCGCCTGAAAACACTGTCGCGCCCGGCCTGCCTGCGCCAGCGCGTCACGACCTCCGGGCGCCGCTGGGAGGCGCGCGGTGTCTGGCCCACCATCGTGCTGATGTGGCGCCTGCGCTGGGCCTACTGGCGCGGTGCCTCGCCGCAGGCGCTGGCGCGGCGCTATGAGTAGGACCGCATGCCGGTGCCGCCCTTGAACACCCCCCACCTCGTGGTTTTCGCCAAGGCGCCGCTGGCCGGGCTGGCCAAGACGCGCCTGATTCCGGCATTGGGGGCCGAGGGGGCCGCACAGCTCGCGCGGCGTTTGCTGGACCATGCGCTGGCGCAGGCGATGCAGGCGCAGGTCGGCCCGGTGGAGCTGTGCATGAGCCCGGGCCCGGACGATGCGGCCTGGCAAGGTGTCGAGCTGCCGGAGGGCTTGTTGTGCACCGAGCAAGGCGAGGGCGACCTCGGCGAGCGCATGGCGCGCGCCGTGCACCGTGTCACGGCCGGCCCTCACGGCCAGCCCATCCTGCTGATGGGCACCGACTGCCCGCAGCTGACGGCCGGGATCCTTCGCGACGCCGCGGCGCAACTGGCGCACCACGACGCGGTGCTGATTCCCGTAGCCGACGGTGGCTATGTGTTGCTGGGCTTACGCGCACCTTGCCTGGACATCTTCCGCGACATGGCCTGGAGCACCCCGGTCGTGGCCGCCGAGACCCTGCGCCGCCTGGCCGCGCACGGCTTGAGCGTCTGGCTCGGCCCGACGCTGCACGACATCGACGAGCCCTCCGATCGGGTCCATCTGCCCGCTGAATGGATTTTTATTGACAAAAATGACGATATCCCATCGTCGGATGGTCATAGTCAGCTATCAATAACGTAGTCTTCTCCCCTCTTGTAACACCATGTACACCACACCCGCCACCCTCGATCTCGTGCAGGACTACTACGGCCGCCAGCTGCAGGGCACGGCCGACCTCAAGACCAGCGCCTGCTGCGACATCAGTGCCGTGCCCGAATGGCTCAAGCCGCTGCTGGCGCGCATCCACCCCGAGGTGCTGTCGCGCTACTACGGCTGCGGCTTGGTGACGCCACCGCTGCTCGAAGGCTGCCGCGTGCTCGACCTGGGTTGCGGCTCGGGGCGCGACGTGTACGCGCTGGCGCAGCTGGTGGGGCCGACGGGCGAAGTGGTCGGCGTGGACATGACCGACGAGCAACTCGCCGTGGCGCGCGCGCACCAGGCTTTTCACCACGACGCCTTCGGTTTTGCCAACACCCGCTTCCTGCACGGCTACATCGAGCGGCTCGATGAACTGGGCCTGGTGCCGGGCAGCTTCGACGTGATCGTCTCCAACTGCGTGGTCAACCTGTCGCCGGACAAGGACGCGGTGCTGGCGGGGGTGCAGCGTCTGCTCAAACCCGGCGGCGAGTTCTATTTTTCGGACGTGTACGCCGACCGCCGCGTGCCCGCTGCCGTGCGCAACGACCCGGTGCTGTATGGCGAATGCCTGGGCGGGGCGCTGTACTGGAACGACTTTGAACGCCTGGCCAGGCGACATGGCTTTGCCGATCCGCGCCTCACGGAAGACCGCCCGCTGGCGGTGACCGACCCGCAACTTGCCGCGCGCACCGGCAACCTGCGCTTCTTCTCGGCCACGTACCGGCTGTTCAAGCTCGACACGCTGGAGTCGGCCTGCGAGGACTACGGCCAGGCCGTCATTTACCGCGGGACGATTCCGGAGCACCCCGGTCGCTTTGAGCTCGACAAGCACCACGGCATCCTCACCGGCAAGGTCTTCCCGGTCTGCGGCAACACCTGGCACATGCTGCGGGGCACGCGCTTTGCGCCGCATTTCGAGTTCATCGGCAACTTCGACACCCACTACGGCATTCTTGCCGGTTGCGGCACCCGTTTGCCGTTTGACGCGGGTGGGACGCCGGACACCACGGCCGGCCCTGGCGCCTGCTGCTGAGGGCGATCCTGCCCCGGTAGTCGGCATGAGAACCGTGCCAACCATCCACCTTGATCGCGCGCCACATGCACCTGCCTGACCCCCGTCCCTTCGACCAGCAGGTCGCCTCGCACCACGACTACCTGTTGCGTTTCGCCCGGCTGCAACTGCGCAACGAGGCCTGGGCCGAGGACGCGGTGTCCGAGACGCTGCTGGCGGCCCTGACCAAGCCGTTATCGTTTGCCAACCGCTCGCAGCTCAAGACCTGGCTGGTCGGCATCCTCAAGCACAAGATCATCGATACCTTGCGTCACCATGGTCGCGAAGTGTGCGTGGGCAGCGGCAGCGAAGACGAACAGGCCGACCCGCTGGAGTTCATCGCCTTCAAGGCCGACGGGCATTTCGGCGAGAGTCCGGCGGAGTGGGGCAATCCCGAGCAGGACCTCAGCAGCCGGCAGTTCCTGGAGATACTGGAGGCCTGCGCCAGCAAGCTGCCCGCAGCCCAAGGCCGGCTGTTCCTGATGCGCGAGTGGCTGGAGCTGTCCAGCGAGGAAATCTGTAAGGAACTGGACCTGACCGCGACCAACCTTTACGTACAACTGCACCGCGCCCGCCTGCGGCTGCGCGAATGCCTTGAACTGAACTGGTTTTCCCATCCCCGACCTACCTGATGTCTTCGTACCCTTTCAAACGCACCTGCAAGGAGGTCTCCGCGCTGCTGATCGCGCGCGAGGACCGTGATTTGCCTGTGGCCGACCGCGTGGCCCTGCGCCTGCACATGGCGATGTGCAAGGCGTGCCCGCGCTTCGAGCGCCAGGTGCTGACGATGCGCAATGCGATGAAGCAGTGGCGTCAGTACACCAACGACGCGGGCAACGAGCGCTGAACCAGGCCGAATGGGCCCGGCACCACGCCGCGTTCAGGACAGCAGGGCCTGGGCGAATTCGCTTGCGTTGAAGGTCTGCAGATCTTCGAGTTTTTCGCCGACGCCGATGAAGTAGACCGGCACCGGCTTTTCGCGAGCGATGGCGCAAAGCACGCCGCCCTTGGCCGTGCCGTCGAGCTTGGTGATGACCAGCCCCGTGAGTACTAGCGCGTCGTCAAAGGCCCTGACCTGCGCCAGCGCGTTCTGCCCGGTGTTGCCGTCGATCACCAGCAGCACCTCGTGCGGCGCGGTGGGGTCGGCCTTCTGCACCACGCGCTTGATCTTCTTGAGTTCTTCCATCAGGTGCAGTTGCGTCGGCAGGCGCCCGGCGGTGTCGACCAGCACCACGTCACGGCCGCGCGCGCGCCCGGCGCTGACCGCGTCGAAGCTCACGGCGGCCGGGTCACCGCCTTGCTGGCTGATGATCTCGACCGTGTTGCGGTCGGCCCAGATGGCGAGCTGTTCGCGCGCAGCGGCGCGGAAGGTGTCGGCCGCGGCCAGCAGAACTGTGGCGCCCGAGCTGGCAAGGTGGCTGGTCAGCTTGCCGATCGAGGTGGTCTTGCCCGCGCCATTGACCCCGGCCACCATGATCACGGTGGGTCGATGCTCGCCGATGACCAGGGATCTTTGCAGCGGCATCAGCAGCGCGGCGATGGCCTCGGCCAGCAGGCCCTTGACGGCGCCCGGGTCGGTGGTTCTGGCTTCCTTCACACGGCGTTTGAGATCGGCCAGCAGGTAGTCCGTGGCCTTCACGCCGGTGTCGGCCAGCAGCAGGGCAGTTTCCAGTTCCTCGTAGAGCGCGTCGTCGATCTTCGTGCCGGTGAACACCGTGGCGATGCTGGAGCCGGTCTTGCGCAGGCCGAGCTTGAGCTTGTCCAGCCAGCCTTTGCGCTCGGTCGCGGGCGCGGCGGCGGGCGGCAGAGCCTCGGCAGGCGCGGGCACCACGATTTCGGGTGGCGGCGCCATGGCAGGGGCGGGTGAGTGCAACGGTGCCGGGGCCGGCGTCGGCCTGCGCTCTGTCACACTGTCGGGCACGGGAACCGGAGCGGGCGGCGGTACCACCGGCCCGGCAGGTTCGGCGACAGTCACCGCCGGACCAGCGGTTTGCAGGTGGGCCGCAGCCTCTGCCGCCGGGACAGGTATCGCGACGACGGGCACCGCGGCTGCGGGCGCGTCGCCGGCAGGATCGGCCAGCGGCACGGGCGGCACGGCCGGAGCCGGGGTCTTTTTCTTGAAAAAACTGAACATTTTTGGATTTCTGGAATCAGTCCCATTCTATGAAACGATTTACACACACTGCGGCCCTTTTCCTGGGCCTGGCCATCGGGGGTTTGGCCCTCGCACAAAGCCCTCCGTCAACGGCCACCCAACAGACGCCCGCCGCCAGCCCTTCGGTCAGCCAGTTCAAGCTGGCGAATGGCCTCACGGTCATCGTCAAGCCGGACCGGCGCGCCCCGACGGCGGTGCACATGCTGTGGCTTCGCGTGGGGGCGATGGACGAGGTCGATGGCACCAGCGGCGTGGCGCACGTGCTGGAACACATGATGTTCAAGGGGACGCCCACGGTGAAAGCCGGCGAGTTTTCACGCCAGGTCGCCGCGATGGGCGGACGTGAAAACGCCTTCACCTCGCGCGACTACACCGGGTATTTCCAGCAGATCCCGGCAGACCGGCTGGCCGATGTCATGCGACTGGAGGCCGACCGCTTCGCCCACAGCCAGTGGGCGGATGAAGAGTTCGTGAAGGAGCTCGAGGTCGTCAAGGAGGAGCGGCGCCTGCGCACCGAGGACAAGCCGCATGCCTTGCTGTACGAAAACCTCAATGCGACGGCGTTCATGGCCTCGCCGTACCGCCGCCCCGTGGTCGGCTGGATGAGCGACCTGGAAGCCATGACCCCGGCGGACGCGCGGGCGTTCTGGCAGCGCTGGTACATCCCTGCCAACGCCGCCGTCGTGGTGGCGGGCGACGTGGAACCGGAGCAAGTACGTGCGCTGGCCGAGAAATACTATGGATCGATCCCCGCGCGCACCGTACCGACGCGCAAGCCCCGTGAGGAACCGCAGCAAAAGGGCCTGCGTCGCATCGACTTCAAGGCGCCCGCCGAACAGGCCTACGTCTCGCTGGCATTCAAGGTGCCGCGCCTGACGGGCCTGGAGCCGTCACCGGACAATGACGACGCGATGGCCCTGACCGTGCTGGCGGCGGTGCTCGATGGCTACAGCGGCGCGCGGCTGGACCGGGCGCTGACGCAGGGCCCGGACCGGCTGGCCGACAGTGCGGGGGCCGGCAACGGACTGATGGGGCGGGGTCCGCAGCTGTTCACGCTGGACGGTGTGCCGGCGCCAGGCAAGACAACGGAGCAGGTGGAGGCCGCGCTGCGCGAGCAGGTCGCCCGGATCGCGCGCGAAGGCGTGAGCGAGGCCGAACTGAGCCGCGTGAAGACCCAGTGGGTGGCCAGCGAGGTCTACAAGCTCGATTCGGTGATGAACCAGGCGCGCGAACTGGGCAGCAACTGGGCGCTGGGTCTGCCGCTGGACGCGGGCGAGCAATTGATTGCGCGCCTGCGCAAGGTCACCGCAGCCCAGGTGCAGGCCGTGGCCGCGAAGTATTTTGGCGATGACCAGTTGACCGTGGCCTTGTTGCGCCCCCAGCCCCTGAGCCCCGACCGCAAGCCGCGCACGCCCCCGGCAAGCACTCGCCATTGACCCGGGCAGCGCATGATGACTTTGAAAAAGATAGCTGTGAAAGACCTTCTGACGCTGGCCTTTGCCATTTTTTATCTGAATTTTGCCCATGCAGGCATCCCCATCCAACATTGGAGCCAGCCCGGCGGCGCGAAGGTCTGGCTGGTCGAAAGCCCGGCCATTCCGATGGTGGACGTGCAGATCGACTTCGACGCGGGCGGCCGGCGGGATCCGGCGGACCAGGCGGGGCTGGCCAGCGTCACGGCCGGCATGCTCTCCAAGGGCGTGGCAACGCGGGGCAGCGAGGCGGCGCTCGATGAAAACCAGCTGGGCGAAGCCTGGGCCGACCTCGGGGCTTCGTTCGGCGCCAGTGCCGGCACCGACCGCATGAGCTTTTCGCTGCGCTCGCTGAGCTACCCCGACCTGCTGGAGCGGGCGGCGGCGCTGGCGGCGCGCCAGATCGGCGAACCGTCGTTTCCCGAGCCGATCTGGCAACGCGACCGAGAACGCCTTTCCGCGGCGATACGGGAAGCCAACACGCGCCCGGCCACGGTGGCGGGACGCGCCTTTTCCAAAGGCGTCTACGGCGACCACCCCTACGGCTTCGAGATGACCGAGGCCACGCTCGCGCGCATGGGCGTGGCCGACATGCGCAAGCTGTACGCGCAGCTGATCGCACCTTGCCGCGCGAAGGTCAGCATCGTCGGGGCGCTCAACAGGGCGCAGGCCGACGCGCTGGTCACACAATTGTTGTCGCGCCTGCCCGCCGCCGACGCAGCCGCCTGCAAGCCGTTGCCCACCGTCCCCGAGGTGGCGGCCCTGACCGCGTCGCAGGAGCGCCGCGTCCCGTTTGATTCGGCCCAGGCCCATGTGTTCATTGGCCAGCCCGGCCACAAGCGCGACGACCCGGACTTCTTTGCCTTGCTGGTGGGCAACTACACCCTGGGCGGTGGCGGCTTCGTGTCGCGCTTGACGACCGAGGTGCGCGAGAAGCGCGGCCTGAGCTACAGCGTCTACAGCTACTTCTCGCCAGGCCTGCACGCCGGGGCCTTCATGGTGGGCCTGCAGACGCGCCCGGACCAGGCGGAGCAGGCGTTGCAGGTCTCGCGCGAGGTGGTCGCGAGGTTCGTCGCTGAAGGCCCGACGCCGCAGGAGCTGAAAGCCGCCAAGGACAACCTGATCGGCGGCTTCGCCCTGCGTATTGACAGCAATCGCAAGCTGCTGGACAACGTGGCCAACATTGCCTGGAACAATTTGCCGCTCGACTACCTGGACAGCTGGACCCGGCAGGTTGAAAAAGTTACCGCGGCCGACGTTCGGGCAGCCTTCGCACGCAAGTTGCAGCCCGAGCGCATGGTGACGGTGGTGGTGGGCGGCGCAACCTGACCGGGGCCATGTAGAAGCGTTTTCCGCAGGCTGCACGCGGGCTTGGGCCGGGATGGGGTATGGTCTGGTCCACACCACCCGAGGGCCTGTGCCATGAATCCCAACGTTGACGAACTGCTGCAACGCATGCAGGCACTGCGCGAGGAGCTGGAAGCCGAGTTCAAAAGGAAGCGCGAGGAAATCGAGTTCGTCATGCAGGGCAAACGCTTGCACTTTGCCGAGGAAGTCCAGCAGCGCCAGCGCCTGTACCGCATCGGCCTGCTGCGCTACCTGCGCGATGCGCGCTGGCTGGTGTTGCTGACCGCGCCGGTGATTTATTCAGGCTTTGCCATCTTCGCGCTGATGGACCTGTTCGTCACGCTCTACCAGGCGCTGTGCTTTCCGGTCTATGGCATCCCGAAGGTGCGGCGGCGCGATTACCTGATTTTCGACCGCACCGACCTGCCGTACCTGAACGCGATCGAACGGTTCAACTGTTTCTACTGCTCTTACGGCAACGGGGTGGCGGCCTACCTGCGTGAGGTGGCGGCCCGCACCGAACAGTACTGGTGTCCGATCAAGCACGCCCGCCGCGTGCTGGGCGCTCATGACCGCTACCCGGATTTCTTCGAGTTCGGCGACGCCGAGAGTTTTCGCCAGGGACTGGAGCGCCTGCGGGCGCAGCATGCCCTGGAGGCCAACGCCCTGTGACGTGCCGCCTTGCGCGCGGGCTTGCGCGACTCAGGAGTCAGATGTGCGCGATGATGCGCGGCGCGTGGCGCATGTGCAGCGACAAGCCGAGGGCTTCCATGTGGTTGCCGTTGCGCGCCAGAATGGTGTGGGCCAGCGGCAGGAAGTGTTCTTCCTCGAAGCGCGCATGGGCCAAGTAGCTTTCCACCAGGTGCTCCACCCCGGCCACGTTGAGTTCGCTCGAGTGCCCTTTCGCCACCTTCTTCAGTTCGGGCTCCAGCTTTGACCACGCGGCCTCGACGGTGCGGTGCTCCGCGGTCAGCTGGTTCACCATGACCCGCACACGGTCGCGTTCCTCACCCTTGACGGCGCTGGCCAACACGGCGGGGAACAGCTCTTTCTCTTCCTCGGAATGGTGCTCGTAGACAGCATCTCGAAAGAACCCCAGGGTTTGCTCGGCGATCGTGCGCGCACGGGCTGCGGGCGCCAGCAACGCAGGCAGTTCGCCAAAGGTCTTCAGGTGCGAAATGATGCCCGCGTGGCAATTGGAGAAATTCAGCAGGGGGGCGTCGCTGGCTTCGTCAATCGGTGGGGTCGGTGTGTGGTTCATGAAAGGTCACCTCATTGGGTGCGGTCGCCGGCCAAATGGCGGTTTCCGCGAAGCTTTTGGGCTCAATATAGCAAACGATGCGGGCCGCCTGCGCATGAACCCGGTCGTTTCTTGATCCACGTCATTTGTTCAGCCGTCGGCTTGACCCAGGTTCAGCAGGGCTTGCGCGAGCAGGTGCGCCACGCTGACCGCGTTGGTCGGGTGGGGGATGGTGTCAGTGCTCCAGATGTCGCACACGCCCGCCTGGCGCATCATCCGCAGCGCCTCGTCGGACAACAGGGCGTGGGTCACGGCGCTGTCCACCGTCCCGGCGCCAGCGGCCAGCAACAGCCGGGCCGCCTGCGCCACGGTGTGTCCCGTGCTGGCCACGTCGTCGAGCAGCACCACCGCGCGACCGGCCACCGGTACCGGTGGAAGTTCAACTTCCACCGCATGGTCGCCGTGGCGCACCTTGGCGCACACGGCATGGTCAAAGCCGTGGCGTGCGGCCGCCTGGGCAATCCACTGCGCGGATTCGCCGTCGGGTCCCATCAGCAGCGCGCCAGGGCGTCGCTGCGCAACCAGGTCGGCCAGCAGGGGCGCGCCGCTCAGGACGATGGCCTGTCGCGCCGGGACTGCCTCGGTCAGCGTGGCCACACGGTGCAGGTGGGGGTCCACCGTGATCACGGCGTCAAACAGATCCGCCAGGAAGCGCCCGACGATGCGCTGGCTGACGGCCTCGCCCGGGCGGAAGGCGATATCCTGGCGCATGTAGGCGAGGTAGGGCGCCACCAGCGTCAGATGGCGGGCGCCCAGTGTCCGGGCGGTCCGGGCGGCCAGCAGCAGTTCCACCAGCTTCTCGTTCGGATGGTCCAGGGTGCGCAGCACCACCACCCTTTCAGGCAGGGTGTCCGGCAGGCGCAACTTGATCTCGCCATCGGGAAAGCGGTGACGCTCCACCCGCGCGAAAGCCAGGCCGGAGGCTTCAGCCAGGCGCGAAGCGGCGGCGTGCTCTTCGTCGAAATACAGCAGGATCGCGGGCGGGTTCATCAGAACTCCACAAAGACGTGCGGCACTTCGTCGGCCCGGCCGATCGTGAAGCCGCTGGAACGCGTGCTGGCGAGCCGCGCAAACTCCAGGTCGGCAGGATAGCCGGCGTGGACCCGGTAGAGCACGTCGCCCACGGCCACCCCGTCGCCGAGCTTGCGGAAAAGATCCACGCCGGCGCCGGGGACCTTGGGGGCGCCGGCCAGGCGGGCCACCCGCGCGATCTGGAAATTGTCGATGCCTGCCACGACGCCGGAACCGGCGGCGCGCAACTCGAAAGTGAGCGGGCCGAGTTCCGGGCGGTTGTGATCGAAATTCCGCGTCCCCTGCGCTGCAATGATGGCGTTCATGCGGGCCAGGGCCCTGCCGGAATCCAGAATGTCGCGCGCAATGGCAAAGCCATCGCCGCCGCGCACGTCCGGGTCGCACTCGATCAGGCGGCCGGCCAGGCGCAGCGCTTTCTGGCGCAGGTCGATGGGCGCGCGTGGGTCGTTCTGCAGCACCCGCATCACGTCGCGCGCCTCCAGCACCGGCCCAATGCCATTGCCGATGGGCTGGCGGCCGTCGGTGATGACGACATCCAGCGCGATGTGCATGCGCCCCGCCACATACTCGAACAAGCGCCGCAGGCGTTGCGCCTCGGGCATGGAGCGCACCTTGGCCGTGGGCCCGATAGGGATGTCCAGCACCAGGTGGGTGGAGCCGGCAGCGATCTTCTTGGACAGGATGGAGGCCACCATCTGCCCCGGTGAGTCGATCGACAGCGGCCGCTCAACCGAGATCAGCACGTCGTCGGCCGGCGACAGATCGGCCGTACCGCCCCAGGCCAGGCATCCCCGGTGGTCGCGCACGATCTGCTCCAGTTGCGCAAACGGCAGTTCCACATTGGCCAGCACGGCCATGGTGTCGGCCGTGCCCGCCGGCGAGGTGATGGCGCGCGACGAGGTCTTGGGGCACAGCATGCCGTGCGCGGCCACGATGGGCACCACCAGCATCGAGGTCCGGTTGCCGGGAATACCGCCGATGCAGTGCTTGTCCACCACCAGCGGCTCGTGCCAGTCGAGCTTGCGCCCGCTGGCCACCATGGCCTCGGTCAGGAAGTAAACCTCCTCGCGGTCGAGTTCGGCGCGGTTGCAGGCCACCACGAAGGCGGTCAGCTCGATCTTGGAGTAGTGGTGGCTGGCAATGTCGTGCACGATGGCATGGAAGTCGTCGCGATCCAGCCGCTCGCCATCAATCTTTCGGAACAGCGCCGCCATGGACGCCGCCGGCTCGGCCTGGGAGACGTAGGCGGTATGGCCGTCCTGCACGCCGAGCTGCGCAAAGGCATCCTCGGACAGTCCCAGCTCCTGGCAGCCGACGATGGTCGTATCGTCGACCACGTTGACGGTCGCCAGGATGTGCCGGCCGTTGGCGTGCACTTCGATCTTGGACAGCGCCTGAAAACCCTCGGCGCGGTACACGGCACAGTCGCGGTGCAGATAGGCCACGTTTTCGCGCCAGGTGTCGATGGCCACCCGGCGCAGTGCCAAGGTGGGCGCCACGGCCCGCTCCGGGGGCGGTGGCGCCGGGTCGGGAAGTCCAATTTGTGCAGAGCTCATGGCGCAAGCCTACCGCGAACACGCTTTGCCGGCCAGTGACGGGCGTCAAGCAAATGGATCGAGGATCGGTTTAAGCTTGCAGGCCGGCCGCGCGAAGTCCTGGTGGGCGGGCCACCCCGGAGCCTGAAACCTCATGCCAATCTCGAACCTGACCCCTGACGACCTCCGTTTCATGGTCGACCCCGCCACACTGGGCTTTGCAGACACCACCGAGCTGCTGCGTGAGCCGCTGCCCTGGATCGGTCAGGAACGCGCGGAAACGGCGGCGCGCTTCGGGCTGCGCATGGAACAGGCCGACTACAACCTGTTCGTTCTGGGCGAGGTCGGCAGCGGGCGTTCCTCCTTGCTGCACCAGGAAATGCTGTCGGTAGCCGCCGGGCGGGCGGTGCCGCCCGACCTCTGCTATCTGCACAATTTCGACGCCCCGGAACGTCCGCGCGCCTTGCGCATGCCCGCCGGACAGGGGCGCCAGCTCCGCCAGCTGATGGCAGCCCTCAACCGGACACTGCAGGCCGAAGTGCCCAAGCGGCTCGAAGGGCAGGAATTCAAGACCAGCAGCGAACAGCTTGAGAAGGCGCACGCAGCTCAGGAGGCGGCGGCATTTTCCGAGCTGGCGGCTTTCGGCGAGGCACGCAGTTTTGCGTTGCGCCGTGAAGACGGCCACCTGGTGTTCACCCTGCGCGGCGAGAACGGCCAGGCCTTGACGGAAAAGGAAGCGGCGGAGTTGCCCCGCGAGCGGCGCGCCGAGTTCGACCGCGCCGAGCAGGAGCTGCACGCGGAGATCAATCGTTTTCTGGACAAGTCCAGCGCCAAGGAGCGTGTCCTGAACGAGGCCCTCACGGCGCTGCGCCGGCAGGTGGTCAAGCCGATGCTGGAGCGCGAGCTCCAGGCGATTCGCGTTGGCCTGAAGAAGCAGATCAAGGATGCCGTCAAGCTGGGCGCCTACCTGGACCAGGTCCAGGCCGATGTGCTGGAAAACATCGAGCTTTTCCAGGTGTTCGAGCCTGACGATGAAAGCCGCCAGGAGGCGCTGGACACGGTGCTTTCACGCTACCGGGTGAACCTGGTGGTCGATAACGACGGCATGACTGGCGCGCCTGTGATCGTCGAGAACAACCCCTTGTTTCGCGCCCTGTTCGGCAGCATCGAGTACCAGTCCGAGAATGACGTGCTGGTCACCGATTTTTCGCGCATCCGCGCCGGCAGCCTGCTCAAGGCGCATGGGGGTTTCCTGATGCTGCACCTGCGCGACCTGCTGGCCGACCCGCTGGTCTGGGAAAAGCTGCGCCGCTTCCTGCGCAACGGGCGCCTGCAGATTGAGGAGCCGGGCACGGCACTGGCCGCGCTGGGCGCGGTGTCCCTGGAGCCCGAGGCGGTCGATGTTCGGGTGAAGATCGTGCTGATCGGCGCGGTGGAGCACTACTACGAGCTGCAGGAGGGCGACCCGGAATTTGCCCGGCATTTCCGCGTCAAGGTGGATTTCGCGGAGAGCTTTGCCGGCACCGAAGCGACACGGCACGCCACCGGCATCTTCGTGGCGCAGGTGTGCCAGCGGCTGGGCCTGCCCCACTTCACGGCAGCCGCCGTCGCGCGCCTCCTGGAGGTGTCCCACCGCGAGGCCGATGACCAGACCCGTCAGAGCGCCATCTTTGCGCGAACCGAGGCCCTGGTGACCGAGAGCGCCTCCCTGTGCCTGGCGCGGCCCGGCGCGCTGGTGAGCGTGGCGGACGTCGAGTCCGCCCTGCATGCGCG
>Ga0105090_10001463_pt1 | contig 12701 bp, 9 predicted proteins | sample PPLLak3March2015_FD_79110 | JGI IMG/M metagenome (GOLD analysis project Ga0105090, IMG submission 79110) | Freshwater sediment microbial communities from Prairie Pothole Lake near Jamestown, North Dakota, USA - PPLs Lake P7 Core (1) Depth... | ecosystem: Environmental > Aquatic > Freshwater >... | reverse complement strand
TCGCGTCGGCCTGCGGCAGCGCATCGACGAAGTCGAGCAGAGCCCGCGTGTCGCGCGCGGTGGTGCCGGCATCGAGCGTGGCCATGAGCCCGAACATCTCGGTCAGGGCCGGCTCGGTGCGCTCGAGCAGCTGGAATTCGCGCCGGTGACGGTAGTACAGGTTGGGCAGCACGACGCAGTAGCCAACGGCCGCGATCCGCCGCGCCATGTCGTGCAACTCCTCGCGCTTGCCCGGCGCGTCCATGTAGAACAGCACGACGGGGAAGGCCCCGCCCTCCTCGGGGTGGACGACGAAACTGTTCATCGCGCCGTCGGCGGTAGGAATGTCGAGGTGACGCTCGATCACGGACGGCTCCTCCCAGTCTCTCAGCCCGGCAGGCGCGCCGCCGCGACGACGTCCAGCGCCCCTTCGCCGCGTGCGATCGCGGCATCGAACAGCGCCGCCACGGCGGGCATGACGAAGAGGTCGACGCCGCCGCGCTGCGCCTCCTCGATCATCAGCCGCACGTCCTTGCGCGCCATCGCGAGCTCGAACGATGGCGAGTTGACGTCGGCCGTCTCGATCCTCGCGGCCCGCGCCGGCAGCGACTGTCCCGGGTTGAAGTGCTGGAACAGGGAGAAGGCTTCGTGCGTCGAAATGCCGACCGCGTGCGCCAGGCGGTTGACGTCGCCGAGCACGCCGATGATGCCGATCAGCGTCAGGTTGCCGAACAGCTTGAATGCCGCCGCGCGATCGGCCTGCTCACCCACGTGCACCACCTGGCCGGTCATCTGCTGCAGCGCCGGTAGCAGCGCATCGTGGCGCGACTTCTCGCCGGACACGAGCATGAGGCCGGTGCCTTCCAGCGCATTGGCGGGTCCCATGAAGACCGGGGCGTGAACGAAGACGCGGCCGCGCGCATGCCAGCGCTCGCTGCGCTCGGCGGTGGGACGCACGGCCGTGGTGGTGTGATCGACGATCCAGGTGGCCGGCGGAATGACGCCCGCCAGCGGCTCGAGCACGGCGTCGACCGCGGCATCGTCGGACAGCGACAGGTGGATGCGGTCCGCACCAGCGACGGCCGCCACGGGGTCGTCGAAGGCCCTGGCGCCGTGCGCCTCCAGTGCCCGCGCCTTGGCCACGCTGCGGTTCCACACCCGGACCTCGTGACCGTAGGTGCGCAGGCGACGAACGAAGCCCGAACCCATCAGTCCGGTGCCGAGAAATGCGATCTTCATGGTCGGGTGCCCTCCGTTGCCGAAGCCTCACGATACAGGCTGCACGGCCCGGCCGTCGGGCGGGAACTAAACTCGCCACCCCTTTCCCGCGCCCGCGCCGCCCCGACCTCAAGCCACCATGCTCAAGAACGCCTTCGTCTACCGCATCGAACACTGGGATCCGCCGAGCGCGGGCGAGATCGAAAACCGCCTGGCGGCCGGCCGCTTCGTCGAGTGCGGTGCCACGCAGACCGAGTCGGCCGGCTGGGTAGCGCCGCGGGGCGAGAACCATGCCGCGTTGGTCGAAGACGTCGCCGGGCAACTGGTCCTCAGGCTGCGCATCGAGACCCGGGCGGTCCCGGGCGGCGTGGTGAAGACGCAGCTGCAGGCGCAGCTCGATGCCATCGAGCAGCAGACCGGGCGCCGCCCCAAGGGCAAGCAGGCCAGGGAGGTGAAGGACGCCGTGGTGCACGCGCTGCTGCCGCGCGCCTTCCCCAAGTGCGCCGACACCCCGGTGTGGCTGGATCGCGCCGCGCGCGTGGTCTGGGTCGGCGCCGCCAGCGCCAAGCGGGCCGATGCGGTGGTCACGCACCTGGTCGAGTCGCTGGGCGGCGGGCTCAAGCTGGACCTGCTGCAGACCGAGCTCTCGCCGGCCACGGCGATGTCGATGTGGCTGGCCGAGAAGGAGGCGCCGGCGGGCTTCAGCATCGACCGCGAGTGCGAGCTCAGGCAGCCCGACAGCGAGAAGGCCAGCGTGCGCTACGCACGTCACACGCTGGACATCGACGAGGTGGGAGAGCACATCAGGCAGGGCAAGCTGCCCACCCAGCTGGCCATGACCTGGGCCGGCCGGGTGTCCTTTGTGCTGACCGAGGCGCTCACGCTGAAGAGGATCCGGCTGCTCGACGGCGTGCTCGAAGGTGCGGGCATCGACGCCGCGACGGCGGGCCGGGACGACAGCGGCTTCGACGCCGATGTGGCGATCGCCACCGGCGAGCTGCGCCAGCTGTTGCCGGCGCTCCTCGAGGCCCTGGGCGGCCAGCACGAGCGCCAGGCCGCGGCACCGGCGTCAAGCGCGCCGGGACCCGAGCTCGCGCCCTGGGAGACCGTGCCGGCCTGAACCTGGCGCCGGCGGCCGGGGCCCGCCGCTCAGGCCGGCAGCGGCTCGCGCCGCGTCGACTCGACGATGCGCCCGGCCTCGATGCGCAACTGCCGCTCGCAGCGGGTGGCGATCTCGCGGTCGTGCGTGACCAGCACCAGCGTCGTGCCAACCTCGCGATTGAGCTCGAACATCAGTTCCATCACCGTCGCGCCGGTGGCGAAGTCCAGGCTGCCCGTCGGTTCGTCGGCCAGCAGCACGGCCGGGCGCACGACGAAGGCGCGCGCCAGCGCCACCCGCTGCTGCTCGCCGCCGGACAGCACCTTGGGGTAGTGCTGCAGTCGTTCGGACAGGCCGACGCGGCGCAGCATCTCGGTGGCCGCGCTGCGCGCGTCCGGACGGCCCATCAGCTCCAGCGGCAGCATGACATTCTCCAGCGCCGTCAGGTTGCCCAGCAGCTGGAAGCTCTGGAAGACGAAGCCGACCTGGCGTGAACGCAGTTCCGCCCGCGCGTCCTCGTCGAGCTTGAAAATGTCGACGCCGGCCAGCACCACGGTGCCCGAGGTCGGCGTGTCGAGCCCGGCGACGATCGACAGCAGCGTGCTCTTGCCCGAGCCGGAGGCGCCGACGATGGCCACAGATTCCCGCGCCGGCAACGCGAAATCGATGTCATGCAGTATGGTCAGGGTTCCGGTGGAATCGGCCACCTGCTTGGTGACCCGCTGCACGACGATGATGGGTTCTGACATTGGTTCTTTGGTGCCGGCGCGGCGCGCTTTCGTCGTGCACTGTAGCGTGATGGCGCTGCTGGCTCTCGGCGGCCATGCCGCGCCCGTGCATGCCCAGGGGGCAAGGCCGGCCATCCTGGTGGTCGGCGACAGCCTGTCGGCCGAATACGGCATCCCGCGCGGCAGCGGCTGGGTGGCGCTGCTGGAGAAGCGCCTCGCCGAGCAGAAGCTGGCCTACCAGGTCGTCAATGCCAGCATCAGCGGCGACACCACTTCGGGCGGCCGTTCCCGGCTGCCGGCCCTGCTGACGCAGCACCGGCCGAAGGTGGTGGTGATCGCGCTCGGCGGCAACGACGCGCTGCGAGGCCTGCCGCTGGACATGACGCAGGCCAACCTCACCGAGATGGCCCGCGCCGCCCGCGCTGCCGGCGCGAAGGTGCTGATCGCCGGCATCGCCGTGCCGCCCAACTACGGACGCAAGTACGGCGAGGACTTCTTCCGCCTGTTCGGCACCGTCGCCAAGGCCCAGGGCACGGCGCTGGTGCCCTTCCTGCTGGCCGGCGTGGCCGACGGCCCGGATGCCGACGAGATGTTCCAGCCCGACCGCATCCACCCCAAGGCGCAGGCTCACCCGAAGATGCTGGACAACGTCTGGGTGGCGCTGAAGCCGCTGCTGCGCTGAGGCCGGCGCCGCTGCCGATCAGCGCATTTCCTGGCGCGGGTGGTTGCGCGCACCGGTGTTTCGCTGACGCTCGTCACCGCGTTCACCCCGCTCGCGCGGCTGTGCGGCGGGATCCGCGCGCGACGGTGGCGGTGCCACCCCGGGCGCCGGTTCGGCGCGCTGCGGCGGTTGCACGGCAGCGGGCGGCGGCGCCGGCCGCGGTGCCGGCGATGCGGGCGCCGGCGCGGGGGGCGGTGTCGAATTGACCACCGCGGGCCGCGGGGCGTGGCGAGGCGCGGCCTGCACGGCTTCCGCCGGTGACGCCGGACGCTGCACCGCCGGTCCGTACGGCGACGGCGGCCGACTCCGCACCGCGGCGGCCGGCGGCGGCGTTGCGGTGGCCGGCAGCGGCGCGGCTGCGGCAGCGGGCGGGTTGGGGGCGGGAGGCGCAGGCGCCACGTGGGCCGGCCGCGTCGGACCAGCTGCCGCGGGTGAGGGCACGGGCACGGACATCAGCGGCGCTTGCGGGCGTGAACGCGAGCCGGCGGGTTCGGTGCGGTCGCGGTCACGGTCGGGCGGCCGTTCCCACCCGTCGCGCCAGGCCGGCTGCGGCGGACCCGGCCGCTGCGCACGGCCATCGGCGCGTGGGACGGGAGCCGACGGCGGTGCCACACCGACCCAGGGCTGGCGCGGTGAACCGGCCGCGGGCGGGGCAACGACCGCCGGCGGCATCGGTTGCCGCCGCACCAGCACGTCGCGCGGCACCACCGTCACGGCGCCCGGGACGCCCTGGTTGCCGTACCTCGCGGGGCCGGTCGGCAGCTGCGGCACCGGCTTGCGGCCCGGCATGTGCGGTCGGCGATTGATGCGGTCGACGTAGACCGGCGTGTGGCGATACCAAGGCACGAAGACCTCGCGCGGCGCCAGCGGCACCCAGCCGATCGCCGGGCCGCCGACATTGACCGAGACACCCCAGTTCGAGTCGCCGACCCAGCCCACCAGCGCAGGCGCGTACACCGGTCGCGCCACGTAGGAGCCCGGCCACCAGCCCCAGCGGCCACGCCAGTGCACCCAGCGGCCGTAGTGGAAGGGCGCAAAGCCCCAGCGCGCCTCGTCGACCCAGGTCCAGCCCCAGGGGCGCACCCAGACCCATGTGCCGTGGCGGTAGGGTGCCCAGCCGGCCCGCACCTCGTACGGGTACCAGACCACGCCGTAGTCGGGGTGGTTGTCCCAGCGGCCATAGCGGTCCAGGTCCTCGGCGCCGGTCATCTCGGGCGAAACGTGGCGCGTCGCGGCGCTGCGCTCGTCCTGCAGGTCGGCGGCCGCCACCCAGTCGGCAAAGTCGTCGTTGGGCAGCGATCCCCCGGCATGGCGCAGTTCGCGTGCAATGCCTTCGCGCCACAGCTCGACCCGCTGGCCGGTGTCGATCTCGAAGCCGCCGGCCTCGTCGATGCGCAGGGTGCCGCGCCAGCTGCCGGCGTGGCTGGTGTCGTCGAGGCGGTCCAGCCGGTAGTGGCCGCTGCGCACGGGACGCAAGCGCGCCTCGGCGGTGACGAGCTCGATCTCCTCGGCGACCTCACGCGACCGCACGCGAAGCGCCAGGCTGCCGCTGTGCAACTGGAAGCGCATGCGCTCGTCGTCGAGCTGCAGCACTTCCAGCTCGGTCACGGCGCCCAGTCGCAGCACCGTCGAGCCGATGCGGAGTTCCGCCCGCGCTTCGGGCGCGGTGGAGATCCGATCGCCGCCGGTCAGCGGCCGGTTGCGCTGGGCCTCGGTCCACTGGCCGTCGTCGTGGTCGTACCACCACACCTGGCCCTGCGTCTCGGCCAGCCGGCCGACGCGGCCGGGCGGGTCGTCCTGCGCCCGGGCGCTGCCGGCAGCGAAGGCCGCCAGTGCGGCCAGCAGCCAAGCTGCCCGCATGAACCAGACCCCGATCTCCCTCGGGAGCGCGATGATGCTCATGCCGTTTTCAACGGCACGGCGCCGGCCGTCGATGACCCGCGCCATGTAAAGTCATGTTTCGCTGCCGTCGGGCGAGGGCCGTTCAGTCGTCGTCGGCCGGGTCGAGGTCGGGAAACAGCACGCTGGTGTAGCCCAGCTTCGTGAGGTCGGTCATGCGCGTCGGATAGAGGCGGCCGATGAGATGGTCGCACTCGTGCTGCACGACGCGGGCATGGAAGCCGTCGGCCTCGCGCTCGATCGGCCGGCCCTGCAGGTCCAGGCCGCGGTAGCGGATGCGCGCGTGGCGCGGCACGACGCCGCGCAGTCCCGGCACCGACAGGCAGCCTTCCCAGCCGTCGACGATCTCGTCATCCAGCGGCGCGATCTGCGGGTTGACGAGCACCGTGCGCGGCACCGGCGGTGCCTCCGGATAACGTTCGTTGCGGTCGAAACCGAAGATCACCAGCTGCAGGTCGACCCCGATCTGCGGCGCGGCCAGGCCGGCGCCGCCCGCCGCGACCATGGTCTCGAACATGTCGGCCACCAGCGTGTGCAGCTCGGGTGTGTCGAAAGCCCGCACCGGCTGCGCCACGCGCAGCAGCCGCGGGTCGCCCATCTTCAGGATCTCGTGCACCGCCATGGTCGCTCTTTCCTCCGCGTCGTCTCAGGTTCTCACGCCGTCTGCAGGGCCAGCCAGCCCGCGACGATGCCCAGCGTCAGCACCGTCACTGGAAGGCCGACGCGGGCATGCATTTTCCAGTCGATCTTGATGCCGCACTTGCGCGCGGCGTCGACGACGATGATGTTGGCGATCGAACCGACGATGAGCAGGTTGCCGGCCATCGTGCTGACCAGCGCCAGCGTGGCCCCGGCATGCGGTCCGTCGGCTGCGGGCAGCAGCAGCATCACCGCCGGCACGTTGGACACCAGGTTGGACAGCACCAGCGCGGCGCCGAACAGCACCTGCGGATCGCGCAGCTGCAGGCCATGCGCCGCCAGGCTGTCCAGCGCCTGCCCGACGAGCCCGGTGTCCGCGAGCGCATGGTTGACGACGAACAGGCCCATGAACAGGATCAGCAGCGGCCAGTCGATGAGCCCCATGACCTTGGACGAATGGAAGCGCTGGCTCAGCAGCAGGAAGCCCGCGGCCACCAGCGCCGCCACGTCGCGCGGCCAGGCGGTGAACAGGAACACCGCGACCAGGCCGAGCGCGACGAACAGGCCCTTGAATGTCTGCCAGGCATCGAAGCGCGGCTCCTCGGCGGTCATCGACGCGAGCTGGTTGGCCTCGGGGTCGACCAGCAGCACGCCGCGGTGCACCGGCCAGGCCAGCACGGCCCAGAGCGCCAGCAGCCCCAGCACCACCGGCAGCAGGGCGTCGCGGGCGTAGCCGGCAAACGACAGCTGCAACACCTCCCCGATGAGCATGTTCTGCGGATTGCCGATCAACGTCGCCGCCGAGCCGATATTGCTGGCGCAGGCCAGCGCCAGCAGGAAGGGCACGGGGTCCAGGCGCCGGCGCAAGCAGGCCTCGGCCAGCACCGGCGCGATGGCCAGGCAGACGATGTCGTTCGAGAAGACCGCCGACAGCGCCCCGGCGACAAAGATCACCACCGCCAGCAGCCCGCCGGGCCCGACGCGCAGTGCGGCAATGCGCCGCGTCACCGCGCTGTAGAAGCCGCCCAGCCGCATCTGGGCGGAGATCACCATGAAGGAGAAAAGCAGCAGCATCGTCGGCAGGTGCACGGCGCGCGCCGCCTGCTCCGGCGTCATCTCGCGCAGGCCGATGATGGCGATGGCGCCGAGCAGCGCCACGCCGGTGCGGTCGAGCATCAGCCGCGGCAGGCCGCCGAGCATCATGCCGGCGTAGACGACGACGAAGATGCCGAGCACCAGCACCGCGTCCGAGGAGAGGCCGAAGAACGTCATGCGCTTGCCGCCGCGACCGCTGTCATGCGGCAGGGCTGGCGCCGAGCAGGGCCCGCAGTCCCGCTTCGTCGAGCACGACCAGCCCCAACTCGCCTGCCTTGTCCAGCTTGCTGCCGGCCTCGGCGCCGGCGATCACATAGTCGGTCTTCTTCGACACCGAGCCGGCGACCTTGCCGCCGGCTGCCTCGATCAGCGCCTTGGCCTCGTCGCGCGTCAGCGCCGGCAGCGTCCCGGTCAGCACCAGCGTCTTGCCGGCCAGCGGCTTGGGCGAGGTGTCCGCCTCGCCCTCGTGTTCCGGCCAGGCGACGCCGGCGGCGCGCAACTGCTCGACAACCTCGCGGTTGTGCGGCTGGTCGAAGAAGGTGCGGATGCTCTGCGCGACCACCGGTCCCACGTCTTGGACCTCCAGCAGTTGGTCCACGCCGGCGTCCATCAGCCGGTCCAGGGTGCCGAAGTGGCGTGCCAGGTCGCGCGCGGTGGACTCGCCGACATGACGAATGCCCAGGCCGTACAGAAAACGCGCCAGCGTCGTGCGCTTGCTCCTGTCCAGTGCCGCGACGAGATTGGCGGCGCTTCTTTCGGCCATGCGCTCCAGCGCCGACAGCTTGGCCACGCCGAGCGTATACAGCTCGGGCAGCGTGCGGATCAGCCCGCCGTCGACCAGCTGGTCGACCAGCTTGTCGCCCAGGCCCTCGATGTCCAGCGCCCGGCGGCCGGCAAAGTGCAGCAGCGCCTGCTTGCGCTGCGCGGCGCAGAACAGGCCGCCGGTGCAGCGGTGGTCGATGCCGCCCTTCTCGCGCAGGACGGTGCTGCCGCACACCGGGCAGTTGCGCGGCATGCGGAAATTGGGCACGTAGGCCGGCCGCGGCGCCGCCTGGGGGCCCGTGTTCACGCGGCCGACGACCTCGGGGATGACGTCGCCGGCGCGGCGCACGATCACGGTATCGCCGATGCGCACACCCTTGCGCCGCAGCTCGAACAGGTTATGCAGGGTGGCGTTGCTGACCGTCGTGCCGCCGACGAAGACCGGCTCGAGCTTGGCCACCGGGGTCAGCTTGCCGGTGCGGCCGACCTGGATGTCGATGCCGTTCAGGCGCGTCATCTGCTCCTGGGCCGGGTATTTGTGCGCCACCGCCCAGCGCGGTTCGCGCGTCACGAAACCCAGCCGCTTCTGAAGCGCCAGCGAGTTGACCTTGTAGACGACGCCGTCGATGTCGAACGGCAGCGCGTCGCGCCGGGCGCCCATCGCGGCGTGGAAGGCCGTCAGTCCGGCGGCGCCGGCGACGACGGCACGGTCGGCACTGACAGGCACGCCGAAGCCGGCCAGCGCGTCGAGCGTGGCGCTGTGCGTCGGCGGTGGCGTCCAGCCCTGCACCTCGCCCAGGCCGTAGGCGAAGAAGCTCAGCGGCCGCTGCGCCGTGATCGCCGGGTCGAGCTGGCGCACGGCACCGGCGGCGGTATTGCGCGGGTTGATGTAGGTCCTCTCGCCGTGCTCGCGCTGGCGCTCGTTCAGGCGTTCGAAGTCGTCGCGACGCATGTAGACCTCGCCGCGCACTTCGAGCACCGCCGGCGCCGCACCGCGCAGGCGCAGCGGGATCTGCTTGAGCGTGCGCATGTTCTGCGTCACGTCCTCGCCGGTCTCGCCGTCGCCGCGCGTGGCCGCCTGCACCAGCACGCCGGCCTCGTAGCGCAGATTGACGGCCAGGCCGTCGAATTTCAGCTCGGCGGCGTACTCCACCGGTGGCGCATCGGCCGGCAGCTCCAGTTCACGCCGCACGCGGGCATCGAAGCTCTGCGCCCCGGCGGCGCTGACGTCGGTCTCGGTGCGGATGCTGAGCATCGGCACCGCATGCCGCACCGGGACGAAGCCCTGCAGCACGGCACCGCCGACACGCCGCGTCGGCGAATCAGGAGACCGCAGCTCGGGATACGCCGCTTCGATGGCCTGCAGCTCCTGGAACAGGCGGTCGTATTCGGCGTCGGGGATCTCCGGCGCATCGAGCACGTAGTAGCGATGCGCGTGGTGGTGCAGCAGGGCCTGCAGTTCGGCGGCACGTGCGGCGGGGCTGGCGGCGGTGGACATGCCGCCAGTGTAGGCAGGGTGCGTCACACTCCGGCAACGCCGGCGCACGGCATCGGCACTCAGGTGAACAGCCTCCGCGCCGCGGCACTGCCGGCGGCGAGGTCGAGCGCCTCGAGCTGCCGGTACAGCGTCTGCAGTTCCTGGCCAATCATGGCGTAGGCGTGCAGCGTGATGGGCTGGCCCTGGTCGTCGATGGCGGTGGCGTCCAGATCGTCGGCCAGCGTCGTGGCGGCACGGTGGAAGGCCGGAAAGGGCTCGGCGCTCTCCGGCGTCTGCGGCACGTCGAGCGTGAGCACGCATTCGCGCACGGCGGCGGCCTGCGGCTCGTCGGCCAGCGCCGCCTGCGGATCGACCGACAGCACGAGCACCGGCGGCGCACCTTCCTCGGCCGCCGGCAGCACCATGCGGCCGGGCACCGGCCCGGCGACGAAGCCCAGCCGCGCCGCAGCCTGTTGCACATAACCCACCGACCAGGCGACGGCGTTGGAGCGCAGGGTGACCGTCAACTGCGCGTCGAGCGGGCTGCTCAAGGCGTCGAGCTCACGCGAGCGCGCCACCACCTCGAGCATGTCGGGCACATCGGCGCTGGCGCCCACCGCCTCGGCGAAGGCCTCGACCTTTTGCACGAACTCGGAGTACTCGATCTCGTTGAGCGCGCCGCTGCGGCTGGCGAGCTGCACCCCCGCCTGCAGTTCGCCGTAGCGGCGGCCCGGCGCGAAGGCCTCCCACGCGCCGCTCTCGGTATCCAGGCCCTCGACGTAGAAGGGCTTGCTGCCGGCGCGCCGCGTCGGCGGCAGATGCGAGATCGCCATCTCGCCGCTGATCGGCGCCTCCAGCGCCAGCGGCACGATGGCGTCGATGAGCGCGTCGAGCCTGGCCACCCGGCGCAGCGGCGTGCGCAGCACCACCGCCGCCTCCAGCGGCAGCGGCGCCTCGGTAGCCCCCAGCGCCGGCTCGACGCGTTCGGCCACCGGCGGCGTTTCGGTCGCCTTGCGCGGCCGCAGGCGGCGGGTCGACCACCAGCCGTGCAGCGCCAGCGCCAGCAGCAGCAGGGCGCCGACCAGGGCCAGGGCGGTGGTCAAAGTCATTCAGGCGGCTTCGGCGAGAACTGCCGCGGACTCCATGTCCACGGCCACGATGCGGCTCACGCCCTGCTCCTGCATCGTCACGCCGATCAGCTGTTCGGCCATCTCCATGGCGATCTTGTTGTGGCTGATGAACAGGAACTGCGTGCCGGCGCTCATTTCTGTCACCAGCTTCCTGTAGCGCTCGGTATTGGCGTCGTCCAGCGGCGCGTCGACCTCGTCGAGCAGGCAGAACGGCGCCGGGTTGAGCTGGAAGATCGCGAAGACGAGCGCGATCGCGGTGAGCGCCTTCTCACCGCCGCTCAGCAGGTGGATGTTGCTGTTCTTCTTGCCCGGCGGCTGCGCCATCACCTGCACGCCGGCGTCCAGGATCTCGGTGCCGGTCATCACCAGCCGCGCATTGCCGCCGCCGAAGAGGCTGGGGAACATGCGGCCGAAATGTTCGTTGACCTGGTTGAAGGTGCTGGCCAGCAGCTCGCGCGTCTCGAGGTCGATCTTCTGGATCGCATCCTCGAGCGTGGCCATCGCTTCCTGCAGGTCGGCGTACTGGGCGTCGAGGAAGGCCTTGCGATCGCGCGAGGTGCCGAGTTCGTCAAGCGCCGCCAGATTGACGGCGCCCAGCGCGTTGATGTCCTTCTGGAGGCGGTCGATCTCGGTCTGCAGCCCCCAGAGCTTTACGCCGCCGGCGGCGATGCCCTGCGCCAGCGCCTCGAGGTCGACCTGCGCCGCGTCCAGCTGCTCCAGGTACTGCGCGCCGCCGAGCTGCGCCGCCTGCCGTTCGAGCTGCAGCTGCGTGATCCTCTCGCGCAGGGGGTCGAGGCTGCGTTCGTGCGCCAGCCGCTGTTCGTCGGCACGCCTGAGCTGCGCGCTGAGGTCGTCGTAGACGCTGCGCGCCAGGCCGAGCGACCGTTCGCGTTCGAGCTTGAGCGCCAGCGCCGTCTGCAGCCCCGCACTCGCCGCGGCGTCGTCGAAGCCGCCGAGCTCCAGCTGCAGCTGTTCGCCGGCCTGCACATTGGCGGCGACCTGGGTGCTGGCGGTCTCGATGCTGCGCAGCAGTTCGTCGCGCCGCGCCGCCAGCGTGCGCGCCTGGAAGCGCGCTTCCTGGGCCTGGCGCTCCAGCACGCGCTGCTGCTCGCGGGCGGCCGACAGACCTTGCTCGGCGGCGATGACGGCGTCGTCGAGCTCGGCGTGGCGCTCCTGCGTCGCCGCGAGCTGGATGTCGAGCTCCTCGAACCGCCCCTCGGCGGTGGCGCGGCGTTCCTCCAGCGCCTCGAGCTGGGCGTCGACCTCGCCCAGTTCCTCGCCGAGCTGGTTGCGCCGCGAGCCCGCGGCCTCGGCCTGCTGCGTCAGGCGCAGCAGTTCGACGTGCAGGCCGTGGGCGCGGGTCTGCGCCTCGGCGGCCTCGCGGCGCGCTGCCAGCAGGCGCTGCGAGGCCTCGGTGTACTGCGCCTCCAGGCGCACCGAAGCGCCGCTGGCCTCGTCCTTGATGAGCGCCTGGGCCCGCTGCTGGCGATCCAGGTTCTCGATCTCCTGCGCGCGCGCCAGCATGCCGGCCTGTTCGGAGTCGGGGGCGTAGAAGGCGACCGCATGCTGCGACACGGCGTGGCCTTCGCGCGTCATGATCACCTCGCCGTGCGTCAGGCGGCCGCGCTGCGACAGCGCCTCCTCGATCGACGCCGCCGTGTAGACGCCCTCGAGCCAGTCGCCGAGCAGCGCCTGCAGGCCGGCGTCCCCCAGGCGCAGCAACGCCGCCAGCCGCGGCAGGGTCTGGTGCGTGTCGGCCGCGGCCGCGGTCGCGACCTGCGGTGCGTAGAAGGCCAGCCGGGCCGGCGGCGCGTCGGCGGCGAAGGCGCGCACGGTGTCGAGCCGACCCACCGCCAGCGCATGCAGCCGCTCGCGCAGCGCGGCCTCGAGCGCCGTCTCCCAGCCGGGCTCGATGTGGACCTGCGTCCACAGTCCCTGCAGCCCACCCAGGCCG
>Ga0105090_10001462_pt1 | contig 12702 bp, 15 predicted proteins | sample PPLLak3March2015_FD_79110 | JGI IMG/M metagenome (GOLD analysis project Ga0105090, IMG submission 79110) | Freshwater sediment microbial communities from Prairie Pothole Lake near Jamestown, North Dakota, USA - PPLs Lake P7 Core (1) Depth... | ecosystem: Environmental > Aquatic > Freshwater >... | reverse complement strand
TCCGCGATCATGCGCTCGACCGCTCGGTCCGCGATGCTCACGTAGTCGGTCGGCCCCTTGACCTCGACGTCGAGGTCGCCGCGGCGGCGGAAGTAGTCGAGCGCGACAGCCCCCGCAGCAGGGGCGAGTTCGCGCAGGAAGGCGTAGCGGGCGTCGATCGACATTCTGGTTCGCAGCGCGAAGTGGACTGGGTAGCGTAGCACCCGGCTGCGAACGTCGTGGAGAACACGGCGTCGTTCCCGGTTGCGCGAGAGACGCTGGATCCCCGCGTGCGCGGGGATGACGAGCAATTTCCAGGCGTCGTTCCCGGTCGCGCGACGGGAGACCCCGAGTCCGCGCCTGCGCGGGGATTGCGTCACCGATGCCAAGACACAAAGCCCCCGACGTCTGCACGCCAGGGGCTTCGGTACTGACAGGCCACGCGGGGATCGACCCCGCGCCCCAGAAATCTTGCCGCCTTGCTACGCCGCCGTCGTCGGCGCCTTCGGCTTGCGTCCCGGGGCCGGAGCCGGAGCGTACCCCGACACCCGGCACTGCCACGCCTCGATCGTCTTGCCGGCGTCGTAGCGGGTCAGCGTGCACATCACCACTTCCCCGTTGGCGCTGAGCTCAGTGAGTCGCCGGCGCACCGTCGCCAGGGGCACGCGCATCTCCTCGGCGATCTCGAGATCGAGCCGTTGACCGTACTTCTTCAGGCACTGCAGGACCTCGTGCACTATGCGTCTCCCGATGGGGTGGAACCGCGCGCATCGGCCGCGCGGGAAAGCCACGTTGCTGCGTTCGCCAGAAAAGCCTGGAGACGAAGGGCCCAGCCCTCGCGGACTGAGCCCTTTTTCTGTTGGTAGGCCGTGTAGGATTTGAACCTACGACCAACGGATTAAGAGTCCGCTGCTCTACCAGCTGAGCTAACGGCCCGATGCTGCATCGACTCAGCCCCGGCCGACCCCCGCCTCTGCCCGGCCTCTCAACGCGTTGGTAGGCCGTGCTGGGATCGAACCAGCGACCAACGGATTAAAAGTCCGCTGCTCTACCGACTGAGCTAACGGCCCGCCGTTGAGCCGTGCATTATAGCCGAACCGCCGGGCCCTGGCGCCAGCCCGACCCTAGTGCGAGTCGGCGGTGAGGAACGGCGGCAGCGACGCGAAGTCGATGCCTTCCTCCCGCAGCGCGTCGGCCTCCTCGGGCGAGGCCTGGCCGCGGATCGAGCGCGCCGGCGCCTCGTTGTAGTGGATCCTGCGCGCCTCCTCCGGGAAGCGTCCGCCGACGTTCTCGCTCGCGCGCACCACCTCGCGCAGCTTGGCGATCAACTCAGGCGGCAACCCGGCCACGGCCTCGGGCCGCGGCGCCGGTCCGGCGGGAGCCGGATGTGCCGGCTGGGCCGCCGACTTGCCGACGTTCACGCGCGCCGAGGGCAGGCGCTTGACCTCGCCCGCGTCGCAGACCGGACAGCGAACCAGCTCGCCGGCCTGCTGGCGCTCGAAGTCCTCGCCGGAGGGAAACCAGCCCTCGAAGCGATGGCCCTGCACACAGGCGAGGTCGAAGACGATCATGGTGCGTAAACGCGCTTCGCTTTCGAAGCGTTGACGGGTCCCGGCCCTGCCATCCTACGCCATCGCGCCCGGAGACCCGGACGCCGGCGATCGCCCGCCGTATCCCCTTCAACCCCGTTCTGCGGTCTCCTCCGTTTCATCGGACATGGCGCCACCCGCGCCTTGCCCACAGGAGAGACGACGATGAGCCGCAACGCCCCCGCCCGCCGCAAGTTCCTGCGCGCCGCCGTCGCCATGGCGTGCGCAGCCCTCGCCGCTCCCGCGGTCGCGCACTGGAACCCGCCGCCACCCAAGCTGGTGCAGGTCGACGTCTACGACCGCACGAGCATGACCGCGCTGCCCGTGTACGCGATGGACGGTCGCAGCTACGTCGTCGGCACGCCCGGCCACGAGTACGCGGTGCGCATCCGCAATTGCACCGGCGCGCGCATCCTGGCCGTCACCAGCGTCGACGGCGTCAACGTCGTCACCGGCGAGACCGCGTCGGCCGAGCAGTCGGGCTACGTGATCGAACCCTGGGGCAGCGTCGAGATCGCCGGCTGGCGCAAGAGCATGCAGCAAACCGCCGCGTTCTTCTTCTCCGAGCACTCGCAGTCCTACGCCGCGCGCACCGGCCGGCCGTTCGACGTCGGCGTCATCGGCGTGGCCGCGTTCGCCGAGAAGCGCGCGCCGGTGCCACGCGTGAGCATGTACGAGCAGAAGCGGGAGGCGAACGAACGCGCCCAGGAATCGCGCGATGCCGCCGCCGACGCGCGTCCCTCGTCCGCGCCGCCTCTCGCCAGCGCGGAACCGTCGCGGGCCGACGCGCAGGCTTCCGAGGCGTTGGGCGGCGCGCGCCAGGCGCCCGCGCCGCTGGCGAAACTCGGCACCGGGCATGGGCGCACCGAGACGTCGCACGCATGGCGTACGACGTTCGAGCGCGCGACCACCGAGCCGGCGCAAATCGCCGCACTGCACTACGACCGCCACGCGAACCTCGTCGCGCTGGGCGTGATCCCGGCCCCCGCGCACATCGCGCGCACGCCGCGACCGTTCCCGGGCCTGCGATTCGTTCCGGATCCACGCTAGCCGCGAAGGGTCAGACCCTGGTTCGCGCGATTGCTCGCGTCGTCTCGAAAGGAGGGTCTGACCCTGATTCAAGGCGTTGCGACCACGCAGGACGCGCCGCATACTGCGCGGGCGATGCCCGCGCACGCCGCTGCCGACGCCGACGAGCACCTGATGCTCGCCTATGCCGCCGGCCGCGCGACCGCCTTCGACACGCTGTACGCGCGCCACAAGGGCCCCGTGTTCCGCTATCTCGTGCGCCACTGCAACGACGCGCGCCTCGCCGAGGAGCTGTTCCAGGACGTGTGGACGCGCGTGATCCGTTCGCGCACAACCTATGCGCCCACGGCGAAGTTCACCACCTGGCTGTACACGCTCGCGCACAACCGGCTGGTCGATCACTGGCGTTCGAAGGGGCAGCTGGGGTTCGTTTCGATCGACGGCGACGGCGAGGACGACGAAGGCCGCGACGCGGCGCTCGCGCTGCCGGGCTCGCGCAACGACGAGCCGGAGACGCGGGTGGCCGCGCGCGAAATCGGTGCGCGCATCACCGCGGCGCTCGCGTCGCTTCCTGCCGTGCAGCGCGACGCGTTTATCCTGCAGCAGGAGGCCGGACTTTCGCTCGCCGAGATCGCCGCGCTCACCGGCGCCGGCGAGGAGACCGTGAAGAGTCGATTGCGCTACGCCACCACCAAGCTGCGCGCGGCGCTCGAGGACCTGCGATGACGGAACCACGCCGACCGCCGTCCGACGGGCGCGATCCGATGCTCGACGCGGCCTGGCGCGAGTACTCGATCGAGACGCCACCGCCCGCGCTGGATGCCGCGATCCTCGCCGCCGCGCACCGCGAAGCGCGGTCGCGGCCACGACGGCTGGGCGACGACGACGACGCGCTCGCGGAGGCCCGCGAGCCGTCGCGCTGGTGGTGGGGGCTCGCGGCCGCCGCGACCATCGGCGCGATCGCCTTCGGCATCGTGCAAGTGGCTCCGCCGCTGGAGCCGGGCGAGTCGATGGTGGCCAGCGACGTGCCAGCGGAACCGCGTGCACGCAAGGCCCCGACGGCGCCGGCCGCGCCCGTCGAGCCCACCGCGGCCACGCGCGCGTCTGCTGCCGAAGCGCCCTTGCCCGATGCGCCACCGCAGGCTGCACCCCCGCCGGTCGCGCCCGCCAGGGCCAAGCTCGCCGCGCCGGCGGCGGTGCAAGACCGCAGCGCCGCATCGCGTGAGGAAGTGGATGCCAGGAGGGCTATCGACTCTACAGTCAACGAACAGCGAGAGAGTGAGCGCACACAGCAAGAGCTCGCGCCAGGTACGGCGAGCAAGCGCGAAGCGGCACAGCCCGCAGCCGCAACGCCGGCACCGCGCGATGTTCCCGAGGTCGCGCCAGCGCGTGATCGCGCCGACGCGCCGCGGCCGTTCCCCTCCACTCCACCGGCCGCATCTGCGCCGCCCATGGAGTTGAAGAAGCTGGAAGGCGAACGGCGCCAGGCGCCGGTCGCGCAACCGGAAAGCCGCGAGCGCGCCACGCCGCCGCCCTCGCCTGCGGCGGTTGAGGCGTCGCCGCCCGCTGCCGCACCGCGCGCCATGCGTTCCCTCGAGGCACAGCCGTCGGCGCTGGGCGCCGCCGCGCCGACGACGATCGCGCCACCCGCCGAGTTCGTCGCGCGCATCGAGGCGCTGCTCGCGGCCGGCAAGGGCGACGAGGCGGCACGCGAGCTCAACCGTTTCCGCGCCGCGTACCCGGACGCCGACCAGCGCCTGCCGCAGGCGTTGCGGGCCTGGGCCGCGTCGGTCGACCGCAGGCCTTAGCCGGCAAGCCCGGCGATCAGCCTGCGGATCGGCGCAGGCAAAGCCAGATCGAGCGCCTGCTTTCTCCCGACCCAGCGCTCGCCATCGCATGCGGGCGATCGCGCGGCAACGGCGATGCGCCGCGGATGCATCGTCAGCGTGAAGTGCGTGAACGCGTGCGTGAGCGATGGAAGCGCGGTGCTCTTCAGCACCGCGACGCCGGCGCGCTGGCGCGCGGCGGCACGAGGCGCGACACCCACCGGCGCTTCGGGCAGGCTCCACAGTCCCGCCCACACACCGCGCGCAGGCCGCCGTTCCAGCAGCATCCGGCCATCGTGTTCACAGAGGAGCAGCTGCACGGCGCGATGCGGCACGGTGCGAGCAGGACGCGGGGCTGGCAGCTCGCCGACGCGAGCCTCGCGCCGCGCGACGCAATCCGCTGCCACGGGGCAATCACCGCAACGCGGCGCGGAGCGCGAGCACACGCCCGCGCCCAGGTCCATCAGCCCCTGAGCGTAGGCCTCCACGCCGGTCGCGGGCAGCAGTTCCGCGGCAGCTCGCCACAGCTCGCGCTCCACCTTCGCCTCGCCGGGGTAGCCCGCGATGCCGCGGTGGCGGGCGAGCACGCGCTTGACGTTGCCGTCGAGGATCGCCGCGCGCGCGCCGAACGCAAACGTGGCGATCGCCGCCGCGGTCGAGCGGCCGATGCCGGGCAGCGCTGCAAGTGCCTCGGCATCGCGCGGGAACTTGCCGCGATGCTGCGCGACAACGGCCTGCGCCGCGTCGTGCAGGTGGTGCGCGCGGCGGTAGTAGCCGAGCCCGGCCCAGTGCGCCAGCACGTCATCGCGTGTGGCCGCCGCGAGCGTGCGCAGGTTGGGAAAGCGCGCCAGAAAGCGCTCGTAGTACGGCAGCGCCGTGACCACCTGGGTCTGCTGCAGCATGACCTCGGAGAGCCAGATGCGGTAGGCATCGCGCGTGCGCTGCCACGGCAGGTCGTGGCGGCCGTGAATGCGTTGCCAGGCTACGATGCGCGCGGCGAACGAGCCCACCCGCACCGCGCGAGCGTCTGCCGCATGGCTGGAGGTCGTTCGCCCCGTCACGAGAGACACTGGGTCCCCGCCCCCCGACTGCAGTCCTCGGGGGCAGGCTTCGCGGGGACGACGATGGAGACTACCGGCCGGCCAGCCGCTGACGGGCCTTGACCGCGGCCTCGGACTGCGGGTGCTTCGCGACCAGCTCCTCGAGCGTGCGACGCGCGCCGGCGGCGTCGCCGAGCTCGGACTGTGCCGAGGCGATGTTGAGCAGCGCGTCGGGCACCTTTGTGCTGTCGGGGTAGTTCGCGACCAGCGTGCGCTGCGCGGTGAGCGCAGCGCGGTAGTCGCGGCGCGCGAAGTGCGCGTTGCCGATCCAGTACTGCGCCGACGAAGCGAGCGGCGCGCGTGGGTAGGTACGCAGGAACGAACCGAACGCGCCGATCGCCCCGTTATAGTCGCCGCGCTTGAAGAGATCGAGCGCGGTGTCATAGGCGCGTTGCTCGGCCGCCGCATCGGGACGCGGCGCCGGCAAGGCGCCCGCGATCGGCGCACCCGGGGCCGCTGCGGAAGCAGCGGGATCGGGCACCGCCGGTTGCGACGGCACCTGCGCTTGTGGCTGGGCCGGAGGCGCGGCGGCCGTCGCCTGCGCGACTTCGAGCTTGCGCAGGCGCGAGTCGAGGTCGATGTAGAGGTCGCGCTGGCGCTTCTGCGCCTCGGCGAGCTCGTGTGTCAGCACCTCGATCTGCCCGCGCAGCTTCGCCACGTCGGCCCTCACCAGCTCGAGCTGGTTCGCGAGATCGACGAGGCCGCCGCTCTTCAGCTGCGCTTCCATCGCGCCGATGCGCTCCTCGAGGCGGCGCTGGACCTCCGAGAGGCGGGTGTTGGTATCGGCGATGCGCTTGCGCGCCTCGTCGTCGTCGAACAGCGCCGCACCCGCCGACTGCGTGAGCGCCGCCAGCGCCAGCGCGGCGCACCAGGCCTTCCAGCGTCGCGTCATCGCGCAGCCTCTCTTACGTGCACTGTCCATGTGACTGGCACTGCCCTGTCGTCGTCCCCGCGCAGGCGGGGACCCAGTGTCTCCCCGTTCGAACGACGCTGGATTCCCGCTTTCGCGGGAGTGACAACGGTGATGGAGGCATCGTCATCGACGCAGGGTCCGTCGCGTCGCCGAGCCGCGCTACTCGCCGGCGTAAGCGATGTCGCCGCGGCGGTTCTGCGCCCACGCCGCTTCGTCGTGGCCGGCATCGCGCGGCTTCTCCTTGCCGAAGCTCACCGTCTCTATCTGCGCGTCCTGCGCGCCGGTGAGCGTCATCATGCGCTTGACCGCGTCGGCACGACGCTGGCCGAGCGCGATGTTGTACTCGCGCGAGCCGCGCTCGTCGGTGTTGCCCTGCACGGTGACGCGCGCGGCGCGGTTCTGCTGCAGATAGCGCGCGTGCGCCTCGACCAGCGGGCGGTACTCGTCCTTGACCACGAAGCTGTCGAATTCGAAGAAGACGCTGCGCTTGGAGAGGATGTTGTTCGGGTCGCGCAACGGGCTGCCCCCGGCGCCGCCCGCGCCCATGCCCGCCGCGCCCGCCCCGGCGCCCGTTCCGCCCACGCCGCCGCCGCCCATGCCCGACGTCGTCGCGCCGCCCGTGCCCGCGGCAGCGCCGGCGCTCTTGTCGTCGACCGGCGCGTCCGGCTGCGTTTGCTGCGTGGAGCAGCCGGCAAGGAAGACCGCGGCGATGGCGGCGAGAACGAACTTGTGCATGAGACCTCCTGCGGGTGGAAAGGAAACGGCGTTTACGGCCGGGGCAACGGGCCCCAGGCGGGCTCGCGCACGTCGGTGGCCGTGGAAGCGAGGCGCTGGCGCACGCGGCCGTCGATCGACACGGCTGCGAGCACGCCGCGCCCGCCCTGCTCGTTGGCGTAGATCACCAGCTTGCCGTTGGGCGCGACACTCGGGCTCTCGTCGAGCGGGCCCTGCGTGAGCACCTGTGTCTGCCGCGTGGCGAAGTCGAGCGTGGCGACCTGGAAGCGGCCGCCGTCGCGGCGCACGTACACCATGCCCTTGCCGTCGGGCAGCGGTCGCGGCGTCACGTTGTACGTGCCGTCGAACGTGACGCGTTCGACGGCGCCGCTGCCGAGGTTCAGGCGATAGATCTGCGGGCTGCCGCCGCGGTCCGACGTGAACAGCAGCGAGTTGCCGTCCGGCGTGAAGTACGCCTCGGTGTCGATCGCGGAGCTCTGCGTGATGCGCCGCACATCGCTGCCGTCGGCGTTCATCAGGTAGAGCTGCGAGCCGCCGTCGCGGGTGAGCGTCACGGCGAGCTTGCGCCCGTCGGGCGACCACGCCGGTGCGCTGTTGCTGCCGCGGAAATTCGCCACTGCCACGCGCGCGCCAGTGGCGAGCGACTGCACGTAGACGACCGGCTTCTTCTGCTCCAGCGACACGTAGGCGATGCGCGTGCCATCGGGCGACCAGCGCGGCGAGAGCATTGGCTCGTTGGAGGCGACGATTTGCTGCGGGTCGTGGCCGTCGGCGTCGGCCACGAGCAGCGCGAAGCGCGTCCCCTGCTTGGTGATGTAGGCGATGCGCGTGGAGAACACGCCGGCGTCGCCGGTCAGCGCCTGGTAGATCACGTCGGCGATGCGGTGCGCGGTGGCGCGGAACTGCGGCTGCCCGACCGTGTAGACCTGGCTCGCGAGCACGCTCTGCTTGCCTGCGTCGACCAGCTGGAAGCGCACCTCGACGCGGCCGTCGGGTTGCGGCCGCATCGTGCCGACGACGATCGCGTCCGCGCCGCGCGCGCGCCAGTCGGCCACGCGTACGTCCTCCGCGCGCGAGGGGCGCGGCATGCCGGCGTAGTCCACGAGGCGGAAGAGCCCCGAGCGCACGAGGTCGGCGCCGACGATGCCGGTGATGCCCAACGGGAACCCGGCCTCGCCCTCGAACGGAACGATCGCGATGGGGATCGTGGTGCCCGCGCCGCCGACGATCTCGATGGTGAGCTGGGCGCGCGCGGCCGCGAACGGCAGGAGCGCAACGAGGAGAGCGAGAAGGGCGCGGCGGAGGATTCGCATCGGATCGCTGGATTATAACGATGTCATAACGCGAACGGGGTTGCCGGCGCGCGATTTCTCATTGCGGCCGCACCGTCGCGGCGAGCCCGAACGCGCTCGCGATGCGCGCGGCGACCCGCGCCGCCTCGTCGCGTTCGGCGTACGGGCCGACGATCACGCGCCACAGGCCATCCGACTGGCGCACGCGCGGTTCGACCGCGGCACTGGCCGTCTGGTTCTGCACGTGCGCGAGAAATGCCTGTGCGTTGGCGAAGTTCGCGAACGCTCCGAGCTGCACGACGAAGCCGCCTGCCTTGCCCGCTTCGGCGACGATCGTCGCGTCCGGCACGGCTGGCGCCGGCCCCGCCGAGGCGAGCGTCGGCAGCGGCATTCCGGCTGCTGCAATGCCGCCAGGCAGGATCGCCTCGACCTCGACCTCGCCGCTGCCGCGCTGCGCGATGCCGAGCCGGTGCGCGGCGGCGTACGAGAGGTCGATCACGCGGCCGTGCAGGAACGGGCCGCGGTCGTTGACGCGCACGACGATGCTGCGGCCGCTCGCCGTGCTGGTGACGCGCGCGTAGGAAGGCAGCGGCAGCGTCGGGTGCGCGGCGGTCATGGCGAACATGTCGTAGACCTCGCCGATCGAGGTCTTCTGGCCGTGGAACTTGCGGCCGTACCAGCTCGCCGCGCCGCGCTCGCGATAGGGCCGCAGCGAGGTGGCCGGCACATACTGGCGCCCGAGCACCGTGTAGGGGCGGTTGGCGAAGCGGTGCAGCGGCTCGAGGCGCGGCACGGCGTCGGGGGTCGCGTCGAGGTTCTCGGGGACGGCGAGCGGCGGGCCGTCGTCGCTGTAGTACTTCGACGAGGGCGGCGGCGGCAGAGGCAGCGGCGCCGGAGGCGCGGCGGGCTTCGGCGGGGACGCCGGAGGCGTGGCGGGCTTCGGCGGAGACGCCGCGCAGGCGGCGAGCACCAGCGCGACCGCGGCAGCGGAGAGGCGTTGCGGCACGCGCGCAACTCTACCACCCGCATCCGTCGTCCCCCGCAAAGGCGGCCACCCACACTCGTCGTCCCCGCGAAGGCGGGGACCCAGTGTCGTTGCGGGAGAGACGCTGGGTCCCCGCCTTCGCGGGGACGACGAGAGTTATGCTGCGCGGAGCCGCGCTTCCCTGTCACCTGTCACCTGTCACCTGTCACCTGTCACCTGTCACCTGTCACCTGTCACCTGTTCCCTGATACCTGACACCTGATACCTGCTACCTGACACCTGTGCTCGTCGAGACCTACCTGTTCGCCTGGAATCCGAAGCTGTGGGACTGGCCGGAGCTCGCGCGCGACCGGCGCAAGCTCGCCCGGCGCGGCTACCTCGACACCGGTTGGAACTCGGGTCGCGCGCGCAACATCGAGCCGGGCAGCAGGGCGTTCCTCGTGCGGTTGGGCGTGGAGCCCCGCGGCATCTTCGCCAGCGGCACGGTGATGACCGCCCCCGTCGAGCGGCCGCACTGGCAGGCGGACAAGGCCGCGCTCGGGCGCACCCAGGGCCACCTCATGCTGCGCCTCGACTCGCTCTACGACGTGCCGCCGGTGCTGCTGGCCGACCTCGCGAAGCCGCCCTTTGCGGGGTATCGCTGGAGCGTGCGGCAGTCGGGCACGCGCGTTCCCGGGCCGCGCGCCGAAGCGCTCGAGGTGTTGTGGTCGAAGCGCACGCGAGGCGCCTGAGCGATGATCGACCACCTCGCCGCCGACGCGGTGGTATTGGTCCACCTCGCGTTCATCGTTTTCGTCGTCGCCGGCGCCCTGCTCGTGCTGCGCGACCGGCGCTGGGCGGCGCTGCACCTGCCGGCGGCGCTGTGGGGCGCGTACGCGGAGCTGACCGCGACGATCTGCCCGCTGACGCCCCTCGAGAACGCGCTGCGGCAACGCGCCGGCGCCGCGGGATACGAGGGCGGCTTCATCGAGCACTACCTGATCCCGCTGATCTACCCGGCGGGGCTCTCCCCTGCGCATCAGCGCTGGATCGGACTCTTCGTCGTGGCCCTAAACACCGGGCTCTACGTGTGGGTGTGGCATCGGACACGCCGGCGCCGCCACGCCGGCAGCGATTCGGCGTAGCATCGCGACGACGCATTCATCGAGAGGAACCGCCATGACCCTATGCCCCATCGCCATCGCCGTCGGCTGCGCGCGCTGCCCGGTAGTGAAAGTCTGCCCGGTCAAGACCATCATCGGCGACGCGAAGCCGCCGGAGCCGGAGGCGCCCGCGCGCTCGGCCGCGAAAGGCAAGGGCAAGGCGAAGTGACGCGGCTGCCCTGCGGACTTGCGCTGCTGGCGGCGGCGGCCATCGCGCACGCGCAGGCCACGGCGCCGCAACCCACCGTCGATCCCAAGGCCTATCCGGCGCTCACCGCGATGCTCGCCACGCTGCAGAACAGCAGCGAGGCGTCGCGCTATTGCGCGCAAACCGGCGGGCTGTTTCTCGAGGCCGACGTGCTGGTGCGCAAGAACATGAGCGAGCGCGACGTCGTCGAGGCGCTCGTCGCGCAGGGCAAGGGCCGGCTCGGCTCGCCCGAGACTGCGCGCTTGCGGCAGCTCGCCTCCGGGGTAACGCAGATGGCCGTCGGGTTCAAGTCGCTGGCTGCTGAGAGCGCCGCGGTCGCCTACACGCAGACCTGCCTCGCCTCGGCGCGTTCCGCCCCCGGCACGCGCGACCAGGTGCAGCTGAACGAGCGCTACACCGACGCGCTCGCCTGCGACAAGCGCTTCCAGCCCGGCTCGCTCGAGGGCAAGGAGTGCATCGCGAAGGCGTTCCGCTACCGCTGACCTGCCGCCGCGGGTGTCGGGGGCGGCGGAGGATAGAATCGGCGGGAAACGCGAGAGGGGGGCCGCTCCCGGCCCCGCCCGAACCGGTTCATCGGGGGAATGCATGACGCGCGCAGCGATCACCGGTTGGGGCAAGTGCATGCCCCCGGCCGTCCTCACCAACGCCGACCTGGCGACCTTCCTCGACACCGACGACGCGTGGATCACGCAGCGCACCGGCATCCAGGAGCGGCGCATCTCCCACGTCCTGGGCTCGGAGCTCTCCTACGTCGCCGGCAAGCGTGCGCTCGCCTGCGCGGGGCTCGCCGCGAAGGACCTCGACCTCGTCATCTACGGCAGCTGCAGCTCCGAGGAAGTGGTGCCGAACACGGCCTCCGGCGTGCAGTACCGGCTGGGCGCGTGGAACGCGGGCGCGATGGACGTGAACACGGCGTGCACGAGCTTCCTCTACGGGCTGTCGACCGCGAGCGCGCTGATCCGCGCCGGCTCGGTGCGCAACGCCCTCGTCGTCGGCGTGGAGAACATCTCGCCGTTCATGGATTGGGAGAACCGCGGCGTGGCGGTGCTGTTCGGCGACGGCTGCGCGGCTGTCGTGCTGCAGGCGACTTCCGACGACGACGACGCGGGACTGGTCGCTGACAAGCTGGGCTGCTACGCCGACTCGCGGCACATCCTGCGCGTGCGCGGCCACGGCACCACGTACTCCAATAACGACGTGATCTATGGCGACACGGCGTGGGACTTCGACGGCCAGGAGATCTTCAAGCGCGCGGTGCGCGGCATGGGCGAGGCGTCGGCGGACGTGCTGGCGCGCGCGGGCGTGACGCCGGACGACGTGCATCTCGTGGTGCCGCACCAGGCGAACCTGCGCATCATCGAGTTCGTGGCCAAGCGCGCGGGCATCCCGATGGAGCGCGTGTTCCTCACCGTGCGCAAGTACGGCAACATGTCCTCGGCCACCGTACCGGTCGCGCTGGTCGAGGCGCTCGAGGAAGGGCGCGTGGCGCCACGCTCGCTGCTGCTGATGCCCGCCTTCGGCGCGGGACTCACGTGGTGCGCGCACCTGGTGCGTTTCGGCGAGCGCATCACGCCGATCGACACCGCCGACGTCGAGCTGCCGCCCTGCGACAGGACCGCCCTGCAGCTGGTCAACGAGCTGCGCGCCAGCAAGGGCGTGCGCGGCCGTTCGGCGAAGGGGCTCGCCGGGCCGATCTTTCCCGAGACGCAGGCCGTGCTGGCCGGGTCGACGGCCGTCGCGTAGGAGTGTGGGGTCAGACTCGATACTCCCGCGGCAAGACCGTGGGGAGTGTGGGGTCAGACTCGATACTCCTGACTCGATCTTTCATCGCCAAGCACGGTCTTGCCGCGGGAGTATCGAGTCTGACCCCACACTCCTACGCGACGGCCGTCGACCCGGCCAGC
>Ga0105090_10001460_pt1 | contig 12709 bp, 13 predicted proteins | sample PPLLak3March2015_FD_79110 | JGI IMG/M metagenome (GOLD analysis project Ga0105090, IMG submission 79110) | Freshwater sediment microbial communities from Prairie Pothole Lake near Jamestown, North Dakota, USA - PPLs Lake P7 Core (1) Depth... | ecosystem: Environmental > Aquatic > Freshwater >... | reverse complement strand
CGACTGAATTTGCTTGCAAGCCATCGAATTTGTGAGCCTCTGTTCGCATCTGCTAGTATCACGCTCTGTGCCCCAGACCCTGGACACAGTTTTTGCTTAGTTGAACAATGAATAGTCATTGGTCCGATGAGGAAAATAACCTTGTTTATGGAAATTCGCGAGGTGCTCAAGAGTTACCATAACGCGGCAGTCTCGGATCGGCATCGTTCCCGCAGCGGGAAGATCGCACGATATGAGCCCGCACCATTTCTAATGAAGGGAGTTATTATGAAGGGAATCACGACTTCTATTCTGGCATTGAGCCTGCTGGCATTCGCCGGCACGGCGGGCGCTATCGATTTGGGTGAGATCTGCTGCGACGGCGGCTTTGAATACCGTCACCCGAGCGCCTGGGAAAAAGAACAGCTGCGTCTGAAGAATGAACTGGCGGCAGCCCAGAGGTTGTTGGCTGATCGTGAGCGGGAACTTGCCGTCTTGCGATCCGGCTCCAGCGCTGCGCTCCAATCGACCCAGGCTGAGCTCGATCGGACCAAGAAGCAGCTGGCAGAGCTTGAGCGGACGGACTCCGCGCTGCGGGGCAAGTCCGCCTATGCTCTCCAAGCAGACAAAGCTGATCTTGAGCAGTCCAAGGCAAATATTCGGGATGTTGAGCGGCAGTTGGGCGAACGCGATCGGGAACTCTACGCGCTCCGGTCCAGTACCGATGCAGCCCTCCTAGCGGCCAATACCTCTCTCGACCAGTCCAGGACACGGGTCGGAGAGCTTGAGCGACAGCTGGCCGACCGTGACAAGGAGCTCGCTTCGCTGCGCTCCGGGGCAGGCGAGGCTTCCAGATTGACCAGTCAGCTATCCTCGTTGCAGGGAGATCTCGACCAATCCAAGGCCCATGCAGCGGACCTTGAGCGGCAGCTCGCCGCGTCGCAGGCGCTGGCCGCCGGTCTCCAGGCCGGGGTGGGAGATAAGGACAAGCTTGCCGCCGATATGGCTGCGGCCAATCAGCGAACGGCCGCGCTGGAGTCCCAACTTGCGGCTCTGCAGGCGTCAAATGATGAGAAGGGAAAGCTGGTGGCAGAGCTCGAGAAGAAGTTGGCTGATCGGGACAAAGAACTCGCCGGTCTGCGCGGTGACCTCTCCGCCGAGATGGCGAAACTCAAGGAAGCGCAGCGTGGACTGATCAAAGCGCTCAGACCGCAGATCGACAAAAAGACTATCGCGGTTGATTTGAATAACGAGCGGCTGTTGATCAACCTGACGTCCGGCTATCTCTTCGGATCGGGGGAAGACGTATTGAAGCCGGCCGGCGCGGATGCCCTCAAGCAAGTTGGGGCGATTCTCAAGGACTTCCCGGAATATAAAGTCTCAGTGGACGGTCATACCGATAACCGGCCGATCCGGAGCACGTTGAAGAAAAAGTTCGCCTCCAACCAGGAACTTTCCGAAGCCCGCGCGGCCAATGCCGCCCAAGCCCTCACGGAAGGTGGATTGAGCGCAGCGGAGACTCACGGCTATGCCGACACGAAGCCGGTGGCGCCGAATACGACTGATGCGGGGCGTGCACAGAACCGCCGCGTTGAGGTGCGAGTCACGAAATAGAAGGGGCGGTTTATCGTCATCGGGGCGGGGGGGCGGCTGACCGTTTCCCCCGCCCTTGATAGGCCGGGGTTCACCGGCACATGTCTACTGAAGGGAGCGATCATGCGAGGGATCAGAACACCGGTTCTGACATTGAGCCTGCTGGCTTTTACCGGCACGGCAGGTGCCATTGATTTGGGTGAGATCTGCTGCGACGGCGGCTATGAATACCGCCACCCGAGCGCCTGGGAGAAGGAACAGCAGCGTCTGAGGGATGCACAGGCGGCAGGCCGGCTGGGCGATGAGGGTAAGACTGCCGCCGAGTTGGCCGCCGCCACCGGTCGCATTGCCGATCTCGAACGGCAGCTGGCAGATCGTGATCGTGAGCTGGCCGCCCTCCGCAGTGAACAATCCGGCGAGATGGCGAAATTGAAAGTGGCGGAGCGGGGCGTGGTCAAGGGCCTTCGCCCTCAGATCGAGAGTGGCGACATCACGGTCGATCTGAACAACGAGCGCCTTCTGATCAACCTGTCCTCCGGGTATCTGTTCGGCTCCGGCGAAGCTACTGTGAAACCGGAAGGCGCGGAGGCGCTGAAGAAGGTCGGCGCGGTCTTGAAGGATTTCCCTCAGTACAAGGTGGCGGTGGATGGTCATACCGATAACGTGCGGATCCAAGGTGCCCTGGCGAACCGGTATCCGACGAACAAGGAATTGTCGGAGGCCCGTGCGGTCTCCGCAGCGAAGGCGCTGGCCGATGGGGGCCGTATCGACGCCGTGACGACGGGGTATGGCGACACCAAGCCGGTTGAATCGAACAGCACCGCTGCAGGCCGGGCTAAGAACCGCCGGGTCGAGGTGCGCGTCACGAGATAGTAGTGTCGGGTGGGCTTACGATGTCGGCGGCCATTGCTGCTCGAACATACCCTTTAGTCCCTGCGGCAGGGACGTAGGCTATTGCTGAAATGATCGACTTCGGCAAGGTGACGTCGGTGCCCCTGCAGCGCGATCGTATTTGTCCGTTATTCCATGCGACGGCGTCCTCAGCCGACGGCTTCCGCTGACAGCTTATCCCGGTTTCGGAGGCCGGTCATGCGAACGATCGGGTGATCTCATTGATATGATCTCTAGCAGGCTGGGGGAACAGTCCGCCGGAGGGGATCGTATGCCGACTATGACGGTATTCACTCTCTCCCTGCTCTTGTTTGCCGTGACCGCCTGTGTTGACCGGTCCTTGGCAATCGGCTAGTCTGCCGCCGTCCTGTTCTCTGTCGGAATTTGTTGGGGGGGGTTGTGCGATGCCAAAGCGTCATCTCGGACTGGTGGCCGGCTTAGCCGGTTGCCTCACGGTGCTTGCGGTCTCTGTGTCCTCGGCTGATCCCTCGTATGAGCAGACGGCCCGCTATATTCTCGATGTGGTGAAGGCGTTTCGCACGGCCTATGTGCTGCATGTGGTGGAGCATACGCGCGGGGCCGCTACGGAATCGCGCGAGGACTGGGCGCAGGACGCCCATTTCATTCCGCTTCCCGCGCAGTTCGTCAAAGAGGCCCTCGGACAGGTGACGTCGGTGGAGATCGGCCTGATCAGCCTGACGCCGATCAATTCTGCGAACCGGCCGAGGACCCCGGCGGAAGCCACGGCCCTGATTCAGCTGGAAAAGGATCGGAAGCAGAGCTTTATCAGTTTTGCGGACGGGGATAATTTTACGGCGGTCTCGGCGGATCTGGCGCTGGTCCGGTCCTGCGTCGAGTGCCACAATCAGCACCCGCGGTCCGCCCGGAAGAATTACCGGGAATGGGATGTGATGGGCGGGCTCGTGGTCCGATTCAAGCGACCGGCGGACTCGCCCGGCCTGCCGCTGTCTCCTGAGCCGTCCCCGCGGTCCTCCGATAGGTTCGATCAGCCTGCGCCTCCACCGACGGCCATGCCACCCTGGGTGCCCTGACTGCGCCGCGACGCCCCGCGATGAGCCGCTCAACGCGGCACAGATCGTTGAATCAGTTCCTCCTGCACCTGGTCGTACGACAACTGTCTGGGCTCTGACTCGCTTTCAGCCGGGCAGAGACTCTGTACGTCCTGCCACAGGGCTCGGTCCGGCAGCGCGGTGCGGTCCTCTGACGAGTCGTCCGCCGGCTGGCGGGGGCCCATTTCCGTGCGGCCTCTGAAGTACGCGCCTTCTTCGACCGAAAACAGCGGGGCCTTCACGTCTCCGATCTGCACGGCGGATTTGAGGAGCTGCACTTTGTCGGATGCGGTTACTGTGCCATAAATCTTTCCGCTGCTGATGAGCGTGCCGACTGAGACTGTTCCACGGATGACCGCATGTTCGCCGACGACCAGGACCCCTTTGGTGTGAATCTCCCCTTCGAAACAACTGTCGAGCTGGACGGTGCCTTCGAAATGTACGATGCCTTTGAACGTGACGTCTTTCCCCAGGACGGTAAAATGTTCGCCACCGCTCTGGGTGGCGTTCTGCTTTTTTGATGCCCACATGTTGCTGTTTCCTCCACGCGCACTGAATAATTGCGATCAATGACTCTGTGCGAATAATCCAGCAACATCTGTGCCCCCTGATGATTTAAAAATGTTCAGCAGTATCGGGCATGTACGTAGTCGCCACATGATGGGCGTGAGGCCTGCCTGTAGGCGACTGGAGACAACCTATTAGAGGGTAAACGCACGCGTCACTCCGGTCCTTCCCCTTCTGCTCAATACCCGATGCAATTGCCGTCGAAGATCGAGTACAGTGTTCGAATTCATTCTCGTTGTCTGATTGTTTGGAGGAATCATGGGGGTATTTCGACGACCCGAGTTGGAGAAGGATAATCCGATTGCGCCGCAGATGTATGTGGGGCCCAGGCGGCGGCTCGCGCTGTTGCGGGCGGCCTCGAAGGCGCAGGCCCCTGCGCAGGGCAGAATGGCAGAGACGCTGCAGACGTTGACGGAAGCGGCGGAACGGTTTGTGGCGATTGTGCCCGAATCGAAGAAGCGGCAAGAGGAGCGGGACGAACTGTTGAGCGCGATTGCGCAGGCGCGGCAGCTCCTTTAGAAATTCGGTGCAAGCGCGGAGCGCCGGGTTTGGTTTATACTCCGGCTATGCCTGCTGTTTCTGAATGTTCCCTCACCGAGTCCTTCAATGCGGACTTCCGCCGGCGGTTCTATGAAGGCCATCGGTCTCTTGCCCTGCTGATGATCCTCATCGTCTTTCTGTCACCCTTCGCCGGACTTTACGTGGCGAGCCTGCCAGGCGCGGTGATCGGGGTGCTGATCTCTTTCGTCGCGTACTACGTCACACCCTATCTCTGGCTCAAGATCGGCGGCTGATCCGCCGATCTTGCCGTTTCCCGCTTTTGGTTATTGTTGGATCGCCGACAGCAGCCACTTCCCATCCTGGAAGCGCATGAAGGTCCAGACTTCGTTCGACTCGGACGGTTTCTCGTCGCTACCCTCGATGAGATAGCCGGACTCTCCGCGTAGTTTCTTCATCGAGACGGTATAGTCGCGGGCGCTCCAGTGGAGCCCTACCGTGGCGTACTGCGTCGCCTGTTCGGTCCAGGCTTCCCGGACATCCGCGCGTCCGAGCTCGACATCTTCCACATGGTTTTCGATCTCCTGGCTGGCATTCTCGGCCAGTGCGGTGCTGAAGTAGACGAGCATTTCCGGTGTGACGAATCGTTTCAATTCTGCCAGATCCTGTTTGCTCCAGGCGGTTTGAATGTCGGTCAGGAGCTGCTGAAAGGCGGCTTTGTCCGCGGTGGTGATGTCGAGGTCGGTCGTCGCGGGCCGGAGGGCTGTGACCGAGGATTCGGCCAGAAGGCTCCCGGCGGCGGCGCTGCTTCGCGAGATGCCGGACAACACCGGGACGGGGGTCCGCCGGACTTTCAGAAAATAATAGGCGGCACCGGCTCCCAGCACCATGAGGAAGAGAAGCAGTCCGCTATTGCTGGATCCGCCGGCTGTCTGAGTGGCGGCGTCACCGGCTTCGTTGCTTTTCGCGCTGCTTTCGGTTGCGCCGAAGAGCATGTGGCCGATCCAGGATCCGGCAAGACCGCCGGCGATCCCGGCCAGGAGGGGATTGCGCTGCAAAAAGGAGGACTGCGAGGCCGGCGTCGGCTGGGCGACGGGGGCCGGGCTGGTTGTTGCTGATTGCGGGGCGGTTGTGGCCGGTTTCGGAGTCGTCGACTGTTGAATCGGTTGGGCGCCGTTCTGATCATAGGTCCGTGAACCCCGGCTTCCGATGTTGCCGGAGGCGCTGCTGCTCCGTGATCCACTGGAATACCCTCCGCCGGACCCGCCTCGCGCCTTCGCCAGGGAGACAGCCGGAGTTCCGATGAGAGCAGCCACGATGCATGATGCGATGACTTTTGTTGTATTCAAGAGCAGTTCCTTTCAATCGATGCGAGAGGCTGACTAGATGCGCCTTGTCATCCTATCAGTAATGGCACCGGGAAAGCGGTTTATTCGAGAACGTGGGAGGCGTGTCCGTTCATCCCGCTGTTTCCTAATGGTTTGCGTGGATTGACCCGTTCTCACAGGGCTCGTACGATGTCCGTCCCACTCTATAAGGAGGATCTATGGCGCAGATTACCGAAGTTGCTCCGGACCTGTTCCGCATCACGACATTTCTCGAGCCGTTCAATCTGCAATTCAGCCAGTTCCTGGTGCGCGATGCCGAGCCGCTCCTCTTTCACACCGGTCCGCGCGCGCTGTTTCCGGCGGTGAAGGAAGCGGTGGGGGCGCTGATCGATCCCCAGTCGTTGCGCTGGATCGGATTCAGCCATTTCGAGGCCGACGAGTGCGGGTCGCTGCCGGAGTGGCAGGAGCTGGCCAGGCATTCCACGGCGGTCTGCAGTCTGGTGGGTAAGCTTGTGAGCGTGGATGATTGTCTTGCGGTCCGGCCCGCCAAAGGGATGACGGACGGCGAGGTGTTGGAGACGGGCAAGTACCGCTTTCGTTTTCTGGCGACGCCGCATGTGCCGCATTGCTGGGATGCGGGGCTGCTGTTTGAAGAGACACAGCGGACGCTTCTCTGTTCGGATCTCCTCCATCAAGGCGGCAACGGGGAGCCGGTGACGGAGTCGGATGTCGTGGGCCGCTGCCGGGAGGTGCTGGTGGAATATCAGAAAGGCCCGCTGGCGAATTATCTGCCCTATGGCACGTTCACGGATACGACGCTGAAACGGTTGGCGGCGCTGCAGCCGAAGACTCTGGCGACGATGCACGGCTCGGTCTATGTCGGCGACGGAGAGAGGGCGCTTCACGATCTTGCCGGCGTTCTTCGAGAGGTACTGGGGGCTTCGTAACGGTTTCGGCTCCGGGCTGAGCCACATTGTCCGGTCTGTCGATCTCCCGCTACACGTTCGGCATTTGACTCACTTTGGGTGATCGGAATTCGTGTAAGATGGCCGAACGTTCGTGTCCGACAGGCCGTGAGGTTCAGCCCGCTTCCCTGTCCCATCCCGTTTCATCTGTTTCTTGCGTGAAAGGTCCCCATGGTAAAGAAATGGCCGGATGGGCCTTTGTCCGGCTCGGTGACTCCTCGTCTGCGGCAATCGACCGAAGTGCAGGTGCGTCTGGCGGCGATGGCCGACGGTCTGGGGGAGATGGTGTGGATTGCCGCCGGGCATGGGCCGGGTGCGCCGCTGGTATCGGATACAATATCGGCTCCCGATCAGGCCGACTGTTGTCCTGACGACGAGGTGAAGGACGTATGCGAGCGTGGCGGCTTTGGCTTGACCGGTGGTCAATTCTATAAGTCGGAAGAGGGGCTGTAGTCATGCACCGTCGTGCAATGCCGCCGAGAGCCGATTGGCCCGCGCAACTCGACCGGATCGGCCTCACCTATCACAGTCTGGACGGGGGGTACTGGCGAGAGGATGTCGCCTATGAGTTTACTGAGCCACAGGTCGATTGCCTGGAATCCGCCACGACCTCGCTCCATCGGCTCTGTGTCGATGCGGTCGAGCGGATTATCCGCGACGATCGCTTTGCTGATCTTCTGATTCCCGAAAACTGGCGGCCGCGCATCATTGAGTCGTGGGAGCGGCAGGAGCCGTCGCTCTATGGACGGTTCGATTTCTGGTATGACGGGGTGGGGGCGCCGAAACTGTTGGAGTACAACGCCGATACGCCGACCTCTTTGATTGAAGCGGCGGTCGGTCAATGGGGATGGCTGCGAGACGCCGCTCCGGAGGCAGACCAATTCAATCGTCTGCATGAGCGATTAATCGGGCAGTGGGGCACGATCCGGGAGCAGGCCCAGACCGATCTGCTCCATCTGGTTTGTTTGGATGGGAGTGATGAGGATCGGCAAACGGTGACCTATCTGGCCGATACGGCGAATCAGGCCGGGTGGCGCGTGCAGACGTTGCCGATTGAGCAGATCGGGTGGGAGCCGGGCAGGCAGCGGTTCGTGGATCACCGGAACGAGCCCATCTCCGTGCTCTTCAAGCTCTATCCCTGGGAATGGATGTGTCAAGACGCCTTTGCCGCGGAACTGTCCCGGTCTTCGATGTTGGTGCTGGAACCGGCGTGGAAACAGGTGCTCAGTCACAAAGGGCTGTTGGCGTTGTTGTGGGAGTGGTATCCCGATCACCCGAATCTGTTGCCCGCCTTCTTTTCAGGACCGGGGGATTGCACGGCCTATGTCCGGAAACCCTTCTGGTCGCGTGAGGGCGCCAATATTTCGATCGTGAACGGGGATCAGGTGCTGGCGACCGGCGGGCCTTATGATGCGGGAATCTCGGTCTTTCAACAGTACATGCCGCTGCCGGCGTTCGATGGATGGCATCCGGTCATCGGGTCATGGGTGATCGGCGATGAGCCGGCGGGGATCGGCATTCGTGAGGATCGCGGTCTGATCCACGGGAACCAGAGCCGCTTTGTGCCGCATCGTGTGGTGAAGGACCTGCTGGTGTCCTGAGAGTCGGCGTGAGGGTGGCGTCAATCCTTTGTGTCTGCGTGGCTCTCCGTGGTTTTCGTGCTCCTGCCGTTCGTTCCCGTCTTTTTCAGACAACAGTGTTTATATTTCCTCCCGCTGCCGCAGGGGCAGGGCGCGTTGCGGCTGAGTCCCCGGCGCCGCCAGGGTACGGTGGGGAGCAGTGCCCCGGTGTCCTGATGAAAGAGGTCCCGCATCAGGGAGTAGAGGGCGGGATCGCGGCGTTTCAGTAGATCGGGCGAGGTGAAGAAATACTCAGCCAGCACCGCGAAGAATTCGTGCTCGTTCGTATAGGCGTAGGCGCTGACGTGGGTGCGACGGGAGGAGGGGTGGGCCAGTTCCCGCGCCACGTACCGGATCCACTGGCGGACCGCCATCCAGGGGACTTCGGGCGGCAGTCCATATTCGCCGGCTTCTTTCTCGACCAGGTGCGCAAATTCGTGCACTCCCACATTGTGTGTGCCTGGTTGCGGAGAAAATCCTGCCAGCAGTGCCGGCTTCGAGAGAATCATCACCCCGCTGAGATGGTGCAGGCCGACCATTCCCAGAATGTGCTCATCCGGCCCGCCACGGGTCCGGTAGGCATCGTCGAAGGCATCCGGGTAGATCAGCACCTCATGCAGCCGATGGTATTCCCAGTCGTGGAAACCGAAGATCGGGATCACCGCACTGGCCGCCACGAGTCCGCGGATGGTCTCGTCTACTTCCGTGCGAATGCCGGTGATCCGTACCTCGTCGAGAAAGATCTGCACCAGTTGCCGGAACCTGGTTTTGCCTGCATCGTCGAGAGCCATGAAAAAGGCTACGTGTGTGCGAAGGATCTGCTCCAAGGCATCAGGAAATGGTTGCTGCATCACCGCCATCCGACGAAGGCAGGGCTGCCGCACCCACCAGTAAGCGAAAGGGCAGAGCCCAAGCAGGGGCCAAAGAAGAGGGAGGAGCCAGGTCAGCCATCCCGCCGTTCCGGCTACCAGGAGGGTGGCCACAAGCGCTTGCCGTTGATTCTGATGTTGAACTTCCGGTGTCACGAGCATCGAACTGATCTCCAGTGGATAGGCGTTAACCGTGACACGATTCTACTCCGAACCTCATCGCGGTGATTCCGGTCTGCGTCCCAGGAATGCTCGTTTCGGCTTGAATTCTCCGGATTGAATCGGGGATCCATCTCTGGTGTTTTCCTTGTATCCGGGGTGGATTATTTATGACATTGAAGACTTAACGTATTGATAATAAGCGATAAAATTAAGTATTTTTCTATCGTGTTTTCTTTGGCCCGTTCGTGCTAAGATCTCGTTGCTGCTTTCTTGGTCGCCAAGGGTCTTCACCCGGCGGTCGGAAGTCGGGGAGGTGATGTGGCCATCACCTCCCCTTTTTTTTGCCTTGTGGCGTTCTTGCCTCTGCGATCATCGGGTCCCTTCTCACTGCTTCTATCCAATCCATGAGTCTCTGGTTCCGTGCGTCCGGCCTCGGAACCGGTTCTTCCCTCACCCTGTTCAACTGCATCGGGATTGCTTGGCAAGGGAGGCGAGGCAAGGTGAAGGGGATTCCGGTGTTCGAAGGAGTCTCTCTGTGATGTGGAAGCGATGTGGATGACGATTCGACTCTGTGAGGTCGGATGACTCTGGTGCTGAACAAAGATCGAGCCGACGGAACGGCGACGAGGAAACACTCGAATGGAGAAACCTGATTCAAGCTGCGATTCGGAATTACGGGAGTCGGGGTTGAGAGAGTGCGGAGAGGGAGAGGCGAGGAGGCGACGTGACCGTCGCCTCCTCATGGTGCAACTACTTCTTCTTCTTGGCAGCCTTTTTTACTGGCTTCTTCGCTGCTGCTTTCTTCGTGGCCATGAGTACTTCACCCCCCTTCAGAATAAAAGTGTGAACTGATGTGAAAGGTATAGCAGAGATTGCGTGGCGAGTAAATTACTTCTCTGCGGAATTTTTTCGGTCGGGGAGAAAACAGACGGGGTTCCCGCTCCCCGGGATCCGCTCTCCGGCGAGGGGGAGAGGTTGGTCGGGACAATGGGAAATCTGTAACCGGAACCTTTCGGAGTGAAGTCTCAGATGATTGTTTCGTGCGTTCAAGAAAAATCAATCGGCGCTGATCGGCTGCTGGCGCTGGTTTTCGCTCATTGATAGGGCGCGCGGTCGTGAGAGCGATCTGCGATTGCGCATGTTCGGAAGGAATATTGCGCCGGTTCTGTCTTTACGTTGGGCGGTGTGAAGGGCTCGATGCGGTCGGGCGGAGCCGGTGATGCACTCTGATTTCCGGAGGAGGGATCATAAAAATATTATTCGCTGACCCCACTCCGACGGACAAAAAACTGGTTCGGTTTGTGTGTCTGCCGACGGCAGGTCAGGCTGCTGGCCTGGTCGCTCACAGGAGAAAGTAATGCGGAGCGCCGGCATATGGAGGAGTTGAAAGGCTTGTCCGGGGTGTCCACCGCATCTGAGTCAGGGGTGCCGTTCAGACGGGCGGCCTGAGCTGCCATTCTGATCGCTGTGCCGGAGCGCCGGGCTTGCGGATCTTCAGACGGGCGTGTGTGCGCAGCACCCGGCCGAAACCGCCCTATGACGGGGGGGCGAGTTAGAGGGTGCCGTCGCTGTTCGGTTTCAGTATTGCGATGGCGGCCCGTGCGATCTCGACCAGCGGTTCGGCTCCTGAACGATCAAGCAGTTCCCATTCCCCGCCCGGCGTCTGCCTTCTGAACGATGCCACCAATCCATCTCCGATCCGGCGATGAGCGGTGAAGGCAAACAGTTGTTCGCAGAACCGGCAATAATAGAACCGGATGAGAGGCTGAGACTTCACGCGATGTTCGCCTACCAACGGGATTGGTCCGGCATCCATCGGGCAGGGTGTGTATTCGGGGGAGTCGGGGCTTGTCATAGACGCAGTATATCAACAGTCAATCGGGTTGTGTGGGGGGTGGGATTGCTCCACGCCGGGGGTGCCGGATACAATCCCGCGCTGAATCTGTGCGGCAGGGGTCGCATCGCTGTTGCCCGGGGATGTATGGCTGAATCTGAACAGAAGTCGAGTCCGCTCGAGTCGGCTGAGCTGGTTGTGAGCGCCGAGCGCCATGAACAACTCCAGGACATCGTGGCCTATGTGAAGGGCCTGCACCATTTTATCGATCCGGATATGTATGACATTCCGCTGAAGCAGTTGGAACAGTTGGAGTGGTGTGTGGAGGGAGTCGAGTTCGAGTCGGAGGGGTATAAAGAATGCTACGGTTTCAGGATGCCGGTCTCCTGGGAGGACTTGCGCTTCATCGAGACGGTCGTTATGGCGGCGGATACCTATTCTCACCGCAAGACCACCGGCTACCGGGTCGATAACCTGACCGATCAGGGATTCGATGATCTGCTGAAGTGGCTGGCGAAGGCGGAAGACGATCTGTTCCGGTCCAAGCTCAAAAAGTCATAAGATCCCGGGCGGTGCTGTCGGGGAGCGGAGGGTGTCTACTCCTGTTCCGGGCGTCCGGCAATGTGTTTTTGTCTGAGTAGTTTTGTGAAATAGGTGCGTTGAAGCTCAAGCTCCTCAGCCGCCCTGGTCTGATTCCATCCGTTCCGCCGCAGCGCCTCTTCGAGCACTTTCCGGCTATAGGCCTCCATCGCATCGTGATAGGGACGAAACGGAGCGTTGCCCTCCGGCGGCTGCTCCACGGCGGCTGCTTCAGCGGGCAGGTACAAATGCTGGGGCTCAATGGTGTTTCCCGTGCACAGGACGATGGCGCGTGTCAGGACGTTCTCCAGTTCGCGTATGTTGCCAGGCCACGAATACCGGTGGAGCCTGCCGGCCGCCGCGTCGCTCAGGACACAGCGCTGCTGGTGGCCTAATTGGACGGACCGGCTGAGAAAGTGTTGTGCCAGGGCCGGCAGGTCGTCGATCCGCTCGCGGAGCGGGGGCAGCGTGATCGAGATGACCTCCAGGCGATAGTACAAGTCTTCACGGAAGGTCCCCTGGCGGATCGCCTGCCTGAGGTCTTTGTTGGTGGCGGCGATAAAGCGGACATTGGCCTGCACCGGCTGCGTTCCGCCGACTCGATAGAACTGCTGGTCCTGCAGCACTCTCAGCAGGTGGCTCTGCAGAGTGAACGACATATCGCCGATTTCGTCGAGAAAGACCGTGCCCCCGTCGGCTACTTCGATCTTGCCCGGTTCCCGCTTCACCGCTCCCGTAAATGCGCCGCGTTCATG
>Ga0105090_10001459_pt1 | contig 12711 bp, 6 predicted proteins | sample PPLLak3March2015_FD_79110 | JGI IMG/M metagenome (GOLD analysis project Ga0105090, IMG submission 79110) | Freshwater sediment microbial communities from Prairie Pothole Lake near Jamestown, North Dakota, USA - PPLs Lake P7 Core (1) Depth... | ecosystem: Environmental > Aquatic > Freshwater >... | reverse complement strand
CGGCTGACGCCGGGCCGCTCGCCTGGCGAGCGGCGGGCGTCAGCCCGTCGAGGCATGGCGGGCGACTCGGCCAATAAACGCTTCCGCTGTACGCCTGCCCGGCGATGGACAACCGCTCGCACGTCCGTCGGCCGGCTGACGCCGGGCCGCTCGCCTGGCGAGCGGCGGGCGTCAGCCCGTCGAGGCACTGCGGGCGACTCGGCCAATGAACGGTTCCGGTGTACGCCTGCCCGGCGATCGACAACCGCTCGCACGTCCGTCGGCCGGCTGACGCCGGGCCGCTCGCCTTGCCCACGCACTAGCGCTTGGGCCAGGCATACGCGGTTTGGGAATTAGCGAGAAAGAACTTGGCGGCGGCTCGTTCACCTTTGGCGGTGAAGTACTCGCGAACGATTCCCAACACGGTCTCCAGCGGCGCCCCGCGCTCCGAGACGGGCCAATTGCTGCCAAACAGGAGTCGGTCTTCTCCGAAGAGCTGCCACAACGTATCGAGCACCGGACGATAGTAATCCAGCTCGCGCGGCGCAGGCTTTCGCTCGGTTTGCTCGACGAGCGCCGAGACTTTGCAATACACGTTCGGATGCCGAGCCGCCTCTTGCATCCCTTCGCGCCACGAGCGCGGTACTTCGCGGCCATCGATCCGCAGATTCCCGCAATGGTTGATGACGATCCGCAGCTTGGGCAGCGCCGCGGAGAGCCGCGCGACATCCGCGGGCATGTCGGGACCGCCATTCACATCCAATTCGAGATGATGGTCGATCAAGAGTTGGCCTCGTGCGACGAGGTTCCCCTTGAGTCCGGCAGTCAGTTCCTGGTGTCCAATCCGCAGGCCACGATAAAGCGGATTCTCCGCAAATCGACGAAGCTGCTTTTCAAAGTCGGCGGCGGCCGTATCGAGCCGTCCGACGATGCCGACCAGAAATGGCTCGCGCGCCGCCAAGTCGAGTAACCACTGGTTATCCTCGACCCACGGGCTGGCTTCGACGACCACAGTCCCCACGACCCCCAAAGGCTGGGCCAGCCGTTGGTATTCCGCGGGCAAGACGGGGCGATAGAGCTGCTTGTCGTTCTTGCCCGGCCAGGGGACGCCTGCCGGACGAGTCGGGTCGTAGAAATGAGTGTGGGTATCGATGACTTCGAGTCGCGGCTGGTCCTGAGCGGAAACGCCGCTTGCCAGCAGGCCACCGACGCCCGCGATGAGAAAGTCTCGTCGTTGTATGGATTGCATTGGGAAAACTCGCCGTACGTTGTCACAGTAAAAAATTGGGGCGTAGCCACGCTCGCCAGAGCGTGACTGCGACATGCATCAAACCTATTTGCCGCGTTCCGCGACGCTCTTGCGGGCCTGTTCCAGCACTTCGCTGATTCGCACAGGCACGCCCCCTCGGGCCTTGCTTTGATGCGCGGCTTCCATGAACCCGAACAGTTCAAGAGTCTCGGCGGTGCTAACCGGCGGTTGGCCCGAACGAACAAACCTGGCAATCTCGATCGCGACCCCCTTGTAACCCATGTACTCACCATGCGGAGCCACCCATTGCGTAGGTACGTCGTAACCGTAGTCGCCCGACGGCGAGATGCCTTTCTCGCCGAACACCATGGCACGATATTTCACCGCCCCTTTCTTGATGCCTCGATACGTGCCGATCCGGCCGTCGGACCAGACTCCCGTCACCAATTCCGTATCCGGTGTCGACGCTCGCGCGACGGTGTCGCAGCCCGGCCCCATGATCGTGTACAGCGTTTCGATGCCGTGGACCGCGTGCCAGAACAACTCGGCATGATGAGGTTCCGTGGGGCAGCCGCCGTAGACGCTGCAGCCCAGCACTTTCCCGACTTCCGGATGATTTCGCATGCCGATGAATCCGGGACTGAAGCGATGCTGCGAACAGGAGAAGAGCGGCGTCTGGCGAGCCTTTGCGAGATCAAAGATCTCGATGGCGTCGGTCAACGAGGCCGCCAGCGGCCGACCGATGTAGACCGGCTTGCCGCTGCGAGCCGCCGCCTTGAACTGTGGCAGGTGCGCTCGGCCGTCGATGCTCATGATCAGGATCGCATCGGATTTGTCCACCACCGCTTCGATCGAATCGAGAATCTCAACCCCCAGCTCTTTCATGGCCGGCATCCACTTGGGAAGCGACTCGACACTCTCGGGAATGTCCGGGCTGCCTCCCGCGTAGGCCGCCACCACTCGAATGTTTTTCAAGTCGCCCGCGGCTTTCGCGTCGTGAAACAAGGCGGTGAACGCGACCGCCTGATAATTGTCGAGCCCGACGACTCCGACACGAACGGGCGCGGGGTCCGCGGCGACGAGCGAACCGCGCTGGGCGAAGATCGCCAGCGACATAAGAACTAGCACGACGAAGCGCGGGCGGGAGAAATTCATGAAAGGGAGTCTCGCGAGTAGGAGTGGCGGCGGGCAGAAACGAGCAGATTCAAAACTCGTAAGCGAGGAAGTGCGGGGTTCGCGTGCTGTTCCTCGCTCGCGCTTCGGGTTGTGTCAAACCAAGTCTTCACGAGCGGACTTGCTTCACGAGGCGATGCACCGCGGTGGAAATCCGGTCCTCGAGATCGCCGGCCCAGCGCAGCGCCGGACGGCCGTACTCGTAAAGGTTCGAGCCTCCCTCGTAGCCCCCCTCTTCCCACACGCGTCGCGAGGGAATGTACGAGATCATGTCGTCGGCGTAACCACAGACCCAAGTTCCCTCGCCAAACTCTTTCTTGAACCGCAAGGCGTAATCGACGACCGTCTCGGCCCCCATACCGATCATCAGCATTTCGCGACCCAGCTGCCAGGCATGCAAGGGATACGGGTAGGCGGGAGAGAATTTCTCGCCCGCGTCGAGCTTTTGCATCATGCGCGCGGCCCAGCGAGCCTTGATGCCGTTGGGCTCCTCCAGAAACTTGCGCAGTTCGTCGCGGCTGATGACGTTCAGATATGGTAAGTCGATCATCTCGAAGGCGGTGCGCAACTCCGGTCCTACAGGTTTGAACGGCCGCTGCAGCGCCTCCTCGACCGCCGCCGCCAGCATGTGACCATACTTCTGGCAGAGTTCGACGCTGCGTCGGGGCAGCGGGTTCTGATCTCCGCCGCAGGTATTCACAAACATGGCCGTCGCGCCTGGGTGATTCTTTTCGAGCTGCAGTTGAGCGAAGCCAGGGTAGTCGCCGCACCACGTCAGAAAGCTCAAGGTGGTCGGGTGACACGCGTACCCGAACAAGATCGCTTCCAGGCGGCCGTCGGCGCGAGTGACCGTCAGTACCGGGACGTCATGATCCACGGGGCCCTTCAGCGGCGTGCCGCTGGCCAGCAACTGAGGAACTTCCGCTTCGCGGTTGTTGCGGCGATTGACGGCGAACGTCGCGCGTCCGCCACCCAATTGCAGGCGAGCTGGGGCAAGTCGCTCGAGTGCTTCGCCCACTAACTGCACCGTCTTCTTGACCATCGCCGCCGTGTATTCGTTCACCAGCTCGACTTGCTCTGGTTCGACCGGATAGTAGTCGACCAGATCGTCACCAAGCCGCGGCCCGCAGTGATTGTGCGAGAACGTGAACATGATCTGATGTCGCGCCAGGCCAAACTTCTTCTGGACCTGGTCGAACACCACGTCGCTCATGACTTTGGGCACGCCCTGGAAATCACTGGTGATCAAGACCGCTCGAGCGCCGTCCTTCGCCTCGATCGCGAGAGCCTTCATCCAGAGATCATGCAGCTTTCCGTCGGGAACGCGTTTCGAACCGTACCCGGCCAGCCACACTGCTTTCTCGGGCGTGATCACTGCCCGGGACACGCCCGCCTTCCAGGACAATGCTGCTTGACCGCGGTCGGCCGGTTCCTTGTCGATCGCCTGGACTAGACGACTCCAGCCCGCACTGGCCGCCACGCCGGTGACGGCGCACGACGAACGAACAATAAACCGCCGACGGTCGATTCGCTGTGGCATCAGATCAGCTCCAGGAATGCGAGAAAGCGACCAGAGTACCGCATTGACCGACAGGAAAACAGCTCCGCAGGCGATCCAGCCACGGGCGAGCGGCGGGCGTCAGCCCGTCGACGACTTGCAAGGACCATCGACCACGCGATTCCAGCATCGACGGGCTGACGCCCGCCGCTCGCCTCACGGAGCGGAGCTCCATGGTACGGGGGAAACCCATTACTCTGCTCCCGCCACGACGATCTCGTCCTGACGCAGATCCAGCGTGAGTGTTTTGTCGCGCAGCGCGGGATGTTCGAGCAGCCACCGCGACAAGGGCGCGATCACCAGTCGCTCGACTGCCCGCTGCAACGGCCGCGCTCCGTAACGGAGGTCGTACCCGTCGCGCACAAGTCGTTGGACGACGGGCCCTGTCCAGGTCAGTCGCAAGTTCGCCTTGATCAAGCCGTCGCGCTGTCCGATGGCCTGCAGTTCCCGCTCAGCCAGTCGAGCGATCGTCGCGTCCCCCAAGGGCTGGAAGGTGACGACCGCATCAAGGCGATTGAAGAACTCCGGACGAAACGTGTTCATGGCGATGCGCTCGAAGGCGGGTTGAGCTCCTTCGGTCAAGCCAATCGTGGCTTGACGCTCGGCTCCCAGATTGCTGGTCAGCACGATCACGGCGCTTTGAAACATCGTGGTGCGCCCGAAGCGATCGGTTAGCCGCCCTTCGTCCAGCAGGCCCAGCAGGACGTCGTGAACTTCCGGCGCGGCTTTCTCAATTTCATCGAACAACACGACGCTGAATGGCTGCCGACGCACACGACGGATGAGATCACTGACCTCGCCGTCGGGGGACATCAGCAAACGATGCGCGGCGCCGTATCCCGCGTACTCGCTCATGTCGAGTCGAATCAGACGGTCCTTCATCGCCCCGGCGCCAAAGAGCCGGCTGGCGAGCGCCTTGGCCATCTCGGTCTTGCCCACGCCGGTCGGTCCGCAGAACAGCAACACGCCCACGGGTCGCCGAGGATCGTTCAAGCCGGCCTTGAGCGTGAGCAGCAGGTTGGCCGCCGTTTCGCTGGCCGCCTCTTGCCCGAGCACCAGCGCGCGAAAGTCGTCGAGGACGGTCTCGCGTGCCACAGTCAGGTCGTCACGCAAGAGGTACTCGGGCAGCCCGGAGTCTCGCTGGAATCGTTCGAGGACATCGCGTTGCGTCATCTTGCTGGCTGGGCCGCGAGTGGCCTCGTCGAGCAACCGCCGCGCGAAGGTCACGCTGCGGCCGGGGAATGCCGCGTAGGGTTGGAAGCGTTGAAAGAGTCGGACGATCAAGTCGGCGAGCCCCTTGTCCAATTCCAACTTATGATTGCGCCGCCCCGTCTCCAGGACTTCGGCGAGGACCATGCGGGCTTCGGCGGAAGTAAATTCGGGAATCCGCACGATCTCGAACAGTTCGGTGAGCCCCGGCAGGAGCCGACGACAGGCCTCGACTTGCGCCGAAGTGGCCTCGCCGACCATCCGCAGTTCGGCCCGTTCCAGGTAGGGAGTTAGAAAGGCCGCCACGCTGGCCGCCGGCTCGCGCCCCCCCACACGCACCAGTTCGAGCAATTCTTCCACGCACAGAACGCCATTCGTTTCCGCCAGTTCCTCGATCATCTGCTCGCAGCGGGCTTCCCATTGTCCCAGATATTTCATGCCGGCAATGAGCCGCTGGCCACTCGTCCGCCAGAAATGTTGAGAGCCTGTCGCCTCGACCGTGGCGTCGCGCGACCGCGCGCGGTTTTCCCGCGTTACATTGCGAACCGCTTCCAACAACACCGTCGACTTGCCCACGCCACTTTCGCCGACGAGCAAAAGATTGGCTTTGTCTCGCTGCAACCGCTGTCCCAACGTCCTCACCAGCGCTTCGCGCCCGATCGCGCGAATGCCCGGCGTTCCTCGCACGCGAATTCCCAGCGGATCGGCGACCGCCGTAAGGTTACTGACTTGCGGGGCCTGGACCTTGAACGTGGGCTTCGTCTGGCGAACGAATACCGTTTCGATCGAGATACGGTCCGGCCCGAGATACCGCGACAATTCCTGGGGAGTCTTTCGCCCCAGGGATTGCCGCAGCGCGTCGTTCAACAGTTCCTCGACGGGATCGTCGGCCTGATACGAAAAAGTGACGCCAAGCGTGGGAAGAATGCAGTACCGCACACCATCCACGCGGCGTCCATGCGCGCAGGTGACCCGCATCTCGTACGGAGGATTGACCGGATAGGAAACGAATTCTCCCGCATATTCCGCGCGAATCGAGACGTGATGATCGCGCAGTTCGCACTCGGCGAGGTCCGGTTCCAGCAGCAAGCCGCGGCGTTCGAGCCAGATCAGGTAGCTCTTCAGCTGCGCGAGCACCGTTGCGGCGGTCTTGTCCGAGGCCGCGGCCTCGGAGCCATCGAGAGTTCTGGCGGTGAACCAGCCCTCCGGGTCCTGCCAGAGCGCCACGTGAAACTTGTAGGACATGGATGCATCATCTTGCTTGAGGTTGAGATCAGCTAGTGCGAAGGAAGGCTAAGAAGCCCCCTAACAAGCCCCCGTAGCGCGGCCTTCCCAGGCCGTGATGGACGGGCAGGGAAACCCGCCCTACAGGTATTGTTAGGCCGCTCATAATCTGAAATCTCAAATTTGAAATGCGAATAAGTACATGGTCATGCCACATGATCGGGACAACCGCTTGAAAACATAACCCGCCACGCCAGCAAGGCAGAACACGCGACCCCCGCACTTCCTGGCTTGCGACTTTTTGAGCTTGCGCTTCGGGTTGTGACATCCATCCCACATCCCCCCAAATCACGCTTGCGACACTTCAGGCGGCAGCGGCAGGCCGGCGAGCAACACTTTTTTCCCCTCCTCCGACCAGTTGAACGAGGGGAGCGACATGCCGGTGCGGAAGTCCAAGATCGAACCATCCTCGTTATAGAAGCGGATCAATCGTCCGAGGGGCAATGGATCGTCGCTGTCGTTCGCCTCACCGGCGGCCCGTGCACGTTGCCACGCCAAGTACCGTTGACGAAAGGCCTCGACATGTTCGGCCAAGGGTCCCTCGCCGATGGGGAGGACGGCGACTTGGAGCGGCACGAGGTGATCGCCTTCTCGACAGTAGACATGCACACCGGCTTCCGCGCGCATCAGGGGCCAGATCCCGGGTCCCGCGATCCCGGCCTTCATCCACGGTTCGCCTTCGATGTCGATCGTCGCGCCGTCCCGATCGACTTCGTACGCGAGCAACACCGCCAGATTGGTCAGCATGCTCCCCAGGAGCTGCTGCGAGACGCGTTGCTCGCGGACCAGCGGCCGCACGAGCATCAACACCCGCTCCGGATCGTTCACCGAGGTTTCGCAGGCGTGCAGCAGCGCCACTTCATCCCAGAGGGCGTTCCAGGCTCGCTGCTTGGCCGCGGGGGGCGGCGCGGCCGCCGCCAGTTCGCGAACATAGTCATGAATGTCCCGCGCACTCTGCAGATCGCGCAGCATGCGCGCCACGGGTATCGCCCGATCGTGTCCCCGGACGTCCTTCGCGGCGGGCGCTCGGGGAGCCGTCCCAGGGCGCCGCGGGACCTGTCGCTCGGTGTTCAGGTCTTCCCGCAGTTGGTCCGCGCGCTCCCGCACCCGACGCCACTGCTCCTTGAAGGCGAAGTAGCGAACTTGCTCCCGCGAGACGCCTCGCGCCGCCCCGACGACCGCCGCCTTGGCCGCCGCCAGCAACTGATCCACGCGGGCAAGGTACTGATCGACCTGCGCGAGTCGCCGCTGGGGCGCCTCGTCGGCGGAAGGACGCGGCGGCGACATCGGCACGGGCTCCAAGGGGTGGACCTCCGCGGTCACTCCCTCAACACCCGGCCAGACTCGTACCAACGCGGGGACTTCGATCTGGGTTGCCGCCAGCGTGGCCGCGATCGGCTGGATCAACTGACGTTCGATCTCTCGTTTCAGCGCGCGAGCGCCGAATTGCGGGTGGTATCCCGCGTCGACGATGCGTTCCATCGCCGCCGGCTCGATCGACAGCGCGCATCGACGCCGAACCAGACCGTCGCGTTGCAAAACGTCCTCCAGGATCAGGTTGGCGATATCTCGCATCTTGGCGCGCGACAAGGGCTGAAAGGGAATGACGCGGTCGATCCGATTGAAGAATTCCGGGCGAAAGAACTGCTCGGCGGCCTTCACGTACCGCGCGCGTTCGACACCGTCCGTGGCGGCCAGTCCCAAGGCGCCGCGATTGGCGGTCGTGCCCAGGTTGGAGGTCATGACGATCACCGCGTTGGAGAAATCGGTGGTGCGACCCAGCGAGTCGGTGAGCCGCCCTTCTCCCAGAACTTGCAACAACAGGTCGAAGACATCGGGATGCGCCTTCTCGATCTCGTCCAACAGGACCACGCAAAATGGCTGCCGGCGAACGGCCGAGGTCAACAAGCCCTCGGCGTTCTCGCTTGTGCCGGCCAATTGCGCGGCGGAGTAAGCAGTCACAAATTCGTTCATGTCGAATCGGACCAGGCGCTGGGCGTCGCTGAACATCACCTTGGCCAGGGCTTTCGCGCATTGGGTTTTTCCCACGCCTGTGGGACCAAGATAGAGCAGCGTGGCGAGCGGCCGGCTGGGATCCGCCAGCTGCGCCTTGGCCGTGAGCACGATCTCCACGGCGGACTGCACGGCTTCGTCCTGGCCCACGACCCTGGCTCGCATCTGTGTTTCCACAACGTGCCGTTCGAGTCGTTGGCGATCGTCGATCAGCGCCGGCGCCAGGCCGGTCCTGGCGTGGAACTCGTCGTAGACACTGTCCCGCGTGATCGGTTGCTGGCTTCGTTTGCGGGCGAGTTGACGCGAAAACGCGGCGGCTTTGCCAGGAAACGCGGCGTCGCGAATATAGCTGCCGTGCAGTCGCAGCACGGCGGGCAACACTCCCAGGTCGAACGTCACGCCATGCTCGGCCTCCAACTGGCGGTGCACCTCGAACATCACGCGCCGCGTTTCGGCCTCGTTGGTGGGCGCCACACGCAGCACGTGGAACTGGTCCGCCAAGCCTCGATCGCGTTCCTGAAACGCTTGCCACCCTTCGCTGGTGAACTCGCTCAACACCCGCACGTCGCGGCGCAGGATGAACGGCTTCAGCACCTCCGCCACGGAAAGCTGCGCATCGCGGCTGATCCCCGCGTGATAGAGCCCGAGAAAGTCGTCGACATACAAGACATGCTGGCGGCGGCGCATTTCCCGCAGAATGGCTTGCACGCGCCCTTCCCACTGTCCCACGTACATCATGCCGCTGACGAGACGTTGCGGCGCGACCAGCCAGACGTTGCGGCGGGGTGATTGCGGATTCGCGAGCCCGGCCACGCGCCGCCGCACCGCTTCGTGGATGACGGTCGTCTTTCCGACCAGCCGCGGTCCCACCACCGCCAGCGGCCGACGGTCGCGCGCCGCAAGCAGGCGGACGAGCTCCTCCGCTTCCCGCTCTCGGGCGACTCCCCGCAGCAAATCATCGGGGTACAGCCAATCCAGGCAGCGGCCGACCGCCTGCAATTCCGAGGCGCCGTCGGGCTGTGACTCCTCCAAGAGCGAGGCGAGCGTCCGCTCCAGCTTCTTCTCGCTGGTTTGCCGCGTATTCAGATCCAGGTCGATCGTCGTGATCCAGGCGTTACCGTCGAGCGACAAACTCTCGGGCAAGATCGCGGCTTCTCCGCGCGACGCCAGCTTTTCTTGCCGACGGAAGTATTTCGTAAGGACGTCACGGCAGCGGTCCTCGAGCTTCTGCGATCCCACCAGCTCGATCCACTGGTCCTGCAGCACGGGCGTCATCGCGATGCGGCGATTGAGCGCGGTGAACACCAGCCAGAGCAGCTTGCACTTGACGCGACGCTCGCGCAGGTCCAGCGTGAGGGACAGCATGTGCGTCTCGAAATTCGGCCGGAACAGGCAGTTGGCCAGGATCTCGTGCCGTGGGAAGGCCGCGATCTCGTCGAGTTGCTGCTTCAATCGGCGCCGCAAGCGGTTCAGCGCCAGGCCCAAGTGCTCGTCCGAGACGCTCGGCGAGGAAAGAAACGCGGGCCGACAGACGTGCAGCGTTTTTCCGTCCACCTTTCGCGATTCGATGTAGATCGGCAGGGAGGCGAGCATCAGTCGAGCAACCTCCAGATCCGTTGCTGGAACTCGTCGCGAACGGCTCGTTGCAGAGCGTCATCGATGCGTCCGCCGCGCAAGGGATACAACCGTTCGATGGCAAAATCCTGGCATGTTTCGCGCTCGAGGTCGTATTTGCGGCGCAGCTTCAGCTCGCGAAAGGCGGTCGACCGGCCGACGTCGGCGGGTGGCTCGTAGGTCGCCAGCCGCCCTGCCACCGTCTCCACAAAACACTCGACCGGCCTGGCCGCGATGTCGACGAACTCATGACACCCCGTCTCCGCATCCAGCAGGGCGGCGGCTTGCGTCGAGCGAATCTGCAGCGCGACTCCCATCACTGCGGCCGGCGGAGTGCCGCTGGTCGCCGGACTCGCCGGGAACACATCGACGGTCAACTCGGAGGCGTCGGTCGAGGACTGCTTGCGATTCCGTAATCGCAACACGGGTTCGCGACCTGCCGTCGCTGGTCGCGGTCGACTCGGCGCCGTGGCGCTGATCGCGTCGGGGTCGTGTCGCGCCAGCCAGAATCGCGAGACCAATCCCTGTTCGATCACGGCCAGGCGATCATAGGCATCGGCCAATTCGAGGACCCTCGGCAGCGACTCGCCAAAAATCGCGATCGTCAAGATGTCGCGACTGGGAGCTTGCGACGCGTGGAGTTCGAGCAGTACATCGTGAAACGCGAGTTCCAGAGTCTGGCAGGACTCGGCGACGTCCGTCGTGGGAAGCGCTTGATCGTCGTAGAAGGATTCGAGCGTCGAGTCCTCGAGTTCCCGCGCGTCCTTCGCCAATGCGTTGATGGTGACCAGTAGCTGTTCCTGGGCCAGGGCTCGAGCTTGGGCCGGAGTATAGGAGAACGGCGGCGACTCCCCTCGATCGCGCCCGCGGTGCTTGCGTCGCCAGTTCCGCGCTTGCTCTTGTTCCAATTGCCGCAAGCGGTCAATCTCGTTCTGCAGACGCAGAACGGCGTTGCACCGCAAGAGCTGCTGCGCGCGTCGTCGGAGCGCCACGATGCCGTCGATGACATCCAGCGTGCGGGGATCGGAGCCTTGTCCTGGCTGCGATGCCACCACTTGTGGAGTCGCCGAGGTCTCGAAGGTCAACGCTCCGTCGACCGCATCGACGCGGCACGTCACGACCACATCGTGTTCGTAACGGCAGAGTCGCTCGGCCAGAGGCGCGACCAGCAGTCGCTCGATGGTTCGCTTGAGAGGCCGAGCGCCGTAGCGCGGGGCGAAGCCAGAATCGGCGAGGTGCGCGACCGCCTGGTCGGTGATCTCGAGCCGCACGTCCCGCAGTCTCAAGCCGTCGCGTTGCCGCAGGCGATCGAGTTCGCGTCGAGCGATGCGCGCGATGGTTTCGCGACCCAGGGGAGCAAACGGAACAATGCGGTCGATGCGATTAAACAGTTCGGGCCGGAGGAATTCGCGAACGGCGCGTTCGAAATGCTGTCCGGCATCGGTCGCGGCGTCGGTGGCGCCCGCGAAACCCAGCCCCTTCGGTCGATAGGTTTCGACGCCCAGGTTCGAGGTCATGATCACGACCGAATTCGTGAAATCGGCCACGCGGCCCGCGGCATCGGTAAGGCGTCCCTCGCCCAACACCTGCAGCAGCATGTCGAACACCAGCGGGTGCGCTTTTTCGAATTCGTCGAGCAGGACGACCATGAACGGCTGATCGCGAACTTCCTGGGTGAGCCGGCCGGGCGCGCCGTCGCCACCGATCAAGCGCGCGGCCGCAGCCGGCGTCGCGTACTCGCTCATGTCCAAGCGAATCATGCGGCCCGGATCCTGATAAAGAAACTCCGCCAGCGCCTTGGCCATCTCCGTCTTGCCCACGCCGGTGGGTCCGATGAAGAGCAGCGAGGCGATCGGCTTACCCGTGCGGACCAAGGCGGCCTTGACCGAGCCAAGCAGGGTGGTGACGAGCTCCACCGGCGCGGGTTGCCCGACCAGTTTCGCCGCGAACCAGTCGCGCGTGGCGTTCAAGTCGAGTCGCTGCTGGTCGTCGAGCATGCGGAGCGGCAGTCCCGTCTCGCGCGAAAAGGCCGCCACGACGTCCAGCACCTCCAGCGGAGGTGACGTGGACTTGGGCCCGGACGATTTGGCGACGGACATGGAGCGATCGTCGAGCAGGTTGCGTAAGAATCGGACGGCGCGGCCGGGGGCGGCGCTGTACGTCGCGTACCGACGATGCAGCCGATCCAGTTCCGCCAAGGCCGGCGTCGAAATCGAACGTCCACCCACGCGGCCCAGATCCTGGGCGATCCGGGCGAGGATGGCGCTGGTCTGCGCGGGAGTGGTTTCCGGCACATCCAGCACCGTGAAGGCTTCGAGGAATTGCGGGTTCTCGCGCTCGATGATCGCCAGTTGTTCGGGAGTGCACTCGGCCACGGCTCGTAGTTGGCCGTTCGCGATGGCCGGGCGCAGCAGGGCCGCGACCCCCGTGGTGTTGCCCCCGCCTTTGCCCGTCGCGAGCAACTCGATGAAATTCCCCAGATGCACGATCGCGCCGGTGCGCGAGGCTTCGCGCACCAATTGTTGGCATCGCTGCTGCCACATGCCGTAGCCACATTGTCCGGCAACGATCCGCGACCCACTGGTGGTCCAGCAGGGTGGATGACCAAACTCCGCCGGCGCTCGATCACTCG
>Ga0105090_10001458_pt1 | contig 12722 bp, 9 predicted proteins | sample PPLLak3March2015_FD_79110 | JGI IMG/M metagenome (GOLD analysis project Ga0105090, IMG submission 79110) | Freshwater sediment microbial communities from Prairie Pothole Lake near Jamestown, North Dakota, USA - PPLs Lake P7 Core (1) Depth... | ecosystem: Environmental > Aquatic > Freshwater >... | reverse complement strand
GAGGGCCGCCTTGGCCTCCCCCGGTCTGGGCGACACCGGCGCGAACGGCTGCTCGCCGCCGTACTGCTCCGGCTCCACCTGGTTGGCGACCAGTTCCTGCTTGACGCGGTCCGGATTGGCTTCCGGCTTGTCGATCTTGTTCAGCGCCACCACCAGCGGCACGCCGGCGGCGCGCGCATGGGCGATCGCCTCCTTGGTCTGCGGCATCACGCCGTCATCGGCGGCCACCACCAGGATGACGATGTCGGTCGCCTTGGCGCCGCGGGCGCGCATCGCCGTGAACGCCTCGTGACCCGGCGTGTCGAGGAAGGTGATGATGCCGCGCGGCGTCTCGACGTGGTAGGCGCCGATATGCTGGGTGATGCCGCCGGCCTCGCCCGCCGCCACCTTGGTGCGGCGGATGTAGTCGAGCAGCGAGGTCTTGCCGTGGTCGACGTGGCCCATGATCGTGACCACCGGCGGACGCGGCTCCTCGGGCGCCTCGCTTGGCTCGACGCCGGTGGTGGCTAGCAGCGCTTCCGGATCGTCGAGCTTGGCGGCGGTCGCCTTGTGGCCCATCTCCTCGGCGACGATGATGGCCGTGTCCTGGTCGAGCATCTGGTTGATGGTGACCATCTGGCCCATCTTCATCAGGATCTTGATCACCTCGGAGGCCTTGACCGCCATCTTGTGCGCCAGGTCGGCGACGGTGATCGTCTCCGGCACGACGACGTCGCGGACGATCGGATCGGCCGGCGCCGCCGCCGCCGGACGATCATCCTGCTTGTCGCCGCGGCGGCCGCCGCGCGGGCCGCGCCAGCCGAGACTGCGGCCGGCGCTGGCATCGCCACGCGTCTTGAGCAGCCGCTTCTTGGCCGCGTCTTCGGACCAGCTCGACGCCAGCTTGCCCGACTTGACCTCCTTGACGCCGGGCTTCTTGTCGTCCTTCTTCGCCTCGCCGGGTTTCGCCTCGGCCTTGACGGCCGGTTTGTGCAGCGTGCCCGGCGCGGCAGCAGCGGGCTCTGGCGCCTTCAGCACCTTCTTCGGCCCGGCCATCATGTCCTTGATCGCCGCAACCTCGGCCTCAACCGCGCGCCTTGCGCGATCCTGCACGGCCTTCGCCTCGGCCACCACGGCTTCGGCGGCCGCGTGCTCGGCCCTGACCTTCTCGAGCGCGGCCTGCGCCGCGTCTTCGCGTGCCCGGGCTTCTTCGGCGGTTTCCTGCTCGCGCCGCTGCGCCTCGAGGATCTCGCGCTGCGCCCGGTCGGCGCGCTCCTTGGCCTCGGCGGCCTGGCGCTCGGCGAGTTCGGCCTGCCGGCGCGCCTCTTCCTCGCGCTTGCGCAGTTCGGCCTCATCCACGACCGGCGCCGGCGGCGCCGCGACGACCTCAGGCTCGGCCTCGGCGGCATCGCGCTTGACGAAGGTCCGCTTCTTGCGCACCTCGACCTGGATGGTGCGGGCGCGGCCGGTGCCATCGGCCTGCTTGATCTCCGACGTCTGCTTGCGCGTCAGCGTGATCTTCTTCTTCTCGGGCGCGGCACCGCCATGCGCCTTGCGCAGCGAATCGAGCAGGCGGGCCTTGTCGGCCTCCGTGAGGCCATCGTCCTCGCCGCGCTTGTCGACGCCGGCAGCGCGCAGCTGCTCGAGCAGCATCGCGGGCGGAAGCTTCAGTTCGGCGGCGAATTGGGCAACGGTATTGCTCTGCATGTGTTCCTCGGAGCGGATGTCTCTGGGATTGGACGCGACTCCTGCGGCATCAGCCGTTGGCGCCTTCCTCGGCAAACCAGTGCGCACGCGCCGCCAGGATCAGTTCCTTGGCACGCGCCTCGTCGGCAGCGGCGAGCAGACGCTTCTCCTCGTCGCCGAGGTCGGCAAAGCCGTTGTCGATCAGCGCCCGGGCGCGCTCGGCAGGCAAGGCCATCACCGCGCGCAGTTCGTCGACCGCCAGTTCGGCCAGATCGTCGCGGCTGCGCACGCTACTGCTCACCAGCCGCGCCGCAAGCTCCGGATCCATGCCGTCGAGTTCGAGCAGCGACGCGTCGGCCTGCTCGATGTTCTCCTCGCGGGCGATGGCCTCGGTCAGCAGCGCGTTGCGGGCGCGGTTGCGCAGCTCCTCGACCGTCTCCTCGTCCAGGGCCTCGATGTCGAGCAGCTCCTGCATCGGCACGTAGGCGATCTCGTCGAGCGTGGCGAAGCCCTCGTCGATCAGGATGTCGGCGATCTCCTCGTCGACGTCGAGCTTGTCCATGAACAGCCGCCGCGCCGAGACCTTCTCGCCCTCGCGCTTCTCGGCCGACTCCTCGGCGGTCATGATGTTGATCTGCCAGCCGGTCAGCTCGGAGGCCAGGCGCACGTTCTGGCCGCCGCGGCCGATGGCGATCGCCAGGTTCTCCTCGTCGACGACCACGTCCATGGCGTGCCTTTCCTCGTCGACGATGATCGAGCTGACGTTGGCCGGTGCCAGGGCGCCGATGACGAACTGCGCCGGATCGTCGGACCACAGCACGATGTCGACCCGCTCGCCGGACAGTTCGTTGGTCACCGCCTGCACGCGCGAGCCGCGCATTCCGACGCAGGTGCCGATCGGGTCGATGCGGCGGTCGTTGGTCCAGACGGCGATCTTGGCGCGGATGCCGGGGTCGCGCGCGGCCGACTTGATCTGCAGCAGGCCCTGCTCGATTTCCGGCACCTCGAGCTCGAACAGCTTCCTCAGGAACTCGGGCGAGGTGCGCGACAGGATCACCGCCGGGCCGCGCTGCGTGCGGTCGATCTTGGCGACGAAAGCTCGGGCGCGGTCGCCGATGCGCAGGTTCTCCTTGCCGATGGTCTCGTTGCGCGGCAGCCGCGCCTCGATCTTGCCGATCTCGACGATGAAGTCGCCCTTGTCCATCCGCTTGATGGTGCCGTTGACGATCTCGTCGCCGCGGGCGAGGAACTCGGTCAGCAGCTGCTCGCGCTCGGCGTCGCGGATCTTCTGCAGGATCACCTGCTTGGTGTCCTGCGCGAAGCGGCGGCCGAACTCCTGGCGCGGCAGCTGCTCTTCGATGTACTCCTCGACCTCGATGTCCGCGATCTGGTCGCGCGCGTCCGACAGGATCACCTGGTGTCCCGGCTCCTGCAGGCCGGCCTCGTCGGGTACGACCAGCCAGCGGCGGAAAGCGTCGTAGTCGCCGGTCTCGCGGTCCACCGCGACCCGGATGTCGACGTCCTCTTCCTCGAACAGCCGCTTGGTCGCTGCGGCCAGCGCCGATTCCAGCGCACCGAACACGATCTCGCGCGGCACGTTCTTTTCGCGCGCCAGGGCATCGACCAGCAACAGGATTTCACGGCTCATCGCGAGCGCTCCTCAGTAGGCGCGGGCTGCCGCGCCTTCGATCCAAAGTCCACCTGCGGCACCAGCCGGGCCTTGTCGACCTCGGCCAGCCGCAGCTCGTATTCCGGCAGCTCCGGCGGCGGCGCCTTCTTCGTCTTCGGGCGGCTGCGCGTCTTCGCGGCATCGACCGGCGGCGATTCGCGCAGTCGGACCCACTCCGCCCCCGGCTCTCCGCCTGCTGCGACGACGGTGCCGCGCAGCTTGCGGCGGCCGTCGTGCGGGGCATGCAGTTGCAGTGCCACTTCAGATCCCACGAACCGCGCGAAGTCGCGCGCGCCGCGCAGCGGCCGGTCCAGCCCCGGCGACGACACCTCGAGCCGGTCGTAGTCGACGTTCTCGACCGCGAACAGGTGCGCCAGCTGACGGCTGACGCGCTCGCAGTCGTCCAGGCCGATGCCGCCGGGCTGCGGCGTGTCGAGCGTCACGCGCAAAAGGCCCTGGCCAGCCCTTTCCAGGTCGACCAGTTCATAGCCAAGGCCCGCCACCGTGCGCTCGACCAGGGTCGCAAATTCGCTCGTCAGTTTCGTCACGCCAAACGGCGCCGTACAGGGATGGAGTCCCCATGCCGGCGCAGAAAAAAAAATGGGCCAGAAGCCCATTTGTTGTTTTCAACAGGCTCGCACACCGCGACATCCGCGACCTTCCAGGAAGCGCCGGATCGGAGTCGATCGATGTGCGAGCGGCACAGAACCTGGATTTGGCCGGGCCCACGCCGCAAGCCGCGGATTATACGTCCTGAATCGCCGGCCTCAAGGCCAGCGGGCACGGTCTGAGCAGACGGCGGCCGGGGCCGTCCGCCGCAATCCGGTAGCGGCGATCAGGACCCGAAGCGACGCGGCTTGCCGCGCTGCTGGCCGCGGCCACCGGGACCCTGCCCCGGGCGTCCGAGACCGCCAAAACCGGGCCTGCCGCCGGCGGCGATGTACTGCACGGTGCTGGTCATCGGATCCGGCTGCCGCGGCGGGCCCTGGCGCTGCGGCTTGTTCTTGCGGCCGCCCTGCTGCTGCGGCCGTCCGCCACCGCCGCCCTTGCCGCGGACCTCCTCCTCGCCGATGCCCAGGTCGTGCATCCAGGCGCGCACCCATTCCGGCGACAACTCGCTGAAGCGGCCACGAGCGAGCGTACGCGGCAGCTGCACGGCGCCGTAACGGATGCGGATCAGACGCGTGACCTCCAGGCCGACGGCGCTGAACATCCGCCGCACCTCGCGATTGCGGCCCTCGCTGATCGTGACGCGATGCCAGCGGTTGGCGCCGGTGCCGCCCTCGTCGCTCAGGCGCGAGAACTTGGCCATGCCGTCGTCGAGCGCGACACCTTCGAGCAGTTGCGCGCGCGCCTCGGGTGACAGTTCGCCCAGCACGCGAACCGCGTACTCGCGCTCGACTTCGTAGCGGGGATGCATCAGCCGGTTGGCGAGATCGCCCGAGGTGGTCAGGATCAGCAGTCCTTCGGTGTTGAAGTCGAGCCGGCCGACAGCAACCCAGCGGCCGCCGGAGACCTTGGGCAGACGCTCGAACACGCTCGGCCGCTCGCCGGGATCGTCCTGCGAGACGATCTCTCCCGGCGGCTTGTGATAGATCAGCACCCGCGGCAGCCGGCCCGGCTGCTTGCGCGCCAGCGGCTTGCCGTTGACGCGGACGAGATCGGTCGGCGCCACCCGCTGGCCGACGTGCGCCGGTTCGCCGTTGACCGAGATGCGGCCGGAAATGATCAACTCCTCCATGTCGCGCCGCGAGCCGACGCCGGCATCGGCGAGGATCTTCTGCAGCTTCTCCGACTGGCTGCTGGCCGATTGCCGGGCTGCACGGCGGCCCCGCTCCAGCAGTTCGCGCGACAGCGGCGCCGGCGCAAGGCCCTCGGGATTCAGTTCTTCGCCCTCGGCCGTCAGCAGCGGCGCCGCAGGCCGGAGCTCGACGGCTGCAGCCTGGGTTTCGGTGGCGGCGACCTCACCGGCTGCCGGCGCGCCCGGATTCGGACTACGGCCGCGATTGCCGCGACCGCGGCGGCGGCGGCCACGCGGCCCGCGCATGCCGCGTCCGGAGCCGCCGGGGCCGTCGGCCTGCGAATCTCCCGCGGCGGCGCCGGACCCGGAGTCGCCCTGACCGAAGTCAACGCTCCCGGGTGCCGGTGCATCGCCGGACGAATCGGCCGGATCGTTGTGATCGTTGTGATCGTCGTCTTCGGCCGGAGGCCGGATGGCGTGGCTCATGGCAAGGGTCGTCGCTACGGTTGGACTGCGGGGGTGTCTGCCGCGCTGCCGGTGGCGGCCATCGCGACCTGTGCGGCCAGCTCGGTGGCGTCGCCGCTCGCGGCGGCGCCGAGTTGCAGTTCGAATTCGGCGCTCGCCTCGCCCTGCCCGGCAAGCGGCGGCAGTTCCTGCAGCGAGCGCAGGCCGAGATCGTCGAGAAAGCTGCGCGTGGTGGCAAACAGTGCCGGCCGGCCCGGCGTCTCGCGGTGACCGATGCACTCGATCCAGCCACGCTCCTCGAGCAGCTTGACCACCTGCGGCGAGACGGCGACGCCGCGGATGTCCTCGATGTCGCCGCGGGTGACCGGCTGGCGGTAGGCGACGATCGCCAGCGTCTCGAGCACCGCGCGCGAGTAACGCGGCGGCTTCTCGGCATTGAGCCGGTCGAGATAGACGCGCATCGCCGCCGTACTCTGCAAGCGCCAGCCCGAAGCCAGCGCCACAAGTTCGACGCCGCGGCCGTTCCAGTCGCGGCGCAGTTCGTCGAGCAGCACGCGCAGCGTGTCGGCATTCAGTTCATCGGCGAACAGCCGGCGCAGTTCCGCCAGCGGCAGCGGCCGTTCGGCGGTCAGCAGCGCCGCTTCGAGGACGATCTTGGCCTCTTGTGTATTCATCTCTGTCAATTCGGCTCGGGCCCGCCACAGCGCGTGCCGCCGCGCGCCTGCCATGGACAGGTGCCGCGGGTCGGCGACCCGGAAAACGAACTCCGATATCCCGGCTATGCAGCCGCCAGACACACCAGACTCAGGTGAGTCCGCAGCGAGGGCGGCGGCAGGTGCCGTGCAAGCAACTTTCCGAAAACGAGGATCGGCGGCGGTTTTCCCGGCGAGGCGCAACGATCACTGTCCCGCTCGCTGTGCTCACCCCCGATGGGGTATGCCGCCATCTTGGAGCGGCCCTGCAACAACGACTGGGGTGCTGATCTCGGCTGCGGGATGCGGCGCTCGGTTTGACGGCCGCCGACGAATGTCGAATTGGAAAAAAGTCTAGCACGGCACTTTCGTCGGACAAGGCGCGCGGTCCGGCCCATGGCTTCGCCACAACAGCACCGACATGCTTGCAATTCTGTCGCTATACTGTATAAATCATCAGTAATGCGGCCTGCCGCGCCTTGCCTGCCGACCCCACCGCCATGGCCCTCGATACCGCCCCCACCGCCCGCCAGAACGAGATCCTCGCCTTCATCCGCGCCGCCGTGCGCGAAACCGGCGCCCCGCCCACGCGCGAGGAGATCGCCCGCGCCTTCGGCTTCCGTTCGCCCAACGCCGCCGAGCAGCACCTGCAGGCGCTGCACCGCAAGGGGCTGATCGAACTGGTGGCCGGCACCTCGCGCGGCATCCGGCTGAAGGAATCGGCGCGGGCGACGATGAAGGCGGCGGCCGCCGCCGTCAGCCTGCCGCTGATCGGCAAGGTAGCCGCCGGCAGCCCGATCCTGGCGCAGGAAAACGTGCTGCGCACGCCGGCGGTCGATCCGCTGCTGTTCAAGCCGCGCGCCGACTACCTGCTCGAAGTGCGCGGCATGAGCATGCGCGACGCCGGCATCCTCGATGGCGACTGGCTCGCCGTGCATCGGCAGGTCCAGGCCGAAAACGGCCAGGTGGTGGTGGCGCGGCTCGACGACGACGTCACCGTCAAGCGGCTGAAGCTGCGCGGCGCACGCGCCGAACTGATCGCCGAGAACCCGGATTACGCGCCGATCGTTCTCGACCTGCGCCGCCAATCGCTGGTGATCGAAGGCATCGCCGTCGGCGTCATCCGGCCGTCGGTGTAGCGATCCGCGTCGCGCCGCAGCGGCGTTTCGACCCTCCCCCTTTCAGGCGTCAGGTGTGCCGCCATGGCTTCGCTTCCCCTTTTTCAGGATTCCGACCCGATCGCGCCGGTTGCCGGCGCCGCATCGGCGACAGCCGGCACCGTGCCGCCCGCCTTCGCCACGCCGGTCAGCGCCGTGTCTGCCGCTCGTGCTGTCGGGCTGAAGCAGCTTGCCCGGCTCTGGCGCGCCGACGAGATCGCGCCCGCCGCCGCCGCCGCCGACGACACGATCGGCAGCGGCTTCGCCGCCCTCGATGCCGAACTGCCCGGCGGCGGCTGGCCCCAGGGCCAGTTGACCGAACTGCTGCTCGATGCGCCCGGCATCGGCGAGTTGTCGCTGCTGACGCCCGTACTCGCCTGCTGCACGCGGGATGCGCGCGCCTGCGTCTGGGTGCTGCCCTGCGAACGCGCCGTACCGGCGGCCCTGCCGGCGCTGCCGCATGCGCCGGCACTGGCCGCCGCCGGCATCGATCTCGCCCGGGCGCTGTTCGTGCAGCCGGAAACGCCGCGCGAAGCGTTCTGGGCCATCGAGCAGTCGCTGCGCGCCGCCCATCTCGGCGCCCTGATCGCCTGGCTGCCACCCGCCCCGGCCTCGCGCGAAGGCGAGTTCCGCGCCCTGCGCCGCCTGCAACTGCTCGCCGGCCGGCAGCAGGCTCCCGTCTTCCTGCTGCGCGAGACGCGTGCGCAGCAGGCGCCGTCGCCCGCGGCGCTGCGCCTGCAACTGGCCGCCAGCGACGGCGAACTCGCGGTCACGATCCTGAAGCGCCGCGGCCGGCCGCTGCTGGAGCCGGTCACGCTGCAGGTGCATCCGTCGCGCTGGCAGACACAGGCCGCACCGGTCGACGAGGTCGACGCCGCCCGGCCGCAGCCGGCCGGGCTGCTGCAGCAGGCGGCGCTGCTGGCGCAGCGCTGGTCGAACCAGGTGCTCTTCAGTCATTGAGAGTTCACGATGGCCTCGCTTGCCCATCACTTCCTGACCATGGCCTGCAACAACGCCTGGGCCAATCACCGGCTGCTGAAAGCCTGCGCGCAACTGTCGCAGGACGAGTTCATCGCCCGCCGCACCAGCTTCTTCCCGTCGATCAAGGCGACGGTCAACCACATCGTCACCGTCGACTGGCTCTACATCGACATGCTCGAGCGCGCCGTGAAGGCGCAGCCGCCGAACCTCGAAGCGCACAGATTCTTCGATCCCGAGGAGCCCTTCGCCACCTGCGCCGCCCTGGCCGAGGAACAGCGCGCCACCGACCGCCGGCTGGTCGCGCTGTGCGCCGGCCTGACTGACACACAGCTCGACGGCCCGGTGCAGATGCCGCGCCCCGACGGCGTCCACACCGACCGCATCGCCCGCATCCTGGCGCATCTGTTCCAGCACCAGATCCATCATCGCGGCCAGGTGCACGCCATGCTCGCCGGCACCCATGTCAAGCCGCCGCAGCTCGACGAATTCTTCTGCAGCAACGAAGCGGCGCTGCGGGCGCAGGACTTCGCCGAGCTGGGCTTCCGCGAAGAGGCGATCTGGGGCCGGGCGTGACCCTCGCGCCCGCATCACGCCGTGCTCGCTGCAGTCCGCCGCTCTATGCCGCTCTGGCTGGCCATCGTCCTGCCCGCGCTGCCGCTGCAACTGGCGGCACGCGCGCTGGACACCGACGCACCGCTGGCGGTGGTGGAAGGGCCGGCGCAGCGACTGCAGGTCTCCTTCTGCAATGACGCCGCCCGCCGCGCCGGCATCACGCCGGGCAGCAAGCTCGCCGCGGCGCAGGCGCTGGCCGGGAACCTGATCGCCGTCGAGCGCAAGGCCGAGCGCGAGCGCGATGCGCTGGCCGAACTCGCCGGCTGGGCCTACCAGTTCAGCGCCGCCGTCGTCGTGCGCAACGATGGCCTGCTGCTCGAAGCCGGCGGCAGCCGGCGCCTGTTCGGCGGCCGCGCGCAGCTGAACCGCGAGGTCGCCACGCAGCTTGCCGGGCTCGGCTACCACGCCGCCTTCGGCGAGGCAGCCACGCCGCAGGCCGCCTGGTGGCTGGCACAGGCGCGCGCGCAGGGTCAGGAGATCGCCTCGCCGGCCAGCGTTGAGGAACTGCCGGCGGCGCTGGCGCCGCTGCCGCTGGCGCTGCTCGGCTGGCCGGCCGATGCCGTGGACACGCTGCATGCACTCGGCCTGCGCCGGCTGCACGACCTGCTGCAACTGCCGCGCGACGGCATCAACCGGCGCTTCGGCACCGAGTTGCTCGCCGAGGTCGACCGCGCACTCGGCCGCCTGCCCGACCCGCAGGTCGCGTTCGAGCCGCCGCAGCGCTTCTTCGCCGCGCTCGAACTGCCGGCCGATGTCGTCGAGACGGCGCAGCTGATGTTTCCCGCGCAGCGGCTGCTGCGCTCGCTCGAAGGCTTCCTGCGCGGCCGCGGCGCCGGCACGACCGAGCTCCTGTTCGAGGCAAGACACAACCCGCGCCGCACGGTCGCGCGGCCGCCGACCGCGATCGCGCTCGCGCTCGCCGCGCCCGAACGCGACGCCAGCCGGCTGGCACGGCTGCTCGCCGAGCGGCTCGACCGCCTGCGCCTGCCCGAACCGGCCGTCGCGCTGTCGCTGACGGTGGCGCGGCTGCAGCCGTTTGCCGCCGCCAGCGAGAGCTTCCTGCCGCCGGCACCCGATGCGCAGGCCGGGCTCGACTGGCTCCGGCTCGCCGAAACGCTGCACGCGCGGCTGGGTTCGGCGCGCGTGTTCCAGTTGCAGGCGGTCGATGATCACCGGCCGGAACACGCCTGGCGCGCGCTGCCGATCGCCGTCGACACCACCCACCACATCGCCCCGGCGCACGCCGCCACGCAGCGGCCGCTGCTGCTGATGACGCAGCCGCAGCCGCTACCCGGCCGCAGCGGCGACGAGCCGCCGCGCTATGGCGGCGCGCTGCGGCTCGTCGCCGGACCCGAGCGCATCGAGGCCGGCTGGTGGGATCTCGCCAGCCCCGCCTTCGGCCAGCCGCGCGGTGCCGTGGCGCGCGACTACTTCGTCGCCCGCAACCCAAAGGGACAGACCCTGTGGATCTACCGCGACCTCGCCGCGCCGCGCGGCTGGTTCCTGCACGGTTTCTTCGCCTGACCCCGCCTACTCACACGGACACAAGGAGGCACGCATGTACACGCTGTTCGGCGCCCAGGGCTCGGGCGCAGCCGCCATCGAAGCCGCGTTCGTGCTGGCCGGCGTTCCGTTCCGCAGTGTCGACGCCGCCTCGTGGCAGCCCGGCCCGGGCCTTGACGAACTGCGCCGGGTCAATCCGCTGGCACAGGTCCCGACCCTGCTGCTGCCCGACGGCACCGTGCTGACCGAAAGCGCCGCGATCCTGATCGAGCTTGGCCTGCGACATCCGGCCAGCGGCCTGCTGCCGCCGGCCGAAGCCCAGCGCGCCCAGGCGATCCGCGGCCTCGTCTACATCGCCGCCAACTGCTATGCCGCGATCGGCGTCATCGACTATCCCGAGCGCTGGTGCACGGAGGCAGGCGACGCCGACCGCGACCGCATCCGCAGCGGCAGCCGCGCCCGGCTGCATCAGCTCTGGGACCTCTTCGCCGACACCTTCCCGGCGGGACCGTTCCTTTCCGGCAGCCAGCCCGGCGCACTCGATCTGCTCGCCACGGTAGTGTCGAAGTGGTCGGGCGCGCGGACGCACCTGGCCGCCTCGCGGCCGGACTTCAGCGCCCTGCTGCAGGCGATCGAACGCGAGCCGCGCCTCGCCCCCGTGTTCGACAGGTACTGGCCGCCGTCCTGAGTCGACAAGTGCCGGCCGCCCGCGATGCAAGCGTCCTACGCCGAACTTCACTGCGTCAGCAATTTCAGCTTCCTGCGCGGCGCCTCGCACCCCGAGGAACTGGTCGAGCGGGCGATTGCGCTCGGCTACTCGGCACTGGCCATCACCGACGAATGCTCGTTCGCCGGCAGTGCCCGCGCGCATCTCGGGCTGCGCGAGGCGATCGAACGCTATGCCGCCGCGCGCGACTTCAGGCTGATCCACGGCACCGAGATCCGGCTCGCCGACGGCCCGACATTGATCCTGCTCGCCAGGACCCGCGCCGGCTACGGCAACCTGAGCCAGCTCGTCACCTTCGCCCGCCGCCAGGCACCCAAGGGAAGCTACCGCCTCTCCCTCGCCGACCTCGAGCAGCACCGTCATTGGCTCGCCGACACCATCGCCATCGCAAAAATGGGGTCAGAGTCCAATTTCGAGCCGCTCCTGCAACTCGCCAGGAAAATGGACTCTGACCCCATTTTTCTGGGGTGCGAGCTGACGCGGGGGGCGGACGATGCGGCGCAGCTGGCGGCGCTGCAGGCGCTGAGCGTGCGCAGCGGCATGCCACTGGTGGCGACCGGCAACGTGCACATGCACCTGCGCAACCGCAAGAAGCTGCAGGACACGCTGACCGCGATCCGGCTGCGCACGCCGCTGGCCCGCTGCGGCACGCAACTGGCGCCGAACGCCGAGCGCAGCCTGCGGCCGCTGTACCGGCTGGCGCGCATCTACCCGCCGGAGCTGCTGGCGAACACGCTGTCGATCGCCTCGCGCTGCAATTTTTCTCTCGACGAGCTGCGCTACGAGTATCCGGAGGAGATCGTGCCGCCCGGCGAAACGCCAGCGACCTGGCTGCGCAAGTCGACCTACCGCGAGGCGCGCACGCGCTATCCGCAAGGCATGCCGCAGAACGTCCGCGTCATCGTCGAACACGAGCTGGCGCTGATCGAGGAACTGCGCTACGAGCCCTACTTCCTCACCGTCTACGACATCGTGCGCTTCGCCCGCTCGCAGGCAATCCTGTGCCAGGGCCGCGGCTCGGCGGCCAATTCGGCGGTGTGCTACTGCCTCGGCATCACCGAGGTCGACCCGGCACGCATGAGCGTGCTGTTCGAGCGTTTCATCAGCAGGGAGCGCAACGAACCGCCGGACATCGACGTCGACTTCGAGCACCAGCGGCGCGAAGAGGTGATGCAGTACATCTACGCCAGATATGGCCGCGACCGCGCCGCGCTGACCGCGGCGCTGCACACCTACCACCCGCGCGGCGCGCTGCGCGACGTCGGCAAGGCGCTTGGGATGTCGCTCGACCAGGTCGACCGCCTGGCGCGCAGCATGGCCTGGTGGGACGGCAGGAAGATCCGGCCGGAGCGACTGGCCGAGGCCGGCTTCGACCCCGCCAACCCGGTGATCGCGCAACTGGCGGAACTGGCGCAGGAACTGATCGGCTTCCCGCGCCACCTGTCGCAGCATTCCGGCGGCTTCGTCATTGCCCGCGACCGGCTCGACCGCCTGGTGCCGATCGAAAACG
>Ga0105090_10001457_pt1 | contig 12733 bp, 12 predicted proteins | sample PPLLak3March2015_FD_79110 | JGI IMG/M metagenome (GOLD analysis project Ga0105090, IMG submission 79110) | Freshwater sediment microbial communities from Prairie Pothole Lake near Jamestown, North Dakota, USA - PPLs Lake P7 Core (1) Depth... | ecosystem: Environmental > Aquatic > Freshwater >... | reverse complement strand
AGACTTCCTGTCGCCCTGCCTGGCCGAGGCGGACCTGATGCGGCGCATCCTCGCGCCGGCGGAGTTCGCCGACTGGCTGCGCAGGTTCCTGCCCGCCATTCCGCAACGCGAGACCGCGGACTGGCTGCCGACCGGCATCGTGACCGACCGCAGCGATCCGAAGCTCGCGCACATCGACGGCCTGAACTTGAGCCGCGCGTGGATGCTGCAGGGCATCGCGAGCGGACTGCCGCCGCGCGACAAGCGCATCCCGGCACTGCGCGCGGCAGCCGCTGCGCACTCGCGTGCAGCGCTTCCGGCAGTGACGGGGGAGCACTACGAAGGCGGGCACTGGCTCGGCACGTTTGCGACTTACCTGACGACGCGCGCCGGGCTGGCCCGCTGACGCGAGACGGGGCGCTGCGATGGAAAGAACGGATCGCTTCTACCGGATCCAGGCGCTGCTGAAGAGCCGCAAGCTCGTGCGGACGCAGGAGTTCCTCGACGAGCTCGAGGTGTCCAAGGCGACGTTCAAACGCGACCTCGAGTACCTCCGGGATCGCATGCGGGCGCCCATCGTCTACGACCGGGACGAGGAGGCGTACAAGTTCGATTCGGGCGTCGCGGACCGCGAGCTCTGGGAACTGCCGGGCCTCTGGTTCAGTGCCGCCGAACTGCAGGCACTGCTCACGATGGACAGGTTGCTCGGCAACCTCGAACCGGGCGTGCTCACTGAACTCGTCGGGCCATTGCGCAAGCGGCTCAGGGAGTTGCTCGAGTCGGGCCATCACTCGGCCGACGACATCGCACGACGCATCCGCATCGTCGCGATCGGCTCGCGCCAGGTCGAGCCCGCGCATTTTCGCGTCCTGAGCACCGCACTGCTGTCGCGGCGCAGGCTCCGGCTCAGGCACCTGCGCCGGCAGACCGGCGAAGTCCTCGAACGCGAGATCTCGCCGCAGCGACTCGTGCACTACCGTGACAACTGGTACCTCGATGCCTGGTGCCACAAGCGCCAGGCGTTGCGCACGTTCGGCGTCGACGCGGTCGAAGCCGCCACCGTCTCCGAGAAGCCCGCGAAGGAAGTCGCGGAAGAGACCCTCGACCGCCACTTCGCCAGCGGCTACGGAATCTTTGCAGGCGGCGACACGCAGGACGCCGTGCTGCTGTTCGGCGCGGAGCGCGCGCGCTGGGTGTCGCGCGAAGTCTGGCATCCAAAGCAGGACGGCAGGCTTCAGCTCGATGGCACGTATTTGCTCCGTTTCCCCTACGCGCAAGAACCGGAGCTGGTAATGGACATCCTCAAATACGGTGCAGACGTGCAGGTCCTGGCGCCCGATTCGCTGCGGGAGGCCGTCGCTGCGAAACTTCGGGCAGCCGCAGCGCTCTATTGACCTGAGGCCGCAGCGGACAGTGGCCTGGACAGCCCGGCGGAGCCGGGCTCCGTACAACTTCGACCCAGGGAAGGGTGGACCATGCGAGACAGCATCGCCGCACGAGACGTGCGGCTCACAGTCATCGGCGCAATCTTTGCACTTGCGCTGGCCGGCTGCAGCAGCAGTGACAGCGACGGCGGCGGGAACGAGGGCGGCGGAAGCGGCGGCGGGGGTGGTGGCGGAAGTGTGGCAACACCGCCCGCGTTGCCTGCGGCGACCAGCAGTTCCGCGACCGCCTATGTCACCGCGACGACGACCGGCTGGGGGGTCGTGCCGCTGCTGACGGCGAGCGACGAGCCTGACCAATCCACCTACCCGATGGTCGGAAAGCCTGATGGGCTGGGCGCCCTGGCCGGCAAGGTCTCGGTCACCGGCGAAACCACCGACACGGAACGTTACTTCACGGTGCTCATGAATCACGAGCTTGCCGCCGACCGCGGTGTCGCGCGGGCGCACGGCACGCGGGGCGCATTCGTGTCGCAGTGGACCGTGGACCGCGACACGCTGCGGGTCGTCGAGGGCCGCGACCTGATCACCCGGACCATGAGCTACGCCAGCGGCACCTGGAGCGCTTCGCCCGTGACCTTCGACCGCCTCTGCTCGGCAGATCTTCCCGGGGCAGCGGCCGTCTTCAATGCGCAAAGCGGCAAGGGCTACGACGGCGCGCTGTTCCTCAAGGGCGAAGAAATTCTCGAGGGTCGCGCTTTCGCCACCGTCGTGACCGGCACCGAGCACGGCACCGCCTACGAGCTGCCGCACCTCGGCAAGTACGCGCACGAGAACGTGTTGATCCATCCGGACACGGACGACACGACGCTCGTCGTGAGCCTGGACGATTCTGCGGGCGGGCAGGTGTACGTGTACGTCGGCACCAAGTCGAGCGACGGCAACCCGGTAGAAAAGGCCGGCCTGCACGGCGGCAAGCTCTACGGCGTGAAGGTCGTCGACGGCGGCACCAACTACGGCGGCGGGGGCGCTCCCCTCGAGAACAAAGGCGCCATCGAAGGCACCTTCGAACTGGTGGAAGTCACGGACCTCGCGCTCGGATCGGGAGCAGCGCTGCAGGCGGGCTCGGTCGAGCGCGGGATCACTGGATTCGCCCGTCCCGAGGACGGCCACTGGGACTCGCAGGACCCGAACGCGTTCTACTGGGTCACGACGGGCGGCCAGCTCACGGCCCAGCAGCAGACGGCGCGGCTGTACCGGCTCAAGTTCGATTCGATCACGCAGCCCACGGGCGGCACGATCGAACTCGTCGTGGACTCGGACACCGTCACCGGCAAGGACGGCGTCAAGGCGGGCGGTTTCGACAACGTGACGGTGAATGGCAGCGGCGACGTGGTCGTCCAGGAAGACCAGGCCGGCGACAGCATCGCCAGGATCTGGCTGGTCGCAGCCAGCGACGGTACGGCGACGCAGATCTTCGAATCCGACCGCACCCGGTTCCTGCCCGGCGGCACGAACTTCCTGACGACGGACGAGGAACACTCGGGCGTCATCGAAGTCACGGGACTCGTCGCCAGTGCGAGCTGGTATGAGTCCGGCCGCCGTTATTACCTCGGCACGACCCAGGCACACACGGCCAGGGGTCCCGAGATCGTCGAGGACGGGCAGTTGTACTTGTTCGGCTCCGCTCGCTGAGCCGTACGACGATCCAGGTCAGTCCAGGGCGTAGCGCCGCGGTGCTACGCCCTGCAGTTCCGGCAGCACGACGCCCGGTGCAACGTACAGGTCGACCTCGCGCTCGAAGCGCAGCGGGCCCTGCAGCACGGCACCCTGCTCGATCGTGACGCGAGGGTTGTGGCGCGACTCGCTGCCGAAACTGAACCAGCGCCGGCGATTCTGTTCGACGTGGATCCCGCCTGAAACGTTCGCGCCGGCGGTGAGGCGGATGTCGCCGTTCGTCGTACTCACGCCGCCACTGACGGCGGCGCTGTCGACCAGGATGTCGCCGTTGACGTTGTGCAGGCCGCCACCGACGCGCGCGCCAGGGCGCAAGGTCATGCTGCCGTTCACTGCCTCCACCTCGCCGAGCACCGCGGCGCCGGTGCCCACCACGATGCCGCCGTTGACGGTCCCCGCCGTTTCCACCACGGCCCGCTCCGCGATCCTGACGGAGCCGTTCACGGTCTCGACGCCGCTGACGCGGGCGTCGGCACCGACGCTGACCGAACCGTTGACGGTCGACACATCGCCGGCCTGCTGTCCCTGCTCGATGGTGACGCTGCCGTTCACCCGGCTGACGTCACCGATCGAAGCCGACGCTGCGCCCAGCGCCACGGCCGAGTAGGCATACAGGATCGTCAGGGTGCAGCGAGTCAGGAACTTCATGGTCGTCTCTTCCGCCAGTCTTCCATCGATGTGGTTTCGATGCGGCAGGAGCGACAAAGGTTGCAAGGCACGCCCGGGCGCGGCTGCAAGGCAAAGTCGGTTGCGCTACGCTCACGACATTCCCGCCGCCCCGGAGCCCTCCGCATGAAGACACGTGCCGCCGTCTGCCACCAGGCTGGCCAGCCGCTCGTCATCGAGACCGTCGACCTCGACGGGCCGCGCGCGGGGGAGGTACTCGTCGAGATCCGGGCGACCGGCATCTGTCACACGGACGAGTTCACGCGTTCGGGCGCCGACCCGGAGGGACTGTTCCCGGTCATCTTCGGTCACGAAGGTGCCGGCGTCGTCGTCGACGTCGGTGCGGGGGTAACGTCGGTCGCCAGGGGCGACCACGTCATTCCGCTCTATACACCGGAGTGCCGGCAGTGCAAGTCCTGCCTGTCGCGCAAGACCAACCTCTGCACGGCCATCCGCGCGACGCAGGGCAAGGGCCTGATGCCGGACGGGACCAGCCGGTTCTCGCTCGGCCGCGAGCCGATCCACCACTACATGGGTTGCTCGACCTTCTCGAACTTCACGGTGCTGCCGGAGATTGCCGTCGCGAAGGTCCGCACCGACGCACCGTTCGACAAGATCTGCTACATCGGCTGCGGCGTCACGACGGGCGTCGGCGCCGTCATCAACACGGCGCAAGTGGAGCCCGGCGCGAACGTGGTCGTGTTCGGGCTCGGCGGCATCGGGCTCAACGTGATCCAGGGTGCCCGGCTGGCCGGCGCCAACATGATCGTCGGAGTCGACATCAACCCGGCGCGCAAGCCGCTCGCCGAAAGATTCGGCATGACGCACTTCGTCAACCCGCGGGAAGTCGGCGGCGACCTCGTGCCGTATCTCGTCGCGCTGACCGACGGCGGCGCCGACTACAGCTTCGAATGCGTCGGCAACGTCGAACTGATGCGCCAGGCGCTCGAGTGCTGCCATCGCGGCTGGGGCGTGTCGGTGATCATCGGCGTCGCGGGCGCGGGACAGGAGATCCGGACCAGGCCGTTCCAGCTCGTCACGGGCCGCGTCTGGAAGGGCACCGCTTTCGGCGGCGCACGCGGCCGCACCGACGTGCCGAAGATCGTCGACTGGTACATGGACGGCAAGCTGGCGATCGATCCATTGATCACGCACACGATGCCCCTCGAGCGCATCAACGACGCGTTCGACCTGATGCATTCGGGGGAGTCGATTCGCAGCGTGGTCACATTCTAGGGGTTAGGAGTCAGGAGATAGGAGATAGTGGAAGAGGCGCGCGCCGCGCGCTTCCGACACCAACTCCTATCTCCTATCCCCTTCCCTCTGGAGGTCTTTCCATTGGAAGTGCTGTCCGGACAACTCTGCTTCGGTGGCGTGCAGAGCTTCATCCGCCACGCCTCGCACGAGTGCGGTGGACCGATGCGCGTCGCCGTCTACGAACCACCTCAGGCCCGCGGCGGGCGCGTGCCGGTGCTCTATTACCTCGCCGGCCTGACCTGCACGGAAGAGACGTTCGCGATCAAGGCGGGCGCGCAGCGGCTTGCGGCCGAGCACGGCCTGATGCTCGTTGCGCCCGATACGAGCCCGCGCGAGCCGCGAATTCCGGGTGACGATGCGAGCTGGGACTTCGGCCTCGCCGCAGGCTTCTATGTCGATGCCACACAGGCGCCGTGGTCGGCGCACTACCGTATGTTCAGTTACATCACGCGCGAACTGCCCCGGCTGATCGGGCAGCACTTTCCCGCGGACACGACGCGTCAATCGATCATGGGACATTCGATGGGTGGCCACGGTGCGCTCGTCTGTGCGCTGCGCGAACCAGCGCAGTACCGATCGGTGTCGGCGTTCGCGCCGATCTGCGCGCCGTCCACCGTACCGTGGGGCCAGCAAGCGTTCTGCGGCTACCTCGGGACGGACCGCAGCGAGTGGCGGCAGTACGACGCCAGTGCGCTCGTTGCAAGCGTGCCGCGACGCGACGAAATCCTCATCGACCAGGGCACGGCGGACAAGTTTCTCGCCGAGCAACTGCGGCCGGAACTCCTCGCCGCCGCATGCGAACGCTCGGGACAGAAGCTGCGGCTGCGCATGCAGCCGGGTTACGACCACAGTTATTACTTCATCCAGACGTTCATGCCTGAGCACCTGGAATTCCATGCGCGGGCGCTCGGCGCGCAGCACTGAAGCGGCGGCTACCGCGCGACGATCAAGCGTAGACCGAGCCCCACGAATACGGCGCCGGCAAGGCGGTCGAGCCACAGGCCCGCGCGCGGCTTGCGGCCGAGCCACTGCCCGACCGAGCCGGAGAAGTACCCCAACAGGCCGAACAGTACGGCGGCCTGCGCCGTGAAGACCACCCCGAGCAGTCCCAGCTGCCCGCTGACGTTGCCGTTCGCGGCCACGACGAACTGCGGCAGGAACGACAGGAAGAACAGGACGACCTTCGGATTGATCGCATTGGCGAACACGCCCTTGAAGAACAGGCGCACCAACGGCCGATCCCCGGCCTCGACCATGCCGACCTGGGCGGCCCCGCGACTGCGCAGCGCATTGATCCCGAGCCAGAGCAGGTAAAGTCCGCCGCAGATTCTCAGCATGGTGAACGCACCCGGCGAAGCTGCGATCAACGCGCTGACGCCGACGACCGCGAGGACCGTGTGGCTCAGGCAGCCGAGCGCACAGCCGAGGCCGAAAACCATTCCCGCGCGGCGCCCCTTCGAGATGCCAATCCCCAGCACCATCAGGTTGTCCGGACCGGGCGCGGCGGTGATCAGCAGCGCGGCGAGGAGAAATCCCGCGAACTGGTCGACGGTCAGCATGGCGGCTCAGCCCGTCGCGGCCTCGGCGACGACCGTACCTTCGGTCGCCGTGAGTTCGCGGAACAGTGCCGACAACCGTGCAGTCATCGGTCCGGGCCGGCCATCGCCGACCTGGCGGCCGTCGAGTTTCGTCACCGCGGCAAGTTCGCCCATCGTGCCCGTGCAGAACATCTCGTCGGCGGCGTAGGCCTGCGCGAGCGTGAGGTCGACTTCCTCGCATGGAATGCCGTTCGCTCCACACAGGTCGAGCACGGTCGCGCGGGTGATGCCTTCCGGGCACGCGACGAGCCGCGGCGTACGCACCTTGCCGCGCTCGACGACGAAGACGTGCGTCGCGTTCGTCTCGGCGATGAAACCGCGCACGTCGAGCATCAGCGCATCGTCTGCACCGGCGACGTTCGCCTCGATCTTGGCGAGGATCGACTGGATCAGGTTGTTGTGGTGGATCCGGGGATCGAGGCAGTCCGGCGGGAAGCGCCGCACGCTGCTCGTGACCAGGGCCAGGCCGCCCGTGGAATAGACGGGCGCCTTGTACTCCGCCAGCACGATCAGCGTCGGCCCTTGCGTGTTGAGCCGCGGGTCCATGCCCGACGTCAGCTTCACGCCGCGCGTCAGCGTGAGCCGGATGTGCACGCCGTCGAACATCGTGTTGGCGGCGAGCGTGCGCCGGATCTGGTGCGTGATCGCCTCACGCGACGGAATTTCGGCGAACGCGAGCGCCTTGGCGGAATTCACCAGCCGGTCGAGGTGCTGCTCGAGGCGGAAGATGCGTCCGCGGTAAAGCCGCAGTCCCTCCCAGACGGCGTCGCCGCCCTGCACCGAGGAATCGAAGGGGCTGATGCGCGCCTCGTCACGATGGACGAGGTCGCCGTTGACGTTGACGACCAGGTCGCGGTTGCGTTCGTCGAATTTCTGCAGCACGGCAATGACCTCAGGCCTGCAGGCGGTGTTGCCGCAGGCGCTCATACAAAGGACGGCACTCGGCTTCGATCGCCGCGAGGTGCGGGGACAGCGGCTTCGATTCGGTGCTGGCGGCCGGCAACTCGAAACCGGTCGATTGCTCGACGCGGTCGTACCAGTGCCTGGCCCAGATGCCGTCCGTGCCTCGTGGGCCCGAAGGCCACCAGAGCATGCGCGGGGAGAACGGCACGCCCAGTGCCGCACACAGGGCGCGAAGCATGACCTCCGGTCGTCGCAGCAACTCGTCCGTGTCCAGGACCGGCGGCGGACGGCCGGTGCGCCCGGCGACGTGTTCGAATATCTCGACCTGCTGTGGCAACCCGGTCGCCAGCAGGTCGAACGTACCCAGCCTGGTGCCGAGCGACGCGATCATCGACCGGGGATCGCGGATCAGGAATGCATGCGTCATCGCATCGAGCCATCCGCGTCCCATTTCCGGCAGCAGGTGGTGCGACATCTGCTTCTGGTACTGGATGCGGATGCCGGGTGGCAGGGGCGCAAGCAGCGTATCGACGACGCGGCGCCAGTCGGATTCGTGGTGCGCGACGATGTCGTCGCGGCCGGGGTGGTCGAGGCCGGTCACACGGAGGTAATGGGCATAGAACGGCTCGTCGACGACGACCGTGTCCTCGCGGTTGCCCCAGGAACGCATGAACGCGGTCGAAATGTTGCGTGGTCCCGACCACATGGCGAGTCGCAGCACGCCCCCTTCCGCACCCTCGGTCATTGACCCGTCCCGGCAAGCGCGGCTGCTGCCGCGCGAACGGCATATTAAGCGGCGGGCTTGCGGAAGCGGTAGACGAACTGGTCCGTGCGGCCCTTGACCGACTCGTCGAAGGCGACCTTGGTGTGGTCGTCCGCCGGGTCGGCGAGGACGTCGCTGGACCCGTCGAAGACGAACCCTGCCTGCTCGAAATCGCGCCGCACGCGCGCCGGATCGATGCGATGCAGCTCCGCGTCCAGCCTGGGGTCTGCCCCCGGATTGGCGACGTGGTCCTGCACGACGACGACGCCACCCGGCTTGAGCGACTTGAACAGCCGCGCCAGTAACTCAACGGGATCCGTCGCGTCGAACGAACCGTCCCTCGGACGCCAGTAAGCGTCGTGATAACTCATGACGAACAGCGCGGCGTCGAGCGAGGACGGTGCCAGTTCGAGCGCACCGATCTCGGCCGTGAGCTGCCGCACGTTGCCGAGCCGTCCGCCCGCATAACGCGCAGCGATGCCCTGCGCGGCGAACGCCGCATAAGCGGGATTGTTGTAAGCGATCACCTGGCCCTTCACTCCGACGGCACGGGCCAGGAGTTCGGCGTTGTAGCCCCCGGCGGCGAACACGTCGATCACCCGCATACCCGGCTTCACGCCGAGGAAACCGAGCACGGCCTGCGACTGCCGACGTGCGTCCTGCTCCCGGTCGGCTTGCGGCCGGCCGGGGCTCGCGAACGCAGCGTCCAGGGCTGCAACCGACGCGGGATCCGGCGCAGCCGGTGCCGCAGCGGCCGGGGTGGCGGCGAGCAGGCCGGAGCAGAGCACGACGCAGAACCGGGTGACACGCTCGAACATTGCTGGGCCTCGTCGAACTTTCACATCGGGCGCTCACGCCGCCCTGGCGTGGCCCGCGAGCTCGCTGCGGAATTCCTGCGCCTCCTGCTGCAACCAGCGTCGGAAACCGGCGAGCAGGGGCTCCGTGGCGCGAATCTCGGGGACGAGCAGATGGTAGTGCAGGTCGAGCTCGATGACCTGCCGAAACGGCAGGACGAGCCGACCCTGCGACAAGTCGTCGACCGCGTACGCGAGCCGGCCGAGCGCCACGCCCTGCCCCTCGACGGCTGCCTGCAGCGCGAGGTGACTGTCGTCGAACACCGTGCCGCCATCGACCTCGATCGCGGGCGCATCGGCCGCGCGCAGCCACTCCGACCACGTGGGCGGCCGGCCGACGCGCCGCATCGACTCGTCGTGGAGCAGGCGCACTCGCGCAAGATCGCCGGGCCTGCGCAACTGGTGGCTGCGCATGAATGCGGGTGAGGCGACGGGTGCAACCCATTCGCCGAACAGCTCCTCGGTCACGACGGCTTCATGGCCGCCGCGGCCGAAGCGAATCGCCAGGTCGATCTCGTCGCGATCGAAATCGACGGGACTCGTCCCCGTGACGACCTTGAGACGGACGTGCGGCAACGCGGTCGACAGTGACGCCAGTCGCGGCACGAGCCAGCGCGTCGCGAATGCAGGCGTCACGCTGACTGTCAGCTCACCCTCACGCGACTGTGGCCGCAATGCCTGCACGCCGCGCGCGATCCGGTCGAACGCCTCCTTGAAGTGCTCGGCCGCGAGCTGGCCGTCGCGGGTAAGTTCGAGCCGGCGCCCCGTGCGCTGGAACAGCACGACGCCCAGGAATCGCTCGAGTCCGCGGATCTGGTGGCTGATGGCGGCAGGTGTGACGTGCAGCTCGCGTGCAGCACGCGTGAAGCTCAGCGACCGGGCGGCCGCCTCGAAGGCGCGCAGGGAAGTAAGCGGTGGCAACGATCGCGGCATCGATGAATTCCTTTCATGGACGCTGTGACGAATCCTAGTTATCGACAGGTCGCCGTGCGCCTTTATGCTCGCTAGGCTCGTGACGACACACACACTGCACCCGACGCTACGCCCGACGCAAGCCTGCCTCTTCCTCGATGTCGACGGCACGTTGATCGATTTCGGTCCTGCACCCCACGCCGTGTCAGTCGACTCCTACGTGTTGCGGGTGCTGCATCGCGCAGCCGCAGCGTGCGACGGCGCAGTCGCGCTCATCAGCGGCCGCTCGCTCGCCCAACTCGATGCGCTCTTTTCGCCGCGACGCTGGCCTGCTGCCGGGCTGCACGGCGTCGAGCGTCGCGACGCACGCGGCCAGTTGCACGTGCATCCCAGCGGCGCCGTGCCGATCGCGCTGCGTGCCGGGCTCGAGCGGCTCGCCTCGACCCACCCCGGCTTGCTGCTCGAGGACAAGGGGCGCGCGGTCGCGCTGCATTATCGCCAGGCTGCGGAAATGCAGAAGTCGCTCGAGCGCGAGGTGCAGCACCTCCTCGAACGGCATGGCAGCGACGACTTCCACGTGCAGCCCGGCGACTACGTGCTGGAACTCAAGCCGGCCGGCATCACCAAGGCGCACGCCATCGAGGCTTTCCTGGCCGAAGCGCCGTTCTCCGGACGCACGCCCGTGTTCGCGGGTGACGACCTGACCGACCTGCACGGCTTCGAGGCCGTCGAGCGGCGTGGTGGCATCTCGATCGCGGTCGGCCCGCGCGTCTCGGCGATGATGGGCGTGCCCTCACCTTCCGACCTGCTGGCGCTGCTCGACGAGTTCTTCGAGCGCGAGACCACGCCTTGACCACGATGGCGGCTCCGGACCTCGATCTCGGCGTGATCGGCAACTGCGAGGTCGCCGGGCTGGTCGATCGCCTCGGTCGCCTGGTCTGGGCCTGCCTGCCGCGCCTCGACGGCGATCCCGCCTTCAATGCGCTGCTCAAGACGGAAGGGGGCGACGCACAGACCGGCGTGTTCGCAATCGACCTGCAGGGCCAGGCATCCGTTACGCGCAGCTACCTGCGCAATTCGGCCGTGCTGGAAACGATCCTGCGCGACGACCACGGCAACGTCGCGCGCATCGTCGACTTCTGCCCGCGCTTCCGCCGGCTTGGCCGCATTTTCCGGCCGATGATGTTCATCCGGCTCGTCGAGCCGCTCGCCGGGCGACCGGTCGTGCGCATCCGGCTGCAGCCTGCAACCGGCTACGGCGAGGGCGAACCCCAGCGCCACAACGGCACGCACAACATCTGCTTCTATACGTCGCAGCAGCGATATCGCGTGACGAGTAACGCGCCGCGCACCGCGATGACCGATGGCGACTGGATCGTGCTGGACCAGCCGCTCGCCTTCCTGATCGGTCCGGACGAGACGCTCGACGACGGCCCGCTGTGCATAGCGCGCCGGTTCCTGGACGCGACCGTGGACTACTGGCAGGACTGGGTGCGCAGCCTGGCGATACCGATCGAGTGGCAGGAAGCCGTCATCCGCTCCGCGATCACGCTCAAGCTCTGCACGTACGAGGACACGGGCGCGGTCGTCGCCGCGCTGACGACCTCAATCCCCGAGCACGCTGGCAGCAGCCGCAACTGGGATTACCGCTATTGCTGGCTGCGCGACAGCTACTTCGTGATCCAGGCGCTCAACCGCCTCGGCGCGACTCGCACCATGGAGGGCTACCTCCGCTACATCGACACGGTCTCGGTCCGCACGCAAGGCGGTCCGCTGCAACCGCTGTACGGCATCGGCGGCGAATCGCAGATCGCGGAGTGGGTCGCGTCGTCCCTGCCCGGCTACCGGGGCATGGGCCCGGTGCGGGTGGGCAACCTGGCGTACATCCAGCGCCAGAACGACGTCTATGGCGCCGTCGTGCTCGCGGCAGCGCAGTCGTTCTTCGACCAGCGACTCAGTGCGCCCGGCGACCTCGGCCTGTTCGAGCGCCTCGAGCGCCTGGGTGAGCGCGCAGCCGAGATCTTTGCCACGCCGGACGCCGGTCCCTGGGAGTTCCGCGGCATGGAGCGGGCCCACACGTTCTCGGCGGCGATGTGCTGGGCCGGGTGCGACCGCCTGCGACGCATCGCGTCGGTGCTGGGCCTCGCGGATCGTGCGGACCACTGGGGACGAGTCTCGGCGCAGATGCGGGTGACGATCCTCGAGTCGACCTGGAACGAACACCTGCAGGCCTATGCCGGCAGCTTCGGCGGGGTCGAACTCGACGCGACCGCCGTACTGCTGCCGGAACTGGGCATCGTGAGCGGCACCGACCCTCGCTTCGTGCAGACGCTCGAAGCCGTGGAGCGCCAGCTGCGGCGGGGCGACTGGCTGTACCGCTACCGCCATCCCGACGACTTCGGGACGCCGGAGACGGCCTTCACGATCTGCGCGTTCTGGTACGTCAACGCCCTCGCGTCGGCGGGGCGGCGCGAAGAAGCCCGCGAGCTGTTCCAGCGCCTGCTCGAGCACCGCACTTCGCTGGGAATGCTGTCGGAGGACATCGACCCCGTGACGGGTGAGCTCTGGGGCAACTTTCCGCAGACCTACAGCATGGTGGGCATCATCAATTGCGCCGTGCGCCTGAGCCGCCCGTGGGAGGACGTGCTGTGAGCCGCCTCGTCGCGGTCTCCAATCGCGTCT
>Ga0105090_10001456_pt1 | contig 12738 bp, 13 predicted proteins | sample PPLLak3March2015_FD_79110 | JGI IMG/M metagenome (GOLD analysis project Ga0105090, IMG submission 79110) | Freshwater sediment microbial communities from Prairie Pothole Lake near Jamestown, North Dakota, USA - PPLs Lake P7 Core (1) Depth... | ecosystem: Environmental > Aquatic > Freshwater >... | reverse complement strand
TCAGCAGTTCCATCCTTATCATCCCAAACGTTTTATCCATGATCATATAGACAAGGTAATACGCAGCAAGTGGGAAAATCCCGGCCGCTTATGTACCATTAAAGTCAGTGTTGATTGTATTGATGACACCGATTTCGTTTCCCATTTGGTACATGCCAGTCATCAGGGTGTTTTGGTTCAGTGTATTGTGGACTGGCGCAAAATGACCCTCACCAACAGTCAGAATTATGCCCGGTTAAAGCGCGCCAGAGTCGAATTGATAGGTGTATTTTGTACGCCCCAGCACCACCTCATTGAAGTTGAACCGGACATGCATACCAAATTTGTTATTTTTAACGATGAGGACTGCATACTGGGTTCATTTAATATCACCTTCGATCGTTGGTGGGCAAATTGGGAATCCGGAATGACTTTTCATTCCAAAGGCGTATGCCGTCTGCTTGATAACATCTTCCAAAGTCAACGCGGTGGTGTGAATCAACGATATGGCATTGATCCCTTAAGTCATTTCAATCTGCTTTATACTTTCGGCAGACAGGTCATGCTTAATGGGAAGCTTTATCGACCCCACCATGCCATTCTGGCCGAAATTCATCATGCCAGACGCTCGATCAAGCTTTGTTTGTTTTTGATGGGCGATTTGTTGGGAGATCATCATGATAGCGTGGTCGATGCCTTGATACACGCCCAGGATAGAGGGGTTTATGTCCATATTCTTTTTAATGGGCATTTGGCCAGACAGGGGCGAATTGGTGTAGAGCGGTCTATGCATGATGAACTCAATCGCCCATTGTTGCCGGCAGTGCAACGACTAAAAAATGCCGGTATTCCAGTAGGTTTGGTATATGGGCAGGACGATCACCCTGTCCCTTATTCACCCATTCATTCCAAATATTGCGTTATCGATGATTCGATTGTCATTGAAGGCAGTTTTAATTGGTACAACACGTCTGTTTTTTCTCATGATTTACTTGTAGTGGTTAATAATCACCAAGTGGCGCAACCCTACCTTTATGAGTTTGACGAAATACAGCGATCATTCAGAGTCTATTATTAATTGAGGAAGGCGTTTTATAATAGGAATGCGTCTGGTTTTCTGACCAACTTTCGTGCCTTTCATGGGCGGTGCGTAACATCAATTACACAGTTTGCTGAATAATCATTGTTGGTTGATCTCTCTTGTCTATGTAAATAATCCTGTAATAATTACCGTGTTATAAAGGGCGATGTTTATTAGGGGGCATTTATGTCATACGACAATAAAAGCGTTATAGATACAATTAAATATAATTTTGATCCGACTTATGGTTATTCGCTTGATCAATTGTTAGCTGTAAAAGCGCCTAAAGAACCGAAAGATTTTGATTGCTTTTGGCAAAAGCGCTATCAAAAAGCGTTAACCGTTGCTCCGCAACCACAGACAAAAATTATCAATGAAGATAGGCTGGGTTGGCGTGTATTTGATATAAGTTATACCTCTACCGATAATTTTCCTATTCGAGGCTGGTTATTGGTGCCGGCTTTTGGTGTGATTAAACGGGGCTTTATTGTCGGCCACGGCTATGGCGGACGTAATGAACCTGATTTTCATTTGCCCTTTAAAAATGCAGCCTTGTTGTTTCCCTGTTTTCGTGGCTTAGCTATCAGTGCCCAACCGTCGATTTCTTCCGAGCCATATTGGCATGTACTGCATGATATTAACCAGAGGGATCGTTATATCCTGGGTGGCTGTGTTGAAGATGTGTGGTTGGCTGTCAGTACGTTGCTTTCCCTGTTTCCACAAACAGCAGGGCGACTAGGCTATCTGGGTGTTAGTTTTGGTGGTGGTATTGGCGCGTTGGCACTGGCGTGGGAGTCGCGTATTAGCAAGGGACACCTTAATGCGCCCACGTTTGGTCATCAACCCTTACGTTTGAGACTTGCAAGCGATGGAAGCGCACATAGTGTTCAGCAATATTATCGAACTCATAAAAAACAAACACTTAAAGTTTTGCGTTATTACGATGCAGCCCTGGCGGCTAAGCGAATTACCATGCCCATTCATTGTGCCTGCGCAAAATTCGATCCCTGTGTCGCTCCGCCCGGTCAGTTTGCAATATACAATGCATTACCTAAGAAAAAACAGCTATTCATCTTGGATGCCGGGCATCACAACTATCCCAATCAAGTGCGGCAAGAGTTCGACCTAATTAATGAACTTGATGCATTTTTTGCACCACTTAGTGAATAATTATTTTGATATGCACAGGAGGCTTAAATGAACCGTGAATATCACAAGTGGTGGAGCGATCGATTGCAACGCGATATGGAGTTACTGGTGTTTGGTCATGCCGGTGCGAAAGTATTGGTTTTTCCCTCGCGTTTTGGACGGTTTTATGAGTACGAAAAATTGGGCATAGTAGAATCTTTAAAGTACAAAATTGAACATGGCTGGCTACAACTTTATTGTATCGACAGCATTGATACTGAAAGCTTTTACTGTGGATGGGCGCATCCCTCCGGACGTATTCAGCGCCATATAGACTATGAAGAATACATTCTGAACGAAGTGTTACCCTTTATGCAAAGCAGGAATCCGCATGAATGTGTGATTTCTCATGGTTTAAGTCTTGGCGCATTTCATGCCGCCAATCTTGTTTTTCGCTATCCCCATTTTTTTAAAAAGCTGGTTGCTTTCTCGGGCCGTTATGATCTGACGCTAAATGTAGAGTTTTTTAACGATCTTTTCGATGGTTTTTATAATGAAAATATTTATTTTCATACCCCCAACCATTTTTTGCCTAATCTGGAATGTTCCTGGCGTTTAAGCAAGCTAAGGAAAATGGATATTTCCATTGTTATTGGCAAAGAAGATCCATTTTTGCAGAATAATGAACAGTTAAGTTCAATTTTGTCGCAAAAAGGCATTAATCATCAGTTATTGGTTTGGGATGATAGGGCGCATAGCGGTTATTATTGGCGACGCATGGCAGCGCTTTATATCTAAGCGGCTTTTTCTGGATTTCTGATAATAGTATTTTCCAATAGCTGAAAAAAGTTTTATAATATACGGTTATATGGAGCATATCGCTCCTCCTTGCTTTACCTTCTTTTTAAGACAGAGAGGGAAGGCTTTTAACCGAAAGGAAAAATAATGCGACATTATGAAATTGTCTTTTTAGTCCATCCTGACCAAAGTGCTCAGGTTCCAGCGATGATTGAACGTTATAAGTCAACCATCGAAGCTGCATCAGGCACCATTCACCGTTTGGAAGACTGGGGTCGTAGACATCTGGCTTATCCTATTAAAAAAATTCATAAAGCACATTATGTGCTGATGAATGTTGAGTGTGATCAGCCTACATTGGAAGAACTGGAAAGCGGCTTCCGTTTTAATGATGCAATTTTGCGCAGCATGACTTTATTGCAAAAAGCGGCCATCACTCAACCTTCTGCTATTGCCACAGCAACAGCAGAAGAAAATAAAGCAGCTGAATCCAGAGCTAAAGATGCTGCGGCCAGAGAAGCGGTTGTAGTGCCTGCAACAGGCGATCTCGACGACGACATTGACCTTGACGACGTTGATTTCGATGCAGACGAAATCATCCCTGAATAACGCTTTTAACTTATTGGATTTAAGGAAATTATTATGGCACGTAACATCAGACGCAAAAAATTCTGCCGATTCAGTGCAGAAGGTGGAACAGAGATCGATTACAAAGATCTGGATTTATTAAGTGATTATATTACTGAAACCGGCAAAATTGTTCCTAGCCGGATCACAGGAACCAGCGCCAAGTATCAAAGACAGTTATGTGTTGCAATTAAACGCGCCCGTTTTATTGCATTGCTACCGTTCTGCGACGCACACAAATAATAGACTGGAGGGGCAGTGAATTTTTTAGCGACATATATAATGCGAGGCAGAATGCAGGCTATGATAGTGGCTTCTTCGCTCGCATTATTGTCACTGATGATGCCCCCGGTAAGTGTTGTAAGTTCAGCCACTGTTGCTCTCGTTACTTTAAGGCGGGGTGCATTCGAAGGTTTATATGTTTTAATCTGTTCCAGTGTGGCAGCAGGGCTATTAGGATTCCTGATATTTGGTAATTACCAGTTTGCTTTGCTATATGTAATGGTTCTGTGGTTGCCGATCTGGTTGATTTCAATCGTATTAAGAGAAGGTCGGTATTTATCTCTGGCGATTGAAATTGCGATATTGATTGGCATGTTTGGCGTTGTAGGTTTTTATCTCTATGCAGCAGACCCTGCGGCAATGTGGAAAGCCGTACTTTCGCAAATGATTCCAGCAGACGCACCCGTTGCAGATATTCAACGCACTATAGACATTCTTTCACATTACATGACTGGAGTTATTGCAGCAGGTTCAGTATTTGGCTTGTTGTTTGGACTATTTCTGGGTCGGTGGTGGCAGGCGAATCTCTATAATCCTGGTGGTTTCAGGGAAGAATTTTTGTCATTGGATACTAAACCGAGGCTATCAATAGGTACTGTTGCAGTCGTAGCAATTGCATTGGCAAGCCCTGGAGTGATCTCTGAAATAGCGTGGAATGTCAGCATTTTGCTCTTTGTGTTGTATACAGTGAGCGGAACAGCAGTTTTGCATACAGTATTCTCTGGAATGAAACTGGGGCGCTATATGGTGCCTATGCTCTATATAACCCTGTTTTTGATACCCCATGCAATGCTGCTTGTTGCGCTGGTTGGCTTGAGCGACCCATGGTTGAACTTACGAAAAAAAAAATCGAATCAACACACGCCTGATGGCGTATAAATAATCGGTTAAAATCCGAAAGGCGAGGATTAAAAGATGGAAGTTATTCTTCTTGAAAAGATAGCAAATTTGGGTAACCTGGGCGACAAAGTCACCATTAAATCAGGTTACGGTAGAAACTATCTTGTTCCACAAGGTAAAGCAGTTGCTGCAACAGCCAAGAAAATTGCTGAATTTGAAGCGCGTCGTGCCGAACTTGAAAAAGCAGCCGCTGAAAAGCTAAGTGCTGCTCAAAAGCTGGGTAATGAGCTGAGCAAACTTCAAATTGTAATTACTCACAAAGCGGGTGATGAAGGCAGATTGTTTGGTTCAGTAGGTACACATAATATTGCTGAAGCTATTACTGAAGCAGGTATTGCCGTTGAAAAACAGCAAATTCGTTTGCCGCATGGGGCGATTCGTCATATTGGTGAGTTTCCCATCGACATCAATTTACATTCTGATGTTATAGTAACATTGACCATAAAAATTGCTGCTGAAGCATAATTAGTAAAGGCGCAAGATAAAAGCGATAGCTTTTTTATAACCTTGCGCCTTTTAACTGTGCGTGTTTTTTATTCCTGCCTTTTTTATTTGTTAATTCCTTTTATACTCTTGCGCCTGCTTTGGCGCGGTATAAAAGCGCCGGCCTATCGATGTCGATGGCGCGAACGTTTTGCATTATATAATATAAAATTTCCTCAGGGCGTTATCTGGTTTCATGCAGTTTCTGTAGGCGAGGCTGAGGCTTTATTTCCCCTTATCCGGAAAATACAAAAGCAACATCCGGATGCAAAGCTATTAATTACCACTACCACACCAACAGGGTCCGCTCGTGTTAAAACGGTGATGCAGGAAACTGTTGCGCATGTCTATTTGCCTTATGACATTCCCGATGCGGTCAATCGGTTTATGCGATGTTTTAAGCCGAAGTTGGCGGTTATCATGGAGACCGAAATCTGGCCAAATCTTTTTGTATACTGTGGAAAAAACGATATTGCTTTATATATTATCAATGCCCGGTTATCGGAAAAATCGTCTCGCGGATACCAAAAAATTCCTTCGCTGGTTCACCCCGCTTTAGCAGCAATAAACCTTATTGCGACACAAACACAAGATGACGCAGAAAGATTTATCGCTATTGGCGCAGACAATGAAAAAGTCCTTACGTTAGGCAACATAAAGTTTGATGTTGAAATTCCACAAACAACCATTGCACAGGGCTTGCAGATAAAAGCCGATTTGTTTCGCGGTCGATTTGTATGGATGATTGCCAGTACCCATAAAGACGAAGAAGCCATATTTCTGGAAATCTATAAAGAAATAAAGCAAAAAATCCCCGAATTATTACTGGTCATCGTCCCCAGACATCCAGAGCGTTTTGCAGACGTTAAAAAACAGTGTGAACAACTTATGCTAGCTGTCGTAATGCGCACAGCAGGTGACAGGGTTTTCACAGAAACAGATGTTTATCTGGCTGACACGATGGGTGAATTAAAAATGCTGTATGCGGCTTCGGATGTTGCTTTTGTCGGCGGCAGTATGGTGCCAAGGGGAGGGCATAATATTCTGGAGGCAGCCGCAGTAGGTGTTCCAGTGATGTTTGGCCCTTACATGGTTAACTTTAAGGAAATAGCGCGCGGAGTGCTAAGCCATAAAGCCGCCATTCAATGTCAAAATAAAGACGAACTTATCAATTCGATTGTGGCTTTATATGAACAGCCGGTCTATAGAAACGCATTAGCAGAAAAAGGAATGGAGTTTGTCCGTCAGAATCAAGGAGCGATTGCCAGAATTTGCGAAGTGCTTGATCGGAATATTTAATATTGAGTATGCATTACGTTAGGAGCCGTGTACGGACCCCGTACGCACGGTTTTGGTGTGCCACGAGAGCAAGAAGTTTTTGCTCGTAACTGTGGGAAAGATGGAAGTAGGTCCTCCGGTGACGACTTCCAGAAGTAGTCCAAGAATAGATCGTTGGCCAACCGCTAACTCAACCTACAAAGAAACTGCTCAACCTGTTCTATAAAAACACTCGGCTGTTGAACATGCAGCCAATGTCCGGCATTGGCAATAACAATGAGCTTAGCATCCGGAAACAAAGTATTCACATCATTCGCCTTAACATAGCCGGAATCTTCACCAGCCAGAAACAAGGTTTTTCCGGTAAACGCCGAGATATGCCCAGCATCGGGAAAGGCGATGATATTGGGTGCCATACGGTCAAAAATATCCAGGTCAATGCGCCAGCAATACGCGCCATTTTTCAGGACAAGGTTTTGCAGCAAGAACTGGCGATAACCGAGTTCTGGTATGGCCGAAGCGAGCATTAACTCGGCCTGTTTACGGTTGCTGATTTCATGCAGCGGAAGTGCCTTTAATGCTTGAATCAAGTTATTAAAGCAGTGCTTATAACTGACAGGGGCAATATCGGCTACAATCAGTTTATCCATACGTTCAGGATAATTAAGCGCGAACCACATCGCCACTTTACCGCCCATGCTGTGACCCAGCAAATTGGCCGTTGTTAAGCCTTGGGCGTCCATAAACTGCAACAAATCTTTTGCCATGGCAGGATAATCCATTATGGGATGATGCGGCGATGCGCCATGATTACGCATATCCAGCGCATAAACATGGAAGCTGGCAGCCAGTTTTTCCGCTACCGGCCGCCAGTTACGCGAGGATGCGAAAAAGCCGTGCAGGATGATAAGTGGGGCATCATCTGAATGACCGAATTCTTCAAAAGCTAATTCTACTGTTTCCATTACTTCTACTTTGTAAGATTAATGTGCAAGCCAGTCTTACCTGCCGGGGTAGGCTTTGCCGGAATAATGATCTTGGAAAATAGACTGTGGACGATCAGTATTTGCTCTTTTTTGAAACCCCTCACCCCGGCCCGAAGGGAGAGGGGGACAAAAGCAGCAATCTGTACATGTGTTTGATATATTGGTCACGTAATTTTACAAAGTAAAATTATGCAAAAACGAACATCGCGCCCATCAAGCCGCCAAAGATGCCGCCCCAAACAACCAGCCAGCCCAAATGTTCTCTTATGATAGCCTGAACCATTTCCTTAACCAGTTGTGGCGTTAATTCATTCAGACGCTTATCAATGACTGTTTCAATTTTGTCGATAATATCGACACCGATTTTATGCGCATCCAGACCGTGCTTGAGTGCGGCTTTAAAGCGATCAGACTCAATCATGTCGACCAGCGTGATTTTCATTTTTTCGGTAAACGGTTCTTTTAACGGTGCCAGCGCTTCCTCACCGCCCATCATTGCCAACATGCCGCCAAAAGAAGAGTCCATGATTGACGAAACCAGGCTTTCATAAATCTTGTCATAATCAACTGCATTCAGGAAAGGTTCCAGATTCAACATTTTGCTTCCCTGCTCTTCCTCTGTTTCGATAAATTGTTCGATGTTTTTTGCAGTAAAGAACTGTTCCATCATCAGTTGCTTGATTGAGAGCTTAAATTCCTCAAAGCGGTCAGGTATAACGCCGGAACCGTATAAATAGGGCACTTTTTCAAACAGCATATGAATAGCCAGCCAATTGGTGATTGCCCCGGACAGTGCAAAAAAACCGATGGATTTGATAAAGTCCTGGAGTACCGGGCTAATGTAGCCGATGACAATAATGGCAACGGCAACTAGATTGGTAACTAAGCTTTTGTCTAAAGGTTTATTCATCGTTTTTTAATAAAAAGGTCAGTTATCGTGCCGTCAATCATTTCTGCTGTAAGCCCTAATGTTTCAGCCAAGGTGGGATGTGCATGAACTGTTAATGCCAGGTCTTCAACATTGGCGCCCATTTCTAATGCCAGTACAGCTTCAGCAATCAATTCACCCGCATTGGTACCCACAATACCTGCGCCAAGGATACGCCCTGTTTTTTTATCTGAAAGCAGTTTGGTCACGCCTTCTTTACGCCCATTACAAAGAGAGCGCCCACTGGCTGCCCACGGAAATGCAGCTTTTTCATAATCAATGCCTTGCGTTTTGGCATCATTTTCAGTCAATCCCATCCAGGCTATTTCAGGATCGGTATAAGCCACTGATGGAATCGTCAAGGCCTGCCACTCGCTTGTCATGCCCGCAATCACTTCAGCGGCTATTTTACCTTCATGCGTTGCTTTATGGGCCAGCATCGGGTTACCCACGACATCGCCAATCGCAAAAATATGCTTAACATTCGTGCGCTGTTGTTTGTCGACACTGATAAATCCACGTTCATCAACGTTAATGCCGGCTTTATCTGCATCTATTAAATTGCCATTGGGTTTGCGTCCTACAGCGACCAGCACTTTATCGAATACAGCCGATTCCGGTGCGGATTTGCCTTCATAAGTGACTTTCAAGCCTTCTATTAAGGCTTCAATGCTTTTAACGCTGGTATCCACGAAGATATTCTCATACTCCTTCTTGATTTTTGCCATAAGTGGCTTGACCAAATCCTTGTCACAACCGGGGATGATTTGGTCCTGCATTTCAACAATAGTGATTTTGCTACCCAGCGCGTGATAAACCGTCGCCATTTCCAGGCCGATAATACCGCCGCCGACGATCAACAGTTTTTTGGGAATATCTTCAAGATTGAGGGCATCGGTTGAATCCATTAACCGTGGATCATCATTAGGAAATGACGGAATTTTTACCGGCTGGGACCCGACGGCAATAATGGCCTGGTCAAACTCAATTATTTCTTTGTCGACCTGTACTTGCTTATCAGACACAAACCGTCCCGTGCCATTAACCACCGTCACATTGCGCTGTTTTGCCAGCGCCGCCAGACCTGAATTAAGCTGGGAACTGATCTTGTTTTTCCAGTCCCGCAGTTGTTCCAGGTTAACTTCGAGTTCAACAAATTTAAGGCCTGCCGGACTCAATTCCTTGGCTTCATTCAGCACATTTGCCACATGCAGAAGTGTTTTTGAAGGGATACAACCGACATTTAAACAAACGCCGCCTAACACTGGATAACGTTCGATTAGGGTCACTTGTTTTCCTAAATCCGCAGCGCGAAACGCCGCTGTATAACCACCAGGGCCACCGCCCAGCACCAGTACTTGTGTTTTCAATTGTATACCTTCAATGTTAGTCAGTTGGATTTACCCAATTATTAAATTTCACTTGGGAATTTGGAAAAGTATTTGTGATTGTTAACGCCTTTGAATTCTAAATCCTCAGGAATTCAAATAGTTTGATTTTGACTGCTTTTAAATAATTTTGCCGTAATCATTTTGTAACTAAAATAAACTATGCTAACCATAAGTCACTTGACTGAATACGTCAACCATAGACACGCATCCCTTATAAACTTTAGCTACACATACTGCCCCGTACACCAGCCAGATGACCACGCCCACTGAAAATTGTAGCCGCCCAGCCAGCCGGTCACATCGACAACTTCACCAATAAAATAAAGCCCAGGCACCCTTTTACATTCCATGGTTTTGGATGAAAGCGCATCGCAATCTACTCCGCCGACAGTAACTTCAGCAGTACGATACCCTTCAGTGCCGTTGGGTTTAATTGTCCACTCATGCAGTTGATCAGCAATCTGTTGAATCTGACGGTCAGATAAGTCTTGTAACGAAATAGCCAATAACTCATCAGGTAACAAACAGCTAATCAGACGTTTGGGCAAATAACCATCCAAAATATTTTTTAAGGTGTTCTTCACCTTTTGCCGGCGTTTTGATTTCAGCTCGGTTTCCAGATCTATCTGTGGCAACAGGTTAATCACCACCTCTTCTCCTGCCCGCCAATAGGATGAAATCTGCAACACGGCTGGACCGCTTAGTCCTCGATGCGTAAACAACACATTTTCACTAAAACTCTGTTGTTTATTGCTAACTATGCAAGGCACGGCAATGCCTGATAAAGGTGAGAATTTGTCTTTATCCTCCGGCTGCAAGGTAAAAGGCACCAAACCTGCGCGGGTTGGTATTACATTAATATCAAATTGCCGGGCTATTTTGTAACCCAGAGGCGTGGCGCCCATTTTCGGTATTGATAACCCGCCAGTGGCAACCACTAAGGACTGACCAACAAAATAACCATGATCGGTTTTCAAATGAAAATGGTTAGTTAGCTGATCTATGTTGTCTATGTGGGTGTTTAGCTGAACTACCACGCCGGCATCCGCACATTCCGCCAGCAGCATCTTAAGAATATCTTTGGCGCTATCGTCGCAAAACAACTGCCCATGGTCCCGTTCATGATAAGGGATCTGGTAGCGTGCAATCAATGCCAGGAAATCCCACTGGGTATAGCGACTAAGCGCGGACTTGCAAAAATGGGGATTGTTTGAAATAAAGTTATCGGGATCGATAGAATAATTGGTGAAATTACAGCGGCCACCGCCGGACATCAGGATTTTTTTCCCGGCCTTGTTGGCATGATCCAGAACTATAACTTTACGGCCCCGCTTGCCTGCTTCAATGGCGCACATCAGACCCGATGCGCCTGCACCGATTATGATGACATCGGTTTCAGTCATGACCCACACCCACAAAAAAGCTGCTAACTATACTATATTAGCCTTTATCTCTATAAAACTAAAAACACGATAAATCTGTAAAACTCCTAGGCTGAGTGCTGTTTTTTTGTATAATCAAACGCTTTACCGGTAGTTATTCAACAATGCAAACTCCCTTTAAGACTATAGGCATCATAGGTAAACCCAGTGACCCTGGCATTGCTGAAACTTTGGCCGGGCTTTATGATTATTTAACGCAACATCAATACACCGTGAATGTTGCTGAAGATAGCGTAAAGTTTATTAAAAATCACTCCGTTGGCTCATATCCCATAGACACACTGGGGCAGCATTGCGATCTGGTTATCGCTGTAGGTGGCGATGGAACTTTTCTGGCGGCCGCCCGCGCCATCGTCGAATATGACATACCTTTGATCGGCATTAACCTGGGCCGACTGGGTTTTCTTGTCGACATATCGCCCAACGAACTGCCAGCTAAATTGCACAATATACTTCAAGGCCATTATACTGAGGAAAAACGCTATTTATTGCGTGCCAAAATCATCCGCAACAGCCAGGTTATTCACGAAGAAACCGCCGTTAATGAAGTGGCTATCCTTCGCTGGGTGACACCCAGTATGATCGAAATTGTGACTAAAATTGACAATGTTTTTTTAAATTCACAACGCTCTGACGGCTTGATTATTTCTACGCCAACCGGATCAACGGCATATTCTTTATCGGCCGGGGGACCGATTTTGTATCCCTCATTAAACGCCCTGGTATTGGTGCCGCTGAATCCCCATACCTTATCAAATCGCCCGATAGTGATTCACGATTCTGCTGAAATTGAAATCAGCTTTTGCCAAACCAAGCAAATCAATGCCCTGGTGACATGTGATCATATTGAAATTCCTGATGTTTTAATCAGTGACAAGATTTTGATTAAAAAAGACCCAAAACCGATTAGAATTCTACATCCTGAAGGTCATGACTTCTTCCAAATCCTCAGGAATAAATTAAACTGGAGCAGTGGTTACCACAGTTAATTCCTATGCTATTAAACCTTAGTATCATTGACCTTGCCGTGGTCAAATCTCTCGATCTCGACCTTGAAAAAGGCATGTCGGTCCTGACCGGCGAAACCGGAGCGGGTAAATCTATTTTATTAACCGCTTTAGGCCTTGCGCTGGGGGATAGAGCCGATTCCGGCTACGTTCGACCCGAATGTAAACGCGCCGAAGTTAATCTTGAATTTGACTTGTCCGATGCGCCTGGCGCCCAACAATTGCTGAAAGAAAATGAACTGGATGATGAGCAACACTGTTTAATCCGACGCATTGTCAGTCAGGATGGCCGCTCAAAAGCCTACATCAACAACCGTCCCGTTACCTTGCAATTCTTGCAGGAACTGAGTGAAAAACTGGTTGAAATTCATGGCCAACATGCTCACCTGACCTTGCTCAATAGTGATGAACAACGCCGTTTATTGGAC
>Ga0105090_10001455_pt1 | contig 12745 bp, 13 predicted proteins | sample PPLLak3March2015_FD_79110 | JGI IMG/M metagenome (GOLD analysis project Ga0105090, IMG submission 79110) | Freshwater sediment microbial communities from Prairie Pothole Lake near Jamestown, North Dakota, USA - PPLs Lake P7 Core (1) Depth... | ecosystem: Environmental > Aquatic > Freshwater >... | reverse complement strand
GGCCTTGTACTCGGCGAACAGCTCGTCGCGGAAGGTCTTGCCGGGCGCGTCGAAGACCACGCCGATGCGCGGCGGGTCGTGCTCCTTGAGGAGCTTGGCGAGCATGTTGAGCACGCCGAGCACCGCGCCGGTCGGCTCGCCTCTGGAGTTGGTGAGCGGCGGCAGCGCGTGGAAGGCCCGGTAGAGGTACGACGAGCCGTCCACCAGCACCAGCGCCGGTGCGTCAGCCATGGGCGGTCCCGGGCGGCGGGGCCTCCGGGTCGGCTGGCGCCCTGGGCTCGGCGCCCGTCCCGGTTGCAGGCTCGGTCGCCGGCGGCGCCTCGGTGGGCGTGGCCGCCTCGGCCGGGGTGCCCGGCGCGGGCCGGATGATCACCTCGCGGGACTTCTCGGGCAGATACAGCGGTCCCTTGAGCCCGCAGCCGGCCAGCGCAGTCGCGAGCGCGAGCAACGGGGCCAGCAGGCGACCGTTCACGAGCGGCCGTCCCCGCCGAGCGCGGGCGCCTGCCCCTCGACCACGGCGAGCGTCATCCTTGAAATCGCGGTGAGCCGCTGGCGCTCATCCTCGACGCGGATTTCCCAGACCTGCGAGCGGCCGCCGATGTGGATCGGCCGGGCGGTGCCCGTCACGCGGCCGCTGCGCACGGCACGCAAGTGGTTGGCGTTGATCTCCTGGCCGACGCAGTAATAGCGGGCAGGATCCACGCAGCAGTTTGCTCCAACGCTGCCGAGCGTCTCCGCGAGGACCACCGACGCGCCGCCGTGCAGCAGCCCGAAAGGCTGCCAGGTGCGCGCGTCCACGGGCATCGTGGCCCGCATATAGTCGGGGCCGATCTCGCTGAAACGGATGTCGATGAGCTCGACCATGCAGCCGCGCGACTGCCGGTCGAGTTCCTCGAGGGTGTAGGGTCGAAACCAGATGCTCATCGGGGTGCTCGAGGGTACTCGCAGGTCTGGGGCCCGATTGTACCTGCCGCCGTCGCCGCGCCCGCCAAGGGAGGCGGGCGCGCATGGCGCCGGGGCGCCCGAAGAGGCAGAATTGCTGCAGAGCAAAAGACCCGGATCCAGGTTCGCGGAGTCCCCATGACCGACTATCACGCCCCCGTTCCGCAGATGCGTTTCACGATCGAGCACCTCGCCGACCTCCCGGCGGTGGCGGCGCTGCCCGACTTCTCGTCGGTGGACGGCGACACGGTCCAGGCCGTGCTCGAGGAAGCGGCGAAATTCGCCGGCGGCGTGCTGGCTCCGATCAACTGGCTGGGCGACCGGCAGGGTGTGAAGGTCGAGAACGACGCCGTGGTGGTGCCGAAGGAATTCAGCGACGCCTACGCGCAGTTCTGCGAGGCGGGCTGGCCAGGCATCGCCTCGAACCCGGAGTTCGGCGGCCAGGGCCTGCCGAAGACCGTCGCGCTCGCCTGCGACGAGATGTGGGCCGCGGCCAATGTCGCCTTCGCGCTGTGCCCCGAGCTGTCGCAGGGGGCGATCCTCGCCATGGACCGCCACGCCACCGACGAGCTCAAGCAGACCTACCTCGCGAAGCTCGTCGCCGGCCAGTGGGCGGGCACCATGTGCCTGACCGAGCCCCAGGCGGGCTCGGACCTCTCCTCGCTCACCACGACCGCCGAGCCGCAGGCCGACCGGTACCTCATCAGGGGCCAGAAGATCTACATCACCTGGGGCGACCACCCCATGGCCGAGAACATCATCCACCTGGTGCTCGCCCGGCTGCCCGGCGCGCCGGCCGGCACCAAGGGCATCTCGCTGTTCGTCGTGCCCAAGTACAAGCTGAACGCCGACGGCTCGCCGGGCGAGCGCAACGACGTCCGCCCGGTGTCGGTCGAGCACAAGATGGGCATCCATGCGAGCCCGACCTGCGTGCTGGCCTTCGGTGACGGGGGTGGGGCGGAGGGCTACCTCGTCGGCAATCCGAACGAGGGCCTGGCGGCGATGTTCACGATGATGAACTACATGCGCCTCGGCGTCGGCGCGCAGGGCGTGGGCCTCGCCGAGCGCTCCTACCAGAAGTCCGTGGCCTATGCCCGCGACCGCGTGCAGGGCCGCGCCCCCGGCGAGAAGGGCCGCGTGGCGATCATCCGCCACCCCGACGTGCGCCGCATGCTGCTGCTGATGCGCAGCCTCACGCAGGCTTCCCGCGCGATCTGCTACTACACGGCCTCCTGCCTCGATCGCAGCGCGCACGGCACCGATGCCGAGACCGTCGCACACTGGCAGGCCCGCGCCGATCTCATGACGCCGATCGCCAAGGCGTGGTGCACCGAGGTCGCCCAGGAGGCGACCGAGCTCGGCATCCAGGTGCACGGCGGCATGGGCTACGTCGAGGAGACCGGCGTGGCGCAGTTCTATCGCGACGCGCGCATCGCCTCGATCTACGAGGGGACCAACGGCATCCAGGCCATCGACCTCGTCGGTCGCAAGCTGCTGCGCGACGGCGGCGCGACGGTGTCCGCCTTCATCAGCGACATGCGCGCCGTGGACGCGCCGCTCGCCAACGCCGGCGAGGACCTCGCCATCGTGCGCCAGTCGCTCGGGCGCGGGCTCGACGAGCTGGTGCAGAGCTCGACCCACCTGCTCACGGGCGAGCGTCGTGATCCCGAACTCGTCAGCGCGGCGGCCTTCGACTACATGATGCTCATCGGCACGGTCATCGGCGGCTGGCAGCTCGCCCGCGGCGCGCTCGTGGCGCTGGAGCAGATCGCCGCCGGCGGCGACCGCGCCTTCCTCGAGACCCAGGTCGTGATGGCGAAGTTCTACGCGGAGCACGTGCTGCCGCGCTGCTCGGCGCACGCCGCAGCGGTCCGTGCCGGCAGTGGCTCGACCATGGCGCTCGCCGCCGACCATTTCTGACCCCGCTCATGGCCCAGCCACTGCTCGACGTCGCAACGCCGTGGGCCGCCGGGCCCGCCTCCGGCGACGCCTGGCTGTCACTGGCCGAGTGCGAGGCGCGCGTCCCGCCACTGCTGATGCCCTGGCTCGCCGAGCCCGGCCTGCTCACCAGCCGGGTGCGCGCCGAGTGCGGCGCGACCACCCGCCTGCGGCTGCTGCGACTCGAGCCTGCGCCCATGAACCCCGAGGTCGCCCGCCGACTCGGCGTGAACGACACGACCTGCCTGCTGCGCGAGATCGAGTTCACCTGCGGGTCCCGCCGCTGGGTGTTCGCGCAGTCGGTCCTGCCGCAGTCCACGGTGCGGCGCCACCCCTGGCTGCGCGAGCTCGGCGAGCGCGGCCTCGGCGAGTCGCTGTCGGCGGTGGAAGACGTGCGCCGCGAGCCGCTCGAGTACATCGAGCTGCCGGGCGGCCACCCGCTCGCGCACGCGGCGAGTCGCGAGGATCCGGTCGGTGGCCCGCTCTGGGCGCGCCGCGCCGTCTATCGGCTCGGCGGCCCGCCGATCCTGGTGCAGGAGGTGTTCCTGCCCGCGCTCGGCCGCTGCGACTGAACGCTACCCGAGGAGGCCCGTCATGACGTTCGTGATCCCGCCGGCCGCACAGCCCTCGGTCGAAGTTATCGGGAGCGACGCGCGCTTCCCGGTGCACCGGGTCTATTGCGTCGGGCGCAACTACGCCGCGCACGCCCGCGAGATGGGCATGGACCCCGAGCGCGAGCCGCCGTTCTTTTTCTCGAAGCCGGCCGACGCGGTGGTCTCGAACGGCACGCCCGTGCCTTACCCGCCGCGCACCGCCAATCTGCACCACGAGATCGAGCTCGTGGTGGCGATCGGCGTCGGTGGCCGCGACATCCCGCTCGCGAATGCACTGGCGCACGTGTTCGGCTACGCGGTGGGCAACGACCTCACGCGGCGCGACCTGCAGTTCTCGGCCCGCGAGCAGGGGCGGCCCTGGGACGTGGCGAAGGGCTTCGACTGCTCGGCGCCGGTGAGCGCAATCCGGCCGGCCGCCGAGATAGGCAACGTCGAGCGCGGGGCGATCTGGCTCGAGGTCAACGGCGAGTCCCGTCAGCGGGCCAACCTGTCCGAGATGATCTGGAGCGTTCCGGAGATCGTGGCCGAGCTCTCCACCTACTTCGAATTGCGCCCGGGCGATTTGATCTTCACCGGCACGCCCGAGGGCGTCGGCACGGTGCGGCGCGGCGACAGTCTCGTCGGCGGAATCGACGGCCTCGAGACCCTGCGCACTACCATCATCTGAGCGCCCGACGGGCGCGGAGGGGAGGCGCCATGGCGCTCAGGCTCCACACCTACTGGCGCAGTTCGGCGGCCTACCGCGTGCGCATCGTGCTCGCCTGCAAGGGCCTGCCCTACGAGTCCGTCCCGCGGCACCTGCTGCGCGACGGTGGCGAGCAGCGCCGGCCGGACTACCTCGCGCTGAATCCCCAGGGCCTGGTCCCTGCGCTCGAGCACGACGGCTTCGTCGTCGGGCAGTCGCTCGCGATCTGCGAGTACCTCGAGGAATGCTTCCCCGAGCCGCCGCTGCTGCCCGCCAGTCCGCGCGAGCGCGCCGCGGTGCGCGCCATGGCGCTCGCCGTCGCCTGCGATGTCCACCCGCTCAACAACCTGCGCGTGCAGCAGTACCTGCGCGACGGACTCGGGCAGGACGCGGCGGCCGTCTCGACCTGGGTACGGCACTGGATGGCGGAGGGCTTCGGCGCGCTCGAGACGCTGATCGGTCGGCACTCGCTCGATGGTCGGCACTGCTTCGGCGAGTCGGTGACCCTCGCCGACGCCTGCCTCGTTCCTCAGGTGTACAACGCGCGCCGCGCCGGGCTCGAGCTTGCGCCGTTTCCCCGCCTCGCCGAGGTGGCGCGTTGCCTCGAGGCGCTGCCCGCATTCGCCGCCGCACGTCCCGAGGTCCAGCCGGACGCCCCGCCCCACGCCGGATGACCACCGGGCCGGGTTAACATGGCGGTCCCGCCAGCTAACCGATCGTGAGGAGTGCCCCGAATGGTCACGGCCGTCGTGCTGATCAAGGCTGAAACCGACCAGGTCACCGGCCTCGCCGAGAAGCTCGCCGAACTCGACGGCGTGAGCGAGGTGTTCTCGGTCGCGGGCCAGTACGACCTGGTCGCGCTGGTGCGGGTGCGCGAGAACGAGGACCTGGCGAAGGTGATCAGCGAGAAGATGCGCCGGCTGCGCGGCATCACCAGCTCCGAGACCCTGATTGCCTTCAAGGTGTACTCGAAGCAGGACCTCGAAGCCGGGTTCGCGCTCGGGCTGGACTAGCGGCGAAGCCAGTCGCACCTGCTACAGGGTGCCCCCCAGCCGTCGCAGCGCGTCGGGCTGGAAGTCGCCGAGCCGGCCCTTCACGCCGAACCGAATCGGCTCCTTGATCTCGTTGTCGAAGCCACCGGCGATGTAGCCGCCGGTGGTGAGGTCGTGCACGACGCCGAAGCGGTACCACGGTACGACGGCATCGTAGTACTGGATCATGCCGAGGAGCGCCACTCGCCACAGCCCGCCGCGGTTGTCGTAGGCCTCCTCGGACACCACGCTCCAGCTGTCCTCGTCCAGGTAGAAGGTGCGCCGCCCGTACACGTGGCGTTGCCCCGACTTGAGCGTGCCCTGGACCACCCACACACGATGCAGCTCGTAGCGCACGAGGTCGGCGTTGATCGTGTGCCTGCCGATGATGTCCTTGTACTTGAGCGACTTGTCGGAGAGCCGGTACGTGTTGTATGGGATGTACATCTCGCGCTTGCCGATCAGCTTCCACTCGAAGCGGTCGGGCGCGCCGTTGTAGCCGTCCACCTGGTCGGTGACGATCATCCCTTCCGAGCCGTCGTTGACGCCGTCGTAGTTGAGGTCCGGTGCGCGGCGAACGCGCCGTGCGCCGGCGTTATAGATCCACGCCGAGCGCTGCTCCGCCACCTGGTCCACCGGTTCGTGCACCAGGAAGATCGTGCCGCGCAGGGTCGCCGGTTCGGTGAAGTAACCGAGTGCGTAGAACAGCCGGTTCGGCTCCGCGTCCTGCATGTTCTGCGCGTAGATGCGCTGCGAGCGGAAGCCGATCTTGAAGTGGTCGCCGTTGGCACGCACCGGGAACGAGTGGCCGATGCGCTCCGTGCCGCCGCCGACGTAGCGCACCAGGTGGTTCCAGATTGCCTCGAGGCCGTTCCCGGGGATCGGGAAGGGCGTCGTGGAGCCGCCGAGGTTCTTGAGGCCGAAGCCGTTGAGCTCGACCTTCGGCGCCTGCTCGCGCACGCGGTCGGTGACGTCCTTCGGCAGCGCCGCCGTGCGCCGCGTCGGGTAGACCTGCATGCGGTAGTGCTGTGGGTATTTCTTCAGCATCGCCTGCATGCCCGGCGTGAGCCTGGCCGCGTGCTGGTCGGCGTTCTCGGCGGTGATCGTGAACAGCGGCTGGTCGCCCGGGAACGGATCCACGTAGCCCTGCTGCGGTGTCCACCCGGCGGGCGGCTGGGTAAGGCCGCCATCCCAGGCCGGGATCGAGCCGTCGGCGTTGCCGGCGCGCTCGGCGCCGATGGGCGTGAGGTCCCTGGCCAGGCGCGAGAAGTCGCGCTCGGCGGCGGAGGCGGACGCGGCGACCAGCGCCAGCGCGAGGATCGGCAGCAGCGGCTTGTTCATGCCGCCGATGCTATCAGCCCTCGCGCAGTCTTTGCCCCACCCGCCGGTAAGCCTCGCGGAAGGGGATGCCTTCCGTCGCCACCAGCTCGTTGGCCTCGGCCGCAGCGTGGATGTCGGCGTCCAGGCGGATGCGATCGGGCCGGAAGCGCAGTTCCGGGATGGCCGCGGCCATGATGTCGAGCGTTTCGGCGCACAGGTCGATGGCGCGGAACAGCGGCGCCTTGATGAGCTGCAGGTCGCGCTGGTAGCCCGACGGCAGCTTCGCCGTGATGCCCAGCACCTCCACGAGGCAGGCCTGGGCCGTCGCCGAGCGTCCCCGCACCAGCTCGAACACGTCCGGGTTGCGCTTCTGCGGCATGATCGAGGAGCCGGTGGTGAACGCGTCGGGCAGTTCCACGAAGCCGAACTCGCGGGTGTAGAAGAGCAGCAGGTCGGAGGCGAGGCGACCGAGGTCCTGCATCAGGATCGCGACCTGGAACAGCACCTCGGCCTCCGCCTTGCCGCGCGAGAGCTGCACCGCCGTCACGGGCTCGTGGTTCACGGGGAAGCCGAGCCGCGTGCGCGTTCCGTTGCGGTCGATGGGCAGCTTGGGCGTGCCGTAGCCGGCCGCGGATCCAAGCGGGTTCTTGAGGATTCGTCGGTGCGCGTGCCGTAGTCCGTCGGCGTCGTCGACGACCTCGGCGGCGAAGCCGCGCGCCCAGAGCGCTACCGAGCTCGGCATCGCCTGCTGCATGTGCGTGTAGCCCGGCAGGGCGACGTCGCCCTGGGCCGCGGCGAGGCCCTCGAGCGCGTCGGCGACGCCGTGCGCGCCCCGGACGAGATCCTCGACGGCGTCGCGCAGGTACAGCCGCAGGGCGGTGAGAACCTGGTCGTTGCGCGAGCGCCCGGCGTGCAGGCGCGCGCCCGCCTCGCCGATGCGCCGGGTGAGCAGCGTCTCGAGCGCCGTCTGGCCGTCCTCGAGCTCGAGCGTCACGCGCCACTCGCCGCGCGCGTGCGCGGCGGCGATCTCGCGCAGGCCGTCCGTGATCGCCGCGAGGTCCGCATCGGCCAGGAGCCCGGCGTCGTGAAGCATCTCGGCGTGGGCGATGGAGGCCTGCACGTCGTATGCAACCAGCCGGTCGTCGAGCGCGTGATCCTCGCCCGCGGTGTAGCGGAGCACGCGCTCGTCGAGCGGCGCGCCCTTGTCCCAGAGCCGGCTCACGTGGCGGTGCCCGCTTCCGTCGCGCCCTGTTCCGCCGCACTCAGGGCCTTGGTGTCGCGCACCACCAGCGTGCCGGTGCCCTCGTTGGTGAACACCTCGGCGAGCAGTGCATCCGGCGCCGAGTAGGAGATGACGTGCACGCGGCGCACGCCGCCGCGGATCGCCGCCTCGATGGCACTCGACTTCGGCAACATGCCCTCGGTGAGCGCGCCTTCCTCCCGCAGCCGGCGCAGGCCCGCGAGGTCGGTGTAGGAGATCAGCGAGTGCGGGTCGTCGACGCGCTCGAGGATGCCGGGCGCGCCGGTGCAGAGGATCAGCTTCTCGGCGACCAGCGCGCCGCCGATCGCCGCGGCCACGGTGTCCGCGTTGATGTTGAGCAGGTGGCCCGAGGCGTCGCAGGACAGCGGGCTCACCACCGGCAGGAAGCCCGCGTCGAGCAGCCGCGTAATCACCGAGCCGTCCACGCCGTCGATGTCGCCCACCATGCCGTAGTCCACGACCTCGCCGCTCGCGAGCGTGACGGGCGCGCGCCTGTGCGCCTTGACGAGGCCGCCGTCCACGCCGGACAGGCCGATCGCGCCGATGCCGAGCTCGTGGCAAAGGGCGAGAACGCGCGTGTTCACGAGTCCATTGAGGACCATGCACGCCACGTCGATCGCGCCGCCGTCGGTGACGCGCCGGCCCTGCACCATGCGCGTCTGCACGCCGAGCTTGGCGGCCACGGTGTCGAGCTGTGGGCCGCCGCCGTGCACCAGCACCACGCGGATGCCGAGGTGGTGCAGGATCGCGATCTGCTCGACGAAGGCGCGCATCGTCGCGCCGTCGCGGAACGCGCCGCCCCCCGTCTTGATGACGAAGATCCTGCCCTTGTACATGTGCATGTAGGGCGCGGCGCCCCGCAGCGCCCGCACCGTCACGGCCTGTTCGCCCTTGTGTCCGATCATCGTCATCGCTGTCCCCTGAGCAGTCGGTAAAGCACGGCCATCTGTACGACCATGCGGTTGGCGGCCTCGCGGACCACGCGGCTGCGCGGCCCGTCGAGAACCTCGTCCGCCACGGCGACGTTGCGCCGGACGGGCAGGCAATGCATGAAGTGGCAGTCATCGCGCGCGCCGGCGAACCACGACTCGCGCACGCACCAGTCGGCGAGCGGGCGGCGCAGCGCGAACTCGGCCTCGGCATCGCCGTAGCAGGCGGCCGAGCCCCACTCCTTGGCGTACAGCACGTGCGCGCCGGCGAGCGCGGCGGCGCGGTCGGTGGTCTCGGTCACCGAGCCGCCGGAAGCTGCGGCCGCGGCGCGTGCCTTCGCCATCAGGGGCTCCGGCAGTGCGTAGCCGTCGGGACGCAGCACCACGACCTCCATGCCACGCTGCGCCGCCATGTGCAGCGCGGCGGCCGGCACCGCGAGCGGCAGCGCGCGCGGATGGTACACCCAGGAGAGGACGAACCGGCCCGCGCGCGGCACGGCGAGGTCGTCCATCGTCTTCCAGTCGGCGAGCGCCTGGCAGGGATGGTTCATCGCCGACTCGAGGTTGACGAACGGCTTGCTGCAGAGCCCGGCCATCAGCTTGAACGGCGCCTCGGCAAGATCCGCGGCGAGGTCCTTGCCCTCGGCGAAGGCGCGCAGGCCGAGCGCATCGCAGTAGGAGGCGAGCACCGGGATCGCCTCGCGCACGTGTTCGGCGGCGCCTCCGTCCATCACGGCACCGGTGCGCGTCTCGACCTGCCACGTGCCCTGGCCGGGCGTAACGACGAACGAGGTGCCGCCGAGCCGCATCATGCCGGCCTGGAACGACGACAGCGTGCGCAGCGACGGGTTCATGAACAGCAGCCCGAGAATGCGGCCCGCGAGCGCCTGCGGCTCGGGGTGGGTCTCCAGGCGGCGCGCGAGGGCGATCAGGTCCACGACCTCGTCGCGGGAGAAATCGGCCAGGTCGAGGAAGCGTTTCATGTCGGGGTCGTCGGGCTTGGTCTGGCGTTGGTCGGGCGTCGGCGTGACGGCGAGGGCGGGTTGTGGCGCGCCGGTTGCGCTAGGCGGGCAGCGAGGCGAGCGCGTCGCGCAGCTGCACTACGTGCACTTCCTCGAGCACGTAGGGCGCGAGGATGCGCACCACGTTCGGGTCGGCGGACGTGCCCGCCAGGATGTCGCGCTCGAGCAGCTCGCGCTGCACGTCCCTGGCGGGCCGGCGGGTGCGCAGGCCGGTGAGGAAGCCGGCGCCCTGGACGTCCGTCACCGGGCCCACGATGCAGGTCTCGCGGATCTGCCGGGCGAGCCTGCGCACGTTGGCGAGCAGGCCCTCGCTCTCGATGATGTCCACCACGGCCTCGATGAGCGCGCAGGCCATCGGGCCGCCGCCGAAAGTGGTGCCGAGGTCGTCGGTCTTGAGGTGCGCCGCGACGTGGTCGGCCATGAGCAACGCCGCGCAGGGGAAGCCGGCACCGAGTGCCTTGGCCGTGGTCAGCATGTCGGGCGCGATGCCGTGCATGCTGGCTGCGAACGGGAAGCCGGTACGGCCCATGCCGCACTGCACCTCGTCGAGGATGAGTTGGGTGCAGGTCTCGCTGCAGCGGGCGCGCAGCGCCGCGAGGTAGGGCTGGCCGAGGTCCACGGCGCCCGCCACGCCCTGCACGGGCTCGGCGATCACCGCGGCGGTGTCGGTGTCGACCACGCGGGCGATGGCATCCATGTCGCCGCGCGGCAGGAACTCGACGTCGAACGGCGCCTGCGGGAACCCGTACCATTTCTTCGCGGCGCCCCAGGTCACGGCGCCTGCGGCGGCGGTGCGGCCGTGGAAGCTGCCTTCGATCGCCACCACCTTGCGCCGGCCGGTGATCCTGAGCGCGAGCTTGAGCGCGTTCTCGTTCGCCTCGGCCCCGGTGTTGGCGAAGAACACGGTGTCGAGCCCCTGGCCTGCGAAGTGGGCGAGGCGCGTTGCGGCCCGCGTGCGCACTTCGAGCGGCACGGCATTGCTCTGGAACAGCAGCGCGCGCGACTGCTTCTCGAGCGCCGCCCGCCAGCGCGGGTGCGAGTAACCGAGGGCCGCCACGGCGTGGCCGCCATAGAGGTCGAGGATGCGACGGCCGTCGCGCGTGCGCAGGTGCACGCCCTCGGCGTCCACGACGTCGACCGGCCACTGGGCATAGACGGGCGCCAGGTGGTCGGTAGTCATGTCCAGCCCGCCGCGCTCTGCATGAGCCCCGCCGTCTCGTCGAAGCCGAGCATCCGGTTCATCCACTGGACGGCGCCGCCCGCCGCCCCCTTGGTCAGGTTGTCGATCACGCAGGTCACGGCGACGGTGCCGCCCTGCGCGACGCCGGAGAGCTGCGCGAAGTTGCTCGCGACCACGTCCTTCAGGCGCGGCAGCTCGCCGCCCACGCGCACGAACACCGACTGGTCGTAGAAGTCGCGCAGCGCGTGCACGAGCGCGTGGCTGGTGAGCGGCTCGCAGGCAACGGCCTGCACGGTGACGTGAATGCCGCGCGCGAAGGGCCCCGAGTGCGGCACGAAGTTGATCTCCGCCTCGACGCCGCTCGCCTCCAGCGCGAGCGCGCGGACCTCGGGCGCGTGGCGGTGGGCGAGCGCGTTGTACGCGTAGAGGTCGGAGTGGCGCTGCGGGTGGTGCGTACCCGCGGTCGGCTGGCGGCCGGAGCCCGTGCTGCCGGTGACGCCCGAGACGAACAGGCGCGGCTCGACGAGCCCGAGCGACAGCAGCGGCACGCTCGCGAGCAGGATGGCAGTGGCGAAGCAGCCCGGGTGCGCGACGTGTGGGGTGTCGAGCGCGTTGAGGTGCTCGGGCAGGGCGCAGGTGAACTCGGCGAGGCGCGCCGGCGCGCCGTGGCCGTGCTTGTACACGGCCTCGTAAGCGGACGCCGTGCGGAAGCGGAAGTCCGCCGAAATGTCCACCACCCGTGGTTGCGTGCCGGCCTCCTCCGCAGCCGCGAGCAGGCGGTCGATCAGCGGCGCGGACACGCCGTGCGGCGCCGCCGAGAACACGGCGGTGGCGGGGTTCGCCGTGACGTACTCGATCGTCTCGTCGTGGCCGGCGAAGCGCAGGTGCGGCAGCACCGGCTGCAGGTGACGGAAGAACTGCGCGACGGGCTCGTCGGGTTGGCTGTCCGAGGCCACGGCCGCGAGGTCGAGGTGCGGGTGCGCGGCGAGCAGGCGCAGCAGCTCGCCCGCCACGTAGCCGGTGCCGCCCAGCACGATCGCGGGGAGGCGCGCCGTCATTCCGAGGCCGCCCGCGCGAGCTTTGGCCCGAGCCCCAGGCTCTCGATGAGGTGGTCGCCGAGCGCCGCGCCCGAGGCCATGGCATTCACGGCGCGCACGCCCATCTGGTCCTGGATGATGTTCACGCCCACCGCGTTGTCGGTCGCCGGGCCCGTGACGGCGCAGGGCTCGATCTGGAAGCGCTCGCGCAGCAGCTTCACGCCGCCCCAGGCCGCGACCGGGTCGTTGGCCGAGAGCACCACGGCCGTGAGCGCCTGCCGGATGTCGGTCGCCGCGAGGATCGCCTCGACGCCGTAGGCGCCGAGGATGCCGTCGCCGAGCTCGAACACGACGACGTCGGGCCGGCCCTGCGTCATCTCGGTGAGCATGGTGCGGGTGAGCGCGGGGCCGCAGGCCGCCGTGGTCGTGACGATGCCGAGGTCGGTGAAGATCATGCTGCGGCGCGCGCCCGAGTCCTCCATGGCGAGGATGTCGCGGCGCAGCGATACCCCGGTGGCCTTGAAGGCGTGCACGACGAGGCCGCGATGGCGCATGCGGCTGACGATCGCGCAGGCCGCGGCGGTCTTGCCGGCCTCCATGCAGGTGCCGGCGAGCGCCACCACCGGCACGCCGTGCGTATCGAGCGGCGCGTCGTAGTCGAGCTTGCGGTGGCCGACCTTCGCCGGTACGCCGATGCGCTCGCCCAGGAACGGGAATTGCAGCACGCAGCCGAGCACGCGGCAGTCGAAGGGCTTGCCCTTGTCGGGGTTCACCGAGTCGCACACG
>Ga0105090_10001454_pt1 | contig 12746 bp, 15 predicted proteins | sample PPLLak3March2015_FD_79110 | JGI IMG/M metagenome (GOLD analysis project Ga0105090, IMG submission 79110) | Freshwater sediment microbial communities from Prairie Pothole Lake near Jamestown, North Dakota, USA - PPLs Lake P7 Core (1) Depth... | ecosystem: Environmental > Aquatic > Freshwater >... | reverse complement strand
GCTTGGCCATCACTTGCCCCAGCCGCCGGAGCCGAAGCTTCCGACGTCGCAACTCGGGTCGATGCCGTAGGCACCTCCGTCGCGCAACTTGCCGCTGTCCAGGATCGAGACCTGGTACCAGAAGCACTCGTTGGTGGGGTAGCGCCAGGACCAGACCTGGCCGCCCTGCCAGCCGCCGCCGCGCACATGGCCGGGCCGGCCCAGCGTGTAGAGCAGCCAGTCCCGGTCCTGGCCCTGGAAGTTCATCTGCACGTAGTTGAAGGCGGTCTCGTTCAGCACCTGGCCCCAGACGAGGACCTTGCCGCTGGCGTCGACGTCGACCATCCAGGTGGTCCGGCCCCAGGGACCGCTGGCGAACTCGATGCGCGTCTGCCCGTTCGGCCCCGGATAGCGGCCGGTGGGCTGGCCCATCAGCTGCGTCAGGTCGGCCTCGGTCTGGCCGGCACGGATGTCCTGCGGCTTGTAGGTCGCGCAACCCGCTCCGGCCAGGGCCAGCAGCAAAATCAGCGTGCAGTGGATCGACTTCATGGTTCAGGCTCCCTCTTCAACGGCCTGTCATACGCAGCGGCGGACATGCCGGATGCAGGGCGCAACCGGGATTCTGGGCCCGCCGCGCTTTTGATACCGCTCAAGGCGATGCAACGGGAGGCCTCGCGGAAGCGTTGACAATCGCCGCACCCGCAAGCCTGTCAAGCATGCATCCAGCCCAACCCGATCCCCAGCGGCCGGCCCGCCGCCGCCCCGCAACGTGAGCGCAGGCCTCGAACTGCGCGACCTGGCCTGCGTGCGCGGACGTCGCAGCCTGTTCCGCGGCCTGAACCTCACGCTGGCTCCAGGCCAGTTGCTGCGCGTCAGCGGGGCCAACGGAGCGGGCAAGACCAGCCTGCTGCGCATGCTGTGCGGTCTGCTGGCGCCGGCACAAGGACAGGTGCTGTGGCGAGGACACAGCGTGCACCAGGCGCGGGAGGCCTTCCACCAACAGCTGATCTACCTGGGTCATGCCGCCGCGCTGAAGGACGACCTCTCGCCGCTGGAGAACCTGCAGGTGGCAACCCGGCTGGGCGGTGCGGCCGCGGACGAGGCGGCCGCCCGGCAGGCGCTGGCCGACGCCGGACTGCGTGGGCGCGAGCATGTGCCCTCGCGCATCCTTTCGCAGGGGCAGCGCAGGCGCGCCGCGCTGGCGCGGCTGCCCTTGGGGCAAGCGCTGCTGTGGGTGCTGGACGAACCCTTCAACGCGCTGGACACGGCCGCCACCGCCTGGCTGCTCGGCCTGATCGAGGCCCATCTGCAGCGCGGCGGCCTGGTGGTGCTGACCAGTCACCAGCCGGTCGCGTTGAGCGACCGCGTGGCCCAGGTCAGCCTGGCGCTGTGACATGAGCGATCTGACCCGGTACCGGGCCGCCGGCTCCGATGCACCTGACAGCGGCAGCTGGGGCGCATGGCGGGCGGTGTTCCAGCGCGACCTGCGCATTGCGCTGCGCCGCCGCGCCGACACTGGCAGCGCGCTGGTGTTCTTCGTCATCGTGGTCGCGCTGTTCCCGCTGGGCGTGGGCCCGGAATTCGGCCTGCTGCGCCGCATGGGGCCGGGCGTGGTCTGGGTGGCGGCGCTGCTGGCATCGATGCTGGCATTGGGGCGCCTGTTTGCCGACGACCATGCCGACGGCACGCTCGAGCAGATGCTGCTGTCGCCCACGCCGCTGGCCCTGCTGGTGCTGGCCAAGACGGCCGCGCACTGGCTGGCCTCGGGCCTGCTGTTGGTGCTGATCAGCCCTCTGCTGGCGCTGCAGTTCGACCTGGGCGGCGAGGCCGCCGGTGTGCTTTTCCTGTCGCTGCTGCTGGGCACGCCGCTGCTCAGCCTGATCGGCGCCATCGGCGCGGCGCTGACCGTCGGGCTGCGCGGTGCCGGCGTGCTGCTGTCGCTGCTGGTGCTGCCTCTGTGCTCGCCGGTGCTGATCTTCGGCGCCGGCGCGGTCGAGGCCAGCCAGGCCGGGCTGGGCGTGACCGCGCACTTCTCGCTGCTCGGTGCCATGCTGCTGGCGGCGCTGTTCCTGGCACCTCTGGCCGCGGCAGCAGCCCTGCGTATCGCGCTGGAATGAGCTCAAGGCAAAATGGAGGGCTGATGTCCTGGACCCGCTACGCCGCGCCGCAACGCTTCTACCCGCTGGCCGGGCGGGCGGTGCCATGGTTTGCAGGCCTGGCATTGCTGCTGACGGTGGTCGGTCTGGTCATTGGCCTGCTTATCGCGCCCACCGACCACCAGCAGGGCGAGGCCTACCGCATCATCTTCGTGCATGTGCCGGCGGCCTGGATGTCGATGATCGTCTATCTGGTCATGGCCTTCTGGGCCGCGGTCGGACTGATCTTCAACACCCGGCTGGCCTCGATGCTGGCGGTCGCGCTGGCGCCCACCGGCGCATGGATGACCTTCCTGGCGTTGTGGACCGGCGCGCTGTGGGGCAAACCGACCTGGGGCACCTGGTGGGTGTGGGACGCGCGCCTGACTTCGGAACTGATTCTGCTTTTTCTGTACATAGGATTCATGTCCCTGCACGCCTCGATCGACGACGAACGCCGTGCCGACCGCGCCGCCGCGGTGCTGGCGCTGGTCGGTGTGGTCAACGTGCCCATCATCTACTTCTCGGTGAAGTGGTGGAACACGCTGCACCAGGGCGCCTCGGTGAGCCTGACCAAGGCGCCGAGCATGGCCACCACGATGCTGGCAGGCATGTTGATCATGGCGCTGGCTTTCTGGATGTACTGCATCGCGGTGGCGCTCGCCCGCACCCGGGTGATCATCCTGGAGCGCGAGCACGGCACGCGCTGGGCGCGCCAGCTGCTGGGCAACTCATGAACTGGAACAGCGTCGGCGAGTTCCTCGCCATGGGCGGCTACGGCCTGTATGTCTGGGGCTCCTTTGGCATGTGTGCGCTGGTGCTGGCCGGCGAATGCTGGGGCGTGGCACAGCGGCGCAAGGCGCTGCGCGAACTGCCGCTGGACGACGCCGACGACCGCAACGAACTGAACGAAAGACCGCTCCATGAAGCCTAGAACGCGACGCGCCCTGGCCATCGCGGCGGGGTTGACCACCTTGGGCCTGGCCAGCATGCTGGTGCTCAACGCCTTCCAGAGCAACCTGGTGTTCTTCTTCAGCCCGTCGCAGATTGCTGCCAACGAAGCCCCGCGTGACCGCAATTTCCGCATCGGCGGCCTGGTCGAGGAAGGCAGCATCAAGCGCGACGGCCAGACCCTGACCGTGAACTTCGTGGTCACCGACCTGGCGCAGCGCATTCCGGTGTCCTACACGGGCATGCTTCCCGACCTGTTCAAGGAGGGCAAGGGCGTGGTCGCGCAGGGCAAGCTCGGCTCCGATGGCGTGTTCCGCGCCGAGCAGGTGCTGGCCAAGCACGACGAGAACTACATGCCACCCGAGGCGGCCGAAGCGCTGGAAAAGGCGCGCCACGGCCAGATGCCCACGGCACCCAAACCTGGATACAAGCCATGAACATTCCGCACGGCCGCCCGAAGGAGTGTTCGCTCCCCCTCGGGGGGACGGCCCGCAGGGCCAAGGGGGCTTCATGATCCCTGAAATAGGCCATTTCGCGCTGATCCTGGCTCTGGCCATGGCCATCAGCCAGAGCGTGCTGCCGCTTTTTGGCGCCAGCAACGGCAATGCCAGCTGGATCGCGTTGGCCAAGCCGTCGGCGCGGGCGCAGTTCCTGTTCCTGCTGCTGTCCTACGCCTGCCTGACCTGGGCGTTCATGACCGACGACTTCTCGGTGGCGCTGGCGGCAAACCATTCCAACAGCCTGCTGCCCGCGGTCTACAAGTTCACCGCGGTCTGGGGCAACCACGAGGGCTCGATCCTGTTGTGGGCGCTGATCCTCGGCGGCTGGAGTTATGCAGTCACCGTGTACTCGAAGCAGCTCGACGACCGCACGCTGGCGCGTGTGCTCGGCGTGATGGGCCTGATCAGCTGCGGCTTCATCCTGTTTACGCTGCTCACCTCCAACCCCTTCGAGCGGATGATTCCCGCCGCACCGGACGGCCGCGACCTGAACCCGCTGCTGCAGGACCCGGGCATGATCATCCATCCGCCGATGCTCTACATGGGCTACGTCGGCTTCGTGGTGGCCTTTGCCTTCGCCATCGCCGCGCTGTTGTCCGGCCGGCTCGATGCCGCCTGGGCACGCTGGTCGCGGCCTTGGACCACGGTGGCCTGGTGCTTTCTGACGCTGGGCATCGCGCTGGGCAGCTTCTGGGCCTATTACGAGCTGGGCTGGGGTGGCTGGTGGTTCTGGGACCCGGTGGAAAACGCGTCCTTCATGCCCTGGCTGGTGGGCACGGCGCTGATCCATTCGCTGGCCGTCACCGAAAAGCGCGGCGGCTTCAAGATGTGGACCGCGCTGCTGGCGATCCTGACGTTCGCCCTGTCACTGCTGGGCACCTTCATCGTGCGCTCGGGCGTGCTGAGCTCGGTGCATGCCTTCGCCACCGATCCCGAGCGCGGCGTCTTCATCCTCGGCTTCCTGGCGCTGGTCGTTGGCGGCTCGCTGCTGCTCTTTGCCTGGCGCGCGCCCAAGGTCGGCGCGGGCGGTGCCTTCGACATGGTGTCGCGCGAATCGATGCTGCTGGCCAACAACGTGCTGCTGGTGGTGGCCTCGGGCGCGGTGCTGCTGGGCACGCTGTACCCGTTGGTGCTGGACGCGCTGGGCATGGGCAAGATCTCGGTCGGCCCGCCCTACTTCGACGCGGTCTTCGTGCCGCTGATGGCGCCAGCGTTGTTCCTGATGGGCATCGGCCCGATCGCCCGCTGGCGCTCGGCGCAGGTTGGCGACCTGGCGCGCAAGCTGCGCTGGGCGCTGGCGGTCAGCGCCATCAGCGCGCTGGTCGCCCCCTTCGTGCTGGGGCACTGGACGCCGATGATCGGCTTCGGCCTGCTGCTCGGCGTGTGGGTGGCCAGCACCGCGCTGCTCACACTGTGGCTGAAGCTGCGCGAACAACCGATGTCGCGCTGGCGCGCATGGATGGCCCAGCAGCCCGGCAGCTGGTACGGCATGCTGCTGGCGCACTTCGGCGTGGCGGTATTCGTCATCGGCGTCACCGTGGTCAATGGCTTCGAGGTCGAGAAGGACCTGCGCATGGAGCCGGGACAGAGCGCCGAGATCGCCGGCATGCGCGTGCGTTTCGACGGCGTGCGCGAAGTGCGCGGCCCCAACTACATCGCCGCGCGCGGCACGCTGGTGCTCAGCCGCGACGAGCGCCACCTCGCCACGCTGCACCCCGAGCGCCGCAACTACATCGTGACCCGCATGCCGATGACCGAAACCGCCATCGACCGCGGCTTCACACGGGACCTGTACGTGTCGCTGGGCGAGCCGCTCGGCGGCACGGCCTGGAGCGTGCGCGTGTACTACAAGCCCTTCGTCGGCTGGATCTGGGCCGGCTGCACGCTCATGGCGCTGGGTGGCCTGCTGGCCGTGCTCGACCGCCGTTACCGCGCCAAGGTCCGCGTGGCAGCCCCCAGCCCGGCGCCGCGCAACGACGATGAGGCACCGGCCCTGGCCGGCCAACCCGGCACGCCATGAAGCGCTACCTGTTGCCGCTGATCGTCTTCGCCGTGATGCTGGGTTTCCTGGCGGTGGGGCTGAAGCTGAACCCGCGCGAGGTGCCCTCGCCGCTGATCGACAAGCCGGCACCGGCCTTCAAGCTGGCGCGGCTGGACACGCCGGAGCAGAACCTGTCGCTGCAGGACCTGCAGGGCAAGGTCTGGCTGCTCAACGTCTGGGCCTCGTGGTGCGTCGCCTGCCGCGTCGAGCACCCGCTGCTGGTGGAACTGGCCGGCAGCGGCGCAGTGCCGATCTACGGCCTGAACTACAAGGACAAGCGCGACGACGCGCTGGCCTGGCTGGCCAAGCACGGCAATCCCTACGTGGCCTCGTTGTCCGACACCGAAGGGCTGGTCGGCATCGACTACGGTGTCTACGGCGTGCCCGAGACCTTCGTCATCGACAAGGCCGGCACGATCCGCCTGAAGCACATCGGCCCGGTCACACCCGAGGTGCTGCGCGACACCATCCTGCCGCTGGTGAAGAAGCTGAATGCATAGGCTGCTGGTCATGCTGCTGCTGGCCTGGCTGGGCCTTGCCGCGGCCCAGGAAGCCCGGCCTCTGGCTGAAGACCCGGTGCTCGAGGCCCAGGTCATGCGCATTGCGGACGAACTGCGCTGCCTGGTGTGCCAGAACGAGACCATCGCCGCGTCGCACGCCGACCTGGCGGTCGATCTGCGCAAGCAGATCCGCCAGCAGTTGCAGCAGGGCCGCAGCGAGCAGCAGATTCTCGACTTCATGGTGCAGCGCTACGGCGACTTCGTGCTCTACCGCCCGCCGGTGAAGAGCAGCACCTGGCTGCTGTGGGGCGGGCCCTTTGTGCTGCTGGGCGTGGCGCTGCTCGGCCTTGGGTTGAACATCCGGCGCCGGCGCAGCCTTGCCAGTGCGCCACTGCAAGGCGCGGACGCTGAACGCGTGCGCCGCCTGCTTGGCGAAGAGAAGAGTTGAACATGGCCTTGTTCTGGGCAATTGCGGCAGCCCTGCTGCTGCTGGCGATGTGGATGGTGGCGGGCTCGCTGTGGCGCAAGCCTGTACGCACGACGCCGGCACAAAGCGCCAGCCAGTCGAACCTGGCACTGCTGCGCGCCCAACTGCAGCAGATCGACTTGGATCTGGCGCAAGGACGGCTCGACGCAGCGCAGCACCAGGCTGCGCGCACCGAGGTCGAGCGCCGCGTGCTCGAAGAAGAAAGCGTGGCCGTCACCCCCGAGCGCGAGGGTTCGCCGCGCGCCACGCTGCTGTTGCTGCTGGTGGCGGTGCCGGTGCTGGTGCTGGGCCTGTACGCATTGGTCGGCAGCCCGCAGGCCGTGTCACCGCCGCTCGCCCAGGGTGAGCCGTCGCCGCAGGAGGTGGAGGCGATGGTCGCCAAGCTGGCCGAGCGCATGGAAAAGCAGCCGCCCGGCAACGTGGACGACACCGAAGGCTGGGTCATGCTCGGGCGCAGTTACGCGGTGATGCAGCGCTACCCCGAAGCCAGCCGCGCCTTTGCGCGCGCACTGCAGTTGATGCCCGGCGACGCGCAGATCCTCGTCGACCAGGCCGACGTGCTGGCCATGCAGCAAGGCGGCAACCTGCAGGGCGAGCCGCTGCGCTTGATCGAACTGGCGCTGAAGAACAACCCCTCGAACCTGAAGGGCCTGGCGCTGGCCGGTACCGCGGCCTTCGAGCGCAAGGACTATCCGGTCGCGATCGACTACTGGACCCGCGCCCGTGCCACGGCACCGCCGGACAGCGAGTTCATGCGCAGCCTGGAGCAGAGCATCGCCGAAGCGCGCGCCGCTGCCGGCAGCGGCATGGCGGCGGCCGGCCCCGCGGCGGCGCCCGCCGCGTCGGCCAGCGCGCCGAAGGCACCAGGTGCCGCGTCGATCAGCGGGCGCATCAGCCTGGCGCCGGCCCTGGCGGCACGCGCCGCACCGGGCGACACGCTGTTCGTCTTTGCGCGGGCAGCCGAAGGGCCGCGCATACCGCTGGCCATCCTCAAGCGCAGCGCGTCCGATCTGCCGCTGAGCTTCACGCTCGACGACAGCATGGCGATGGCGCCGGATCTGAAGCTGTCGGGCTTCGCCAACGTGGTGATCGGCGCGCGCTTGTCGAAGAGTGGCAACGCCATGCCGCAAAGCGGTGACCTGGAAGGCACGACCGCGCCGCTGGCCGGCCGCAGCAGCGGCATCGAGATCGTGATCGACTCGGTTCGCCCTTAGGAAACTCAGTCCTTCGCCGCCAGGATCTCAAGCAACTGGTCCGGCCGCTTTGCGTGCCAGCGCGGCGGTGACGGCAGGCTGTGCAGCCCGCCGTAACCCCAGCCGGCCCAGACGGCAGGCGAGCCCGCTGCCGCGGCGGCCCCCATGTCGGCAGCGCTGTCGCCGACCATCAGCACCTGCGGCGTCGACACTCTCAGCTCCTGCGCGGCACGCTCGAGCATGGCCGGCGCGGGCTTGCGCCAGGCGGCTTGATCGGCACCGTAGACCGCCGAAAAATGCGGCAGCAGGCCGGCCGCATCGAGCACCGCGCGGGCCAGCATGCTGGGCTTGTTGGTCACCACCACCAGTGACCAGGCCGGCCGCAACTGCTGCAGCAGCAGGTGGATGCCGTCGTACACCCGGCCATGCGCCAGCGGCGCCGCCAAGGTGCTGCGATCGAAGGCCTGACGCAAGGTCTTGCGCAAGGCCGCGCCCTCGCCCTGCCCCAGGGCCTGGAGCGCTCGATCGATGAGCACGTCCGGGCCGTCGCCGATCCAGGCACGGACGCGTTCCAGATCGAAAGCGCCGAAGCCCGATTCGTGCAGCGCCGTGTTCAGCGCGTGGCCGATGTCCGGCGCGCTGTCGACCAGCGTGCCGTCCAGGTCGAAGGCCAGCGCACGCAGTGCCGTGAGGTCTGCGCTCATGGTTTCGGCCTCAGGCGGGGTTCGGCGGACGCGGCGCGGTCCGGCGTCGGAGTTGCAGTCACGGCGAGAAGGCCTCGGGTGCAGAGGTTGGAACGAAGGCATGTTACGCAAGTTCGGCCGGCACTCATCGCGCCGCGCGGCTGCAATGTCAACCGGCGCCGGCCCGCCGGCGTTGCAAGGACCGTAGGCTAGACTGTCCGGCTCGGTGGCTGGCGGTTCTTCGCCGCGATTCACCGCAGTTCAACCCCAACGATGGAGCATTCCCGTGAGTTCAACCAATCGCCGCGTTTTCATGCTGACCTTGGCCGCCGGCACCTCGGCGCTGGCCGCATCCGCTGCCATGGCGCAGGCCAAGCTGGACGAGAAGGACCCCACCGCCGTAGCGCTGGGCTACGTCGCCGACTCGGCCAAGGCCGACAAGAAGAAGTACCCCAAGCACGACGTGGCGCAGAAGTGCAGCAACTGCCAGCTGTTCCAGGCCAAGGCCGGCGCCGCTGAAGGCGGCTGCCCGCTCTTCCCGGGCAAGACCGTGGCGGCCAACGGCTGGTGCGCGTCCTGGGTGAAGAAGGCCTGAGGCCTTTGAATCCGCTGCCTGCGCTTGGGCTTCAGGCCCGGCGCAGGCATTGACGAAGCGCCCCACCGCACTGGAAGGGCGCTGCCCCGCAAAGGGGCGATCAGACCTTAGCATTGCAGCTGCCAGGCACCTGGCCCGCCCTCCCACTGCAAGGTCAACCATGTTCGCGATCCGCTTCGCCGCACAGTGTCGTGCCACCGCCAGAGCGTGGCGGCTGGCCGTCGCGACGATCTCGCTGCTGGTGCTCGCCGCCTGCGGCACCTTGCCCCAGAACGTCGAGCGTCCAGCCTCCAAGGCGCCTGGCGCGGCGATGGACACGCCGCTGGGTCGCATCGCGCAGGCCTCGACCGCCGATCCCGAGCAGAGCGGCTTTCGCCTCATGCCCACAGGGCAGTTCGCGCTGCAGGCGCGCATCGAACTGGGCCGGCGCGCACAGCGCACGCTGGACGTGCAGTACTACCAGATCTTCGACGACCGCACCGGCCGATACCTGCTGCGCACGCTGCGTGATGCTGCCGACCGCGGTGTGCGCGTGCGCCTGATCATCGACGATCTGTACACCTCGGGCCAGGATCCCCTGCTGCTGGGGCTGGACGAGCACCCCAATGTCGAGGTGCGGCTGTTCAACCCCTTCCCTGTCGGTCGGAAGAACTTCCTGACACGCTTCGCCGCCAACTGGAATGAGTTCGACCGCGTGCACCGGCGCATGCACAACAAGCTGTTCATCGCCGACGGGGTGATGGCGGTGGTCGGCGGGCGCAATATCGCCGACGAATACTTCATGGCCAGCGCCGGCGCCAACTTCATCGACCTGGACACCTTTGTCATCGGCTCGATCCTGCCGCGGCTGTCATCGCTGTTCGACGAGTACTGGAACAGCGACCGGGTCATGCCGATAAGCGCCATCGTCAAGACCGATCAGACCAGCGCACAGTTGCAGGACTACTTCGAACACCGCACCGCGGCAGCCTCGCAGCCGCTGACACGCGTCTCCCATGCTCCTTCCGAGACCGGCCTCGAAGACACGGTCGAGGTAATCGGCGAAACCGGCGGCACGCCCGAGCCGGAGGCGCCACCGCCGAACGACGTGCTTGGCTACGGCCCGATCGTCGACGAGCTGAATGCCGGCAAGGTGGGCCTGATCTGGGCCGACGCACAGGCCTATGCCGATGCGCCTGACAAGGTCATCGGCCGCGTCTCCACCTATGGCGTCGCGCCGATCGACGATGTGGACAGCGTGCGCTACAACGTCGTCGAGATGATGCGCCGCGCACGCAAGGACGTGGTGCTGACCAGTCCCTACCTGGTGCCCGGCGTCGACGGCATGGAGACCTTCCGCAATTCGGTCGAACGCCACGGCGTCAAGTTCACGCTGATCACCAATTCGCTCGCCGCCACCGACGAGCCGGTGGTGCACACCGGCTACCGGCGCTACCGCCCCGAGCTGTTGAAGTTGGGCATGAACCTGTATGAGCTGAGCCCACAAAAGGTCAGCCGCAGCCTGCGCCTGGGGCGCTTTTCCAGTTCGATCGGCCGACTGCATGCCAAGAGCGCCGTGGTCGACGGCGAGCGCGTGTTCATCGGCTCGCTGAATTTCGACCCGCGCTCCGACCAGCACAACACCGAATTCGGCCTGTTCATCCAGAGCCCGCAGATCGCGCAACAGGTGCTAAAGCTGGTGGACGTGATCCGCCAGCAGGGCGCCTACAAGGTGACGCTGGCGGCCAACGGCAAGGACCTGGTCTGGACCACCAGCGGTCCCGGTGGCGGCGAACAGATCGTCGAGGAGCCCGAGGCCGACGCGTGGACGCGAATCATGCTGGAAGTGCTGTCGGTGCTGGTGCCCGAGGGCCTGCTCTAGCCGAAGGCCCCGGCGCCACTACTGCAGCCGGATGGCCTCGATCTGGATGATCAGCCGCACCGCATCCTCGAAGCCGAACTGCAGGCCCCACATCACGCCCCACTGGCTGCGCTGGATGTTGGTCTCGAAATCACCGCCACAGACCTCTCGCTTGACCAGCGGGTTCATGTAGCAGTTGAACTTCATCGCCTTCAGCACCACCGGGTGGGTCTGGCCCTTCAGCGTCAGCTGGCCATGCACCTCGCTGACCTTGTCGCCTTCGAATACGAACTTGTCCGACACGAAGCGGCCGGTGGGGTAGTCGGCGACGTTGAAGAAGTCCTTGCCCTGGATCTGCCGATTCAGGAAATCGACCCCGGTGTTGACCGAGGAGATGTCGATGATGACCTCGACCTTGCCCGTCCTGCCGGCCCGGTCGAAGAACAAGGTGCCGTCCTTCGTGCTGAAGCGACCGCGGTTGGTGGTCGTGCCGTAGTGGCCGTTCTCGTAGTTGACGAAGGTGTGCGTCGGGTCGATGGCGAAGTTGGGCGTCTGCGCCAGGGCCGGCGCAGCGCAGATCGATGCCGCAGCCAAGCCGGCCGCCAGCCTGAAAGCGACGTTCATTGGGAACCCTGCAGGCTGCGCCGTCCGGTGTTCGCCCTTGGGGTAGCCCGGCCGGCTCATAGCGGGCCCAGGCCGGTGAGGGCCAGCTTGAACTTCACCGTCACGTCATTGGCCACTACCGTGGTGTCCGTCCACTCGGCCTCGCCGATCTTGAAATCGAGCCGCTTGATGACGAAGCTGCCCGTCGCGGTGGAATTGGCGCCCGACTGCGTGATCTGTACGGGCACCACCACGTCGCGCATGTTGCCCTTGATGTCGAGCTTGCCGGCGACTTCGAACTTGCCGTTGCCCAGCCCCTTGATCGCGGTGGACTTGAAGGTGGCCTGCGGGAACTTGGCCACGTTGAACCAGGTGGCCTTGGGCATCTCGGCATCGCTTTCGGGCACGCCCAGCGAGGCGCTGCCCGTGTCGATGCTGAATGACACGCTGCCGGTCTCGGGCTTCTTCGGGTCGAGAGTGATCTGCGCGTCGAACTTCTTGAAGCGCCCGTCCACGGGCACACCCATCTGCTTGGTGACGAAGGCGACCTCGCTTTGCGCACCGACCAGCTTGGCAGCTTGCGCCAGCACGGGCATCGACGGCAGAGCAGTGGCAACGAGCAGGGCGGCGATGGCGAACGGATGTTTCATGCTTCTATGCTATCGAAAAACCGCCCGCTGCACGGCGATTTGCAGTGCCGTATCCCTACCGGCAGACCCGGGAAATGAAACACAATCCGGGCAGCGCGGCCAGCGTCGGCGCCGCGCCGGAACCGCCAGAACTGCCCTCGAGGACACCGCTCCATGCATTTCGACCTCATCACCGCCATCGGCCTGATCGGCGGCGCCTTCTACCTGGCCAGCCACTACATGCGCGGCATGGTGCCGCTGCGCGTGCTGTCGCTGTGCAGCAACGTGCTGCTGATCATCTTTGCAGTCTTCCATCTGCACTTCGACTGGGCCAAGCTCATCGTGCTGCCCGAGTTCCTGCTGAACGTGATCCTGCTGCCGATGAACGCCAAGCGCCTGATCGAGATCCTGCGGCTGACCCGGGAGATCGAGAAGGTGACCGAGAAGTCGCCGGTGTCCGAATGGCTGCTTCCGCACATGCACCTGCACAAGCACAAGGCTGGCCACGTGCTGTTCCGCGAAGGCGACGAGGCCGACGAGATCTACTACGTGGCCAGCGGCCGGCTGCGCCTGGAAGGCGTGGGCGCAACCATCGGCCCGGACAACCTGG
>Ga0105090_10001452_pt1 | contig 12749 bp, 11 predicted proteins | sample PPLLak3March2015_FD_79110 | JGI IMG/M metagenome (GOLD analysis project Ga0105090, IMG submission 79110) | Freshwater sediment microbial communities from Prairie Pothole Lake near Jamestown, North Dakota, USA - PPLs Lake P7 Core (1) Depth... | ecosystem: Environmental > Aquatic > Freshwater >... | reverse complement strand
CGGATACAGCCGGCGCGACAACAGCACGGTGCAGGCGAAAGCGTGCGCCGGGTCGGTGTCGAGGCCGGCAAGCTTCGCCTCGGCTTGCCAGAAGCCGCGGTCGAAGCCGGCGTTGTGGGCCACCAGCGGCAGGCCGCGGGTGAAGCGGCAGACCTCGCGCATCACCTGCGCGGCCGACGGCGCATCACGCAGCATGGCGTTGCTGATGCCGGTGAGCTGCTCGATGAAGGGGCTGACCCAGGCCCCGCTGCGCATCAGGCTGGCGTAGCGGTCGACGACGCGCCCGCCGCGCACCAGCACCGCGGCCACCTCGGTGGCACGCGCGCCCTGGCCCGGCGAGATGCCGGTGGTCTCGAAGTCGATGACGGCGATGGTCTGTGCGGCGCCTGGCATCCGCCGATTGTGGCCGCGAAGGCCGGACGGACCGTGCCGCGCCGCCTGTCAGGCGGCCAGTGCCGCCAGCGGCGCGGACGCCAGGTCGTCGAGCACGCGCTGCAGGTTCAGCCGGCCCTGCAGCACCGCCGTCAGCTTCGGCGTGCAGCGCTCGCCGACATGCTCGAAGCGCACCCAGTCGTAGCCGTCCATCTCGGGCAGGCGCCTGCCGGTGGCGAACTGCGCGAACTGGCTCTCGCAGCGCAAGCCTGCCAGGTCGAAGCGAGGCATCAGCGTGGCGAACAGGTGCAGGTCCTTCTTGGGCCGGTAGTCCAGGCGGCCCAGGTCGCGCAGCGCCTCGGCCGCCAGCGCCAGGCCGGTTTCCTCGCGGGTCTCGCGCAGCGCCGCCTGCAGCGGGCTCTCGCCCTCGTGCGCGCCGCCCTTGGGCAGGTCCCAGTGGTCCTGCCCGGTCACATGGCACAGCAGCAGCTCCCGCTGCCCGGTCAGGATCAGGATGCCGCAACTCAGGCGTCGGGGCGCAAACAGGTCCATGTCGTCAGATGCTTTCGTCCACCTCAGGTGCGGCGCGAAGTTTCGGGTTCAACGGCTGGATGCCGCATCCGGTTGATGCAGGAGTGTGGCCAGACCATGTGACAAGCGGACAAAACGCACACGCCGACCCAGCATGCCAGGGCCGGCACGCGGCATTGCCTGGAGAAGCGGCGCTTTGCGCCGCCCTTTCGTGGCTAGGGCGCCGCAGCAGCCTTCTTGGCGGCGGGTCGGCGCTGCGGCGCGCTGGGCTGCAGCTTGGCGGCGTAATAACCCAGCGCCCAGCGGGTCTTGGTCTGCTCGCTGGCGTCGCGCTCGGCGCCCACTTCGGCCAGGTAGGCCATGAAGCCGCCGATGGCGGCGGCGGCCTGCACGATGGGCGCCTTGATCGACACTTCCAGCAGCCGCTGGCCGTCCTCGCGCCACCACAGTTCGGCCGTCAGCGGCCAGGGGCAGGCGGGGTCCTCGAAACGCCAGCGCTGCGCCTTCAACGGCCCCAGCACGGCCAGCGTGCCGAAATCGATCTTGCGTTGCGCCACCGTCATCAGGAACTCCTCCTGCTCCGGCGTGAACACCGCCTCGATCGGCTTGCCGCCGCTGGCGACCCGCTTGATCAGGCCCTTGTCCACCGGCATCGAGAACGAGGCCGACTTGACCATCGCCGTCTCGCTGGCATCGACCTCGATCTTGAAGTCTCGGTACTTGCGCCACTGCCTGCCGATCTGCGCCGGGTCCACCGGGCGGAACTTCACCGTGCTGTCGTGCTCGTCGCCGATGACGCGGCGCGTGCGCGCAATGATGCCGGCGGCCAGCAAATCGAGCGCCGGCGTGTCGAAGAAGTAGATCAGCCGCTCTTCGTCGTTGTCCGCGCTCAGCTTGAACTTGTCGAGCGCCGGCTGCACCTGGTGCTCGGGCACGGTGGCCTTGATCTCGATGTTCTCCGCCCCTGCCGTGGCCTTCGCCACCCTGCCCATCGTCGCCTTGCCGCGCTGCTGCATTGCCAATCCTCCTCGCGCGAGCTTAACGCAGCGGGATCTTCAATACCGCATCCACCGGCACCACGCTCAGGCTGTTCTGCGGCGAGCCCTCGATCACCCGGTCCGAATAGCTCAGGTAGACCAGCACGTTGCGCTTGACGTCCACCATGCGCACGATGCGCATCTTCTTGAAGACCAGCGAAATGCGCTCGGTGAACATGTCCTCCTGCTTCGGCAGCGGCTTGTCGATGCGGATCGGCCCCACCTGCCGGCAGGCGATGGAGGCCTCGGCCTTGTCCTCGGCCAGACCCAGCCCGCCCTTGATGCCGCCGGTCTTGGCGCGCGACAGGTAGCAGGTGACGCCGGCCACCTTCGGGTCGTCGTAGGCCTCGACCACGATCTTGTGGTCCGGCCCGATCCACTGGAACACCGTGTCCACCTCGCCGATCGGCTCGGCCCGGGCCGCGGCGGCGCCGGCCAGGCAGGCCAGCGCAATGAGTTGCTTGTGCATGACAGTCCTCCGTCGGGCGCGTAGGCTACCGCCATCGCCCACCACCGGAACGAAGCATGCCCAGCACCTCCACCGACTGGCCGGCCCTCGTCGACGAGCTGAACCGCCTGCTGCGCCTGAAGACCACGCCCATCGGCATGAAGCTGTTCGAACGCGTCGAGGACATGCAGGCCATCCCCAAGATCCGCCGACCGAACGCCATCCACACCGCCGACCAGATCGTCGCCCAGGCCGCGCGCCTGGGCTTCACGGTGGGCATCACCCGCGAGGACCTGGTCGGCGCTCAGTGCGGCGCGGTGCTGGGCCTGCACCCGCAGGACGACGAATGGCTGTCCGGCCAGGCGATGGCCGGCGTGTGGTTCGCCACGGTCAAGGACTCGGCCGCGCACCAGCGCGCGATGAGCACCGTGCCGCACGGCCGCTACCGCGCGATGGCGGTGTCGCCGCTGGCCAGTGGCCGGCTCGACCCGCCCGACATCTGCCTGGTCTATGCCACGCCCGGGCAGATGATCCTGCTCATCAACGGCCTGCAATGGGCCGGCTACGAGCGCTTCGACTGGAGCGTGGTCGGCGAGTCCTCCTGTGCCGACAGCTGGGGCCGGGCGCTGGCCACCGGCAAGGCCAGCCTGTCGATTCCCTGCTTCGCCGAGCGCCGCTACGGCGGCGTGCCCGACGACGAGCTGCTGATGGCGCTGCCGCCGGCCGACCTGCCCAAGGCCATCGCCGGCCTGCAGGCGCTGGCGAAGAACGGGCTGCGCTACCCGATCCCGCCCTACGGCATCCAGGCCGACGCGCGCGCCGGCCTGGGGGCCAGCTATCCGGCGCGCTAGTCCTTGGACCGGTCCAGGCCCGTGTCTTCGGGGTGGTCCAGGGCGTAGCGCAGCGCCTGCAACTCCGACCTGACCTCCGGCGGAAAGCCGCGCCGATTGCCACGCCGGTCGACCAGCAGATTGTCGAGCGCCGCCGCGCGGTCTTCTGACACCCAGGCTGCCGCCAGGGCATTGGCCGCGCGGGGGTAGAGGTCGCAGAGCAGGCGCGGCTGCAGCGACTGCGGCAAAGAGAGCAGCCACCCGATGGTGCTGCCCTGCAGCGCACGGTCGCTCGGCAGCGGTCGGCGGCGCCGTGCTTCCCAATAGCCGGTGGTCAGTGCGGGCACCTTTCCGACCCCCTCGGGCAGCTCTTCCAGCGCCAACCGGGCTTCATCCAGGTCGGTGAGTTCGAAGTCGATCATTCCCGGGTCAGTGGCCGGGTGCGAGTGGGAAATGTCGGTCATGGGCGGACTCCGACTGCGCTGCGCAAGCGGTGCCTCAGATTAGGTCCGCCGATGGCGTTTCGTCCATGACCGAATTCACACCCGTCGGGTCGGACACCCGGCCGGGGGGTTTGGATGGCCTTGGCAGTGCTGTTCCGCGCAGTGCCGGCAACGCCAACCTTCTACGCTTGCCGCCATGCTCGACGCACTTTGGAATCGCCTGCGCTCCAAACCGCAGGTCACGCGGCCGCCCGCATCCGGTGCACGGGTGACGCGATCCCCTCCCGCGACTGTGCAACCGGCGCCGGGCACGGCCTTGCCGGTGCCCGCCGGCACCGGCGCGCGCCGTCCGCTGGTCTCGGCGCAGGGGCGGCTGGCCGGCTTCGAGTTTCGCGCCGGCGGCGCTGCCTTCGACCGCCTGCAGGGCCCGGCCATTGCCGCATGCACGGCCAACCTGCTGGGCGCGATGCGGCTGTGCGCCGGGCAGGGCATGGGCGCGCTGTCCGAGCTGCCGGCCGGCTGGCTGGCCGCGGTGCCGGAGACGCAGTTCGCGCAGGGCATGCACCTGTCGCTGCGCGCCGATGCCAGCTGCCAGGACATCGATGCCACCTGCGCGTTGGTGAACAAGCTGCGCCGCGCCGGTGCGCGGGCAGGCTGGAACCCGCTGGCCACGCCCGCCTTGCCCGCGGCGGCGGGCCGTCCTGACTTCGTGCCCTTGCCGGCGATGCCCGGCGCCGACGCGCAGGCATGGCGCGCGGCGGTGCAAGCCGCCGCCGCGCGCTGGCCGGGCATGCCGCTGGCGCTGCTGGAGCTGCCATCGGTGGAGGCGATGGAAGCCGTGCTCGCACCGCCCGTGGCCTGGGCGGCCTGCAGCATCGGCGGCTGTGCCGAGCCGGCACGGGCGCAGGCGCTGCCGCCGCAGGCGCAACGCGCGCTGCAGCTGATGAACCGGCTGCTGCACGACGAGGACCACGACGCCGTGGTGGCCGACATCAAGTCCGACGCCGCGTTGAGCCTGCGCCTGCTGCAGTACCTGAACAGCGCAGGCGCGCTGCCCGGGCGCGAGCTCGAATCCATCGACCAGGCGGTGATGCTGGTCGGCCGCAACGCGCTGTACCGCTGGGTGGCGCAGATGCTGGTGCGCATGTCGCCGCCGCGGCCGGCCGCGCACGCCCTGCAGTCCAGTGCGCTGGCGCGGGCCCGGTTGTTCGAACTGCTGGCGCGGCGCACCGACACGGCCAACCCCGGCGGGCTGTACCTGCTGGGCCTGGCGACGATGCTGCCCATGCTGCTGCAATGCGGCATCGACGAAGCGGCCGAAGCCATGCACCTGCCGCCGCAGGCGGCGCAGGCGCTGCGCCGCCAGGGCGGCCCGTGGCAGAGCTACGTCGATCTGCTGCTGGCGCTGGAAGCCGGCGACCTGCCGCGCCTCGACGCCTTGTCGATGCCCTTCGGCGGCCAGGAGCAGGTGCTCGCCTGCTGGACCGAGGCCTGGCAGCCGGCTTGAGCGGCCGCCAGCCTGCGGCACCGGTTTCCAGACAGCACCAGACCCCGCGGCGCGTGCGTGCCACTGCGCCGGCTGCGGCCCCTGCGCCGCGGCGTCGGCCCGATGCCTGCCACCGCACTACCGGCGTGGACGCGTGCGGGCGCAGGGCAGAATCGGCCCCTCTCCCCAGGCTATCGCCCCGGGGATCGGATCGGGCATGTGGGACACCTTCGCCGAGGCGCTGCGCCAGCAGCTGAGCAACCAGTTCGTCGCCGGTGCGCTCGCGCTCGGGCTGGTCGGCGTGGCCGTCGCTTCGCTGCGCAAGCTGCCCGGGCTGATCTGGTCGCAGGCCAAGCGCGCGGTGATCGTCACCGCCACGCTGGACAGCCGCAACGACCTGTTCGCCGCTTTCGTCGCCTGGCTCAACGAGCAGCGCTTCAGCCGCCGCAGCCGGCTGTTCACGGTGGTGCAGGCGCCGCCCTCGGTGGCCGACGACGACGCCGCAGCCGACGACACGCCCAAACTGCACTACAGCCCGGCGCCGGGCTTTCACCTGTTCTGGTTCCGCGGCCGGCCGATGTGGATGCATCGCGAGATCGCCATGAACATGCAGGTGGTCGAGACCGTGCACCTGGGCGCGCTGTTCGCCACCCGCCGCCACATGGAGGAGCTGCTGGAAAACGTGGCGCGCCACGCCGGCGAGCGCCGCGTCAACCGGCTCACGCTGTTCACTGTCGACCGCTGGGGCGACGAGTGGCGCATGGCCGACAGCAAGCCGCGCCGCAGCCTGGATTCGGTGGTGCTCGACGAGGGCGTGGCGAAGCTGCTGCACGACGACATCCACGAATTCTTCTCACGCCGCGAGTGGTACGCGCAGATGGGCATCCCCTGGCGCCGCGGCTACCTGCTGCACGGCCCCCCGGGCACGGGCAAGACCAGCGTGGCCTTCGCGCTGGCCGGCGAGCTGCACCTGAAGCTGTGCACGCTGTCGCTGACCAACCCGAAGCTCACCGACAACGTGATGGCCGACCTGCTGCAGCGCACGCCGCCGCGCTCGCTGATCCTGATCGAGGACATCGACGCCTTCTTCAACGCCCGCGACAAGCAGGATGCGCGCGTGCAGATCAGCTTCTCCGGGCTGCTCAACGCCATCGACGGCGTCGGCGCGCAGGAGGGCCGCATCGTGGTGCTGACCACCAACCACCGCGAACGCCTCGATGCGGCGCTGATCCGCCCCGGACGCATCGACCTCGAGGTCGAACTCGGCAACGCCAGCGCGGCGCAGCTGCGCGGCCTGCTGCAGCGCTTCCATCCCGGCGCCGCCTCGCGCATCGAGCGGCTGGTGGCCGACTACCCGGCGGGCTCGCTGTCGCCGGCGCAGGTGCAGCAGATCCTCATCGCCGCCGACGGCCTCGACGAGGCCGAGGCCGGGCTGCGCGCGGCCTTCGGCGCGGCCGGCGGCAGTGCGGCGCCGCGGGCCGGGTGAGGCCGGATTCGCGAGGCCGCAAGCGGCGCAGGCAAGCCGGCCCGGACGCAGGCGCATCGCCTGCGCGCGGCCGGGCCGGCGCGGCGCGCGCATCGGCGAGAATCCGCCTTTGTCCCGATCGGCATCGTTGCCGCGCCCGCCCGCCGTGCCCCAAGCCGCCACCCCCCGCCGCCGCACCCCGCGCCCGCACGCGGACGCCAAGCCGCTCGGCAGGCCGGCTGCCGCCACGGCGCGCAAGCCCCGGCCGCGGCGCAACCGGCCGGTGGCGCCTGCCGTCGCACAGCCCACGGCCGAGGCCCGCCGGCAGCAGGCCAGCGCGCAGGCCCTGCGTCTGCTGCGCGGCGCCGGCGGCCTGGCGCTGCAGGCCGCGGTGCGAGTGCCCGAATCGGCCACGCGCATCGTTGCCGCGCTGCTGCCGCTGACGCGGCTGATGGCGCAGCCGACGCACATCGGCGCCGACGAGTTCGGGCGCGAGCTCGACCGCATCTTCGAGGTGCTGTACCGGCACCCGCTGACCGAGCAGACGCGCCGCTTCACGCGCTACCTGCGCGAGCGCAACATGCTGCCCAACGAGGGCAGCACCGAGAACCTGATCCGCTACGTGGTCAACGAGACGGTGGCGCGCTCGCCGATCCCGGTGCCGCAGAAGATCGTCGACGAGTTCTGGGGCTTCTTCCACGAGCTGATGTCCGAGCCCGAGCTGCGCGGCCTGGCCGACCTGGGGCTGGACATCGCGCGCCTGCTGCTGCGCACCTACGAGCCGCTGCTCGTCTCGGTGATCAACGAGCTGAAGGACATCTTCTACGCCAACCAGCAGCGCACCGACGCGCTGCTCAAGCGCGTGCAGGTGGTGCGCGGCGACCTGCAGATCATCCGCCGACAGATCCGCGCGCTGCGCTACGTGCGCCCCTTCCTGCAGACCGACGCGCGCGATTTCGCCGGCCAGGCGCAGATCGTGGCCAAGATGGTGCGCGAGTTCGGCCCCTTCTTCATCAAGATGGCGCAGGTGGCCGCGGCCACCGCCGACTTCCTGCCCGAGGAGATCGCGCGCGAGCTCACCGTCTTCCAGGAGGACGTGCCGCCGATGTCACCCGAGGAGGCGCGCGCCGCGATCATCGACAGCTTCGGCCGCCCGCCCGAGGACATCTACTTCGGCTTCGACGCCCGGCGGCCGCTGAAGTCTGGCTCGATCGGCTCGGTCTACCTGGCCAAGAAGCCGGTGGTCGAGGACGGCATCGAACGACTCGTGCCGGTGGTCGTGAAGATCGGCCGGCACAACCTGGACCGCGAGTTCCTGATGGGCAAGGCCTCGATCGGGCTGATGCTGCTGTCCAGCCAGTACTGGGCGCCGCACGGCAAGCTCACGCCCTTCCTGAAGGCCATGACGGCGCAGATCGACGGCTTCGTCGAAGGCTTCCGCAGCGAGCTGCAGTTCGAGCGCGAAGCCGCCATCCAGGCACGCTTCGCGCAGCGCACGCAGCGCAGCGCGGTCTGGCGCGTGCCGCGCGTGCATGCCGCCACCGAGCGCGTGATCGAGATGGAATACGTCGACGGCGGCGTGAACATCCTGCGCGCGGCCACGCACTTCGCGCCGCGCGAGGTGCAGGCCTACCGCCGCGCGCTGGCGCGCCGCTTCCTCTTCACCGTGCTCAGCCAGGTGTTCGTGCACCAGGAGGTGCACGGCGACCTGCACCCCGGCAACGTCATGGTCGACGCCGCCGGCACGCTGCACCTGATCGACTGGGGCAACACCGTGCAGCTGGCCGGGCGCCTGCCGCCGGTGTGGCACTGCCTGCGCGGCGCGCTGGTGGCCGACGCCGACGCACTGACCGACGCGCTGATCGCCGTGTGCACCGAGCCCGAGGCCGCCCGCGCGCGCCGCGCCGAGATCCGTGATGCACTGGCGCGCACGCTGCAGAAGAAGCACATCCGCCCGCTCGGGCGCTGGTTCGCGATGACGCTCGCGCTCGAGGGCAGCGACGGCTGGATGCAGCGCGCCCAGCTGCTCGGCCAGCTGATGTCCAACACCCAGCACCTGGGGCTGGTGGTGCGCGGCGAGTATCTGCACCTGTCGCGCTCGGTCGGCGCCATGCTGGGCACGCTGGGCAGCCTGTACAAGGACATGCCGGCGCGCGTCATCGCCGCCGACCTGCTGTGGGCGCTGTCCACCTTTCCGCCGCAGCTGCTGCAGGACGCGCTGCGCGGCCGCCAGGGCGAGCTGCTCGACAGCGCCGCCGCGCTGGCGCGCCGGCTGCTCTACGCCGAGCCGCCGCCTGCCGAAGCGGCGCCGTTCAAGTAGCCGGCGGCCGGGCCGCCCTCAGCCGGGGCGCAGTTGCGGCGGCCCGCCGCGGCCGCGCGCCAGCGCGAAGCCGCCCTGCACCAACCCGGCGGCCAGGCCCAGGGCCACGCCGAACTGCCAGGCCAGCGTGTACGAGCCGGCAAGGTCGAAGGCCAGCCCGCCGCCGAAGGCGCCGACGAAGCTGCCGAGCTGGTGGCCGACGAAGGCCACGCCGCTGAGCATGGCCAGCCACTTCAGGCCGAAGGTTTCGGCGATCCAGCCGCTGACCAGCGGCGCCACGCCGAGCCACAGGAAACCCATGATCGCGGCGAAGACCAGCGTGCCCGCCGGCGTGGGCAGCGCCACGAAGTACCAGGCCAGTGCCAGCGAACGCAGCGTGTAGATCAGCCCCAGCAGCATCAGCTTGTTCCAGCGCCCGCCGGCCCAGCCGAAGAACAAGCTGCCGAGCACGTTGAAGCCGCCGATCACGCCCAGCGCCTGCGCGCTGAGCATCGGATCCATGCCGCAGATGTCCAGGTAGGACGGCAGGTGCGTGGTCAGGAACACCAGCTGCATGCCGCAGACGAAATAGGTGACGGTCAGCACCACGAACAGCGGGTTGCGCAGCGCCACGCCCAGCGCGGCACGGGCGCTGTCGCCCTCGCCCGGCTGCGGCGGCAGCGGCAGCCGGTCCACCCTTCCGGCCGCCCAGGCCGCCGGCAGCATCAGCAGCGCCAGCGCGGCGAATCCCCAGACGCCGACGCGCCAGCCGGCGCTCTGCGTCAGCAGCTGGCCGATGGGCGCGGCCAGCATCGCGCCCAGCGAGCCGGCCGCCGAGACGATGCCCAGCACCGTGCTGCGCAGCGCCGCCGGCACCGGCCGCGAGGCCGCCGCCAGCGCCAGCGCGCTGCCGTTGCAGGCCAGCGCCGCGCCGATGGCCACGCCCGCGCCCAGCACCACTGCCAGCAGCCCCTGCGCGGCGGCCAGCAGGGCCAGGCCCAGTGCGTAGAGCAGCGCGCCGCCGACCATCAGCCTTCGCATGCCCAGCCGCACCGCCCAGGCGCCGGCCAGCGGCTGCAGGAAGCCCCAGGCCAGGTTCTGCACCGCGATGGCCAGCGTGAAGTCGGACACCGAGATGCCCACGTCGCGCGTCAGCGGCGGCATGAAGATCCCCAGGCTCTGGCGCAGGCCCATCGCCAGGCTGAGCATCACCGAGGCGCCGATCAGGATCGGCAGGGAGGGGCGCAGCGCGCGCAGCAAGGACATGAGCCGCGCACGGTAGCCGCGCGGCTGGGGGGCGTCTATCGCCGCGGGGACAAGGCTACGATGGCCGCCACCACCACGCGGGAGCCCGCTCCATGGAACTCACCCGACTCGGCCGCAGCGGATTGCAGGTCTCGCGCATCTGCCTGGGCTGCATGACCTACGGCGACCCGGCGCTGGGTGCGCACCCGTGGTCGCTGCCCGAGGAACAGAGCCGCCCGCTGATCCGCGCCGCGGTCGAGGCCGGCATCAACTTCTTCGACACCGCCAACATCTATTCCAACGGCAGCTCGGAAGAGATCGTCGGCCGCGCGCTGCGCGAATACGCGCGCCGCGACGAGATCGTCGTCGCCACCAAGCTGCGCTTCGGCTGGCGCAAGGGGCCGAACAGCGCGGGCCTGTCGCGCAAGGTGATCCTGGCCGAGGCCGATGCCAGCCTGCAGCGGCTGGGCATGGACCACGTGGACCTGCTGCAGATCCACCGCTGGGACCCGGACACGCCGATCGAGGAGACGATGGAGGCGCTGCACGACCTGGTCAAGTGCGGCAAAGTGCGCTACCTGGGCGCCTCGTCGATGTGGGCCTGGCAGTTCGCCAAGGCGCAGGCCGTGGCCGAGCGGCACGGCTGGACGCGCTTCGTCAGCATGCAGCCCGAGCTGAGCCTGCTGTACCGCGAGGAAGAGCGCGAGATGCTGCCGCTGTGCCGCGACCAGGGCGTGGGCGTGATCCCGTGGAGCCCGCTGGCGCGCGGCCGGCTGGCACGGCCCTGGGGCCGGGCCACGCCGCGCATCGAGACCGACGCCTTCGGCAAGACGCTGTTCGCGCACACCGAGGACAACGACCGCGAGATCGCCGCCGCGCTGGCGCAGGTGGCCGGCGCGCGCGGCGCGCCGCTGGCGCAGGTGGCGCTGGCCTGGGTGCTGGCGCAGCCGGGCGTGACCGCGCCGATCGTCGGCGTGTCACGGCCGGAGCAACTGGCCGACGCGGTGGCCGCGCTGTCGCTGAAGCTGGGCGACGACGAACGGCGCGCGCTGGAGGCGCCGTACCGGCCGCATCCGGTGGTGGGCTTCTGACGGCCGGCCCGGCCGCCGCGCCCGATCAGTCGACCAGCCGCACCTCGACGCGGCGCGCCTCTTCCGGCGGGCCGCCAAGCGCCGTCTGCTCCGGCTTGCGCAGCTGCAGCGCGTCGGCCTGCGCGCCTTGCGCAGCCAGCGCCGCGCGCACGGCCAGCGCGCGCTGTTTGGCCAGCTCGGCGTTGTGCGCCGGGTCGCCGCTCGGGTCGTGGAAGCCGGCGATGATCAGCTTCTTGCCCGGCGCATCGGCCAGCGCCTTCAGCGCCGGCGCCAGCGCGGCCACCGCCTCGGGCTGCAGCTGCGACTTGTCGAGCTCGAAGAACACGCGCGCCACGATGACGCCCGACAGCGGCACGTCGATCAGCACGTCCACCGCGGCCACCGCCGCGGCCGTCGGCGCCGTAGCGGGCGTGGCCGCCACCGCCACCGCCTTGGCATGCCTGGCATTTACCGAGCGGATCACCAGCCCGCCGATCAGGCCCAGCACCACCAGCGTGACGATGCCCAGCGTGGCCCACAGCGCGATGTTCGTGCCTTCGTCTTTTTCGTCCATGGCAATCGTCGGGCCCGCGGCCCCCCTGTTTGGTCGGAACCTATGATTTTGCCAGCAGCCGCCACCCCGGCCGGTGGGCACGCAGCGGCTGCCGCTGCCGACGGCGCCGGCACGGCTGTCGCGGGGGCGACGCGCACGGGCGCGTAAACCCCGTGCGCACCGGGCCCGCGCCGCCTTGCTGCGGCCCGGCCTGGCGCGACATACTGCCCAACCGCCCCGCAACCGCCCGCAGCCCGAGGAACCCCGCCATGAACGCACCCGGCGAACCGATCACCCAGTCGATGTTCTCGATGGATCCCAGCGACCCGCTGAACGACCTGCGCATGTCCGAAGGCGCACGGCCGCTGTACGAGCACGTCAAGCGCTTCATCCGCGACACGGCCGCGCCGATGGCCGAGAAGTACGAGGCGCTGGGCGCCAACCGCACTGGCGACGAGCGCTGGACCTACGCGCCCGGCCAGCTGGAGCTGCTGGACGCCGCCAAGGCCCAGGCCAAGAAAGAAGGGCTGTGGAACTTCTTCCTGCCCAATGCCCAGACCGGCGAGGGCTTGAGCAACCTCGACTACGCCTACATCGCCGCCGAGCTGGGCAAGGTGCCGCTGGCCAGCGAATGCATGAACTGCTCGGCCCCGGACACCGGCAACATGGAGGTGCTGGAACGCGTGGGAACGCCGGAGCAGAAGGCCCAATGGCTCAAACCGCTGCTCAATGGCGAGATCCGCTCGGCCTATGCGATGACCGAGGTGCACCACGCCTCGTCCGACGCCCGCAACATCGCCACCAGCGCGCGGCTCGAAGGCAACGAGTACGTGATCAACGGCGAGAAGCACTACATCTCGGGCGCCGGCAGCCCGCGCTGCAAGATCCTGATCACGATGGTGCGCACCAACCCCGATGCGCCGTCGCACCAGCAGCAGTCGATGATCCTGGTGCCCAAGGACACGCCGGG
>Ga0105090_10001451_pt1 | contig 12749 bp, 13 predicted proteins | sample PPLLak3March2015_FD_79110 | JGI IMG/M metagenome (GOLD analysis project Ga0105090, IMG submission 79110) | Freshwater sediment microbial communities from Prairie Pothole Lake near Jamestown, North Dakota, USA - PPLs Lake P7 Core (1) Depth... | ecosystem: Environmental > Aquatic > Freshwater >... | reverse complement strand
CTGGCCTTCGCGCAGATGCTGTTCTTCCTGGCGGTGAGTCTGCGCGAATACGGCGGGGACGACGGCATGCAGCTCAAGGGCCGCAGCCTGCTGGGGCCGCTGGACCTGAACAACCCCACGCTGCTGTACTACCTGGCCTACGCGCTGCTGCTGGCAGTGCTGTTGGCTTTCTGGCGGCTGGTGCATGCGCGCTTCGGCATGGTGCTGCGCGGATGCCGCAGCAACGAGCGTCGCATGGCCTCGATGGGCTTCCCCACGTTTCGCTACAAGCTCAGCGCCTACGTCATCTCGGCGCTGGTGTGCGTGCTGGCCGGCATGCTGATGGCCAACCTGACGCGCTTCGTCGCGCCTTCGTACATGGCCTGGACCGTGTCCGGCGAGCTGATCGTGATGACGGTGCTCGGTGGCCTGGGCACGCTGGTCGGTCCGATCGCCGGCGCTGCCGCGCTGCTGCTGGTCGAAGAAGCCCTGTCGTCGCTGAAGCTCGGCGTGCCGTGGCTGGACAACGCGATCAACCAGCACTGGCTGGCGCTGATCGGCATCTTCATCGTGCTGGTGGTACTGGTGCTCAAGCAGGGCATCTACGGCTGGCTGGTGGCAAAGAAGTCATGAAGCACCTCGAAGTCCGCGGCCTGGTCAAGCGCTTCGGCGGCCTGCTGGCCACCGACCATGTGGACCTGGACCTGATCCGCGGCGAGCTGCATGCGGTGATCGGGCCCAACGGCGCTGGCAAGACCACGCTGATCAACCAGCTCAGCGGCGAGATCCTGCCCGACGAGGGCCGCATCGTCTTCGACGGCCAGGACCTGACGCACGAGCCTCCCTTCCGCCGCGCGATGGCCGGGCTCGGGCGCTCGTTCCAGATCACTTCGGTGTTCAACGATTTCAGCGTGCTGCAGAACACCGCGCTGGCGGTGCAGGCGCATGCCGGCCACAGCTTCCGCTTCTGGCAGCCGGCTGCGAGCGAGCGGGCGCTGACCGAGCCGGCGCTGGCCGCGCTGCGCCGGGTGGGCCTGCTCGATCGCGCTCAGGTCCCGGTGGCCTCGCTGGCGCACGGCGAACGCCGCCAGCTGGAGATTGCGATGGTGCTGGCCACTGGCGCGAAGTGCCTGCTGCTCGACGAGCCGATGGCCGGCATGAGCCCGGTCGAGTCCGAAGCCGTGGTCGCGCTGCTGCAGGAACTGAAAGGCGAACACACGATCCTGCTGGTGGAGCACGACATGGACGCCGTGTTCGCGCTGGCCGACCGGCTGACGGTGCTGGTCTACGGCCGGCCCATCGCCACCGGCACGCCGGACCAGATCCGCAACCACCCCGAGGTGCGCGAGGCGTACCTCGGCGAGGCGGAACACTGATGAGCACGCCGGGCCGTCCCAAGTGCGAAGGCTCCCGCTTGGCGGGAGTGCGACCGGACATGGCCCGTCCCTGCGGACGGGCCACGCCTGGCGCACGCCGGACCCCTCTGCGGTCAAGGCAGGCCGCAGGCCGAAGGGTGCCCCGATGAAACGCGGCGGCCAGCTTGATCTGCAGGACGTCGAGACGTCCTACGGCAGCAGCCAGGTGCTGTTCGGCGTGAGCCTGGTGGTGCAGCCGGGCGAATGCATCACGCTGATCGGCCGCAACGGCATGGGCAAGACGACCACGGTCAAGTCGATCATGGGCATGCTGCGGCCCCGTGCCGGCCGCATCACGATGGACGGCAAGGCGCTCGTCGGCGAGGCCAGCTGGCGCGCCGCGCGCACCGGCCTCGGCCTGGTGCCCGAGGGCCGGCAGATCTTCCCCAACCTGAGCGTGCGCGAGAACCTGGTGGCCACCGCCGGCAACCGCCACCAGCGCGACCAGCCGTGGACGCTGGACACCGTATATGCGATGTTTCCGCGGCTGAAGGAGCGCGAGCGCAACCTCGGCGCCAACCTGTCCGGAGGCGAGCAGCAGATGCTGGCCATCGGCCGCGCGCTGATGACCAACCCGCTGCTGCTGATCCTGGACGAGGCCACCGAGGGCCTTGCGCCGCTGATCCGCGCCGAGATCTGGGCCAGCCTGGGCCGGCTGCGCAACACCGGGCTGTCGATGATCGTCATCGACAAGCACATCGGCCCGCTGCTGAACCTGGCCGACCGGCACTACATTCTTGAAAAAGGCCGCGTCGTCTGGCAAGGTGGCAGCGATGAACTGCGTGCGCAGCCCGAGGTGCTGCACCGCTACCTGGGCGTTTGAAGGGAAACCCGCATGATTCTCGAAGTTGCCGACATCCGCATCCAGCCCGGCCAACAGGCCGCCTTCGACGAAGCGATCCAGCGCGGCCTGAAGACCGTGATCAGCCGGGCGAAGGGCTTCAAGGGCTGGAAGGTCAACAAGGGCGTCGAAAGCCCCGAACGCTATGTGCTGATGATCTTCTGGGAAACGCTGGAAGACCACACCGTCGCCTTCCGCGGCGGCCCGCTGTTCGCCGAATGGCGCGCCATTGTCGGCCCCTTCTTCGCCTCAGCCCCGGTGGTCGAGCACTTCACGCTGCTGGGCAAGTCGGCGTGAGCGTGCCTTGCCGCACCCCGTGGACGCCAGCCCATTGAGCACGGCGCGCGACACGGCGCTGGCCGCGGCCGCAGCGCATCTCGACCGCGGCGACTTCGCGCACGACTTGGCGCGGCGCGTGGCCATCCGCAGCGAAAGCCAGGACCCGGCCCAGGCCGCGTCATTGCGCGCCTACGTCAGCGACGAGATGAGCCGCACGCTGGGCGCGCTGGGCTTCGATTGCCTGGTCTTCGACAACCCGCTGCAAGGCACCGGCTGCGGGCCCTTCCTGATCGCCAAGCGGCAGGAGGACGCTGCGCTGCCCACCGTGCTGATGTACGGCCACGGCGACGTCATCCGCGGCCAGGACGCGTCGTGGAAACGCGGCCAGGGTCCGTGGACACTGGCCGAAGACGGGGACCGGCTCTACGGCCGCGGCACGGCCGACAACAAGGGCCAGCACAGCATCAACATCGCCGCGCTGGCCACGGTGCTGGCCGCACGCGGTGGCAAGCTGGGCTTCAACGCCACCTGGCTGATCGAGACCGGCGAGGAAACCGGCTCGCCTGGTCTCGCCGAGTTCTGCGCGCAGCAAAGCGAGCTGCTGGCCGCCGACGCGCTGATCGCCTCCGACGGACCGCGGCTGCGCGCCGACCTGCCGACGCTGTTCCTGGGCACCCGTGGCGTCGCCAACTTCGACCTGAGCCTGCAGTTGCGCGAGGGTGCACACCATTCGGGCAACTGGGGCGGGCTGCTGCGCAACCCGGGCACGGTGCTGGCCTCGGCCATCGCCAGCCTGGTCGATGGCCGCGGCCGAATCCTCGTGCCGGGGCTGCGCCCGCCGCCGATTCCGGCCAACGTGCGCGCCGCACTGGCCGGGCTGCAGGTCGGCGGCGGGCCGGACGATCCGGCGGTCGATGCCGACTGGGGCGAGCCGGACCAGACACCGATCGAACGCGTGCTGGCCTGGAACGCGCTGGAGGTGCTGGCCATGCGCACCGGCAACCCCGACTTCCCGGTCAACGCCATCCCGGCACATGCCAAGGCGCACCTGCAGCTGCGCTTCGTGGTCGGCACCGACGTCGGCAAGCTGCGCCAGCATGTGCTGACCCATCTGCGCGAGCACGGTTTCGGCGACGTCGAGGTCGGCGAGCCGGTGGTTATGCAGGCGACGCGGCTGGACCCGGACAACCCCTGGGTGCGCTTCGCGCTGGCGTCGATCGAGCGCAGCACCGGCGTCGCCCCGGCGCTGCTGCCCAACCTGGGCGGCTCACTGCCCAACGATGTGTTCGCCGACGGCCTGGGCATGCCCACGGTGTGGGTGCCGCACAGCTACCCGGCCTGCTCGCAGCACGCGCCGGACGAGCACCTGCTCAAGCCGGTGGTTCGCCAGGCGCTGCAGTTGATGACGGGGCTGTTCTGGGACCTGGGCGAGCAGGCGCACAGCCTGCCGCGTCGGACCTGACGCCGCTACGTGTCGGCGACCGGGGGGAACGGGCTGTCGACGGCCGGCGGCAGGCGGGCATTGAACAGCCACGCGGCCAGCGAACGTTCGCGCTGCACCACGGTGTCGAGAAACTGCTGCGCGCCGTGCATTTCGCGGAAGGTGTCGAAGCCGGCTTCCAGGAAGGCCTGCAGTTCCGGCAGCCCGGCCAGGCGCGCGGGGGTGCGCATCAGCCGCAGGCTGTGGCGCAGCAGCGGATTGCGGGTGTAGACATCGAGCGCATCGGCGACACGGCGCATCAGCACGATCTGCGCCTCACGGTCGGCCGGCCGGCCCACCGCCTGCCAGGCGGCGATGTAGCTGCCCAGGTTCACCGGTCCCGGCGGCACGACCCGGCCCATCGCGGTGTCCAGCTCTTCAGAGAGTGCATGCAGTTCACCGAGGGTTTGCACGGTCAGCACCACCTCGCGCGGGAACAGGCGCACCAGCCCCGGCACCACGCGCTTGAACTGGGTGTCGCGTCGCGTGAAGTCGACCGGGCCGTACAGCTCTTCCAGAAAGAAGCGCGTGGCCTGGGCATAACGCGGCTGGGCCAGCAGGTCGGCATAGGTATGCTGGAAGCGTTCGTGCTGGTAGTGCTTGACCGCCTGCACGCGGTCGCGCAGCGACGGGCTGGCCATGCGCAACTCCCGCTGCGCGTCGACCCGGCGCAACAACTCGAGGATGGCCTGGACTTGTGCATTCATGGTCAAAGCCTACCAAGAGCCGGCCGCCGGCCGTAGAGGGATCGCTCCAGGGAGCGGTCGGCCGGGCGGCCGAAAATGTCAACATGAGTCTCTCACGTCTGCTGCAGGTGCTGACGCTGCTGCTGCTGGCCGGCGTAGGTGGCGCCTTCGCGCTTTGGCTGCTGGCCGGCGCGTCGGTACTGCTGGTGCTGCTGGCGCTGGGCATCGCATTGCTGCACGTGCCGCTGATGGCGCTGGAATTCCTGCTGCTGCGCTGCTTGAACCGCGGCGATGCGGCACCGCCGGCCACCCCCATCGAGATGCTGCGCGCCTGGGCTGCCGAGTCGCTGGGCGCGCTGCGCGTCTTCGGCTGGCAGCAGCCCTGGCGCTGGCGCCGTTTCGCAGACCATCTGCCGGCCGACGCTGCGGACCGCCGCGGGCTGGTGCTGGTGCACGGCTTCGTCTGCAACCGCGGCCTTTGGCACGCCTGGTGGCCGCGGCTGCAGGCCGCCGGCATTCCCTGCATCGCCGTCAATCTGGAACCGGTGTTCGGTTCGATCGATCACTATCCGCCGCTGATCGAAGCGGCCGTGCAGCGCATGACACAGGCCACCGGCCGGCCGCCGCTGCTGGTGGCGCACAGCATGGGCGGGCTGGCCGTGCGCGCCTGGCTGCGCGACCACGACGCCGATGAGCGTGTGCATGGCGTGGTGACCGTGGGCTCGCCGCACCACGGCACCTGGCTGGGACGCTTCGGCTTCGCGCCCAACGCGCAGCAGATGCGCTGGCAAAGCCCCTGGCTGCTGCAGCTGGCCGCCGCGGAGCCTGCGCAGCGCTATCGGCGCTTCACCTGCTTCTGGGGGCACTGCGACAACATCGTCTTCCCGGCCTCCACCGCCACGCTGCCCGGCGCCGACAACCGCCACCTGCGCGGCCATGCGCATGTGCACCTGCTGCAGCACCCGCAGGTGCTGGACACGGTACTGGACCGCCTGGCGGAGGGTGACGAGGCTCAGCCGACGGCGAACTCGAGCTCGCCGGGCAGCACCGTACCGGCCCCGATCTCCGCCTCGGCGCGCACCTCGGCATAGATTGGCGTGAAGTCCGGCGCGGTGGCGTCGAACAGCTGTTCGAAGGCGTCGATGACGAAGTAGGTGCTCTGGAAGCTGTCGATCTTGTAGCGCGTACGCATCAGCCGCTTCAGGTCGAAGGCCACGCGACGCGGCTCGGCGCTGCGTACGCTGTGGCGCAACTCGCCGGCCGACGACAGGATGCCGGCGCCATAGGCGCGCAGGCCCCGCGGTGTGACGATCAAGCCGAACTCCACCGTGTACCAGTACAGCCGTGCCAGCAGCTCGCAGGCATCGAGCCGGCTGGCCTTGAGGCCACCTTCGCCATAGGCCTGCATGTAGTCGGCGAACACCGGGTTGAAAAGCAGCGGCACATGGCCGTACAGGTCGTGGAAGACGTCGGGCTCGACCACGTAGTCGAACTCCTCGGGCTTGCGCAGCCATTCGGTCACCGGGAACTTGCGTTTCGCCAGCAGCGCGAAGAAGGCTTCCTCGGGGATCAGCCCCGGCACGGCCACGATCTGCCAGCGCGTGGCCGGATAGAGACGTTCGTTCACATCGTCGAAGCGTGGCACCTGGTCGGCCGAGCCCAGTTGCTGCACCGCCTGGATGAACTCCTCGCAGGCCAGGCCCGGCAGCTGCGCCGTCTGGCGCTGGTGCAGCCGGGCGTACAGCGCATGCTGCTCGGGCGTGTACTGCGCCCAACGCTGCGCGCAGGTGTAGTCGCTGGCCGCCGACGCATAGTCACCGCGCGGCGGCCGGTCGCCCACGCCGTAGGTGACCGGCGCCACACCCTGGTTCAGCGCCTTGGCGGGAGCGTTCATTTGGCGCGCGCCGGATCCTGCAGCACGCCGCGGCGCACCTGGTCGAGCTCGATGCTCTCGAACAGCGCGCGGAAGTTGCCTTCGCCGAAGCCTTCGTCGCCCTTGCGCTGGATGATCTCGAAGAAGATCGGCCCGATCACCGTCTGTGTGAAGATCTGTAGCAGCAGTTCGTTCGGCGCACCCTGGTGCGTGGCCCCATCGATCAGGATGCGCAGGCGCTTCAGCTCGTCCAGGCGCTCGCCATGGTTCGGCAGCCGCTTGTCGACCAGGTCGTAGTAGGTCTCGATGGTGTCCTGGAACGTCACGCCGCCGGCCTGCATGCCTTTCACGGTGGCATAGATGTCGTTCGTGCCCAGCGCGATGTGCTGGATGCCCTCGCCGTGGTACAGGTCCAGGTATTCTGCGATCTGGCTCTTGTCGTCGCTGCTCTCGTTGATGGGGATGCGGATCTTGCCGCAGGGGCTGGTCATGGCCTTGCTCTTCAGACCAGTGAGCTTGCCTTCGATGTCGAAGTAGCGCACTTCCTTGAAGTTGAACAGCCGCTCGTAGTAGTCGGCCCATTCCTTCATGCGGCCGCGGTGCACGTTGTGCGTCAGGTGGTCGATATTGGTCAGACCGTGGCCGGCCGGTGCCGCCACCGCGCCTTCGATCGGCACGAAGTCGACGTCGTAGATGCTGATGTTGCCTATCGCACCCGGCGCGGCCCCATCCTTGCCGTGCCAGCGGTCGACGAAGTAGATCAACGAATCGCCGATGCCCTTGATGGCCGGGATGTTCAGCTCCATCGGGCCGGTGTGGTTGTCGAAACCCCAGGCGCCGAGTTCGAGCGCACGCTCGTAGGCGGCGCGCGCATCCTTCACGCGAAAGGCCATCGCGCACACGCTCGGGCCGTGCAGCCGCGCGAAGCGCTGCGCGAAAGAGTTCGGCTCGGCATTGATGATGAAGTTGACCTCGCCCTGCCGGTACAGCGTGACCTTCTTGTGCCGGTGCCGGGCGATGGCAGCGAAGCCCATCGTTTCGAACAACCGGCCCAGGGCCTGCGGGTCGGGTGCGGCGTACTCGACGAACTCGAATCCGTCGCTGCCCATCGGGTTGTCCCAGGGGGTGAATTGCATGTCTCGCTCCGGTTGGGGTGGGGTGCGCAGCCTTGATCTCGGTCAATCCTTCGGCGCTGGACGGCACTGTAGGGTGGCAAAGACGCAGCTTTCTTGCAAGTTGTGCCGCACGCCGTCCATCGAACACAGGAAAGCTGCAAAATTGACCCAATGGAAGCCTTGAGCCAGCTCGATGCCATCGATCGGCGCATTCTTCGTGCACTTCAGGGCGATGGCCGCATGACCTACGACGTGCTCGCCGCGGCCGTGAGCCTGTCGCCGTCGGCGGTGCTGCGGCGCGTCAAGCGGTTGGAGGAAAACGGCGTGATCGCCGCCTACGTGGCGCTGGTCGCGGCCGAGCGGGTCGGCCTGGGGCTGACGGCCTACCTGAATGTGCGCCTCGAAAAGCACTCCGAGGTGCAGAAGCGCAACCCGATGGACCTGTTCCGCGCCGCGGTGCAGACCTGGCCGGAGGTGGTGGAGTGCGCAGCGCTGACTGGCGAGATGGACTACCTGCTGCGCGTGGTGGTGCAGGACATGGCGCACTACTCGCGCTTCGTCATGGACACGCTGCTCAAGCACCCCAGCGTGCAGGACTGCAAGACCAGCTTCGTGCTCGACCGGGTGAAGAACACCACGGCCGTGCCGGTGTGACGAAGCGCCTGGGCCTCAGGCCGGCGGCAGCTGGATCAGCTTGTTGATCTGTGCCGGCGTCGGGGCTGGCCAGCCAGCTTCCTTGGCCACGCGCAGTATGGCTTCATTGGTGTCGAAGTAGACCTGCCAGTAGTGGTCGGTGTGGCAATACGGCCGCACCGAGATCACCGGGCCGACGAGGTTGAAGTCGAGCACGTTGACTTCCGGCGCCGGCTGTTGCACCACGTTGGGAATGGCCGCCACCGCCGCCTTGAAGCGCGCGATCGCGTCCAGCGCGTCGACGCCGCCGGCCAGCTGCGCGGTGCGTTCCACGCGGCGCGCCGGCGTGGCGGAGAAGTTGCTGATCACGTCGCCGAAGACCTTGCCGTTGCCGATCAGCGTGACCACGTTGTCCGGCGTGATGATGGTGGTGGCGAACAGGCCCAGCTCCTTGACCGTGCCGACCAGGCCGCCGATGCCGACGAAGTCGCCCACCTTGAAGGGCCGCAGCACCAGCATGAAGGCGCCGGCGGCGAAGTTGCCGAGCATGCCGCTCCAGGCCACGCCGATGGCCACGCCGGCACCTGCAATCAGCGCGGCGAAGCTGGTGGTCTGGACGCCGAAGTAGCCCAGGATGCCGAGCACCAAGGCGATGTTCAGCATCACCGCGACGATCGAGCCCAGGTACTTGGTCAGCGTCGGGTCGACATGGTTGCGGCTCATGGCCGCCTGCATCAGGTCGACGACCCGGCCGATCAGCCAGCGGCCGACGATCCAGAACGCGATCGCGGCCAGGATCTTGATGCCCAGTTCGGTGGCCGTGGTGCTGAGGAAGTTCTGAATGCCCTGCATGTCCATGGAAAGCTACCCCACTCCTGTTGTTTCGGATTCTTCGGCTGCCGGCGGGGCAGCGCGGGGGCATTATGAGCGGGTCGGACCGGCTGCGCGGCTGCAGCTCAGCCGATGTCCTGCAGCAGGTGCAGCGTCGGCGTTTCGCCCAGGTTGAGCAACGCAGCGACATCGCGAACATCGTCGGGCAACGCGGCGTTGTCCCAGCCGCGGGCGGTGTGCCGGGCCAGGCGCACCGCCAGCAACACGTTGCGCACCTGTGCGGTTTCGGCATGGCGTTCGTCGTTGATTCGCACCAGCAACTCGGGCAGATGCCAGGCACGCATCAGCGCCTGCTGCAGATCGTGCAGCTCGACGTGAAGCACCTCGCGCTGGATCGTGGCCGAGCGCAGCATCGGGTCCTGCTGCTGGCGCTCGGCAATCTGCAGGGCCAGTGCCGGCGCGTGCAACCACAGCAGCATCTCGGCAAAGTCGTGCAGCAGCGCCGCGGCATGGATGACCTGGGCGTCGTGGTCCATCCGGTGCACCGCAAAAGCCAGGGCAAAGGCTGCGCTGCGGTGGGCGCGCTTGAGCACCTCATCCAGGCCCAGCAGCGCCTCGGGGTTGCCGGCGAGGACCTCGTCCACCGTGGTCTGCGGTCCGAAAGCGCGAAAGAAGGGTGAGATGCCCAGCATCACCAGCGCGGCGGTCACGGTTTCCGGGTCGGTGGTGCTGCGCTGCGAGCGCACGCCGGCCACGTGGGCCAGCAGCTTCAGGCTCATCAACGGGTCGGCCGAGACGGTTTCGGCCAGCAGGTGCGCATCGACCGCGTCCTCGTTGGCGCGGTAGCTTTCCAGCAGTTCGGCAGTGTCGGCCAACACCGGTATCGGCGCGAACAGGAAATGGCGGGTCCACGCCTGCAGGTCAGGCAGCGCTCGGGTGATCGGGGGCAGCGGGGCACTGCACATCGGCCCTCCTGGGGACGGGATACGTCCACGGCATATCGGCCGCACTGGCGCCGGCTTGAGGCGGCAGCCGCTCCCTGGCGTGCGCTACAGCGACAGGATCAGGCCGTCGCGCGCATCCACCCTGCCGTCCAGCAGGTCCAGGCAGGCTTGCTGCACCGCCGCAGCGCCACGTGCGCTGCGCACCCGCAGCCAGGGCTGCGCCGGGTCGTTGACCGGCCTCATGAAGGCTGTCCAGGCCGCGGCCATGCGCCGTTGCAGTTCGACCGGGCCCCAGCCTTCCGGCGGCGGAGCGCTGCGCCTGGCGATTTGCGCCGGCGCGAAGAACAGCGTCGGCCGCGGGCCGGGCAGGTCGCGGCCGCCGCCGAGCTCGTCCCAATGGGTACCGCCGACCGAACAGCTGTAGCGCAGCGCATCGCCAAAGTGCTCGTGGACCGACCGGCGCAGCGCCGCATTGCCGGCGAAGTCGACATAGACCGACGGCAGGCTGCGGTCCATCTCGCCCAGCGTGTCGTAGGCCCGCAGCTCGTCATAGCAACCCAACGATCGGCAGAACTCCAGGTGGCCGGCCGAGGTCAGGCCGACGCTGCGCGGCGCATCCGGTTGGCCACGGCGCAGCGCCAGGCAGAAGGCGGTGCCGAAGGCCGTCTTGCTCGATGCGCTGGACAGCAGCACCTGCCCTGCGCCGAAGAAGCCGGCATCGGCCAGGAAGTCGTCGATCAGGAACGAGGTCATGAACAGCGGCTTCAACAGCGCCTGCTGCGCCTCCTGTGATGCCACATAGCTCGGATCCGTGGCGCAGCGCTGGATCTGGTTGTAGACGGCTGGCAAACCGCTGCGGTGCGCAGCGCCATCGACGAAGCCGTGCTTGCCCACACGCGCCGGCTGCACCACCAGGTAGCGGCCCATCGGCCAGTAGCCATAGCAGCGCTCACCCACGGCCACGCCCTCGGCGCGCGACTCCACCACCTCGGCGAAGCCCCACACCGGGATGCAGCCCCAGGCGGCATCGCCGGCGGGGAAGAAGTCCCAGTATTTCATCGCCTCGCCGAAGGCGGCGTAGGTGATGTTGTTCGAGGTCAGCGCGAAGCGGTCGATGCGCAGCCGGGCCTGGCCCTCGGCCAGCGGCCGTGCGCCGGGGGCATCGGGGTCGGGCACGAGGCGCGACTGGCGCAGATTGCTGCGCGCGACCTCGAAACGCTGGGCATCGTCTGCGGGCATGGCCAGTCCTCGGACACGGATGATGGGCCGGGCAGTATGCAGCAGCGCGGCGCGGCCTAAGATGCCGGCCATGACCATCGATGTACCGCTGCCGAAGATCAGCCTGCCTGACGGCAGCACGATGCCGCGCTTCGGCCTGGGCACCTGGCGCATGGGCGAGCGCCGCGCGGCGCGTAGCGGCGAGCTGGCCACGCTGCGTCTGGCGCTGGAGCTGGGCTACCGCCTCTTCGACACCGCCGAGATGTACGGCGAAGGCGGCGCCGAATCGCTGCTCGGCGAGGCCTTCGCGCCGGCACTGCGCGGGCCGCTGCGGCGCGACGAGCTGTTCGTCGTCAGCAAGGTCTATCCGCACCATGCCGGCACGCAGGACGCGGTCGCCGCCTGCGAGCGCAGCCTGCGCCGGCTGCGGCTGGACCACCTGGACCTGTACCTGCTGCACTGGCGCGGCGCGGTGCCACTGCACGAGACGCTGCGGGGCTTCGAGCAACTGCAAGCGCGCGGGCTGATCCGCCACTGGGGCGTGAGCAACTTCGACCTGGACGACCTGCAGGAACTGCAGGCCGTGCCCGGCGGCATGGCCTGCGCCGCCAACCAGGTGTGGTATTCGCTGGGACGGCGCGGCGTCGAGTTCGACCTGCTGCCCTGGCAGGTGCAGTGGCAGGTGCCGCTGATGGCCTATTCGCCGATCGATCAGGGCGCGCTGGCCGAGCATACGGGGCTGGCCGCGCTGGCCGTGCGCCTGGGCCGCACGCCAGGCCAGCTGGCGCTGGCCTGGACGCTGGCGCGCCCGGGCGTGGTGTCGATCCCGAAATCCTCCGACCCGCTGCGCCTGCGCCAGAACCTGGAGGCCGCACGATGGACGCTGTCGGCCGAGGATCTGGCCGCGCTGGACCGGCTGTTTCCGCCGCCGCGGCGCAAGCAGGCGCTGGCAGTCGGCTGAATCATTCCGAGCGCGCCGGCGCCTCGGCGGGCCGCTTCGGCGCGACGTGCAGGCTCAGCCACATCGTCAGCGCCAGCACCGACACCACCACGCCCAGCGACACCGCCACTGGGATCTTGAACACGTCGATGAGCATCATCTTCGTGCCGATGAACACCAGGATCACCGCCAGCCCGTAGCTCAGCAGGTGGAACTTGGCAGCCACCGCCGCCAGCAGGAAGTACATCGCGCGCAGGCCAAGGATGGCGAACACGTTGCTGGTCAGCACGATGAAGGGGTCGGTGGTGATGGCGAAGATCGCCGGGATCGAATCCACCGCGAAGATCACATCGGTCAGGCCGACCAGCGCGATCACCAGCAGCAGCGGCGTGGCGATGCGCTTGCCGTTCTCGACGGTGAAGAACTTCTCGCCATCGAAGCGCTTGCTCACCGGCATCAGGCGGCGCAGCAGCTTCAGCGCCGGATTGCCCTCGAGGTCGGGTTCCTGGCCGGCG
>Ga0105090_10001450_pt1 | contig 12751 bp, 9 predicted proteins | sample PPLLak3March2015_FD_79110 | JGI IMG/M metagenome (GOLD analysis project Ga0105090, IMG submission 79110) | Freshwater sediment microbial communities from Prairie Pothole Lake near Jamestown, North Dakota, USA - PPLs Lake P7 Core (1) Depth... | ecosystem: Environmental > Aquatic > Freshwater >... | reverse complement strand
TAGCCGCGGGCTGGCTCCAGCTCGCGCAGCGCGACGACCGATCCGCCGTGCGAGAGGCGACGGATCGCCTCGCCGTAGAGCGCCGACACCTCGAGCACGACCAGGCGCCCGGCTGCGGCCGGACCGTCGAGCCGCGTCGGGAGGATCGAGTCCGTGACGACCAGGCGGTCGGGACCGTCCGGACCGAGGAGCTGCGCTGCCTCCGGTTCGAAAACGCCGTGCGTGGCGAACGCATCGACCCGCACGGCGCCTGCGCGTCGGCACGCCTGCACCGCGCGCATCAGCGTGGTTCCCGCGCTCACGAGATCGTCGACCAGCGCGACGTGCCGGCCTTCGACGGGCCCCACCACCAGGTCGCCGCCGCTCACGACCCCGCTGCTGCGTCGCTTATCCACGATCGCGAATCCGACGTCGCCGCGGGTGCGGGCCGCGAGCAGCTCCTGCAGCCGCTGTGCACGTTTCGCACCGCCGATGTCGGGCGACACGATGCTGGCCGGCGCCCCGCGGGTTTCGCGCGCGAGGAAGTCCGCCATCAGCGGTGCGGCCTCGAGGTGGTCGACGGGGCAGCGGAACGCGTTCTCGAACGCCGCGAGGTTGTGCGCGTCGAGCGCGATCACGTGGTCCGTGCCGACGGCTTCGAAGAGCTGCGCGACGTAGCGCAGCGTGACCGGGTCGCGCTCCTTGGTGCGGCGGTCCTTGCGGCCATAGGCGAGGAACGGCACGCAGGCGGTGACATGGAGCGCGCCGGCGTCCTTGAGGCCTGCCACGAAGAAGAGCAGTCGACAAAGACGATCGTTCGCGCTCGCCGCAGCATCGCCGCTCAACGACTGCACGACGTGCACGTGCCGGCCGCGCACGCTGACGAGCGGCCGCGTCTTGTGCTCGCCGCCCTCGAATTCGCGCTCCTCCATCGGCGCGAGCTCGAGCCCCGCCGCGCGCGCGACGCGCTCGCCGAACGCCCCGCTCGTGCGCGGCGCGAAGACCAGCGGCGGGTGCATCGTCCCGGCTGCGCGCGTCCGATAGTCGTTCAGGACAGTTTCTCGCGCCGCTTCTCGTCGCCGCGTATGGCGGCCATGCGCTGCTGCAGCTGGCGCTTCGCCGCGTCGAACGCGTCGCGCAGCACGACGTAGACATCCTCGTGTCCGTCCCGGTCCGGACGCTCCATGTCGACCACCACGTCCTCGCCGGGCAGCGCGAGCTGCACCTTGACGTTGAAGACCTTGCCCTGGTGGTGATGCCGGTGGGGCGAGTCGACGACTACGCGGCAGCCGAGGATGCGGTCGCTGAACACGCCGAGGTGGTCGGCGAGCTCGCGCACGCGGGTCTCGAGCGCGGGAGAGGATTCCATGTGGCGGAAGGTGATCTGTACGGGGATGGTCACTGTCTCGTTCCTCCGCTGCGTCCCCCGACGGGGACGCTTTCATTGTCGAACCGGGGGCGGCTCCGGGTATAAGTATTGCACGCAGGGATTCCCGCGGCGCCCGGCAAGCGTACACTGGCCGGAGACGCGGCAGCGAGGCGCGAATCCGCCGTGAATCGCGAGCAAGTCGGCCCGGCACCGGACCGCGGGGACGCACTCCTCGTGGTCGACGTGCAGAACGATTTCCTGCCGGGCGGAGCGCTCGGCATCGCGGGCGGCGATGCGATCCTCGCCCCGCTCAACCGGCTTCTCGACGCCTGGCGCACGCGCGGGCTGCCCGTCATCCTGAGCCGCGACTGGCACCCGGCCGGTCACTGCTCGTTCCACCCGCAGGGTGGACCCTGGCCCGACCACTGCGTCGCGGGCACTCGCGGCGCGGACTTTGACACCCGGCTGCACCGGTCGCCGGACGATCTCGTCATATCCAAGGCCACGGAACCGGGCCGCGACGCCTACTCCGCGCTCGATGGCACGCCGCTCGCGGCCGAGCTCGATCGGCGCGGCATTCGCCGCCTGTTCGTCGCGGGTCTCGCAACCGACTACTGCGTGCGCGCGACGGGGAGCGACGCCCGGCGCGCCGGCCTCGACGTCGTCGTGCTGCGCGACGCGGTGGCCGCGGTCGAAGCACGGCCCGGCGATGGCGAGCGGGCGGTCGGCGAGCTTGCAGCGTCTGGCTGCACGATCGTCACGACCGACGACGTGCTCGCCGCGATGGAGACTCCCGGGTGAGCGCGCAATCGGCACCGCCCGCCACGTCCGCGCTGCTGACGGACCTCTACCAGCTCACGATGATCACGGCCTATCAGGCGCTCGGCCTCGAGCGTCCCGCCGTGTTCGAGTACTTCGTCCGGGAATTGCCCGCCCAGCGCGGCTTCCTCGTCGCGGCCGGACTCGAGCAGGCGCTCGACTACCTCGAGACGCTGCGTTTCGATCCTGGCGAGCTCGACTGGCTCGCGACGACGGGGCTCTACACCCGCGTGGCGCTCGACCGGCTCGCGTCGCTGCGTTTCACGGGCGACGTCGACGCGATGCCCGAAGGCACGGTGCATTTCGCGAACGAGCCGGTGCTGCGCGTCGTGGCGCCGCTGCCCGAGGCGCAGTTCGTCGAGAGCCGGCTCATCAACCTGCTGCACTACCAGGGCCTCGTGGCGTCCAAGGCTGCGCGCTGCCGCCTCGCCGCGGGCACGGCGCGCCTCGCCGATTTCGGGTTCCGGCGTGCGCACGGCGCCGAGGCCGGCCTTCTCGCTTCCCGCGCGTGCTACCTCGCGGGTTTCGACTTCACGGCCACGGTCGACGCCGGCCGCCGGTTCGGCATCCCGGTGACCGGCACGATGGCGCACTCTTTCGTGCAGGCACACGGCGACGAGGTGTCCGCGTTCCGCGACTTTGCGCGCGTGCACCCGCGGGGAGTCACGCTGCTGATCGACACCTACGACACGATCCGTGCGGCACACGCAGTCGTCGGTCTCGTCCGTGAAGGCGTGCCGGTGCGCGCCGTGCGCATCGACAGCGGAGACCTCGGCGGGTATGCGGTCGAGGTGCGCGGGATCCTCGACACGGGCGGCTGCAGCGACGTGCGCATCGTCGCGAGCGGCAACCTCGACGAGTTCGCGATCGAGCGGCTGCGGTCGGCCGGCGCGCCGATCGATTCCTATGGCGTGGGCACCCGGCTCGACGTCTCGGCCGACGCGCCCTATCTCGAGTGTGTCTACAAGCTGCAGGAATACGACGGCGAGCCGCGCCGCAAGCGTTCGACGGGCAAGGCGACCTGGCCCGGCCGCAAGCAGGTGTATCGCGAACTCGACGCCGACGGCCGCATCGCGCGCGACGCGATCGGCCTCGTCGACGAGCGACTGCCCGGCCGGCCGCTGCTCGAGCCCGTGATGCGCGACGGTCGCCGCCTCGCGCGTCCGCCACTCGACCAGATCCGGCAGCACGCGGGCCGGGAGCTTGCGAGCCTGCCGGGGCCCTGTCGGCGCATCGTGGATCCGGTGCCGATCGTGCCGACGATATCGCCGGCCCTCGTGGCGTTGGCGGCCGCGGTCGACCGCTCATTCCCCTGATCCGGCCGATGTCGCGCGCAGGAACGCACACGCACCTTCCGCCGCTGATTCGAGGCCTGCTCGACGCGCGGGCCTATCCGCATCCCGTCACCGTGCCAATAGGGCTCGCGGAGACGCACGTGTCGTGGGTGCTGCTCACGGGCGAGTTCGCCTACAAGCTCAAGAAGCCGCTCAGGCTCGATTTCCTCGACTACTCGACGGCGGAGCTGCGTCGACGGTGCTGCGAGGAGGAGGTCCGCCTCAACCGGCGCCACGCGCCCGGGATGTATCTCGGCGTCGCCGCGATCGGGGGCTCGACCGACAGGCCACGCGTCGATGCGGCCGGTCCTCCGATCGAGCACGCCGTGAGGATGCGACAGTTCGATGCGAGCGACGAACTCGTCGCGCTCATCGAGGCAGGCGCGGCCGCCGAGGCGGAGCTGCGCGGGCTCGGCGGCGCAATCGGCGAGCTGCACGCGCAGGCCGGCGTCGCGGGGCAGGACAGTGAATTCGGCTCGCCGGCCGCCGTGCGGCGCGTCACGCGAGACAACTTCGCTGCGCTCGGACGACTGCCGGCCAACGTACGTGTCGAATGCGGGCTCGAGTCGCTGGCCATCCGCGTCGAGGCCGAGCTCGAGCGCCGCAGGCAGCTCATGGAGTCGCGGCGCGCCGGGGGCCGCGTCCGCGAGTGCCATGGGGACCTGCACTGCGGCAACGTCGTGCGGTGGGGAGGTCGCCTCGTTCCCTTCGACGGCATCGAATTCGACGACGCACTGCGCTGGATCGACGTCGCGAACGACGTGGCTTTCCTGACGATGGATCTTGCGGAACGCGGGCACGCCGGGCTCGCCCGCGCCGCGCTGCAGGGCTGGCTGGACCGGCTCGGGGACTTCGAGGCGCTTGCGCTTCTGCCCTGCTACGAAGCCTGCCGGGCGCTCGTGAGGGCGAAAGTCGCGGCACTGCGCGTGCTGCTCGCCTCCCCGGGCGCGGCGCCCCGGGAGGCGTACGCGCAGACGGTGGGCTATCTCGCGTGGGCACGGCAGCGTCTCGAGCCGCGCAGTCCCCTGCTCGTGCTGACCTGTGGACTCTCGGGCTCCGGAAAGACGTGGCTCGCCGACCGCGTCGCCCGCGAACACGGCCTGCTGCAGGTGCGCTCGGACGTGGAGCGCAAGCGCCTCGCCGGGCTCGGGCCCCTTGAAGATTCGCGATCGCCGGCCGACGGCGGCATCTACACGCTCGAGTTCAACGAGCGCACGTATGCCCGCCTGCTCGAGTGCGCGCGATCGGCGATCGACGGCGGCTCATCGCTCGTCGTCGACGCGGCCTTCCTGCGCGCCCGCGAGCGGCTGGCGTTCCTGACGGTCGCCCGCGGGCTGGGTGCTAGAGCCGTGGTGCTCCACTGTCACGCGCCGCTCGCAGTGCTGCGCGAACGCGTGGGGGCACGTCGGGCGGCCGGGCACGACGCGTCGGAAGCGGACGTCGCACTGCTCGAGCGCCAGCAAGGCTACTGGGAGCCGCTGACGGACGCGGAACGCCCCGCGACGCTCGACGTCGACACGTCGGACGACGAGTCGGTGGAGCGGGCGCTCGCGAGCCTGCCGCGCGCGAGAGGCTGACGCCTCAGGGTCTGCGCGGCTTTTCGACCCAGACGTTGCATGCAAGCCGATCGAGCACCGACTCGGCCGTATTGCCGACGAGCCAGCGATCGAGACGGCGTCGCGATACGGCGCCCATCAGCACGAGCCCCGCATCGAGCGACTGCGCCGTCGCGAGGATCTCCCGGGCCGGCGTGCCGACGCGCAGGTGGGCACGCGACAGCGGCAGCTCGTGTCGGCGCGCGAGTTCGCGGAACGCCGTGGTCGCCTGCTCCACGGTCCGCTCGTCGGGTGCCTGGACCGCAGCGCTCACGTAGGCGTCCCCGACGACGGTGACGGGGACCGGCACCGAGAAGACGTGCAGCGCGTGGACCTCGGCACCGAGCGGGCCCGCGAGCCCCGCCGCCGTGTCGAGCAGCTGGTGGTCCAGCGCAGCGGGCTTGTCGTGCGCGTGCATCGGGTCGACGCACACGACGATCGGCCGCCCGGCCAGCCGCTCGGGCGCCTTCACGAGCAGGAGCGGGAAAGGACATTCGCGGATCAGGTGCCAGTCCGAGCCCGTGAAGAGGGTGCGCTCGAGCCGCGTGTGGTGCTCGCTGTGCTTGACGACGAGGTCGGGTCGCGTCGCCGCGGCGCGCGCGAGCGCGATCTCGTGGAACGGCGTGCCCCAGAGCGACTCGTAGATCGCCGGCACCCCGGCTGCGGAGGCCCGCTGCGCGGCGCGCTCGAGCTCCGCGCGGTGGGCAGCCGTGACCGAGTCGTGGAACTCCTGCAGCGTGGCGGTGGGTGGTGCGAAATAGCCCGGGTGCAGGTCCTGGTAGTCGACGGTCAGCAGCTCGAGCCGAGACCCGAAACGCCGAGCGAGCGTGACCGCCGCGTCGAACGCGGGCTGCGATTCGCGGCCCGGCTCCATGAGCACGAGGATGTTTTCGAGCGACGCCATGGCCGTCTCCCGCTACGGGCGACTTTCCCGTCGCACAAGCATAAGCCCGGTCCGCCTCCCGCGAGCGCCGGACGGCGCGCGGCTTGTACCTAAGCGCGCGCCGCGACCGCCGCGCGATCCACGACCGCGGTCGTCACGAGGTCGGCCCCGACGTTGACCATCGTCCTCGTCATGTCGAGCAGGCGGTCGACGCCCAGGATGATGCCGATGCCCTCCGGCGGTATGCCGAATGCGACGAGCAGCCCCGCAATCAGGGGCAGCGAGCCGCCGGGGATCGCGGCGACGGCGACGGCGCTCATCACCGAGAGCAGCACCAGCGTCGCCTGCTGGGCGAGGTCGAGGTGGACGCCGAACACCTGCGCGATGAAGAGCACCACGCAGCCCTCGTAGAGCGCCGTGCCGCTCATGTTCATCGTCGTTCCGAGCGGCAGCACGAAGCCCGAGGTGGAAGGCGAGATGCCGAGGCGGTCGCGGGAGACGGCGAGCGCGGCCGGCAGCGTCGCGCTGCTCGAACTCGTCGAGAACGCCGTGACGAGCACCTCGCGTATGTCGCGGAAGAACTGCCGGGGGCTGCGCCCAGCGAGGAAACGCAGCCAGATCGACATCGTGCCGAAGAGGTGCAGCAGCAGCACGAACATGCAACCGGCGACGAAGAGCCCGAGCGCGACGAGGATGTCGAAGCCGACCTTGACGATGACGCTGAAGATCATCGCAGGGACCGCGTAGGGCGCGATCCTGAGCGCGAACCGCACGATGCCCGTCATGAGCTCGGTGACCGTCTCCAGGCCGTGCTGCAGCCCCGCCCGGCGTCCCTTAGGCAGCCCGAGCCCGGCCGCCCCGACGAAGATCGCGAAGAGGATGAGCGGCAGCACGTCGCCGAGGACGTTGCGCTGGTTGCCGACGAACGCGCCGAAGAGGTTCCGCGGCATGAACATGTCGACGATGGTCATCGGCGTGACGTCGGGCCGCGCGGCGTTCGTCTCGAGGTGCTTCGAGGCCTGGCCACTGTACTCCTGCACGAGCCGCGCGGACGTCTCGTCGTCGAGACGGTTGCCCGGCTGCAGGAGATTCATCATCGCGAGCCCGAGGACCGCCGCGATCGCCATGTTCGCGAAGAACAGCGTGAACGTGCGGCCCGCGAGCGGCCCGAGGTGCGACAGCTCGCCGAGCTGCAGCACGCCGTTCGCGAGCGACGCGAAGACGAGCGGGATCACGACGAAGAACAGCATCCGCAGGAACACCTGCCCGAGCGGGTCGAACAGCGTGGTCGAGAGCCACTGGGCCCCGGCGAGCAGTCCCGGCATGCGGCTGCCGAGGGCGAGCACGATAGCGCCGGCGACCGCACCGAGAACGAGGCCTGCCAGGATGCGGTTCGCGAGGCGGGCGTCTATGTCGGACATCGAGCGATGCTAGCAGTGCAATTCGAGTCGAGCCAAGTACACTTGACGCCGGGGGACCCTAGGTCGAAGAGCAGAACGGTGGCGCAACAGGAAGACAGCCCGGCGTACTGGCGCCGCTGGTTACGCGAGCAGGGACTGGCCTCGGCCGTGGAGCGGCAAGTCGGCGAGTACTATCGCAGCCTGCGCAGCGCGATCGAGCGCATGTGGACGTACGCCTACACGGGAGCCGTCGTGGGCTCCGTCGTGGGCGTGCTGCTCATGACGGTCTATTCGAGGCTCGTGCCCGGTGCCTTCGCACTCTGGTACCACGTCCTCGTCGCCGCGCTCGGCGCCGCGCTCCTCGCGTCCGCCGGCTGGTGGATCGCCTACTGGCTTTCGCACCGCATGCAGTTGCGCGGCGACGGCCGGCGGTCGGCAGGCGGCCTGCGGAGCGAGGACGAGTACGTCGAGCAGGTGATCTCGACGGTCGCGGCGGGCCTCGCGCAGAGCGAGTTCCGGCCGCGGGACCACAAGGTCGACATCGACCAGCTTGCGCAGACGACGATGTTCACCGGGCTGCGCGAGGCCCCGACCGGCGAACTCGAGCGCCACCTGCTCGAGCGGCTCGTCGGCAGCGTCTTCGTGCCGACCGCCGACGGGAGCATCTACGTGTTCAAGCTGGGGCCCAACTGCGCGAGCTGCGACAAGCCAACGCGCACCGGCCCGCTCAGGATCCTGAACGTGCCCGCGCACTGGGCGACCGACAACGGCTACGTCAGGCTGAAGGAACTGCCCGTGCGCGGCCGGCACCTGCTCGCCGTGCCCGAACGTCTGCGCGAGCTGACGGAGTATCTCGGTCCGCCGAAGGGGGGTGACGGCCGCCCCGCGTTCCATGGGCCGAGGTCGCAGTTCGTGCTGTGCGAGACGTGCGCGAAGGACACGTTGCGGAGAGGGATTCTGCAGGACGTGGCAGCGCCCGATCTTGGCCTGGAGCGGCCGAGTCTGCCCCGATGAGCTCTGCCCTGACCCGGGCTGTCGATGGCGCGCCGCTTGCGGGCCGTTGCCACTCGGGCCCCGTCCTGCACGTCGCATCGAGGAACCCGCCATGCGTGGTCATGCCCTGCTGATGACGCTCGTCCTCGCGTCCGCGCCGCTCGCCCGCGCCGCCGACGCGCCCGGCTCCGACGATCCCTACCTCTGGCTCGAAGGCATCACCGACGACAAGGCGCTGGCCTGGGTCCGCGAGCGGAATGCGGTGAGCGTGAAGGAGCTGGCCCAGACTCAAGGTTTCAAGAAGCTCGAAGCCGAGATCCTGGCGATCCTCGACTCCGACCAGAAGATTCCGTTCGTCGAGAAGATCGGTGGACACTACTACAACTTCTGGAAGGACAAGGATCACGCACGCGGCCTGTGGCGCCGCACCACGCTCGACGAGTACCGCAAGGTCGAGCCGAAGTGGGAGATCGTGATCGACCTCGACGCGCTCGCCGGCGCCGAGCGAGAGAACTGGGTCTGGCGCGGCGCCGACTGCCTGCGGCCGAAGTACCAGCGCTGTCTCGTTTCGCTCTCGCGCGGCGGCGCCGACGCCGTCGTGGTGCGCGAATTCGACCTGCCGTCGCAGACGTTCGTGAAGGACGGCTTCCTCGTGCCCGAGGCCAAGAGCTCGGTGAGCTGGATCGACGCCGACACGGTCTACGTCGGGACCGACTTCGGCCCGGGCTCGATGACCACGTCTGGATATCCGCGCACGGCGCGGGTATGGAAGCGCGGCGGCGAGCTCAAGGCCGCGCCGGTCGTGTTCGAAGGCAAGCCCGACGACGTCGGCGCCTACGCCGAACGCGACCACACGCCCGGCTTCGAGCGCGACTTCTTCCACCGCTTCATCACCTTCTACACGAACGAGCAGTCGGTCCTGCGCGACGGCAAGCCCGTCCGCATCGACAAGCAGGACAGCGCGGACGCCGCGGTTCACCGCGACTGGCTGTATCTGCAGCTCCGCGAAGACTGGACCGTCGGCGGCAGGACCTACAGGTCAGGTTCGCTGCTCGCCGCGAACTTCGATGCGTTCATGTCGGGCAAGCGCGCGTTCGACGTGCTGTTCGAGCCGACCGAGCGGACTTCGCTCGCCGGTTACTCGCCGATGAAGTCGCGCGTGATCCTGAACGTGCTCGACAACGTCAAGAGCAGGCTCTACGTTCTGACACCCGGCCGGAACGGCTGGGTGCGAGCTCCGTTGCCAGGCCTGCCGGAGTTCGGCTCCGTCTCGGCAGAGCCGGTCGACGCCGACGAGAGCGACGACTACTTCCTGACCGTGACCGACTTCATCACGCCGACCACGCTCGCGCTCGGCACCGCCGGCGAGGGTCCGCCCGAGCCACTCAAGAGTCTGCCGGCGTTCTTCGACGCGAAGGGGCTGGTCGCGACACAGCACGAAGCCACCTCGAAGGACGGAACCCGCGTGCCGTACTTCCAGGTCGGGTCCAGGAACATCAAGCTCGACGGCAGCAACCCGACGCTGCTCTATGGCTACGGTGGCTTCGAGGTCTCGGAGACCCCGTACTACTCGGGCGGTCGCGGCAAGGGCTGGCTGGAGCGCGGCGGCGTGCTGGTGGTCGCCAACATCCGCGGCGGCGGCGAGTTTGGCCCCAGCTGGCACCAGGCCGCGCTCAAGGCCAATCGCAACAAGGCCTACGAGGACTTCGCCGCCGTGGCACAGGACCTGGTGGCGCGCGGGGTCACGAGCGTGCCGCACCTCGGCGCCGAGGGCGGCAGCAACGGCGGCCTGCTGATCGGCAACATGCTCACCACCTACCCGCAGCTCTTCGGCGCACTGGTCTGCGAGGTGCCGCTGCTCGACATGCAGCGCTACAACAAGCTGCTCGCCGGCGCCTCATGGATGGGCGAATACGGCGATCCCGACAAGCCCGACGAGTGGGCATTCCTGCAGCAGTATTCGCCGTACCACAACTTGGCGAAGGGGAAGGCCTACCCGCGCACCCTGTTCACGACGTCGACCCGCGACGACCGCGTCCACCCGGGCCACGCGCGCAAGATGGTGGCGCGGATGCAGGAGCAGGGCCACGATGTCCTCTACTACGAGAACATCGAGGGCGGGCACGGCGGTGCGGCCAACAACCAGCAGGCGGCGTTCATGGCGGCGATGGCCTACGAATTCCTGTGGCGGGAGCTCTCGGACAAGGACTGAACCCCAGGCGATCCGGCTGTCGTGTCAGGCAGTTCCGGAAACCGGCTGGCGGCTGCCGGGATCGGCGCGAAGAAGCGGGGTTGGTGGTGAGGGGGAGAATCGAACTCCCGACCTAGGGGTTATGAATCCCTCGCTCTAACCGTCTGAGCTACCTCACCACGAGGTTCCGGCCGGCGCGACCCGGGCGAATGCGGGCCGCTGGGGACCGCGAATTGTCCAGAGGCCCCCCGGCGCCGTCAAGGTGAATGGCTGTTCATTACTGTGCGGCCCGCCCCGTTCGTGCCAGACTCGATCGGCAATCCACGCCACGGCCGCCGAGGGGGTTTCGCGATGAACCGTCATCCAGCGCTCCGGATCTGCATACCGCTCGCCTGCTCGATGATCGCCCCGGCCGTCGTGGCCCAGCAGGCGCCTGCATCGCGGCCCGCCGACAAGCCGCCGATCGCGCAGGGCTGGATCGACATCGCGACGTTTTCATCCCCTGGTATGCCGAGCGGAATGGCCGGAATGATGATGGGCGGAGGCGCCGGCAATCCCCTTTCGGCCCTGATGGGCGGCAAGCCGCAAGGCAACCAGTTCGGCATGACCCAGACGGGCGGCGCGGGCAGCTTCGTCGACGTGACGGTGCGCACGAGCCGCAATCCGTCCCTCGCCGAGGCGACCCAGGCAGTGCCGGCGGGAACGCAGCTCGCGCCGAGCCTCGCACTCAAGGTGCTGCCGCAGGCGAAGCCCGTGCCGGAGCGGCCCGACGACACGATCGAGGAGCCCGCCGAGCCGCCCAAGGGCCGGATCAAGCTCTACTGGGGCTGCGGCACCGCGGTGCGCGACGGCCAGCCCAAGGTGCTCGATTTCTCGACTGCCACGACGCAGCAGCTCGGCGAGATCTTCCGCGGCCGGCGCGCGACCCAGCGGGGCGCGCACGCGGCGCCCGGCCGGCCGGTGTGGCCGAACCCGCAGGACGCGCGGCTGGTGCCTGCCGGCGCGAGCTTCGCAGGACCGCATTCGTTCGCCGGGGACGGCGTGCCCGAGAGCTTCAAGTTCACGATTCCGCCGGCGCAGGACCTCATGCCACCGATCGCGCTCCAGCAGGCGCAGGTCGACGGCGTCACCCAGCTCTCGTGGCAGCCGGTGCCGCACGCACGCGCCTACTTCATCGCGGCCATGGGCGGTCGCGGCGACGAGTCGGGCACGGCGGAGATGACGCTGTGGACGTCGAGCGAGCTGCCGGACTCGGGCTTCGGGCTCGTCGACTACCAGACCAACAAGTCCGTCGACCAGTGGCTCAAGGACAAGGTGCTGCTCGCGCCCGCGACGACGCGCTGCGACGTGCCGAAGGGCATCTTCGGCGAAGGCGAGGCGTCAGGCGCGATGCTGCGCATGATCGCCTACGGAAGCGAGCTCAACCTCGCGCATCCCGCGCGCCCGGCGGATCCGAAGGTCGCGTGGGAGCCCGAGTGGGCGCTCAAGGTCCGCGTGAAATCCGTCGCCATGACAATGCTCGGCATGCCGGCGATGGACGGGATGGACATGGGCGACGCGGCGACCACGCCGCCGGGCGAGCAGCCGGCGGCGCCGGCCGAGGGAGAGAAGCCGAAAAAGAAGAAGTTCGGCCTCAAGGACGCGCTCGACGCGGTCAAGGACAACGTGCCGCTGCCGAACTGAGGAATCGCGGGGGACGCTCCACTTCGTCTGCGGCGGGGCGCGTCCCCTCGTCTACACGTTGAAGCGGAAGTGCATGACGTCGCCCTCGCGGACGACGTAGTCCTTGCCCTCGAGGCGCATCTTGCCGGCTTCCTTGGCGCCGAGCTCGCCCTTGCAGGCGATGTAGTCGTCGTAGGAAATCACCTCGGCGCGGATGAACCCCTTCTCGAAGTCCGTATGGATCTCGCCGGCGGCCTGCGGCGCGAATGCGCCGATGTGGCTCGTCCAGGCACGGGCTTCCTTCGGTCCCACCGTGAAGAACGTCAGCAGACCGAGCAGGTGGTAGGCCGCCCGGATCACGCGGTCGAGGCCGGGCTCGTGCAGGCCCAGCTCTTCGAGGAACGCCATGCGGTCGGCCGCGTCGAGCTGCGCGATCTCGGCCTCGATGGCGCCGCACACCGGCACCACGTCCGCGCCCTCCTCGGCCGCGCGCCGCGTGACGGCGTCGAGGTACGGGTTGTCCTGG
>Ga0105090_10001449_pt1 | contig 12754 bp, 13 predicted proteins | sample PPLLak3March2015_FD_79110 | JGI IMG/M metagenome (GOLD analysis project Ga0105090, IMG submission 79110) | Freshwater sediment microbial communities from Prairie Pothole Lake near Jamestown, North Dakota, USA - PPLs Lake P7 Core (1) Depth... | ecosystem: Environmental > Aquatic > Freshwater >... | reverse complement strand
GACGTGAAAATCGAACCCCATCAGCGCGCCGACCGGTCCAGGCTCGTACCTTGCGATGGCCGGCGCCCAGCCGAGCGCCGCTTCGCGATAGGCCGTCCGTGCCACGACCGTCTCGACGGCCGTGACCAGACGCTCCATCGCGGTGACGTTGTCGCGCGAGACGAAGATCGGCGCGTGCGAAAACAGGTACGCATGGGTCTGCCGAAGGGACTCGTACAAGCCGCGCGTCGCGGCGTCGGCATCGAGCTCGCGCTGCAACGCGGCGCCGTCGACCGTAATGCAGAAGCAGTCGGTGTTCAGCCACTCGATCGGATCGGTCGCGCTGGTGCCCGGCATTCGGTCACTTCAGCCGGATTTCGCCGGCAAACTCGGGGCGCCGTCCGCGCTTGCTCGCGTAGAACGCCCGGATGCGGTCGAGGTCTGCCTCGCGGTCACCCGTCATGCGCAGGTACGTGTCGATCCCGACCGTCTTCGTGGCGTAGTCGATGTAACCGAGACCGATCGGCACGTCGGCGGCGAGCGCGATCTGGTAGAAGCCGGCTTTCCAGTGATCCGTGTGGCCGCGGGTGCCCTCGGGCGCGATCGCGAGCCACATCCAGTCGCGGCTGCGGAATTCGGCCAGCAGCGCGTCAATGAAACCGGTCGTCTTGCGCCGGTTGAGCGGGATCCCACCGATGCGCAGGAACAGCCCCCGCAGCGGCCAGCGGAACATCTCCTGCTTGCCGACCCAGTTGGCCTTCAGCCGGTGGCCGACCCGGAACAGCACGCCGATCGGAAAATCCCAGTTCGACGTGTGCGGATAGACGACGATCACGCCGCGTGGCTCGGGCGGCCACACGAGGCTCGTCTTCCACCCGAACAGGCGGAGCAGGCGGAGCGCGCCACGCCGAAGCCAGGACGGCGGACGCTCCGGATTGCCAGACGGCTTGTTCATTGCGGAATGTTTACACAGTTTTGCATCAAGCGGCTCGCCGGCGCCCGGGTCGTCCGGTCGTCATTCACAACACGGGCAGCGATCGCGCGAGCCGAAGTGAGCGTGCGCCGCGCGGTCGCCGCTGAGCTGCCGCCGCCTGCGGGGTCAGTTCGCGTTACGCCGCTGCAGCGCATCGACGAACCCGCGCAGCGTCGGCGATACGCTGCCCTGCGGGATCATGGCCTCGATCAGCTGGAACCGCCCGGTCCGCTGCGCGGCCAGCGTGATCGCGGCCGCGAGTTCGCCGCGAGTCGTGACCCGGACACCGTCACCGCCAAGTGGGGCGGCGGCATCGGCGAACCGCCAGTCGTCGAGCGAGTTGAAGCGCGACTCCGGTTGGAACACCCGCAACATCTCCCAGCTGCAGTTGTTCATGACCATCACGATCGGATCCCACCCGTAGCGCCGGCAGTTGCCCAGCTCCCAGCCGGTCATCTGGAAAGCGCCATCACCGACCAGGATCACGGGCCGTTGCCCCGTCGCGGCCTGCACGCCGAGTCCCGCAGGCACGCCGAACCCCATCGTCGCGTAATAGCCGGGCGCGACGATCTCGGTATTCTCGATCTCGAGCGCCGTGAACAGGCAATCTCCGGTGTCGCTCGCGACGGGCATCCGTCCAGCGCGAGCGAACAGGTCGTTGATCCCTTTCGCGAGGTCGAGCGGGGTGATCGGCGCATCGTCCACGACCAGGCCGCGGGGATACGCGCTGGACCGACCCGCGGACCGCGGTGACTGGTCCGACAGTCGGCGGGTCAGCTCGTCGACGAGCGCCGCGAGCGGCACGTTGCCGTAGCGGTGGAATCCCATCGTGACGGCCCGGTCGGCCGCGAGCACGCATCGCCGCGCGTCGATGCGGCCTTCCGAGACGCCGAAGTTCGTGTCGGACACGATCACGCCGAACAGGAGCAGGCAGTCGGACTCCTCGACGGGTCGCCCGACCTCTGGATGGGCCGTCAGGCCGAGGTACGTGCCGACGACGGGCACGTCGCAGTTTGCGAGCAGGCCGCGGCCCATGAACGAAGTGACCACCGGCACGTGCATGCGACGCGCGAGCTCGGCAACACGCGCCTCGAGACCGAAGCGCCGCACTTCGACGCCGACCATCATCACCGGCCGCGCCGCGCGCCGCAGCCGCCCCATGATCTCGTCCGCGCAGGCCGCGACGGCTTCGGCGTCGAATCCGGCCTCGGGCAGGCGCTGCACCTGCGCGCAGGGCTCGAAGACCACGTCGCGCGGCAATTCGAGGTACACGGGCCGCGACTGCGTCAGGCAGGAATGCAGCACGCGGGCGATCTCGCGCGGCGCGCTCGCCGGGTCGTGCAGCGATGCCTGGTCGCAGGTGATCTCGCGATAGATCGCGAACTGCGAATCGAGGCGCTTGACCTGGTGGTGCAGCAGCAGGCCGCCGCGGGACTCGCGCTGGCCGGGCGCGCCCGAGATGACCACGAGCGGAGACTTCTCCGCGTAGGCCGCCGCCACGGGATTGACCATGTTGAGCGCGCCCGCGCCGTACGTGACCGCGGCGACACCGGGCGCGCACGTGACGCGGGCGGCCGCGTCGGCGGCGAATCCAACCGACGGCTCGTGGCTCAGCGTGAACAACGGCAGGATCGCCGATTCCTCGGCGACCTTGAAGAATGGCAGCACGAAGTCGCCGGGGATGCCGAAGACCTGCTGCGCGCCGTGGTCGCGTAGCGCCCGCAGCAGGGCTTCACCGACGTTCATGCGTGCGACTGCCCGCCAGGCGCGGGACCGGTCATCGAGGCGCGGCCACGAGCAGCTGCGAGTTCACCTCAAAATGCGAGCCGTCCGCCGCCTCGAGCTCGACCTGCCAGAGATCCTCGTCCGGGATCATCGTACGCTCGTGGCCTGGCAGCTCGCGCTCGTCGTCGACCTGCAGGCCCCAGACGCGCACGTGGCGAATCCCCTTGACGGGGATCCGCTCGGCCGCGAACCTGTCGCGGATGGCGCGCGCCACGTCCCCGCTGACCCATCGCGCGAAACCGCAGTCGCGGATCGCCTGCACCTCGGGTGGCATCGGTATGCCCGCGTTCCTTTCGCTCATCTGCGACTCTCCCCCGCCATGGCGCCGCGCCAGTCAGGCGCAGCTTGCGGCGGTCGTCCGGAAGATCAAGACGTAAAACCCCCTACGCCGGCGCTTGCCACGCGCAGGCGTCCCGTTCCTACAATACCGCGATGCAACAACCCGACACCCCGGGGGCGGACCAGCCCCCTCGCCGCAATGGCGCCTCGATCGTGCTCGTCGGCAGCGGCGGCGCGGGCGTCATGACCGCCGGCAACATGCTGCTCGAAGCCGCGGCGCACGCGGGCTACTACGCACTGATGACGCGCTCCTCCGGACCGCAGATCCGCGGCGGCGAGGCGGCGGCCATGCTACGGATCGCGACCCACCCGATCGACTGCATGGAGGATCGCTTCGACGTCCTCGCCGCGGTGGACTGGGAGAACGTGCATCGTTTCAATGCCGAGATCCCGCTCGATGCGGCAAGCCTGATCGTCGGCGATCCCGACCAGGGCGAACCACCCGAGGTGTTCACGCGCAGCGGCGCGGCGCAGGCACCCGTCCCGGTCAAGAAGCTCGCCAAGTCCGTGCCGGAGGGGCGCGCCAACATGGTGCTGCTCGGCACCGTCGCGGCCCTGCTCGGGTTGCCGGACGAAGCGATCGCCCGTGCGGTGGAGAAAACGCTGGGCAAGCGTCCGGCGGCGCTCGCACCAAGCCTGGCTGCAGTGGCCGCGGGCCGTGCGGCTGCCGACACAATCGAGCTGCGGTACCCGCTCGCTGCGCCGCCCGCCGCCGCCGGTCCGCGCTGGCTGCTGACCGGCAACGAAGCTGCAGGTTACGGCGCGCTCAAGGGCGGCGTGCGCTTCGTCGCCGCCTACCCGATCACGCCGGCCACCGAATTGCTGGAGTGGCTGAGCCCCGCGTTGGCCGAAGTCGGCGGCACGCTGGTGCAGGCCGAGGACGAGCTGGCCTCGATCAACATGGTGATCGGCGGCTCCTATGGCGGTGTGCCGGCGCTGACAGCCACGTCGGGCCCGGGCCTGTCGCTGATGATCGAGGCGCTCGGCCTCGCCGTCGCCGCGGAGATCCCGCTCGTCGTCGTCGACGTGATGCGTGTCGGGCCGTCGACCGGGATCCCGACCAAGTCCGAGCAGGGCGACCTGAACATCGCATTGCACGGCCTGCACGGCGATGCGCCGCATCTGGTGCTCGCGCCGAACTCGGTCGCGGACTGCATGCGCACGACGCAATGGGCGGTGCAACTCGCGGAGGCCCTGCAGGCGCCCGCAATCGTGCTGTCGGACCAGTTCCTCGGCCAGGCGCGCGCAGTCGTCGACCGGCCCGCCGATCTCGAAGTGGCGGTCGCTCGCGAGCTGGCAGCGGCCGACGCTCCGGGTTACCGGCGCTACGCGATCACTGCAAGCGGCGTCTCGCCGATGGCGATTCCCGGCACGGCCGGCATCGCGTATACGGCCGACGGCCTGGAGCACGGCGAGCGCGGTTCGCCGTCGTCGCAGGCCGCTGATCACTTTGCGCAGCTCGACAAGCGGCGCCGCAAGCTCGAAACCTGGGACTACGGCGACGGCTGGGCCGACCTCGAGGGCGACCCGGCAGCGCCACTCGCGATCGTCACGTTCGGTTCATGCACGGGACCGGTGCGCGAGGCCCTTGCACGCGTCGCTGCCGACGGCGTCGCTGCGCGGCTCGTGTCGCTGCGTCTGCTCGCCCCGCTGCCCGCGGCGCGCCTGTCCGCCGCGCTCGACGGCGCGTCGCGCGTGCTCGTCATTGAGCAGAATCACTCGGCACAGCTCTACAAGTACCTGCGCGGGGAATGCGACCTGCCGGGACGCGTCGGCAGCCTGCACCGGGCGGGCGCGCTGCAGTTTCACCCGGGCGAGATCCACCGCCACCTGCTCGAATGGAGCCGCGCATGAACGAGGCCCTGTCACCCGCTCCAGCCAAGTCGGCAGATCACGCGTTGACGGCGGCGGATTACAAGTCGGACATCAAGCCGGTCTGGTGCCCGGGTTGCGGCGATTTCGGCGTCGTGAACGCGCTGACCAAGGCGCTGGCCAAGATGGCGCTCGAGCCGCGCAACGTCGCCGTGGTGTCGGGCATCGGTTGCTCGTCCCGCATCCCGGCGTACCTGTCGAGCTACGGATTCCATGGCGTGCACGGCCGCGCGCTCGCGGCCGGCACCGGCCTCAAGATCGCCCGGCCCGACCTGACCGTGATCGTCACCGGCGGCGACGGCGACGGCTACTCGATCGGTGGCAATCATTTCCTGCACGCGTGCCGGCGCAACGTGGACATGACCTACATCGTGATGGACAACCGCGTGTACGGCATGACGAAGGGCCAGCCTTCGCCCACGACGGAGCCCGACTGGGATTCGAAGCTGTCGCCGGAGGGCACCGGGCTGCGCGAGTTCCAGCCGATGGTGGTCGCGCTCGCGTCGGGCGCGAACTTCATCGCGCGGGCGTTCACCGGAGACCCGAACGCGCTCGCGGACGTGATCGTGCAGGCCGTGCGGCATCCGGGGTTCTCGTTCGTCGAGGTGCTGTCGCCGTGCGTCACGTTCCGGCCGGAGCAGAAGGAGTGGAAGAAGATCGTGCGCAGCGACGCACTGCGACCGACGGCGGACGTGTCGCGGGCGGCACGACGGATGCTGCGCGATACCGGATTCGACCTGGGCGTGCTGTATGCGGGCGAGCGCCCGGCATACGCGCCGCGCGGGCCGCGGGCGACGCGCCCGGTGGCGGATCTCGAGGCGAGGTTCGAGCTGTGAGCGCACGGTCGGGCTCCGCGCCACGCCACAAGCTGCCGCGCACGGTCCAGGAGTTCATGGCCTACGCTTATGCGATGGAGGTCGAGGCTGCCGAGCGGTATGCGGAACTCGCGGAACAGATGTCCACGCACCACAACCGCGAGGTGGCGGAGCTGTTTGCCAAGCTCGCGCGCATCGAGGGCAAGCATCGCGACCAGATCCTCGCGAGGATGGGTTGGACGAGCCCGCCCGAGACGGCCGTCTTCCGCTGGGAAACGCCGGAAGGTGCCGAGACGACCGACTACGGCGAACTGCACTACCTGATGCAGCCTTATCACGCGCTCAAGCTCGCCGAGCACAACGAGCAGCGGGCGGCGGAATTCTTCGCCCGATTCGCGGCGGCACGCCTGCCGGCCGACGTGCGCGCGGCGGCGGCCGAGATGGCCGAGGAAGAACGCGAGCACGTCCGCCTGATCCAGCAGTGGCTCGCGCGGGTCGAGCCGCCGTCACCGGGCTGGGACGAGGATCCCGATCCTCCAGCCGTCGCGGATTAAGAGGTGCCGGTGGTCGGATCCGTCGGATTTGGCAATGCCAAATCCGACGGATCCGACCACCGGCACCTCTTACGTGAATGTACCGAGGCGTCCCCCCGACCCGCTCGCTAGCATATATTAGTTTTCTCTAATTCGCAGCGGACGGACCGGCTTTCATGAATCGCATTTCGCGGCGACGCTTCCTGAAGATCGCCGGCTTCGGCGCGGGCGCCGCAGCCGTCGCCGCGGGCACGAGCGGCGGGCTGCGAGCCATGGCCCGCAAGCCGGCCGCCGGCGAAACGCGCGTCGTGCCGACCTTCTGCGACATCTGCTTCTGGAAGTGCAACGCCCTCGCCCACGTGCGCGACGGCCGGCTCTGGAAGATCACCGGCCACCCGGACGATCCGCTTTCCCGGGGACGGCTGTGCCCGCGTGGCACTGGCGGCATCGGCGCCTACTTCGACCCGGACCGCCTGCGCGCCCCGTTGATGCGCCACAAGGCCCGCGGCGAGGAAACGTGGGTCGAGGTGACCTGGGACGAAGCACTCGGCCACGTCGCCGAACGCATGCAGAAGATCAAGGCCGAGCACGGTCCAGAGGCGATGGCGCTCTTCAGCCACGGCATCGGCGGCACGTTCCTCAAGCACACGCTGAAGGCGTACGGCAGCCCGAACATCGCCGCGCCGTCGTTCGCACAGTGCCGCGGCCCGCGTGACGTCGGCTTCGAGCTCACCTACGGCGAAGGCATCGGCTCGCCCGAGCGCACCGACATCGCGAATGCCCGCTGCCTCGTCCTGATCGGTTCGCACCTCGGCGAGAACATGCACAACACGCAGGTGCAGGAGTTCGCCGACGCCGTCGCAGCCGGCGCCGCCATCATCGTCGCCGACCCCCGCTTCTCGGTCGCCGCGAGCAAGGCGCAGCACTACTTGCCGGTGAAACCGGGCTCGGACCTCGCGCTGCTGCTCGCGTGGATGAACGTGATCGTCACGGAAGGCCTCTACGATCGCGAGTACGTCGAACAGCACGGGTTCGGTTTCGAGCACTTCGAGGCGGAGGTCGCGACGCGCACGCCGGAGTGGGCCTATCCGGAAACCGGCATCGCGCCGGAGCTGATCCGCGAAACGGCCCGCGTCATGGCGTGCCACCGGCCCGCGACGCTCGTTCACCCAGGCCGCCGCACGACCTGGTACGGAGACGACGCGCAGCGGGGGCGCGCCATCGCGCTGCTGAACGCGCTGCTCGGCAGCTGGGGGCGCAAGGGCGGCTTCTACTATCCGTCCAGCATGGATGTGCCGAACTACCCCTACCCACCCTACCCCGAGTCGGCGCGCGGCAAGGTCGACAATCCGGACCACCGTTATCCGTTTGCAAGCGAGGCGATCACGACGGGCATCCGCGAGGCGACGCTGACCGGCCAGCCCTACCCGGTCAAGGGCTGGCTCGTCTACGCGACGAACCTGATCCACGCGATGCCCAACGAGGCCGAGACGATCCGCGCGATCGAGCAGCTCGACCTGATGGTCGTCGTCGACGTGATTCCGTCCGAAATCGCTGGCTGGGCCGACGTCGTGCTCCCCGAGACGACCTACCTCGAGCGCTACGAGGAACTCAACGTCGAGTTGTTCCGCGAGCCGTTCGTCGCGCTTCGGCAGCCAGTCGTGCCGGCGCCGCACGACCAGAAACCGAACTGGTGGATCGCGCGCGAACTGGCAGTCAAGCTCGGCCTCGGCGCGTACTACCCGTGGACCGACATCGAGGAGTACCTCGACCATCGGCTCAAGGGCGCAGGCTCGAGTCTCGCCGAGATGAAGCAGCGCGGGCTCATCAAGGGCCCGCCCGCGCCACTTTACTTCGCGGACGGCATCACGCCCGAGTTCGCGACTCCGTCGGGCAAGATCGAGTTCTACTCGACGCAACTCGAGGCCTCGGGCTTCGATCCCGTGCCCCGCTACCACCGGCCCGAGGCGGGCCCGCCCGGTTCCTTCCGCCTGCTGTTCGGACGCGCGCCGGTGCATTCGTTCAGTCGCACGCAGTCGAACCCGATCCTGCGCGATGCGATGGACGAGAACGAGCTCTGGGTCAACGCGAACGTCGGCGCGCGGCTGGGCCTCGCGAGCGGCGATTACGTACGGCTCCGCAACCAGGACGGGGTGCTGAGCAACCGCATCAAGGCGCGGGTGACCGAGGCGATCCGGCCCGAGTGCGTCTACATGGTGCACGGATTCGGGCACACGTCGCGCGGACTGCGCAGCGCGTACGGACTCGGCGCGAGCGACGCGCAGCTGATCACGCGCTATGCGACCGATCCACTGATGGGCGGCACCGGCGCCAACGTCAACTTCGTGACCATCGAGCAGGGAGCCTGAACCATGGCGCGCTTCGGAATGGTCATCGACACGCGCCAGTGCGTCGGCTGCATGGACTGCGTGGTCGCCTGCAAGACGGAGAACGACGTCCCGGACGGCTTCTGCCGCGACTGGATCAACCAGCGGCTCGAGGGCAAGATGCCGGACCTCCGGCTCACCATCACCTCCGAGCGCTGCAACCACTGCGACCGGCCGCCGTGCGTCAGCTGCTGCCCGACCGGCGCCAGCCACGTCCACGAGTTCGGCAAGGTCGTGCTGGTGGACCACGACAAGTGCATCGGCTGCAAGGCGTGCCTCGCCTCCTGCCCCTACGGCGCGCGCTTCATCCACCCGGACGGCTACGCGGACAAGTGCACGTTCTGCATCCACCGCGTGGAGAAGGGCGAGCTCCCGGCCTGCGTCGCGGTGTGCCCGACGCACGCGATGCACTTCGGCGACCTCGACGATCCCGGCTCCGAGCTGAATCGGCTGCTCGCGTCGCGACGGCATTTCGCATTGAAGCCCGACGCCGGCACGCAGCCGCGCATCTTCTACCTGGAGTGAGGCGATGCTCGAGCTGGTCACCACGCGCGACAACCCGATGATCGACCCGGCGATGCACGTCTGGGGCTGGGAGGTCCCGGTCTACCTGTTCCTGGGCGGCTGGGTCGCGGGCTCGATGGTGCTCGCCGGCTGGTTCATGCGGCGCGGACGCGAGCCGGGCGCTCGCTGCGTGTGCGACGTGTTGCCGTGGATCAGCCTCGTGCTGATCAGCCTCGGCATGGGCGCCCTGTTCCTCGACCTGGAGCACAGGATGTACGTCTGGCGCATGTACCTGACGCTGCAACCGAGTTCGCCGATGTCATGGGGCGGCTGGATCCTGATCCTCGTCTACCCGGTGTTGGCGCTCGGCGCGCTGAGGTCGCTCCCGGGCGACTGGCTGTCGCGCTGGCCGGCAATTGCGCGGCTCGCCGGAAACCTGCGCCAGCCCGCAGCTACCCGAATGCTCAGCAACACCAGCATCCTCACCGGAATCGCACTCGGCATCTACACCGGCATCCTGCTGTCGAGTCTTGGGGCCCGGCCATTGTGGGCGAGCGCGGCGCTGGGCCCGCTGTTCCTCGTTTCGGGACTTTCGACTGGAGCCGCATTCGCTCACGTGATTGCGCGCGACCAGGGCGAGCAGGCTGCCTTGCTGCGCGCCGACAACGCTTTCCTGGCCGCCGAACTCGTGTTGATCGCCCTGTTCCTGATCGGATTGACGACCGCGAGCGCCGTGCATGCCAACGCCGCGGCGCTGCTGCTCGGCGGGCCCTACACGGCCGTGTTCTGGGTGTTCGTCGTCGGACTCGGCATCGTGCTGCCGCTCTCAATCCAGACGCTGATGACGTCCCACCGCATCCCGCACACGTTGGTCGCGCCGGCACTGGTGATGCTCGGCGGCCTCGCGCTGCGCTTCGTCATCGTATCCGCGGGCCAGTACAGCCACTGGATCTCGCCCTGATGGCCCGACCCGGCACAACCCCGGAGGCATGACGTGACTGCAAGACTCCCTGATCCTCCTCGCACGCCGCCCGGGGCCGTTGCCGGGCCGGGCAGCCCGTACCTCAATCCCTACCTAGCCGGCATGGGACTCGGCCTCGTGCTGCTCGCGGCGTTCGTGTTCGTCGGACGCGGCCTCGGCGCGTCGGGCGCATTCAGCTCGACGTTGAGCTGGCTCGTGAACCTGGTCGCGCCGGCGCACGCGCAGGCCAACCTCTACATGCAGGGCTACCTGGGCGACGGCACGACGCATCCGCTCAAGGCCTGGCTCGTCTTCGAAGTCGTCGGCGTCGCGGCCGGCGCACTGATTTCGGGCCTGCTCGCGGGACGAGCGCGCTTCACCATCGAGAAGGGCCCGCGCGTGTCGACCGCGATCCGCCTGCTATGCGCGTTTGCGGGCGGCATCCTGATGGCGTTCGGCGCTCACCTCGCGCGCGGCTGCACGAGCGGCCAGGCGCTGACGGGGGGTGCGCTGCTCAACGTCGGCAGCTGGGCCTTCATGCTGATGGTCTTCGTCGGCGGCTACGCGGTCGCCTGGTTCATGCGGTGGCAATGGCGATGATGACTCCCTTCTACAAGTACGGCCTGTTCGGCGACGAAATCTCGCTGCTGGTCGCGTTCGTGCTCGGGCTCGGCTTCGGCTTCTTCCTCGAGCGGGCGGGTTTCGGCAGCGCCCGCAAGCTCGCGGCGCAGTTCTATCTGTACGACATGTCGGTGTTCAAGGTGATGTTCACGGCCATCGTCACGGCGATGCTCGGCGTCACCTACCTCGGCTGGCTCGGCTGGCTCGACCTCGACCTCGTCTACCTCGTGCCGACGCACCTCGGTCCGCAGATCGTCGGCGGACTCGTGCTCGGCGTCGGCTTCGTGGTCGGCGGGTACTGCCCGGGCACGTCAGTCGCCGCGCTCGCGACGGGCCGTCTGGACGCAGTCGTCTATGCGCTCGGCATCTTCGCCGGCACGTTCGTCTACGCCGAGGTGTACCCGGCGATCCAGGGTTTCGTGAACGCGAACGCGATGGGCCAGGTGACGCTGCCCGAAGTCTTCGAGCTGCCCTGGGGTCTCGTCGTATTCGTCGTCGTCGTGATCGCAGTCGTGGGCTTCTGGGGGGCAACGCTGATCGAGCGGCGCTTCAGGAGCGAGCCATGAGACTGCCGCAGCTGACGCTGAACCAGAAGCTCGCGGCCGTCGCGCTGGTGCTCGGCGCACTGGCGCTGTTCAGCCAGCCACACCGCGGGCCGTTCGTGAAGCTCGACGCGCGCGAACTGGCGCTGGTGGTCGAGCAGGAGGTCGATCACGTCAAGCCCGCCGAGCTAGCCGCGTGGATCGTCGAAGGGCGCTCGGATTACCGCCTGATCGACCTGCGCACGACCGACGAGTTTGCCGGATACCACATCCCGACGGCCGAGAACGCGCAGCTGCCGGCTCTCACAGAGTATCCGTTGCTGCGCAACGAAAAGATCGTGCTGTATTCCGAAGGCGGCATTCATTCAGCCCAGGCCTGGCTGCTGCTGCGGGCGCAAGGTTACGAAGGCGTGTACACGGTGCTCGGTGGCCTCGATGGCTGGAAGGACGAGGTGCTGTTCCCGGTGCTGCCCGTGGAAGCCGGCCCGCGGGAGCGCGCTCAGTTCGAGCGCGCCGCCGCGCTGGCACAGTTCTTCGGCGGCCAGGCCCGGACCGACGGCGCCGCCACGACCGAGGCCCCGGCGACGGCGCTGCCCAAGCTGGCGGCGCCGACGGCGACCGCTCCCGCCATGCCGACCGCTCCGCGCAGGAAGAAGAAGGAAGGCTGCTGAGGGAGGCGGTGCCGGTGGTCGGATCCGTCGGATTTCGCCGCAGCAGCAAATCCGACGAATCCGACCACCGGCACCGGATGGATCGGGTGGATCACGCAATCACCTGGGCCGTGAAGCCGAGGTGCAGCAGCGTGCCGATCAGCATCGAGGTCAGCGCGGCGAGCGCAGTGAACACTGCGATCTCGTAGCGGTTCCTGCGGACATGGACGTTCATGGTCGTTCTCCTTTGGTTCAGTGACGTTCAACTGACGATCGGCGCCAACGCGGCCTGGATGCGCCCCATCTGCGCCTCGGTGGTCATGCCGGTCAGCAGCCGCGCGAAGTGCGTGTGCTGCACGCCGGAAACGATGTACTGCCAGCGGTAAGCGCGCAGCAGCAGCGCGCCGATGCCCGCCTCCTCCTCGCCCGTGAAACGCCGGCCGGCGATCGCGATGAAACACCGCGCGTCGGCGGCCGCCTGTGCCTGCAGGATCCCGTCCACCGCGCCGACGAGTTCGATCAGGTCGTCCACCGCCTGCTCCTTCTGGCGCATCGTGAGGCGGCCGTTCTCCTTCGCCCACTCGATCTCGTCGAGCATCGCGTGCTGCACTTCCTCCATCCAGTGGTACTTGAACACGTCCTTCCACAGTGGTGAGAGGTTGTCCTCGGGCTCGATGCTGCGCTGGTAGTGCAGCTGCGTGAACAGCTCGATCAGGCACGTCAGCGCCAGCACGGACCACGTGCTCTTGCCCAGCACCGCGCGCGCCACTTCGTTCGGATCCGCCACCTGGGT
>Ga0105090_10001448_pt1 | contig 12761 bp, 11 predicted proteins | sample PPLLak3March2015_FD_79110 | JGI IMG/M metagenome (GOLD analysis project Ga0105090, IMG submission 79110) | Freshwater sediment microbial communities from Prairie Pothole Lake near Jamestown, North Dakota, USA - PPLs Lake P7 Core (1) Depth... | ecosystem: Environmental > Aquatic > Freshwater >... | reverse complement strand
TCTTCTCCTTCTGCTGACGATGTAGTGTCTTCTCCTTCTGCTGACGATGTAGTGTCTTCTCCTTCTGCTGACGATGTAGTGTCTTCTCCTTCTGCTGACGATGTAGTGTCTTCACCTCCTTCTGTTGTATCTTCACCTCCTTCTGTTGTATCTTCACCTCCTTCTGTTGTATCTTCACCTCCTTCTGTTGTATCTTCTTCTCCTTTTGCGAGTGCTTATCCTGCTGCGAAACAGCGTAGGTATTCTCCTTCTTTTGTGAGTTCTCCTTTTATGGATTCTCCTGTTGCAAGATCTAATCTTGTAAAATATCCTACTGTGACTTCTCATCCTTTTGAGACTTCTCCTGATGTTGCAATTTCCGAATCTAAAACTACTGTTAATTCGATTAATAATAATAATTCTGATAAAAGTAAAACATCTATATCCAACTCAGAGTCACCACCATGGCTAAATTCGGAAGCAAAAAAAATAGAATTGAAGAGACAAGTGGAAGCATTGAAAGCAAACGCAGCAGCAACAAGGCAACGCACACAGAAACAAAGAGATACCGTCACATCCGAAAACAAGAAAACAAACAGCACAGTTAGCAGATTAAGACGAAAAAAAGGAGGATATAAAAACAAAAATACCACAAGAAAAAATAAACATCACAAGAAAAAATAAAAGAGTAAAGATTTAATGCTGAGTAGCAACAATTTGCATATCAACACCAGAAGTAGGATACTTGCTATCTGCCGAAAAATCACCAGGACTTAATTGACTTGTAATTCCGCTTCCTCCATGCATTTTTCGTCCGCGTCCTCGTCCGCGAGTTTTCCGGCTGTGTCTACTCTTGCGTCCGTGATGTGCACTCAATTTCACAAATCCGAATTTACCCTTTTGTGTTCCGTAGCCGTGTTTTAGCAACCGCATTTCTTTTTTCGCAGTCGCATGTTTTGCCTTGGAAACAATTCTTCCAGCGTGGTTCTGCATCAAATCCGGTTTACACAATCCACCACTGGTTTTGTACGCAGTGCCATGCCACACTTGTGCACGAGTTCCAACCAAGACCTCAAACATTTTGCCGGCAATTTTATATTTCCCTGATTCAGTTTTAGTAAATCGTGTCATTATAAAATTAATATAGATAATAAATTTTATTTTTACCTAAAATTTATTCCTAACAGGAGAGAAACTTCCACCGGATTGTCCTTCAATACTTCCTAACGCATCAATTAGTGGTTGTTGTCCTAAATAACAATTGCCGAAATGGATCTTTCCTCCTAAACTTGTTTTAATAATATGAGAGTTTATTAAATTGGCTGAAATGTTTGGAAACAAATTTTGTCCACCAAAAGTATATCGTTGTTTTTTTACACATTTACAATAAAATTTATTAGGAGTGATTATGTTATTCAAAGAACCAGGAGTAATGTTTATCATATAATAAAAATTGAAACAAAATAAAGAAATAAAAATAAATTAAAGAAATAAAACAATGGACACGTCAAACTTGTCAAACAAATACCAACAGAAAACGGATAAACAGCACATCCTGGACAATCCAGATACATACATTGGTTCAGTAGAAAAGATTGAATCAAGTGTCTGGATTTTAAATGAAGATAATACTAAAATTGTTGAGAAAAATATTACGTATATTCCAGGTTTGTTTAAACTTTTCGATGAAGGAATTGTAAATTGTCGCGACCATGTAATTCGTATGAATCAGGCTTTTAATTCTAATATAGAAAATACATTGCCTGTCTCTTATATTGATGTGACAATTGTAGAAGCCGACGGCACTATTATTATGACAAATGACGGCAATGGAATTGATGTCGCGGAACACCCTGAATATAAAATTTGGATACCAGAATTGATTTTCGGACATTTGCGTACCTCTACGAATTATGATAAAAACGAGAAAAAGATAGTCGGTGGCAAAAACGGTTTTGGATTTAAATTGGCTCTTATTTGGTCAATTCGTGGCTCTATTGAAACTGTAGACCATATTAGAGGATTGAAATACAAACAAGAATTCAATGATAATTTAAATGTAATTTGTCCACCACAGATTACAAAATGCACTGGTAAAAAGCCATATACTAAAATATCATTTTGTCCAGATTATGCACGTTTTGGAATGCCTGAAGGATTGACCCCAGACATTATTTCATTGTTGAAAAAACGCGTATATGATGTTGCCGCAGTAACAGACAAAACATTAAAGGTCAAATATAATTCTCAATTGGTTCCGGTGAAAAATTTTGTGCAATATATTGATCTTTATATTGGGAATAAGGACGAGGTAAAACGTGTGTATGAAGAAAATGGAGAGAGATGGGAATACGCCGTCGCGTTGTCATCGAGTCATGAGTTTGCACATGTTTCATTTGTCAATGGAATTCATACGTCCAAAGGCGGCAAACATGTGGAATATATTTTAAATCAAATTACTCGTAAATTGGTGGAATATATTGAGAAAAAACGCAAAGTCAAGGTAAACCCAAATAATATTAAAGAACAATTAATTCTCTTTTTAAGATGCGATATAGAAAATCCGGCGTTTGATAGTCAGACCAAAGATTATATGAATACTCCTTTTTCAAAATTTGGATCTGCATGTGTTGTATCTGATAAATTTATTGAAAAATTGGCGAAAATCGGTGTAATGGATGCGGCATGTGCTTTGACAGAAGTGAAAGAAAACAAGGCTGCCAAAAAAACGGATGGTGTTAAAACGAAAAACATCCGTGGAATTCCAAAATTGATTGATGCCAATTGGGCAGGAACTGACCGTTCATCTGAATGCACTATTATCTTTTGTGAAGGAGATTCCGCAAAAGCCGGTATTGTTTCAGGTCTTTCTTCAGAAGATAGAAATTCGTATGGTGTATATCCAATGAAGGGAAAAATATTGAATGTGCGTGGTGAAAACATTAAAAAGATTAGTGAGAACAAGGAAATTGCTGAAATTAAAAAAATACTTGGATTGGAAACTGGGCGTGAATACAGTGATACAAATGATTTGAGATATGGTCGTGTTCTTATTATGACAGATGCGGATTTGGATGGTCACCATATTAAAGGATTGTGTATTAATTTATTTCATACACAATGGTCGGCTCTTTTACACATACCAGGCTTTATAGGTTTTATGAATACACCGATTTTAAAGGCAAATAGAGGCAATCAAACCATTGTCTTTTACAATGAAGGTGAGTACAATGAATGGAAAGAAAATACAAACATGAATAATTGGAAAATCAAATATTATAAAGGTCTTGGAACAAGTACAGGAAAAGAGTTTCGCGACTATTTTAAACAAAAGAAAATCGTTGGATTTCAACATACAGGCAAAGAAAGTGACGAGACGATTGATTTAATATTTAATAAAAAACGCTCAAGTGATAGAAAAGATTGGTTAGAAAAATACAATCGAGATAGTTATTTAAATACAGATAATACGAGCGTTTCATATGAAGAATTTATTAACAAAGAATTCATACATTTCTCAAAATATGATTGTGATAGAAGCATTCCTAATTTAATGGATGGATTGAAAATTAGTTTACGAAAAATATTGTATTCTGCATTTAAAAAGAATTTAACAACGGAAATAAAAGTTGCTCAATTTAGTGGATATGTGTCTGAACATTCAGGGTATCATCATGGTGAAGCCAGCTTAAATGCAGCAATTATTGGAATGGCTCAGAATTTTATTGGTTCAAACAATATTAATTTATTGTTGCCAAATGGTCAGTTTGGAACACGACGAACTGGACAAGACCATGCTTCAGAAAGATATATTTATACTCAATTGAATAAAATAACTCGTTCTATATTTCCAAAAGAAGATGATGCCATTTTGAAGTATTTGGATGATGATGGTCTCATTGTTGAGCCTATCTTTTATGCACCAATTATTCCGATGATTTTAGTAAATGGCTCAAAGGGAATTGGCACCGGATTTAGCACTGACATTATGTGTTATAATCCGATAGAAATTATTGATTATTTGAAATATAAATTGTCGACAGCAACAGCAACAGCAACAGCAACAGCAGAGATGTCGACAGCAACAGAAACAATCATAGACTTTCTGCCATATTATGAAGGGTTTCAAGGACAAATCGAGAAAATATCGATGGGTAAATTCTTATTTAAAGGTAGATATTCGAAAATCGCACCAGATAAAATTCATATTACTGAGTTGCCTGTCGGATTTTGGACAGAAGACTTTAAAGAACACTTGGAAACATTGACAGATACAGTTGATAAAACAGGCAAAAAAATTGTGCCTGTTGTAAAAGATTATAATGACATGAGCAAAGACACCAATATTGATTTTACAATTACATTGTCAAAAGGTAAACTGGAAGAATTGGAAACAATGTCGTGTGACTATGGATGCAATGGTGTTGAAAAAATATTCAAATTATATTCTACTAGCAGTAATACGAACATGCATTTATTTGATGCTCATGATACGTTGAAGAAATATGACACAGTTGAAGAAATTATAGATGATTATTTTGAGATAAGATTGGCTTTATATCAAAAAAGAAAAGAATATTTGATTGCTGCGTTGGAAAAAGAATTGGTTGTTTTGCGAAACAAGACAACTTATATTCGTGAAAATTTGGAGGATACCATTGATTTGCGAAAAAAGAAAAAGGAGCAGGTTGTTGAAATGTTGACAAATAAAGGATATGCGATTATTGACAATGACGGTGAATATAAATATTTGACAAAGATGCCAATGGACAGTGTTACAGAAGAGAATGCGGACAAATTATTTCGTGAATATTCTATAAAATGTGTGGAACTTGAAACTATTCGAAATAAAACAATCATGGAAATGTGGACTGGTGAATTGGATGTGCTGCGGCAAGAATATATTATTTATAAGAGAGAACGAAATCATGGAACAAGCAATTTAAAAGAGGGTGGTTCATTGGCAGAGACAAAAAAGAAGGACAAGATTAAGACGAAACCCCTTAAAAAGGCGAAAATATAAAATATGTTTGATAGAATAGTAAGTATTGTTTCAATAATATATGATTAACGTGTCCTAAGTATTGTTTCAATAATATATGATTAACGTGTCCTAAGTATTCATCATTAAACACATATAATTTACATTTTTTCTTTTTGAAATGAGAAAAATGTAATTCCAAAGAGAAGAAGAAGAGATAGAGAGAGAGATAAAAGAAGAAGAAAAGAATAAATAAATACTTTATATAATGAAAACCATGCAAACTAGAAAAAGAAAATTGAGTAAAACTAAAAAAATACCATTAAAATATAAAAATATTACCGCCACAATTGATGCGGATTGTATTCGGCATAATATTAAATATTTACAAGCTAAAACTGGCACTGAAATAATGCCAGTAATAAAGGCAAATGCATATGGTCATGGAATGCTACAAATGTCAAAAATATTACGAAATGCTGGAATAAAAATGATTGGGGTTGCAACATTAGGCGAAGCCATTTATTTGAGAGAAAATGGAGACACCGGCATTATTGTTGCGTGGTTATATGATATTTATTCTCCAGAAGTAGCAACAGCGATACATAAAAATATTGACATTTCTATTATAGATGAAAATCATATAGATACATTATTATCATTAATTCCAAAAAAAACACAGCTTCGTGTTCATTTATTTGTAGATACAGGAATTAATCGTGCAGCAGTTCCATATTCAAAAGCAATACATGTTGCAAAAATCATAAAACAACATTATCAATTTAATTTAGTTGGATTAATGAGCCATTTTATTCAATCTGAAATAAAAAATGACAAAGAAACACTGGAACAATTACGTAAGTTTAGAGAATTGAGAAATAATCTAGAAAACAATCATAATATCAAAATACCTTATGTTCATATTGCAAATTCTGGGGGTTGTCTAAATTATAATGTTTCAGATTTTACATTATCTCGCCCAGGTTCGGCAATTTATGGAATAGATCCTAGCGGAAAATATACTTCAGAACTAAAACCGGCAATGAGACTAACTAGTATTATTATTCAAATTAAATATATTAGCAAAGGAGACGGTGTTGGTTATGATGGTCGTTATATTTCTTCTAAAAATAGAATTATTTGTATTGTCCCTATTGGATATGCAGACATATTGCCTAGGTCTGCCTCGGGCAAATTATATGTTTATATAAATGGTACTCGTAGAAAAGTATTAGGAAATATAAGTATGGACCAAATAGTAGTAGAAGCAAAACCTCGTGATAAAATTCATGATGAAGTCCTTCTTTTTGGAAATCCTGAAAAAGGAGACAAACAAACAGTATATGATGTGGCAAACATGTCGGACTCAATAACAGATGAAGTGTTTGTTAGAACAAATTCTCGTGTAAATATTAAATATATTAATTCCTAGAACCATGGTTTCAATTCCAATTCTCGGTCATTATTATTCGCCATTATTGGATGACTAATTGGCACGGCTAATGTGCTGACATCATATAAATATTTCATGTATCCTTGTGCCTCGGAATATACTTGTGCAATACAATAATTTAATATCATTTGATTTAGTTCTCTCACTTGGTTGGAAATGTTTCCTATTTTATTTGCGGAATATTGTAGAAAAATGCTTCTCATTATAATTTTAAGAGAATCACAATCCTGTTCTCCTACTAAATACTGATTGTTCGATTTATTATATACACCATAACGAATGCCGTTTTGTATTATTTGAATATTTTGTTTTGAAAAAAATGCTTTAGATAATACAGTTTCTGACCAAAGTCCTTGAGTGGGATCTCTAAATGTAGAACATTGAGTTGCTGGTATTTTATCATACATTGTAAATAAAGCACTTGTATTGGGAGTTTTTAAATCTACCCTGCCGTTATAATTCATTATATAATTGAAATAGAAAAATATATTTCAATTATATGGATATTGGAAGTTTTCAAAAATATGTTTTAATTATTGCGTTAGTTATTTTAATTGTTACATTATTATTTATTGGGATTACAATTAAACAGTCAAAAAATGAGCAATGGCCACCTGTAATTGGCGATTGTCCTGATTATTGGATTGACCTTTCTGGAAATGGTGGGCAATGTGTAAATGTCAAGGATTTAGGAACTTGTAAAAATGCATCATCTGGACATTCCACAATGGATTTTACTAGTCCAATGTTTTCAGGCAGCAATGGATTATGTAGTAAATATAATTGGGCAACTAATTGTGGCGTTTCTTGGGATGGAATTACATATGGTGTGTCTAACCCATGTAATGACTAACACGCATGTTTTTTCTTTTTCTACAAAATTGACGTATATTACCCATTGCATATTTACATTGAGTTCGTAGTTTACATTTTGCTCCTGGTTTTATTTTACGACATGTAGATGTTTTCAATCTTGCTCTATATATTTTACGTTTTTCATAATTGGGGTGTCTATTTCTTCTTTGTCCTCTTTGTCCTCTTTGTCTTCTTTGTCCTCTTTGTCCTCTTTGTCCTCTTTGTCTTTTTCGTCGAGTATTAGTATTTGATGAATTATAAGATAATGATGATGATTTTGGCATTTGTAAAGGAGGTAAAGGACTTCTTGACTTGGGACTTGACCTCGAATTGGGACTTGACCTCGAATTGGGACTTGACTTGGAACTTGATTTTGATCTAGACTTGGAATTCGATTTGGACTTGGAACTTGATTTTGATCTAGACTTGGAATTCGATTTGGACTTGGAACTCGACTTGGGCTTGGAACTCGACTTGGGCTTGGAACTCGACTTGGGCTTGGAACTCGACTTGGAACTCGAATTGGACATCGATTTAGTCTTGGTCTTGGAACTCGACTTGGATCTAGGTATGGTCTTGGAACTCGAATTGGAACTCGACTTGGATCTAGGTATGGTCTTGGAACTCGATTTGGACCTGGGGCTTGACTTGGACTTGGAACTTGACATTGACTTGGACTTGGAACTCGATTTGGGACTTGACAACGATTTGGACTTTGATCTCGATCTCGATCTCGATTTAGTCCTAGGTGTGTAAATTGATTGAAGTGTGCTAGATGATGTTGACATTGATTTAATTGGACTTAATTGACCAATATGATGACGACTTCGACGTTTTGTTTTGTTTCGCAAAGGAGGACTATTCATTACACGATGATGTCTTTTTGGAGATACACCAACTACTTTTCTTGTATATACTGGTTTTATATTGCTCAACATTTCTACACCTTTTTCACTTTCTTTTCTACGTTTTGTTTTAGTAAACATTTTTTTTACTGATGAAAAAAAACTCATATAAAAGAATTAGAAAATAAAAAGAATGGATCAATTAAATTTAAACGCAATTTTAAATCGTGAAGAAAATGTATTATTTGTAAAACAAACACTTGCAATGTTTGACCAAAACAAATCAAATAATAGCATTAAAAAAGGAATTTATATTTATGGAGAACCAGGAACAGGCAAAACTACATTTATTATTAACATTTTAAAAGAATTAGATTATGACATTATCAAATATGACGCAGGAGATTTTCGTAATAAATCGATTATTGATACAATTTCACAACATAACATGTCTGATAAAAATATTATGAGCTTATTTCATAAAAAAATCAAAAAAATAGCAATCATTATGGATGAAATAGATGGCATGAATAATGGAGACAAGGGAGGTATAAACACACTTATTAAATTAATACGCCCCAAAAAAACAAAAAAACAAAAATTAGAAGAGATTACAATGAACCCTATTATTTGTATTGGCAATTATCACATTGATAAAAAAATTAAAGAATTGATGAAGGTGTGTAATACAATTGAATTAAAAACGCCAACTCAAGAACAGATTAATACAATTGTTAAAGAAATAATGCCTACATTAGATCCATTGTTTATTCAATACATTCAAGGAGATTTGAAAAAATTGCATAATATATGGAACATTTATCAGAATAAAAAAGATATATTACAAACGGAAATTATTCAAAATGTATTTCAATTAAAAACATATAATGATGATACAAAACAAATTGTTCAAAAAATAATAACACACCCATTTGAGATTGAAGAACACAATACTATTATGAATGAAACCGATAGAACAATTATTGGTTTATTATGGCACGAAAATATTATTGAGGTGATTGATAAAATGAAACCAAATGTATCAATTCCATTTTATATTAAACAACTAGACAATATTTGTTTTGCGGATTACATTGACAGAATTACATTTCAAAAACAAATATGGCAATTTAATGAAATGAGTTCGTTAATTAAAACCTTTAAAAACAATCATTTATATCATTCTAGTTTTAAGAAAAAACGCAAATTTAATGTTGCAGATGTTCGTTTTACAAAAGTGCTTACTAAATTTTCTACAGAATATAATAATACATTGTTCATACAAAATTTGTGCCAGCAATTGGCAATGGATAAAAAAGATGTGTTTGCGTTCTTCCTTGATTTAAAAAGCAAATACAATGAAAATGAATTGGTTGTTTATTTGGAAAATTACGAAATCACCAAATTAGACATTAACCGAATTTATAGATATATTACCAAATATACAAATGATAATATAGCTGACAATGTTGAATTTGAAATAGAAAGCAGCGATGACGAAGATTAAACAGAGGTAGAAGTAGAAATTCGATTGTCCATCCATCGTTGAATTGTCTTTTCGGACAAGACGACGCATTGATGTGTTTCATATTCGTGAGGACTGTTATAAAATAAAATATGTGGTTTTGATGAATTATTCATAGTAGGCATGATTGTTTTAAATAACTGATGTTCGCTTTTTGTTCCAACAAAACAATTCTTGTATTTTACTCCTGTTACAGCATTCCTTATTTGACTTCCAACATCGCCATTGAAATAGTATTCTAAAGTATAGAACTGTTTTTTCCCATTGTTGTCTATATATGATTTTTTTATTTTGTTCAAATATAGGTCTTCAAAATCAGATGTGTTAGATAATGGTTTTAATTCATCATTATCTAATGATGCAGTAGGGTGGAACCTATCATCATTATACATTTTAGTCTAATCATTTAAATATCTTTAAATCATTTCATTTATTTTTGTAATCGCTTATTTGTTGACTTATAATAGATTTTATTTTGTTTTCTAAATATTCATTTTTCTCTTTTAAATGATTATTTTCCATTAAGAGTTGTGACAATTGTATTTGCATTTGTTGAATGTATTGATGTGCTTGTTGCTGTGTTTGTTGTAATTGATATTCCAATACCATTTTCTCTCTAGTTCTGTTCATCTCCTCCAATTGTTTCATGACATCTGGTTTATTTTCAGGTTTGCCTTGTGTATATTGTTCCAATAGGACATCAATGTTATTAATGTAAAAATTTGCTAATTCTGGCTCTTTAATAAAATCACTCACCTTTACTGACGATGTTTTTACGAATTGGTTTAATCTATCTGGTTCTAACAATGTCTTTTTATCTAAACTATTGTGAATATGAGAGAAAACCAAGATTGTTTTTAATGACTCTAATTGAACAAATGGAATTGTATAGTTTTTCAAGAAATGTTTTTCTTCTGCCAATGAAGCAGTTTCTTCATAAGATGTTTGTGATAATAATTCTCTCTTGAAAGCAAATGTTGCTGCGGTAGAATGATTGGGTCCATAAGGTCCAAATGCATACATTTGATTTATATGTTTAAAATAAATATGCATCAGACTTGAACCAGCACATAATGCGGATGGATTTGCTTGCAATGTGTCAACTGCATGTGAAATGCGTTCTGGAGGATAATAATCATCGTCATCCATATAAACTAGAATACTTCCTTTTGATTTTGCATGGGCTAAATTGCGTTTTTTACCTAGTGTCATTTTTTCTGGATAATAACTGTATTTTACATATGGAAGATGAGAAACCAGATCCTCTATTTTATCAGTCCCATCATCAATAATAACCCATTCTATTCTTTTTTTGGAATATGTTTGACCTTCTATGCATTTAATAATATATGGAATAAATGGACGGCGATTAAATGTTGGAGTGCATATACTTACAAATGGTTGCCTTTTTGACATATTGTAAAATATGTGCTTTATTTATATTATAATTCGGCAGTATTATTTATTTTTTTGTGGAAGACTGACTAACCATTTCCACCATACTATTTTTTGCTGCGGTTATGGCTTTATCTTTGGCTTTGTTAATTGCGATTGTGGCTGTATCTTTGACTGCATCTTTGACTTTGTTAATTGCGGTTGTGGTTGTATCTTTGACTGCATCTTTGGCTTTATTAAATACATCTGTGGCTGCGGTTGTGGCTGTATCTTTGGCTTCGTCAATTGCATCTTTGACTGCCTCTTTGACTGTGGTTATACCTGTGTTTGCACCAGTATCGGTTACTGTAGCTTCGGCCTCAGGTTCGGAATTGGCATCGGTTAAATCCTTATTATCAACAGTCGTATCATTATTATCATCAACAGTCGTATTAAAATCTTCATACTTGGTGACACATGGTGGACCTAAATCATCAACTTTAACCATTGGTACAAATGCGTCAGCATCTGTAGGCACATAATTATCAAACAATCCAATTTTAATAAAATTAAAATAGACTAATAACAAAACAATAATAGCAATTGTTCCACCTGTAGTATCAAATGCATCAAATGAGGTAGATATAACCATCAATGACATTATCCATGATATTAATGGCTTTTTATATTTAAAAGTATCGACAAACATTGTAAAAACATTACATGATTTTTCATTACATGTTGATGGCAAAAATATGATAAAAAACAGCCATTTTAAAAGAGTATATGCAGTTATACCCATTGATAATGGAAATATAGAAATAGCTATAATCCACCCAATTATTATACACCAACCTAACCAACCCAACCATGGGAAAAATAATAACTTTTTGTATGGTTTATAAACTATTGGAACTCCATTGACCTTAATTTTTGAATTATTGTCGACATTAGACACATTTTTATCATCAGCAGTATTCAATAGTAACCATTGAGCATTATACACAACATAATAAGCAGTTACAAACATTGACATTGTTGATATTATTAATAAAATAATCACTGAAATAACAGGTCCAAAAATAATAGTAGCACTGTCTGAAAAATTATTATTCAAAAATTTAAGGTAACTATTTAAGAATGTTAAATTAAATATAGATACATTACTTATAATTCCATTTATAAAAAGTTGATAAAGTTGATAAAAATGTATTTTTTCCTTTGTTGGGTTTTTACTTATTTCATTTAATTGGTAGTATAAACTAGATAATATATCTTTATTGTCAGAATTATATGAAAATTTTAATTCTTGATATAGGCTTTTGTCGTCATCTCCTTTTATGCGATTTATATATTGTGTATTTAGATTTAGTTTCTCATTATTTTCTGTTGCATTTGAACACTCATTCGGTTTAAATAACATTGTATCAGTCAATCCTTTAACATAATATTTTGATATTATGATATCAAGAACACCTGAACCACATGATTTACTTGCGTATAATATTAAACAACCAAATAAAATAAGTATACAAAATGAGATAATGGATGAGCCGAGTTTTATCCCATAATCGCCAATTTTTTTGCTATTATCTTTATTTGAATTACTCTCTTTTTTAGAATTAATGTCAGACATATTATAATATAATAAAATGTTTTGGGTATATATGCTTAAAGTTTTTTTAGCAGTGTTTTCTATTTTAGTATTATTTGTCTTGTCAAGAAAATTATATGAAGGTTTTGTTGATG
>Ga0105090_10001446_pt1 | contig 12772 bp, 13 predicted proteins | sample PPLLak3March2015_FD_79110 | JGI IMG/M metagenome (GOLD analysis project Ga0105090, IMG submission 79110) | Freshwater sediment microbial communities from Prairie Pothole Lake near Jamestown, North Dakota, USA - PPLs Lake P7 Core (1) Depth... | ecosystem: Environmental > Aquatic > Freshwater >... | reverse complement strand
GGTTTGTGGCGTTGATTGATGATTTGCCCAGTTTACGGTTCGTCGTCCTGTCCGGACCCAGCGGATCGGGAAAGACCACGATTGTTGACCGGTTGCTGGCGGCCTGTCCGGGCAAGCTGGTCAAGTCGGTCTCAGCCACAACGCGCGCACCCCGCCCGCATGAGATCGATGGTCGCGACTATCATTTCCTCACCAAAGAGGAGTTTGCCAGACGGCGTCTCGCGGACGATTTTGTCGAATGCGCGGAAGTGCATTCTTCGGGCAACTGGTACGGAACCCTGAAATCGGAATTGATGCGCGCGGCACGAATGCAGGGCTGCGCCTTGCTGGAAATCGACGTTCAGGGAGCGCGACAGATCATGGAGCGGTATCCAGGGGCGCTGACGATTTTTGTGAAGACAGTTGACGGCGATTACGAGAAACGACTTCGGGCCCGCGGTACGGAGTCGGAAGAGGTGATTCAGAAACGACTCGAAACGGCGCGGCGCGAGCTGGCGATGGCTTCCTCGTATCGACACCAGGTGGTCAATGACGACCTGGCTCGCGCGGTCCGCGAGATTATCTGCTACATTCAAGACTGGGAGAAAGAACGCCATGATTGAAGAACTCAAAGAAGAACAGATCGTCAACAAGGTCGGCGGAAGGTTCAAGCTGTCGACGCTGATTCAAAAGCGGATGGTGCAACTGAACCGCGGAGGGGTGCGCCCCCTGCTCGATAATCCTGCCAATTCTCAGAACCTCATGGAAACCGTCATCCAGGAGATCATGCAGGACAAGATCTTTCTCGACACGGCGGGCCGCCTGGTGGTGGCTGGCGAGACTCAGCCAGACGACGGCGACGGAGACGCCGGCCCATCACTTGACGACGTCCGATAGGCTGGGCTGATGAACGGCCGGGAAATCGTGCTGGGAGTCACCGGCGGGATCGCCGCGTACAAGGCGGCCGATCTCTGCAGCCAACTGGTACAGTCAGGTGCCCGCGTTTCAGTTGTCATGACCCGGTCCGCGACGCGTTTCGTGGGAGAGTCCACATTCGAGGCGCTTTCCAATCGCCTCGTGCACAGCCGTGTGTTCGATTCTGACGAGCATCCGCAGGGCGCCCACATCGCGCTGGCGCGACGGGCCGAGTTGCTGATTGTCGCCCCCGCCTCTGCCGCCACAATCGCCCGGTTTGCGCTGGGGCTGGCCGATGATCTGCTTTCAACGCTGTATCTGGCGTTCACGGGTCCCGTTCTGATCGCGCCTGCCATGAACTGCGAGATGTGGTCCAAGGCTGCCGTCCAGCGCAACCTGGCGACTCTTCGCGATGACGGTTTGCATGTCGTCGAGCCTGGAGTTGGCTGGTTGAGCTGCGGCGTTCAGGGAGCGGGCCGGATGGCGGAACCGACCGAAATTCTGCTGCGCGCTCAGGAACTGGTCGCCATTCGAACCAGCGGATCGGCGGGTGCCAGTTAGCGGGTCACTCCGTCAGATCCGCGCACCGTGCGCGCATTGTTTTGGGACCGACCATCGGGAGCGGGCCATTCCGGGTTCGTGCGGAAGCACGAGCTGGGTCAAGGGCCGTGCCCTTGTTAGAGTCTTACTCCGTCAGATCCGCGCACCGTGCGCGCATCTTTTTGGGAGCGACCATCGGGAGCGGGCCATTCCGGATTCGTGCGGAAGCACGAGCTGGGTCAAGGGCCGTGCCCTTGATAGGTCTGATTCGCGGGCTGTGGCAGGTTAATCGGCCGATTGCCTTACACCCGCGAGCCACAGAAAATCGAGCGCCTCGCCGACTCCTCTGCCAATCGGACGGATCTGCCGTTGCAGGCCGCTTAACACTCGGCGTCGGTCCGGCTCGTCGCCACTCGCGGCCATCGGGGATCCGCCGGATGGTGAACCGACAAAAGACAACACGTCGCCCATCGCGCGCGCAGCCGTGCGGGCAACAGGTTCATACGCTTGGCGGGTCTGTCTGGCGAATTCGAGATCGGCCTGGGTCGCTGTCGTCAGTTGCCCTGGCTGTTCGCGGCGTGAAGACCACGAGTTCGGTGTTTGAGTCGGAAGCTCGGCCAGCTCACTAGCGCCGGCGGGCGCCCCGGCTGCGACGACACGTGGTGCCGAAACCGGCGGAGACGTCAAAACGCGGGTGGACAACGTGACGCCAGCCACCACCGCGGCGGTTCCCAGACCGGCAAAGATCCAGCGGGTCAGTCGATCACCTGCTGCACTCACGCTGGATGCCGACGGATGACGCGCGCCAGGCTGGAGAGTACGATTCGCCGGGTCGGGAAAACCCGCTCCAGATGCCATCGCGGCACAGACGCGCGAGGTCATGTCAATCTGCGGCGGCTGGCGTCTCCAGGCGAAAAGACTCGCTTCGAGGAGCAGGAACTCCTCATGCCGAACGCGGCAAGTCTCGCACTCGGCCGCATGACGCAGTTCACTCGATGAGGCGGGAATTCCCCCTTCATCAAGTCGAAGTTGCCAGAGGCGTTCAAATTCACCGCAATTCATGGTGGCACATCGGGGCGACGCCCCGTTCGAGCAGGTGACCTGCCAACTGACGGCGGGCCCGGTGAAGCCACGTCTTGATGGTACCCACCGGGCTGCCCACGATCGATGCGATTTCCGGAAGACTCAACTGCTGATCGTGGAACAGTATGAAACAGACGCGATATTCCTCACGCAGTGTCTTCAGCGCCAGTTGCAATTCTTCTCCCAGATCGAGATCGCTCTCGAGGGGGCGCAGATCCCGTGTATCGTCACGGATCTCGATCGTCGCGGGACGATTCTTGCGAAGGCTGAGATACGTACGACAGCGGTTCACTGCGATCGCCAGCAGCCACGGTTGCAGTGGACGGGCGCTGTCAAAACCCGCCAGACTGCGAAACGCCCGCAAAAAGACCTCTTGAGACACGTCCTCCGCATCTTCGCGATGCCCGAGGATTCGATAGCAGACGGCAAACACGACGTTTTGAAATCGCCGCACAAACGCCTGCAGCGCCTCTGAGTGCCCCCGCAGGCACCGCTGCGTCAGTTCTCGATCGGTGAGGGAGATGACATCCCGCATTGGAAAAACCCGAGGCAATGGGACCACGCAGCCGATCGGCAGACGAGCCGTATCGAAGGGTGATTCGCTTTGCCGGGAACAGTCTTGACTGCCTATTTAAGCAGGCGCAGCGGTCGGCCGCCAGCCGAGCTACGGTTTCTGGATGCACTCGCGCATCACTCCGCGAGCCGCCTTGAAGGCATGTTTAATCGTGTAGACGCGGGCGGCAATCTGGTCTTCGGTATAGTACCTGCCCTGATCGCTGTGAGGCAGACCCGCCAGTGCGAGTGTCAGCGGCAGCAAGTCGAGGAACTCACGGTAATGGCGCTGAAGTTCGTTTGCGTCAGCCACAAGGCACCTTCAAAATCACGCTGAGGTCGGCCGTCTCTCCGCTGGATCAGCCTGAACTGACAATAGCTGGTGCGCGCCGCACTCGCAATCCCGAGATTTCGGTCCGGAAAATCGAAGGAAATGAATGAGCCTTGGCGCCGGCCCCCGGTTTCGGGCGGTACGGTTTGCAACCAGAATTCGCACCCTCTTGCGGATCACACGGCGGTGGATCAATCGGCAAAGGCGTCCCTCACGGGTTGAGCGAGCCGGCACTAACCACGCCGGGTCCTCTGGTTGCGAATGATATCGGCGGCCGCGTCAGACGGTTTTCTCTGCTCAGCCACCGGAGGAGCCGAGGGATCGACTGGCGGGGCAGGGGGGGGCGGAGGCGGAGCCTTGACTCCCGTGGATTCAGGATCGGGCAGCACCATCGGCGGCGCTTCGGCACCCGCGGACGCCTTCTTGCGGGTTGTTTCCGCGTCAGCGACCGTCGTTTCCGCAGGCGGCTGCTGGGGTGGCGCGTATCCTGGCATCATCTGCTGCATTGGATAATTTGGCATGTATCCCTGGGGCGGCATTCCATAGCCGGGCACAGGGTATGGATACTGCCCGTAGCCTTGCGGCGGGTAACCCGGAACGCCATATCCCGGCGGATAACCCGGCACGCCGTATTGCGGAGGCACTCCGTAGGGCATCTGCGGATATCCGCCTTCTGGCGTATAGCCCGCAGGCAGTGCGACCGGCAGCCCGGTCGCCGTTTCCATTGCCGCGAAAACCGTTGTATCGTCCGTGGGCGCGACTGCAGGGAACTCAATTGTTGCAGAGGAGGAAGCGCCGCTCTGGTCATCTTCTTCGGCCGTCGTCGGCAGGGCCGAATCGGGCGAAGATGCCGCCGGCCCGGCAGCCACTGGCGCTGCCGACACTGTCTCGCGAACAACCACCTCGAACGCGAGTTTGCCAACCGACACGCGGTCGCCAGACCGCAGGACAACCTGCCCCTGAATCCGCTCGCCGTTCACAAATGTTCCGTTCGTGCTGCCCAAGTCCCGCAGACGAATGGACGCGTCGTCGATTGTGAAGACACAATGATGGCGACTGATCAGGTCGCTGTTGGGTCGCAAATGACAGTCTTGTTCGCGCCCGATCAGAAACTGGCGCACATGCAGCGGGATCGTCTTTCCCGCCTGTCGTCCTTCAAGAACCTTTAATTCCACTCGCGCCATCGGTATGCAACTCCAAATTCGGAATCAGTTCGAATGCGTTCGCAGCCGAGCTGGCAGTTACGACAACCGCTCAGCCCCGGCATCATTCCCTGGCTCGCTCATTCCCAGCGGCAGTTCCCGCAGCCGCGAAATTCCTCACCTGCCCCGGCAACCTCCACGGCACCCCGCCAAGAAACCCTGGATTTTGACACCCCGGGTTTTGAGGCCCCGGGTTTTGACGCCCAAGGTTGTGACGCCCAGGGGAGTGATAACCCGACGGGACACAATCTTCCGCTCGTGAGCGGCGGTCGAAGACCACCAGCGGCGGCATTCGCGCAACCGTCATGTGGGTTTTGTTCCCCAAAATGGAGAATCGAGCGGGCAACAACACATTCCGATGAAAAATGGTCCGAAGCAGAATTGCTCGGTAAGATGGAATGAGGCTACCACTGAACGGTCCCATTGTCAAACCGCAATCGATACAATTCCGGGCGGAATGTCGTACCGCACGTTCAAACGCCTCCTCGGCGAAACCAGCCTCGAACGCAAGTGCCGGTTCCTCTTCGGGGGGGGCCTGCTGCTGCTCATTTCTGGCAGCTTCTACGCCTACGGACGGATGACCGCCGGCCTTCTGGAAGACCAGAACCTTGTCAAGGGGCGAATGATGATTCTGCCAATCGTTCAGGGTTGGCACTGGAAATGGTTCGAGGAAAAGAAGCCTGATTTCCAGCAACTGATTGCGGAAATGGCGGACGAACTGCGGCCGCAGGAGCTTCGCGACGCCGACAGCGACCGGTATGCCTTTAATCTGTTTCGAGCCGATACGAAGACCGCTGGAAAGATCCCCAGCGACCAGCAGGACTTTACCGCGATCTCCGAGATCCGGCGCGGGAATCTCCGCGAACTCACGCGGGTCGGTCCGGGGCAGGATGGCAAACCGGAAATGAAATACTACGGGGCCGTGCGGGCCAGCGCTTCCTGCCTCAAATGTCACTACCACGCGAGCATCCAGGACGAACCGGTCCAGACAGGGACTCTGCTGGGAGTGGCGACGGTGGTCTTGCCGTTGTCAGCGCGCGATCGTTCACTGGCCTGGAACAATGCCATTCTGCTTTCAACGGCCATCGTCACGGTCTTCCTCGCCATGACCGCGGCCTGGGCGATTGTGCGCTATGTGATCGTCAAGCCCGTTCTGCATCTCAAAGAGGTCAGCGATGCAATTTCGCGGGGCAACCTCGACCGCCGCGCCGAAATTCGCACCGCGGATGAGTTCGAAGAGTTAAGCCACGCCTTCAACCGCATGCTGCGGCACCTGGTCACGGTGCAGGAAGAGCTGCGTGACGTCAACGGAAAACTTGATTCCAAGGTGGATCAGCTCGCCCGCGCCAACCTGCAGTTGTATGAGCTGAACAATCTCAAGAACGAGTTCATGGCGACGATGACACATGAACTTCGCACACCCCTCAACAGCATTCTCGGTTTCAGCGACGTTCTTGCCGGCGCCGATAATCTTTCCGAACGGCAGCAACGCTATCTCAAGAACATCCAGACCTCGGGAAAGGATCTGCTCACGCTGATCAACGACATTCTCGACCTCGCGAAAATCGAAGCAGGGAAGATGGACCTGCACATCGTCGAGTTTGCAGTCGCCGACCTCGTCGAGCGACTCGTTGGCATGATGCGCCCCCTGGCCGAAAAGAAGAACATCGAACTCACCTCCGAAGTCGATCCTGCCATTCCCGTCCTGTCGCAGGACGCCGGCAAGATCCAGCAGATCCTTTACAACCTCCTCTCAAACGCTGTGAAATTCACCCCCGAAGGGGGGCGCGTTCAGCTTTCGGCCGTCAGCGCCCGTCTTCCGGGATTTTGCGAACTGATTGTCGAAGACACCGGCGTAGGAATTCCTCTTGAGGATCAAGACTCGATCTTCGAGAAGTTCCGCCAGGGAAACACGACCCCGGGCGCGCCCCAGTGCTCGCTCACCCGCGAATACGCCGGAACCGGCCTGGGTCTCTCAATTGTGAAGGAACTCACGAAACTGCTCGGTGGCGAAGTCGCTCTCAAGAGCGAACTGGGCCGAGGCAGCCGGTTCTTCGTGCGGTTGCCGGTGATGCTGCAGGAGCAGCCCCGACCGCTGGCCGAAGTTCTTTCGCGAACCGTCGACGCCGGACGGCCCATCCCCCTGGATCGCCCCACACCTGCGCCGGCGCCCCGTCCCGCCGCAGCCTCCGGCTGACTCTTCGCTGCCCCGCCGGCTGCCGCACCTGCGGTCAGTCACCGATGGCATTCGCGCGATCGACGTCCCGAAGAAACGACGCGGCATCCTCGGGCAGCACTGTGTTGATCGGCATTCCGCTGCCCAGCTCAAACCCCGATCGCCTGGTCAATCGCGGCAAAATCTGAATGTGCCACAGGAACCACGGCTTGCTTTCGTCGCCACGGGGTGCGGTGTCAATTGTCATATTGAATGACGGGTTATCGAGCCCAGCATGGATGGCGCGCAAGGCCCGCTTGAGAATCTCCGCGAGCGCCGGTAGCTGCGAACTGGGAACGCTTCCGAATGATGACTGCTGCGTTCGAGGCAGAATCCAGGTTTCAAACGGAACATGCGACGCGTACGGCAAGACCGCCGCAAACCCCTCGTTCACCGCCAGCACACGTGTCTGTTCGTTCAGCTCTTCTTCGAGCAGCCGCGAATACAGTCCCACGCCCGTGCGGTCGTAGTACTCTTCGGCAATGGTGAATTTCTGGCGACTCTGGCGGGGCACAACCGGAGTCGCGATGAGTTGGCAGTGGGGGTGATGCATCGACGTTCCCGCCCACTCGCCGTGGTTCTTGAAAATCAGAATCGCCTGAAACCTGGGGTCGCGCAGCAGGTCGTTGTAGCGTCGCTGCAACATCTGAAACAGCAGAACGATCTGATCGGGCGGCTGATCTCCCAGTGCGAGCTCATGGTGCGGCGATTCAATGAAAACTTCATGAGCGCCGCATCCGCCCCGATATCGGAAAAACGAACTGGATTCAGTGCGGCTGTCTGGGTTCTCTTCAATCTGCAGAGCCGGAAACAGATTGGGAATCACGCGAACCCGCCAGTCATCGGCGTTGAGGTTCGAACCGGGGCGAACGGCGTCGATCTCTGGCGGCGTCATTCGCTCATTGCCGGGACAGAACGGGCAAGACTGCACAGCGGTCTTGGGCGAAACGGTGTTGCGAAGCGGTTGTTCGATGGGACGACGGGCGCGGCTGGGCGCCACGATGACCCAGTCGTTGGTAGTGACATCATAACGGAGCGTCGACATGTCAGACGATTGCCGGCGATAGGGAGACGAGACCTGGGGCCACGCGTGATCGCAACTAGCAGGATTCTGGGCAATCCAATCAACCTGGCGCCTCGTTGATGTGAATCGGCCCAATGTGGTGGCGTTCCAATCATCGACCACGCTTGTGCGGCGACGGTAGGGATGCGTTCGCCCGAATGCAACCATGGGCGGCTTGTCGTGGCGAAATCGACACGGGGGCCAAGCTGCAAAGGTCGCGTGATCCGGCGGAATTCCATGAATCGACCTTGAATTCGCCATCAGGATCGATTAGCCTGAAAGTGGACCTGCTGGCGACTGCGGCATAGGTCTCGCGACTGGGTTGTGACAGCCCCGCTGGTGAACTTCACCACGCGGGGCTTTTTCTTTGCGCCGCGTGACGGCGCCGGGAAGGCCCCCGTTCCGAGTGACGACTTCTGGGAGTCGATTGGAAGAGTCCGTATGTTCCTCAAGGGAAACCAAGACAATGCTGACTTCGACTGTGACACTGGTTTCGTCTGGAGCGGCCCGCTCTCTAGGGACGCGGCCGACTGGCTCGAATGATTGCAAGCCGGGTGTTGCCGATTCCGCCGCGCCCAATGTGGCGCAACTGCGCGGCGCGCTGCAGGCGACCGGTTATCGGGAACTGGGGGCGCTCGACTTTGAGTTGTTGCAGCAGCAGCAGCAGGTGGTGCTGCGGGGGCGTGTGGGAAGCTACTACCTGAAGCAGCGGGCCACCGCGGCGCTGCAGCAGGTCCGGGGGGTTCGGTCAGTGCTCAATGAGCTGGAAGTGATGCGTGCTTCCTGAAGAATTCTGTCGCATGCGAGACACGCTGTTTGAGCGATATCAGGGCCTGCAGGCGTACGTCGGTTGGACCGAGGACGACGCCCGGCGCCTCGCTTCGGCCGGCCCAGTCTTGGCGGCGTTCTTCACAGACGTGGTTGAAGACTTCTACGCCGAGATCGACCGCCATGAAGAAACTCGCCATGTGCTGACGGGGGGGGCCAGCCAGCAGGAACGACTGAAACGCAGCTTGCTCGGGTGGCTGCACGAACTGTTCGGCGGGCGTTACGATGTGGCGTACGTCGAGCGGAGGTGGCGTGTCGGGCACCGTCACTTTGAGATCGGCCTTGACCAGGCGTTCACCAATGCGGCTGCGTCGCGTCTGAAGCGGCGGTTGGCGGAGACTGTCGACCGGGTGTTTCCGGGGGATTCCGCAGCCGGGCGCGCGATCAAGGTGTCACTCGAACTCATCATTGATCTTGATCTGGCGATAATTCAGGACGCGTATCAGACCGAATTCGTGCGGCTGCGGGAGGAGACGGAACGAGCCGCCCGGCTGGCGGAAACCCAGCAGATCCAGGAGGCGCTGGCGATCAGTGAACAGGCTCTGCGGGCCGTGCTCCAGGCCGCGCCCTGCATGATTGTCATTTTGAATCGTGAGGGAACGATCCGGTACTTCAGCCCCTATGCCGAGGAACTGACAGGTTACGCGGCCGAGGAACTTCTGGGAGCTGACTATTTTTCTCATTTCATAACTTCGGCGGAACTGGCGGCAGCAATTCGCGCGGAGTTGGCGCAGACGCTTGCGGGAACCCCCACAGTGGGCTTCACGAATCCGATTCGGGGACGTGACGGTGTTCAACGGTGGATGGTCTGGAACACGCAGCGGATCGCAGATTATCAGCAGGAACCAGCGGTACTGGCGGTGGGGCAGGATATCACGGCGCTCCGGCAGGCGCAGAACCGGGTCGTCCAGAATGAGCGCCTGGCGGCGATCGGCGAAATGATGGCCGGGCTGGCTCACGAAAGCCGCAACGCGCTCCAGCGCAGTCAGGCCTGCCTCGAAATGCTCGCACTTGAAATCACGGATCGACCGCAGGCGTTACGTCTGGTGGACCGGATTCAGAATGCCCAGGATTCGTTGCACCAGTTGTATGAAGAGGTTCGCGATTACGCCGCTCCGATCCGTCTGGAACTGGGTGAGCACAATCTGCGCCGGATCATGGAAGATACCTGGGACAACCTGCTGGTTGAGCGTCAGGGTCGAATTGCCTCACTGGTGTTCGAGTCGTCGCCAGGAATTCCCAAGGCCCGGGTCGATGCGCGGGCGATTGAACAGGTGTTTCGCAACATTCTTGAGAATGCGCTGACTGCGAGCGCCGACCCTGTGGAAATTCGGGTACGAACCAGCGAAACTGCGTTTGATTCCCGTGCCTCACTGGCCGTTTCGATCGGTGACAATGGCCCGGGGCTCGACGCGGAAACTCGAACGCGGATTTTTGAACCGTTCTTCACCACGAAAACCAAGGGAACTGGCCTGGGAATGGCGATCGCAAAACGCCTGGTCGAGGCACATGGGGGCAGCATCTCGCTGGACGCCTCCGCCGCCCGCGGCGCAGAGATTGTTGTGATCGTTCCACGGGACGGCCCCCTCGAGGCCAGATCATGAACCCGACTCTGAAAATCGCTGTTGCCGACGATGAGATTGACATGCGCGAGTACCTCCAAAAGATACTGCCGGTCCTGGGACACATGGTTGTCTCAACGGCAGCGACCGGGAAGGAGTTGCTCGACAATTGCCATCGACATCCACCCGACCTCGTGATCACCGACATCAAGATGCCCGAAATGGACGGCATCGAAGCTGCGGTCGAGTTGTACAAGATCCATCCGGTTCCCGTGATCCTTGTTTCGGCGTACCATGACCGGGAACTGATCGAGCGGGCGGAGGCTGATCATGTCATGGCGTACCTGGTGAAACCCATTAAACAGGCCGACCTCGAGCCGGCAATCGCGCTGGCCATGCATCGCTTTTCGCAATTCCAGGCGCTTCGCAAAGAGACCATCGACCTCCGGCAAGCACTCGCGGACCGCAAGGTCATTGAGCGCGCCAAGGGAATTCTGATGACACGAGCCAATCTGAATGAGCCCGATTCGTTTCGAAGGCTGCAAAAACTGGCCAGCGAGAAAAACAAGAAACTGGTCGAGATCGCCACGATGATCGTGACGGCCGAAGAAGCGATGGGCGGGGTGCCGTAGCCTGGATTAATCAAGAACCCCTCCTGCCCCCTGGATGGCTCCGAGTCTGATTGTGTCCACTTGAACCCCGACATCACTGCAACAAAGAGTGTTGAGGAGGCTGTTTTTTCGCGGAGCGGCACGGCGGGGAATTCCCGAGGCCGATGAATCGGTTTCACAAACGAGGACTTTTTTCGAGCATGTTCACGAATCGGCTTCAGATTTGTCGCCTGCCCGTATTGATGGCTTCTGGCATCACCGCCACAGTCGTTTTCTGGGGCGTGCGGTTCAGCAGTGGTGACGGTGGGCCGCCGAAGTCGGGCGAAGACCTTGTACCGAAAAGTTGTCTGGTGCTTCCGGTGCGTTCGTATCAGCAGACGACCTCGTACACCTGCGGACCGGCGAGCCTGATCACGTTATTGCGGTACTACGACCGCGATGGAGATGAACTTGGCATCGCGCGAGAGGCGGGCTGCAGTCCAGCCAAGGGAACATCTCCCACCGCGATGGCAGACTGGTTGAAGTCACATGACTTCGATGTCGACTGGGGAGAAAGCGGTTCACTCAAGCTGCTGCGCGACAATCTGAAAAAGGGCATCCCCACGCTCGTCGAGTGGATCGACTGGGGTGGCCATTGGGTGCTGGTGGTGGGTTACGACACCCGCGGAACCGAAACCGAGCGCGACGACCTGGTGATCTTCGCCGACCCGGCAGACAGTCTGGACGGCAAGCCGGACGGCCTCACATCCTTCAACGCCAGGCGATTCGAAAGCATGTGGTTTGACGCGTTCCTGTTCGACCGGCCGATGCACAAGATTCAGATCACGGCGACGCCCAAGAGCGGGAAAGATTGAGAGTTTCGTTCCAGAGCTCTCGTTCCGTGATGCCTGGTCGCGGTCCCGGGCGAGGACATGACTGCTGTCTCCCACCACAGGTTCTTCCAGTTCTAATTGAAGCATGACGCAGTACCGTGACAGCACCACTCCGACTGTTCGCGGCGGAGAACGTTCCGCAGAATCATGCCGATGTCGGGACGGTGGATGCGGTGGGGTTCGGAGAAGGCATGACCGCGGACCTGCCGCTCCGTCGGATCAGCAGGTGCAACAGCGTCGATCGCTCGAGTTCGGTGACGCTGGCGAAACTGTACTTCTGAGCATGTTCGGCCGTCAGAAAGGCCATTGTCGCCGGGGTCAGATACGCGTCTTGCGCCCGTGCTACGAGTTCCATCAGAAACTGCCGGAAATTCGCGGTCGCTGATTCGGTCTTTCGCTCGGCGAGCCCTTCGTAATTGAACCGTTTGTGGTCCAGCCGCAGCACGCGGTGCGGCTCACGGCAGACGACCCACGCTTCCGGGCCGGCGGCCAGCCTTGCCGTTGAATCCCCTTCAGGAACGTGGTGCCGGCCCGCTGAGACGAACGTTGTTTTTCGATCGGTGTGATGCATTGTCGACTCCAGCGGTACCTGCCCGACACTGATCATTTCGACGTTCGGCCAGGCAACCGTCGACTCAACTTCGCCGCTCAGCCCACAGATCTCCAGCCCTTCCGCTGGCCAGCGCAGGTGATGCGGAGTTTCACAAGGATGCAGGTGCGGGGTCTGGTCAACCGGGATCGCCTCGGCATGCAGTCCCAACTCGGCCAACGCCTGGGTCGCGCGTCTTGCGGCATCCAGGGGAAACTCGCCGTTTACCAGTCCGGGCAGATTCCGCGCCTGGATGGCGGCATCGGTCGGCAGCAACGAGAGCGTTTTTGCGAGAATTTCGGCAAGTTCAGAACGATCTTCTGGAATCGCGAAGATCGCGATTCGGTACCACGTCGGCGAAATCGCTTGTGTCACGGGACGTGCGCCTCTCGTTGAATAGCTTTTTCCAGCGAAAGTAATCGTTGCATGG
>Ga0105090_10001445_pt1 | contig 12776 bp, 11 predicted proteins | sample PPLLak3March2015_FD_79110 | JGI IMG/M metagenome (GOLD analysis project Ga0105090, IMG submission 79110) | Freshwater sediment microbial communities from Prairie Pothole Lake near Jamestown, North Dakota, USA - PPLs Lake P7 Core (1) Depth... | ecosystem: Environmental > Aquatic > Freshwater >... | reverse complement strand
TTGGCCACTAGTAACACCCGTAGCCCTTTACTCAAGGGCATAAAAATGGCTCAACTGAAATCAGAAAAAGTAACAAAATCATGTCCACAGCTTTGTTGGAATTCCGACCAATTTGATGACGACAGTACTTCGTAATCCTGACGGCTGACATCAGAAATCCTCGTTAAAGCCTCATGATCAGAATCCACATCGGCCGGGTGCACCATCAATTCGATCACTTCACCCGGGCAGGCACTTAACAGTTCTGAATAAGCTTTTACTGAAGGGCTATGTCCAGTAGAAAATATCGAGGCAAGCATCATGTTACTAACAGTATTACTTTTCTCTTCAAGGTTTGTTCTGGTCGTGATCCAATTCAAAAAACCCGCTTTGACCGCCCGCTTCCAACCAGGGCGCTGTAGAAAAGGTCTCAGGACGCGAACAGGAACGCCCTTCTCTTTTGCTACATTGTTAATCGCCTTTGTCACTAACGGAATAGCGTGAGCGTGCTGGTGCGAGTCCATATGGTCAGGTGTGATTCCCTTTTCAAGCAGAGTGTCGAACTGCGCTCGAATCTCCGTCTCGATTGCTACCTCGCTAATCCGGCCAGCCATCCATGCCCCGATCAAAGCGTTTCGACCTCCGAAACAACCATCTTTGTTGATCAAGGGTCGCAGACCCTCACCATCACCAACGGGAAAAAACTGAGTGATATTTACATGCAACCCAATAGCCCATTTTTGGCCTACGGAATGTATAGTTTCGACAGCGTCTTCGAATGCCGGCCCATTGACCATCAGCGTTGTCGACGTAATCGCACCCGAGACCAACAACTGTTGAATAGCTCTATTTGTACCGGGACTCAGGCCAAAGTCATCAGCATTAATAATTATTCTTTTCATCTAGCAATTCTTGAAATTGCTTTCCTAAAATAACCACCGATTTCCGTGATCGCAGGCATTGGGTCGCGAGCACTCCACACGGCCCACACTCGTTGATGGGAATGCGGTATGCTGATGTTGGGACAAGGTAAAACCCCTTTACCCTTCGATTTCCAGTGATATAACTTCGAGGATGCATCTTTTAAAGCATAACTCCACACGACTGGCTTATTAATCCTCTTAGTATCAACGCTAATCTTTGATCCAAACCACTCTCTCAATTGACCTCTTATCAAGAGATCACCATTACACGTTGATGCACCAAACCACAATCCTGGTCGCGGGTTGATCTCTATCAAATACAACTTGCCATCCCTGTCGCTACGCTTGAATTCAATTCCGGCAATTCCACAAAAATCCAGCGCTTCTATTAACTTGTGTGATGCACTCACTACTTCGTCATCATGTTCTGAAATCAACAGGCTGGCTGAACCAAAATTCGAGGGATACTGCCGAAGTTTTCGACCAGAAAAAGTAACAGGGATCGACCCATCTTCAAGTCGTAAACAACCGGTGACATAAATATTAGATTCGGGCCCGTCAATGAGCGCCTGCAAGGTCCATTCTGCCGGCTTAAAGTGAACTAGCGCCTTAACCTGCTCCAGATCTACTTCGTTGCTGCACAAAAAAAGCTTTCTGCCCTTTAACCAGTGCCTCTGCTGGTGTATAGCTTTGGGTTTCAATATTAGAGGATACGGCAAGCTATTCAGTGATGGCCACCCTGACTCAAGATCATAGCTCCATGGAATGCATAGACCCGCTTTTTCAGCAACTTCACTGATTTGAGTTTTATCCAGGCACACCCTGGCCGAACCATTGCAATACGTGCTGGCGGTTATGATGTTTTTGGGCAGTCTAGCGCAGGTATCGGCTAGAAATTCAGCGTGACGATCCGTGGTGGGAATAATTCCGAGCATTGCATGCATCGATGCAAGCTCAACTAATCGAGCTTCTAACTGCCTCAGCTCAACAACGGTTCCAGAACCCCGGTTAGCGAGGTACCGACTGGAAGAAGCCGTCTCTCTTGCGTCCGAGAAACCATACACAAGCACTCCGGCACTTGCAGCTTCACGCACGGCATACAACCCGGTTGGAGAAAGACCAAGTACAACGAGCACAGGCTGAGTCATTTGAGAATCCCCAACTTGCGGGCAAATCGGTATAGCCAACTTTGGTGGTAAACCGCAATGCCCATCGCGGCCATTGCCATGAACATTGGCATGGACTGCAAGCGCCAGCGGAATAGAGCTCCAAGGTTAGTGGTTGCAGAGGAATAGACCACCAATACCACCGAAGCCATGAGCAATATCGGCCACGCTGTTCTCCTGTACTGCTTCCATGTTAGCAAAATGCCTTTGTATAGCGATGGTAATATACTGATAAAAATAATAACTTCAGGTAAAGCCATCAACTGACGAAGACTACGAATCTCAGTCAGGTCAATGGAAACAAAGAAATAGAAAACAGCGGTCAACGCATTATTAATATTCCTGATCCAGTCACTGCCCCAAAGAGCATCTTCAGGATTGACGTAAATTGCGCCGCTTCCATGATCGCCAATATTGATCCGGGTCTGGTTAATATACTCAAGATCAAAGTAATGAGACTGGCCAATCTCTCCAAGACCTAAAAACCCGTACCCCATAAAACTGGTAATCACGCTTATGGCCGCAATTGAAAAAATGGTGGAAAAGATCATGGCCCCCAGTCTTCTTTGTGAAAACGGGATCAGTGCCAACGGAATCATCACCAAACACACCAGGAACATGTACTGCCGGATACCCAAATAAACCATTAACCCGAAAATCAGCGCCAACAACCATTTGAATTCAAACCGCTGCCGTAAACAAACCAGGCTGCAAGTGATCATGGTCATCGCCAACAGGGCCGCGGGGTCTTTTAACATCATTGTCGACCAGTAAACAAAAGATGGAAAGACCGCTACCATTACCGCTGTCAGACGAGCAGCATTACGGTGTCCAAACCCTCGCAATGTCAGCGTGTAAGCAAACCAGACCGCCAGGGTGCTGAGAGTTATGTTAATCAGTTGTATCCAAACCGGGTTGGGGCTTAGTAAGTAATACACCAAGCCAGTAAACTGAAACCACCCGTTGTCAACCCACTGTAGGTCGGCAAGAGAAGCCCCCCCGGCCAAATTGCGGGCGATAACAGTGCCCACTCGGTGATAAAGAAAGGAGTCATCTGAGAGCCCTAGTTCCCTTACTGCGCCTGTTAAATTAAACAAAACAACCACAGCTAGCCTTAGTAGCCAGGCTATAAGGATTAGTCTGGACAAAAATCGACGATCACTGACCCCGCTTCTGCTAATTGGAGCTAGTGTAGAAACAGGCATCATGACAATTGGGTTGCCTGATTTGTCACTATTTCACCATTCGGTCAATAACTTGCCGGTACAGGTCAGCATACTTCTGTGCGCCCTCGCTTACGCTGAAATGTTCCTCTGCGTACGAACGACATCGGTCACGTATTGACCCCTCAGACACTGCAGCCAAAGCCAGCGTTACTGAACCTTCAATATCCTCGGGCCACTTAATCGACACACCAACATTGCCTTCCTCAAGAATCCCATCGATATCGCCGATACCCCTGTTACTGATTACAAATACGCCACAAGCAAGGTACTCCGCAATTTTGGTAGGGGCACTCGCATCTTTTGAGTGGTGTTGTGTAATGAAGGACAGACCCACATCCATCTCACCAATTTTTTGTGGCATCTCTTCATACGAGGCACTTGTACACTGAACGCGAGAGCCGAATCTGGACAACTTGTCCAATAGAGGCTTAAGTAAGTTTGGGTCAGAGCGGCTGAGGATCAAAGCCCTGGATTTTGGCAACGTGTCCAAAACATAATCTAATATTTGTGAAAGATCATCGCTAGCATAACCCGGGCCCAAGCTACCTACGTAACCAAAAGTAATTTCATCATCAGCTTCCCTGACCTTTGGTGAATTTTTGAAATGATCCAGATCTACACAGGTAGGAATAACCGCATAGGGGGGTAATTCAGAAAACCTGCTAATCTCCTTCAAGCGTGGTATGGCTTTTCTCGTCAAGGAAACGATCGCAGAACAGTTTTGGAGCAAATTACGCTCAATGCTTTTTAAGACACGATAGGTAATTGAACCAAAACGTAGATTACCCTTTAATACCTTTTCATCGACCCAAAACCCACGCATATCAAAAAGCCAGGGCACGCTGGTTCCACGACAAGCGCGATTCGCAATCATTGCCGGAATGTAACTTCTAGCGTGCAATAGCATTATTTGTTTTGCTCTTATGGCCCGCCGCACCAATCTCCATGCAAAAAACAGGGCTTTAGTGCGTCCAACCGTTCCACCAGTTTGCGCTATAGGGGTCCATTCAATTCCGTTCTCAAGCTCCTTACGCGCCGGGATACTGGGTTCACCTTTACGCTCAAAAGTTATCAATTGAAAAGTAAATCCTTTACTTACCAGTAGCCGCAAATAGGGGAGCACCTGCGACTGAACCAGAGGCTCTTCCAGCGCGTTGTAACTGATGTACAAAACCTTAACCGGCAATCTCCCTGATGATTTTTGCCATCTGACTGGTAATGTCCGGTACGTTGAAACGGGTCTCAACAACTCTTCTTGCAGCATCGGCAATTGATTGACGCAAGCTCGAGTCCAATGCCAACCCGGTTAATGCATCCAGCCATTCTGCTTCGCTTTTTACCAGCATGCCTGTTTGGTGATGATGGATAAGATCACAGTTGTAGCCAATGCCTGTGCAAACTGCGGGTACACCTGCTGCCATATAGGTACGGGCCTTACCACCACACTTACCCAAAGACCATTCTTCCAACGGAAGCGGCATCAGACCAATATCGAATTGGTGTATCAGTTCAACTTCCCTTTCATATGACCAGGGTTCGTGTACAACCGGTAAACCGACAGGCGCGTATGAGCCGCCACCCACTATAAGTAATCTTGCTTTTGGAAAATTTTTGAAAAACCGGGTAAACACCGGCGTTAAAAAGTGAAGGTATTTTTCAGTGCTGCCTGAGCCCAACCAGCCAAGCGTCACTGCCGGTGTGTCCTGATGCGGGGCACGCTGGGTAACTCGATCCAGGACCTCCGCCACTTCCAGCACATAGGCATTCTTGCAGTATGGCAGCGCTTGTTCCTTCAGATATTGATTGCCGGCAACTACCCCGTCCACCATTTTAAAGATCGTTTTAATTCTTTCCGGCTGTCGTAGTCTCGTGGCCAGGGAACTAACAGAGCTCGGTTTTCCAATGAATAAGGCATCGTCATAATCAAAAACCAGTTTCAAGCCACGCCACTTTAACCAACGCTCCAGGAACAACGGACCAAATGGCAGGAGTTCCCTTTGCATGTACACCATGTCGAAGGTTCCAGCAGTAAGTACCACAGCAATTCGTCTAATGTATGCCGAAACAGCAGCCAGCGCTTTTCGAGCCTTGTTTTTGCCAAGGAATACCGCCTTGTAACCCTTCTCGCTATAAAAGGACTGGGTTTTGCAATTGATGCCAAGTTTTTCCAGCGCTTCCAGATATTGATAAACGCGGTAGCGACTGCTGGCGCCACTTGCAGGATATTTTGTTAAAAACAAAACCTTCACAGAAGCCAGATCGGCTGTCATCGATTACTCACAAGTGTTTGATACATATCCATCCACTGTTTTCCTATTGAATCCATGCTGTACCGGTCAAGCACCATTTCCCTGGCGGCATTGACGATAGATTTTTTTAATTCAGGATTCTCAACAAGCCGTTTACAGGCCGCACTCAGTGCCTGGGCATCACCCGATGGAACCAATATCCCGGTTACCTCGTGGGTGATAATTTCTGACAGTCCACCAATATCACTGGCAATAACAGGTACACCCAGGGCCATGGCCTCGAGGGCGACAATGCCAAAGCCTTCATAAAGAGAAGGTATCAAACAAATATCTGCTTGTGCCAGGCGTTCTAATAACTCTCTATGATCCAGAACACCCGAAATTGAAACGAACTTGTCCAGATTAAGAGTGTTGCATTGATCTTCAAGCTCTGCCTGTAAAGGTCCGCCACCCAACACTTCAAGCTTCAGGTCACTGCGCTCGGTGACCAGCGAACTGACGGCATCCAGAGCCACCCAATGTCCTTTCTCCCTTGTCACCCTACCGGGAATCGCGAGGACTAACTGAGAATTTTCGGTGCCCTCGTTTAAGTGAGATTCGATTGAAACACTCAGGGCAAGTGCAGGCACCGAGTCAGGAATTAGTTGGTTGGTTGTCACACCCAGGTGGGCATGATAATGATCAGCAACGGCCTGGCTGACTGCGGTTATATAGTCAACTTTGTGCAATAAATAACTGTGTATGCGTTTTCGGAGTTTTTGGTACAGAGTTTTTGCGGGCCACGCGTCATAACCCAAGTTTCTTAGTGATGCAACGACTTTGAATTCACGCCGTATCGGAAAAGCTAACTTCAACGCTAGCAAACCAAAAAAAGAATGTACATGAATAACTTGAGGACATATCTCCTTGACCCACAACCTCTGGGAACGAATACAACCAGTTAAACTTTGTCTCGGATGAATTCCAGTGCTGACAATATCCTTATGACACAATAAAGTTCTTTCTGCCGGAATACTGGTATCACTAAATGTCAAAATCTTAATTTCAACTCCCGCATCCCTAAGAAAAACATAAAGTTCAAGGATTGAAGTCTCCGCTCCCCCAGGATTCAGGCTGTCATTGACATGTAAAATTTTCATAATTGCGAATGCAACCTGCACTCGATTTGAAGCGGAAGTTTGGATTAAACCTCTAGCCTATACTACTGCATATGTGTTTTTCGGATCGTTGAGGAGGCTGATTCAAGCAACAATTAAAAACCCCTCTAAATAAAGAACAGATTATTTCAACACTAATCGACTCAGCCTGGCAAAATTGCTGACAGATCAAACCGTTCTAACTAAGAATCTGACGCCATAACGGCATAATATTTTCAATACTAAACCTTTTATCGCCAAATGCGGCGCTTCCCAAACAGGCTCGCTTTGTCTCGTTTCGTATCAAGCCGACAATTTCATCAGCCAGACTGCTAACATTTCCTTCTTCAACCAGTATTCCGTCCACACGATCAATAACAATGTCACTTGGCCCACATTTACAGTCAAAGCTGACAATCGGTAGTCCAAAAGACTTTGCTTCAAGAAGGACTAGAGGAAAACCTTCGAATCGAGATGACATTACAAAAATTGATGCCTCCAAAAAATGTCGCTCGATATTCTTGGACTCAGGCACAAATTCAAGTGTTTCTGCGATGGCCAATCTATAAGACAACTTCTTGAGTTGCTCCTCATCAGGACCCGAACCGACAATTCTCAAAGTCCAATCAGGGCATTCTTTAGTAACTTTCTGCCAAGAACGCAAGAGTTGATCAAATCCTTTTTGGTGTGCCAATCGCCCAATTGCAAGTACCGTTTTGGTCTGCAGATCAGCCCTGTCTTTATGGTCAATGGTGATCGGATTGTTTATTGCTATCAGTCGACGATCCAGCCGCATGTGCCTCTTGTATTGTTGTCTGTCTTTTTCAGTTAATGTGACGATATATTTTGAAAATCTTGCCGCCAATAGCCTCCCAATTCTACGTTTGGCGCGTTGAATAATCCCCCCGGTGTTTATGAAATAATGAAAATGTTCCCAGGATATGACTTCAGTAGACATACCCACTGTTGCAGGAATGCTGAAAAAACTTAATATAATATCGACGTCTATTATCAGTTCTATGTAATTAAGCTTTAGATATTTACGTAATCTTTTTATTGTCAAGACACTACTAAAATTTGAGCTTTTCCCTTCTAAATGTAATGAAGAGATTTCAATAGAGCTCTCAAGGTCATAAAAAGGGCTTTCTCCATTTTTGATACTTAAAATATGAACCTTGTAACCATTTTTCGATAGTTCATTAGCGATGACCGAAGTTATTCTCTGAGTGCCTCCCCCTCGATTCATATCACCAACAAAAAAACAAATGTTTTTCGTAATCGCTTAGTCTTCCTTCTTGGGATTACAAATAACATCAGCATATAACTCTTTCAAAAGTCTCTGCATTAACAACTCTTAGGTGACTGTGACGACGTTAAAAAAATATTATTAGTTTTACCGAACCAGAATTTTCTGCACATATTTTTTCATTTTTTTTGCAAGCGAAACAAAGTGAAATTGATAGATTTCTTTTCTACACAATTCTTTTTGTTTGCTGATTTTCAGCAAAATTGAAAAATATTTTCTAACTTCATGCTGAAGTATTAGCCTCAATAGAACAGTGTTGAAAAACACCAAATAATCCAGGTCATGCCTTTGCAGTATTTCACTGTTATTGGGTACGTTTTCCATGATGCTTTTCCTAATATGTTTTCGTGTTTCTAACCATGGATCAACGCGCTCAAAAGTAGACAGGTTACTCCAAACGCCGTCGCTGTGAATTCGGTAGGCCGCCCCCTTTCCTATCGAAGCTAGAAATTTTCCGGATCCATGAAACCCTAAAAGGTGGAGGAGCAATACATCGCCACCGAAAACCTTAGGTACGTTAATAGAATCGTCCAACACATTCCTGGCGACTATTGTCACAGTCATTGGAATTGCGACCCCAGCAATTAACTCCAAAACTTCATAGTCACAACAAGGATCCTGGTCTTTTTTGCAAATTTCAGTATCATTCTCGTCAACAAAAATTCGTGAGTGATAACACATCGAATAGTCTTTGTGCTGCATTAGAAACTCAACTTGCTTTTGTAATTTTTGGGTATTAATCCAGTAGTCATCGCCTTCACAAAAAGCCAAATACTCACCTTTTGCATGCTTGAGTATGACTGGCAGTGGGCTTATGCCCTTGCAATACTGGTTCTCCGATTCATATATCGGTTTAATGATCCGCGGATAACGTTGGGCGTAGGATTCTACAATCGCAGCTGAATTATCAGTTGAACAATCATCGCGAACGATGATTTCAAATGGGAAAGTGGTTTCCTGAATTAGAAAGCTCTCTATGGCCTTACCAATAAACTTTTCATGGTTGAAAGTAGGGCAGCAGATACTTACCAATGGGTCGCCATTTGTGACCCAGTTCTTTTTTATGTCTTGTTCAGTTCTTTCAATCATGAATTGCTCATCAATGCCTTGCAATTTTTCTCTTCCAAATCGGAATTAACTGTTCTTGTAAATCACGGAAGGAGTTTGTATCCAGAAGCCAGTTGACCGCGAGGTATGTCAGTGCAAATACAACGCCCTTGAATAACAGCAAGAGAAAATCGTGCCACTCACCCAGAGCACTCATCACAAGAAGGGTGACGAAAATAGCTACGACTGACAGTAGGGCCTGAACAACAATTGGTTTAAAAAACAGACCTTGAGAAAGCTTTATCTCACGGGCTGCAAAGTGAATATTGAGTGACACTCCCAGCGTTGCTTGGACAATCAGGCCATAAAGGTAAACTTCTATCCCCCAAATCATAAGGACCACAAGGTTGGTCGTGAGAAGTATTTTTTTTAAAATCTCAAGGCGTAAAAACGCTTTCGAATTTCCTCTGCTACTAAGCACGTTTACCAGTAGTGAGCTTATCGGCAAGGCAAACCCACTAATAACTAAAACCTCAAAGATTCTCACCGACGGCAACCATTTCTCACCAAAAAGCAGCGTGATCAATTCTGCTGAAACGAGATACAAACCACCCAATAGCAAGAACACAACGAAACAAATAATGCCAAGGCTTTTGAGTACCGTATTCTGAAATCTGGGCAGGTCCTTTTGAATTTCACTTAATACAGGAAACAAGACACTCATGAGACTGGCGGAGGAGTATTGAACGACCATGAAATTTAGCGACTTTGCCCGTTGAAAAAAACCCAATGTCTCCGCCGGAAACATCTTTCCGATCACCAGGAAATCCAATCGGGTAAATATTGCGTCCAAAAACCCGGACAGAAACATACGAAAACCAAAGCCCCAGAGTTGTTTAAGCGCTTTGAATGAAAACGACATTGAAGGGACCCAACGACCGAAGGACCAGATCAAAATATTGTATACAAGACCTTGGGTCAGCGATTGCGCGACTAGGCTCCATACTCCGAATCCAGCGAAGGCCAGCGACACCCCAATGACACCACTTATTAAAGATGCGGTGAAACCAAGCTTTACCAAAAGTTGGTAATTGAGTTCCTTGCGTAATTTAACTGCCTGAACACTTCTGAATGAGTTAATGACAAATAACAGAGACAGTATCTTCGCAAGCGGAATTAAAGTCTCGTTATCGTAAAACTCACCAATCCAACCTGCAGAAAAATACGTAATGCACGTTAATAACAAACCTGCAAAAACATTGAAATAAAAGACAGAGGAATAGTGAACCGGCAATACCCTTCGTCTTTGTATTAAGGCACCACCCAGGCCGATATCTGTAAATATACTAGCCATGCCGATAATGACCATAACCATCGCAATCAAGCCAAATTCAGATGGCTCCAACAATCTGGCAAGGAATATTGAAACGACGAAGCTCATTCCGTGCGAGGCCAGTCTGCCGGAGAAATCCCAGCCGAAAGCATTAATGGCTTTTGTTCTTAAATCACTCACATAAAAAGTGCTTGCTTGTGGCTCGTACGATTATCTATACACCCTGTGTTGAACCATTAAGAAACTCCATCTCCAAATAAAGCAGCTTCTTGCTACGCGCTTTAATTTGGCGCAAAGGTGAACCTGCATAAACTCCATAAGGAGCGAGGCTATTCTTCACCAGGCTTAGCGCTCCAATAGCAGAGCATTCACCTATAGTAAGGTCTGGTAATATCACACTTCCCGAACCCACAATGACATGACGTTGGAGCATTACATGTCCATGATTAACATTGGTGTATTTGTCAGGAACCGTGGGATTGGTCATATATTCTCCACTGTAATCATCGCTAGAAGAGTAAATACTTACCCTGCTAGATAAATTACAGAAATCGCCTATATCTATCCTGCCAGCACCAATGATTGAACACATGACTGCAACGTGCACATTACGCCCAATGTAAACACCGCCAGCTCCAGCTGAAATTACACAGAAGTCATCAATTCTTGAGTTTGCACCAATCTCAATGCGATCTGCGCCATAAATTGACGCTTTCGTGGAAAGTCGAACATTATCGCCTAAGTACCTGAATCCTAGTTTTTGTAAATCTTCATTGCTGTAATAAGCCATATCATTTAACCCTGACTTTATCTAATAATGTTTTCTAAAGTGACGGAGTCATCGCAAATAAAGCGAATTAAAGCGCTAATCACAGAAATTTCATCATCGCCTATGTTCACACCGGTTGGCAAAATGATTATTCTCTCCGCCACAGAATTGGTAACTGGCAATCTCAGACTGGCATGTGGTTGAAGGTCACGATATGGAGCCATATTGTGGCAGCCTGGCCAAAAGTACTTTCTAGCAAGAACGTTCTCAGCATTAAGCATGCTGATAATTTTGTCACGGGTAAGAGGAGAATCAACGCCAACATCAACAACAATATATTGGTAATTGAAATGCTCTGTACCGCTGTACTGAATCAGTTTAATCCCTTCGATGTTTTCTAGATGAGCCTTATATGCAAGGTAATTTTCTTTGTTTTTTTTCAAAACCGCATCAATCACTAATAGGTTGGATAGACCCATAGCGGCTGAGACTTCAGTCATTTTTCCATTGGTACCGTGATAGATGACATTGTCCAGGCCAGAAAATCCAAAATTACGCATTAAACGCATTTGTTCGGCTAAGCTGTCATCATTAGTAACTACTGCCCCACCTTCAAAGGTGTTGAAAAACTTTGTCGCATGAAAGCTCAACACCTCACACTCGCCGAAGTTTCCGATGGAAACGCCTTTGTAAGTGCAGCCAAATGCATGGGCTGCGTCAAACATCAGTTTCAGACCGTACTCATCCGCAATGGCTTGTAGGTCAGCTATGGGCGACGGACGGCCCCACAAATGAACACCAAGGATTCCCGTTGTGTTAGTGGTAATTGCCGCTCTGACTGAATCCGGGTCGAGATTGTGTGTAACCGGGTCAATATCGGCAAATACTGGCTGGATACCCTGCCAGCTAAGTGCGTGTGCCGTGGCGATAAATGTAAAAGAGGGTACGATCACTTCACCTTCCAGACCCAATGCGCGAATGGCGATTTCAAGCGCAATCGTGCCATTACACATGGCAACACAATGCTTGACACCCAAATATTCAGTGATTTTTTCTTCGAGCTCCTGAACCATGGGACCATTGTTGGTCAGCCAACCTGATTCCCATATCCGGTCCACGTAATTATCGAACATGGCGCGGTCGGCGATATTCGGACGTCCAACGTGAAGCACCTTTTCGAAAGCTGGCGGCGCACCGTTGATTGCAAGGTCCTCTGGTTTTTCAAAGCGCTTCATATGTGCGTAAATCCATTCCGTTAGTATTGGTGTAATTTTCAAACACACACGCTCTGCGCTTACGTAAAAACACCGCTTGAACGTTTCCGTTAATGCTGCCTGTCATTCCTGGTGTACCAGCCCAACGCTTCCTGCAAACCTTCGCTCAGCCGGTATTCCGGTGTGTAGCCAAGCAGGGTTTGCGCCTTGCTGATATCCGCCAGTGAATGCCTGACGTCGCCGGGCCTGAAATCCCGGTATTGGAGGATGGCCGGTGGTAGTTCGTTGTTTGCCGATAGCCCGTCCAGGATCAGCTTATAAAGCTCATTGAGTGTGGTTCTGTCACCAACTGCGATATTGAATACCTGGTTGGTGGCGGCTTCATCTTCGACAATGGCAGCCAGCAGGTTAGCCTGCACGGCGTTTTC